>Ga0163144_10002033_pt1 | contig 47196 bp, 39 predicted proteins | sample OliLak19BULKMAT1_FD_123175 | JGI IMG/M metagenome (GOLD analysis project Ga0163144, IMG submission 123175) | Freshwater microbial mat bacterial communities from Lake Vanda, McMurdo Dry Valleys, Antarctica - Oligotrophic Lake LV.19.BULKMAT1 | ecosystem: Environmental > Aquatic > Freshwater >... | reverse complement strand
GACGGTGCCGACCCTCGACTATTCCGCGCAGCGGCTGCGCTTCGACCTGCAGCAGTTGAATATTGCCAGTGCTGGCCACAGCGTCGTGCGCGGGGCACTGGCCGGGACGGTCCCACTCGCGGCAGGCGGCAAGGATGCGCTCGAGGGGGATGTCCGTCTCGAACTCGATTTGCGTGCGCTTGCCACACAGCCGGCCGTCAGTCGCGCACTGGGCCGTGCGCCGCCCGATCTTGCGGTCGATGCCACGCTCGATTTCGCGGCCGTGCAGCGCGGCGACATGATCGAAGTCAAACGTCTCGTCGCGAACATGCAGGTCGGTCGGCGCGCGACATTCGCGCTGAGCGCCACGTCCGGCCTCGAAGTCCGGCCGACGCTGGCGCGCGGCGAGCGCCTGGCGCGCCACGTCGTGGGTGGCATGGAATTGAAGATCCGGGATCTGGCGTCGTCTGTGCTCGAGCGCGTCGTCGCGCTCGAGGGTATCAGCTTCGCCGAAATCAACGCCGACTTGCGGCTGAGCTCCGACGGCGCCGTGCTGAAAGCGGACAGCGCAGCGCCGCTGCGCCTCGAACGCGTGCGCGTCAGCGCCGGCGGGCAGGCTGTGCTCCAGCCGTTTGCGCTGAGCACGGTGGCGGCGTTCGTGGTGGAAGATCAGGAAGTGCGGCTGAATCTGGCGGACCTGGCGCTGAACTTTGACGGCACGGCGCGGCCGGCCCTCAGCGGCCGGGTGGCGGCCGCCATCGAACCGGGCCGGGCCGTACCGCTGACGCATTTGTCGACCGCTTTCGTGGCTGAACTGCCGCAGTGGCTTGCGCAGCCTTCGGTGATGCCGGGACACCAACTGACGACCGGTGCGCTGACGGCCAAGATAGACGTGGCGTCCGATGGCGCCATCGCTGCGCGTGCAGCGCTCGATGGCCTCGTCGCGCGCGAGCCGCTCGCGATCTCGCAGCTCGAGCTGCCGGTGACCGGCCGCATAGCGCCCGATGGCCGCGGTTTCAGTTTCACGGCACCCCTGACCGCAGCCGGCCGTTCGGGCACGGGGAGCGCGTCGGTCGTGGCGAACTATGCGCCTGAACCCGACGCCCCGGGCGTGCTCCGCCTGCGCATGGAAAGCGCACTGTTTTATCTGAACGATCTGCTGGCCACCGCGGCGGCGATTGCGCCCGCCAGGCCCGATGCGCCGGCTGCTGCCGACGCGGCCACGCCCGGGACTGCCGCGCCGGTAGCGCTCGATCGCACGCCCGACACGCAGGCGGCGTGGCACATCCTGCCGTACGGCACCGAACTCGAGCTTGCAATCGACAAGCTCTATTACACGGACTATCTCGCCTTCGACGGCGTACGCGGCAAGCTCAGCATGCGGGCCCGCAAGCTGTCGTTGATGGATGTCGCGGCGCGCTTCCACGACAGCCCGATGCGTCTCGACGGCACGCTGACATTCCGGCCGGATGCGGCTGAACCGTATCTGCTGGACGTCGACGGCACGGTCAAGGATTTCGATCTGAACCAGTTCTTCAAGGAGCTGGTGCCCGGCGAGAAGCCGCGCATCAAAGGCCTGTTCAGCGTGAAACTGCAGGCCAACGGCGACATGCCGAATCTCGGCCAGTTGCGTAACGAGACCCTGTTCGACGTGCGTATGCGCAGTCGTAAAGGTGTTTTCCGGCCGCTGCCACGGTCGAGCACGCTGCTGGTGGGCTCCTCTGACGTCCTGGGCGTCGTCGGCGAAGGTTTGTCGTACGTGCCGACCGGCGGCTTCGGCGCCGGTACGATTGCGCGCCTGGTCAATTACATCGCGCGCATCGATTACGACATTGTCGACATCCATATTCGTCGGCCCGAAGGCGAGGGCGTCAGCATCGAGCGTTTTCTGGTGCAGAGCGAAACGATTTCGATGTCCGCCGCCGGCGGCATCGCCCGCGTGCCCGGCACGGACATTCTGGACAGCCCGCTCGACCTGCACGCCAATCTCGACATGTCCGGCCGCGGCGCAGCGATTCTCTACAGCATGGGTCTGCTGCGCGACGAACAGAATGACGACGGCTACTGGCGTGGGCCGGAGTTCAAGATCTGGGGCACGCCCGCGGCCTCCGAATCCAACTTCGCCGACATCATCCGCCAGGCCAGCGACGGCACCGTCAAAGGGGGCGTCACCCGCCCGCTGTCAGGGCTGATCGGTAATCTCAAATACCGCTGGTTCGGCAAGAAGCCGCGGGCTGCCGTGGTGGAGGGCGCGGACGGCGAAGAATAGCCACCGAGAACACAAAGGGTACGACGGCGCGTTGATGGGTGAGTCGCGGATAACGCGGGCGCCAGGATCGGCACCACCTGGCATTCAATCTCCCAAATTTCTCGGTGTTCTCGGTGGCCAATTCAGATTGAGAAGTTGGTCACATCGGTGGGGAGGGTCGAATCGGGGAAGGGTCGAGAGAGTGGAGCGGCAGAGGCTGCCGCTCCTTCGAAACGTTCGATCAGCCCGCGGCGGAGTTGCTCGAATTGAAGATGTCACGGTGCAGCTTCCACACGCCGCCATCCTTCTTCCAGACCACGATGTATTTGCCCTTGTCGAGCACGCCGGTGGCGCCGGACAGGGTGTAGGTGCCGACTTCGATCGCAGTCGTGCCGAGCTGCTCGACTTCGACGGTCTTCAGGGCGGCGCCCTTGATCCCCATGTCGATCGCACCCTGCCAGAAGCCGGTGATGGCTTTCACGCCTTTGAAGAAGTCCGCGTTCGGCGGCATCATCCGGGCGGTACGCGTGTACATTTTGCCGGCGGTCTTCGCGTCGCCAGCGGCGACGGCGGCGCCGAGCGCCTTGTTGTTCGCCTTGATTTGATCAACGACGGTCAGCTTCTTCGAAGCTGTTTTCCTGGCGGACGCCTTCTTGCCCGGCGCCTTTTTGGCAGCGGTCTTCTTCTTGGTAGCCATTCAGTGATTTCTCCCGGAATTGTTGGATTCGATGCTCAGGCGCGGTGTGGCGCCCGCGTTCGCGCGAACGGAACGGGCGAAGTGTAGTCCACCTGCCCGCGCGTGACATCACGCGTGAGCAGCAACCAGCTCCACTTCGATCAGCCATTCGGGTTTCAGCAGACGCGGCACGCAGATCGCTGTCGACGCCGGTTTGTGCTCGCCGAGGTACTTCACACGCGCAGCGGCATACGCCGGATAGTGCTCTTCGCCGACTACGTAGGCGGTCAGTTTGACGATATCCGTGACCTCCATGCCCGCGTCACGCACGATCGCCATCAGGTTCACCCACAGCTGTTCGGCCTGTTCTTCGATATTCGCGGACACGCTGCCATCGGCGCGCGCGCCGATCTGCCCCGCCGTGTGCAGGACGCGGGCATTGGCAGGGATCACCATGCCGTGGCTGTAGGCATTGTTGAAAGGCGGCATGATGCCGTCGGGATTGATGCGGGTATTCATGATGAAGCGGCTCCGTTCGTGCAGGGTTGAAGTCGGCAGAATACCCGATGCCGCGTCTTCAGCGCGCAGTCTGAAGCGCCAGACGCACGTGCACCACGTCGTCCGTCATGGCGCCGAGCACAAAGCCGAGCGCTCGGCACATCGCCAGCATCGTGTGGTTGTGTGCCAGCACCTCGCCAAGCATTTCGGCGGTGCCGCGCTGCTGCTGGTAGGCAATGATTCGGTGCATCAACTCGCTGCCGATGCCGCGGCCCTTGCAGTCTGAACGCACGAGAATCGCAAATTCGGCCGTCGCGTTGTTCGCATCGGTGACCGCGCGCACCACGCCGAGGGTTTCGGGGGCGCCGTCTGGCCCGGCACGGGTGGCGATGAAGGCCATTTCCCGGTCGTAGTCGATCTGCGTGAAGGCGGCGAGAAACTCGTGAGTGAAGCGGTTGGTGGCGCGAAAGAAGCGAAAGCGCAGGTCTTCAGGGGCGACCTGCTCCAGAAACACCCGATGCATCGCTTCATCTTCCGGGCGAATCGGACGGATCTGCAGGGTGGTGCCTGCCGGCAGCGTGATGGTCGATTCCAGTTCACTCGGATAGGGCCTGATCACGAGGCCCGTGGCGGGTTCCGCGCAGAGGCTGGCGCGCGCGTCGAGCGCGAGCACGCCGCGTGCGTCGCACAGCAGGGGATTGATGTCGAGTTCGACGAGCCGGGGATGGTCGATAACGAGCTGCGACAGTCCGATGAGCGCGTCAATCAGGGGATCGAACGCGATCGGCGGTCGCTCGCGATAGCCGTGCAACAGCCGGGCGATCCCGGTGCGTTCGATCAAATCGCGCGCGAGTGCGCTGTTCAGCGGCGGGAGGGCAACCGCCGTATCACGCAGCACTTCGACCGCCGTGCCACCGGCGCCGAAGACGATCGCGGGGCCGAACACCGGGTCAGTCGTCAGACCAAGCAGCAGCTCATGGGCGCCCGTGCGTGGGGCCATGCGCTGAATCGTATAACCCGCATGGCGCGCCTGCGGGCAGTGACGCCGCAGGTTGTCGTCGATCCGGCCCAGGGCCGCTGCCAGTTCGGCGGCATTGGCGATGTCCAACTGCACGGCGCCGATGTCGGACTTGTGCGACACCTCGGGCGACACCAGTTTCGCGGCCACTGGAAAGCCCAGACGCGCCGCTGCCGCACACGCGGCGGCGCGATCGGCGACGCGGATCGACTCGACAACGGGGATCCCGTAGGCCGCGAGCAACTGCTTGGTGTCGAGCTCGCCGAGGGCGGTGCGGCCTGCATCGAGCGCCGTGTCGATGACCGCTGCGGCCGCGGCGGCGTCGAATGCACGCGGTGGACGGCTGACCGGTGTTTCGATCAGGCTGGCCTGGTTGCGTGCGTACTGGACAAGTTGCAGCCACGCGCGCACGGCGGAAGTGGGCGTGTCGAACTGCGGAACGCCGGCGGTGGTGAGCGCGGCGCGCGCCGCGGCGACGGCGGGCCCGCCCATCCACACCGCGAACAGCGGGCGGCGCGTCTGCGCTGCAAATTCGGCGACGCTGCGCGCCACCGCGAGGTTGTCGACGAGGGCGGTGGGGACCAGCATCACCAGCAGCGCGTCGTAAGCGTGGCTTTTCGCGATCACGCGCAGCGTTGCCGCGTAGCGCTGGTCATCGGCGTCGCCGACGATGTCCAGCGGGTTCGCGTGGGACCACGTGCGGGGCAGCACGGCGTCGAGTTCGGCGACGAGTGCGGGTTCCAGGCTAGCGAGGGTGCCGCCGGCCGCGGCCACGGCGTCCGCGGCGAGCACGCCGAGACCGCCGCCGTTGGTGACGATCATCAGCCGTTCCCCGGCCGGCTTGCCACGCGGATGCGCGAGCGTTTCAACGGACTCGAACAGTTCGTCGATCGTATCCACGCGCAGCACGCCCGCGCGGCGCACGGCGGCGTCGAACACGTGATCGCCGCCGGTTATCGCGCCGGTATGCGAACTGGCCGCGCGGGCGCCGGCGGCGTTGCGGCCAGATTTGATCAGCACGATCGGCTTGTGGCGGGCTACGGCGCGCGCCGCCGAGAGAAACTTGCGCGGCGCCATCACTGACTCGATATACAGCAGCAGCGCGCGGGTTTCGCTGAGGTGCCCGAGGTAGTCGATGAGATCGCCGAAGTCGATGTCCATGGCGTCGCCGAGCGACACGAAATGCGAGAAGCCGATCTGGCGCGCATTGGCCCAGTCGAGGATCGCGGTGCACAGCGCACCGGATTGCGACACGAAGGCGAGTCCCCCGGGCAAACCGGCGGTATGGGCAAAGCTCGCGTTCAGCCGCATGCCCGGCACCAGCAGGCCCACGCAGTTCGGTCCGAGTATCCGCAGCTGATACTGCCGCGCGGCCGCCAGACAGCGCAGCCGGATCTCGGCCGTTGCCGGCGTGTCGCGTGCGAGCGCAGTGATGATGATCGCCGCGCGCGTGCCACGGTCGCCCAGCGCTTCGATCAGCGCGGGCAGGGTGGCGGGCGGCGTGCACAGCACCGCGAGATCGGGTGCCGCGGGCAAGGCCCGGATATCGGGCAAGCAGGGCAGACCGGCGACTTCGTCGTGCTTCGGATTCACGCCCCACAGCGGGCCGGCAAAACCGCTGGCCGCGAGATTGCGCAACACGATGTGCCCCACGCTGTCGGGGCGCGGGGATGCCCCGATGACCGCGACCGACGCGGGGCGACACAGCCGTTCAAGATTGATCACGCTCATCGCTGGGCTCCTGGTGCCGGGATTGGGCCTCTCTCTCAAGCTACCCGATCCGGCCCGCCGCCGGCTGATTCAGCGCAGAGCTTGCGTCACTTTGCTCCGCATTATTGCGATACGGTTCATATCGATTGGATGTCCGCGCTGTCGGCAGCGCCCGGTCCTCCCCTTTCGACCGGCGCCGTCGATGCTGCGGCGTCTGCCTCCCGGTTGGCGCTGAACTTCCCCGCGCACATGCATTACCGGGTTCCCCAAGCTGGCTGTGCGCGGCCCGGCGCCCCGGTTCAGCGTTCTTTTTTTATCCTTCGCCATCTCTGTTACATTCGGCCGCCGTGTCCATCAGTTGGCCAGTGTGCATGACCCTTGCGAGTGCTCCCGTCACCGCCAAACGCCCCTCCGGCAGACCCCGCTGTCAGGTGGCCCGCAAAGCCATCCTCGACGCGACCGTCCGCCTGCTGGAACACATGACCTTGCAGAACCTCGCCATCGAGTGCATTGCGCGCGAGGCCGGGGTCGGTAAGGCCACGATCTATCCCTGGTGGCCGAACAAGGCCGCCATCGTGATTGACGCCTTCTTTGAGGAAGTCGTGCCGCGCACCACCTTCGAGCAGGCACCCACCGCAGCCGAGGCCATTCAGCGTCAGGCCGTGCGGATCATGAAGGTGCTGAACGGGCGCCAGGGCCGGATCGTCGCGCAGATCATCGCTGAAGGGCAGAACGATCCCGCCGTGCTCGAGTATTTCCGGAGCATGTTTCTGCGCCAGCGGCGGGCCCGCGGCCACCGAAGTCATCCAGGCGGGCATCGACAGCGGCGAGTTCCTGGCCGACCTGGACATCGAACTGGCGATAGACCTGATTTACGGTCCGATGTGGTACCGCCTGCTCGTTGGCCATCAACCGCTGGACCGTGCTTTCGCTGAAACGCTGCCCAAACTCGCGACCGCCGCGATCAGCCGTCTGAATCGCGCCACAGGCTGAGCTTTTTCTCGCGGCTTTGCCGCAAGCTGCCACCGGCCTGATCCAGGTCAACCGTTTGCGGCGCTGCGGCGCCGATGATCCCCTCCGAACTTTCACACCGGGCGCCCGCGCACGGCGCCAGTATTCGCGAGCGGAGAATGCAATGAAGAATTCGACAATGAGCGTGCGACAGGCAATCGTGGCCGCGATGCTGAGCTGCGGCGCCGGCGCAACAATGGCGGCGGACGACGTGGCGATGCTGCAGGCAAGGTTGGCGCAGATGGAACAGCAGATGGCGGCGATGAAGGCTGAACTGTCGAAAATGACGGCGGACGCGCCGGCGCAGGTCCAGCAGGTCCAGGCCATCGAGACGCGCGTCGCCAAGGTCGAACAGGCAGCGCCGACCGCGCCGAAGGTCATCGGCAATCGCGTGTTCTTCCGCGGCGGCTATACCAGCATGACCGACGATCGCGCGAACGGCGCCTTCACGGATATGAACGACATCTCAGGCGCTTTAGGCGCGGCTGGCCTGCCGTCTGTGAAGAACGGCAAGGACGACGGCTGGTACTTCGGTGCGGGCTTCGACTTCCTGCTGTCGCGTGACACCCTCGGCCTGTTGCCGGGCACCTGGGCGCTGGCTGAACTGGGCCTCGAATTCCGCAACCTCGGCAGTGAAGAAGTGCATGTCGTGGGGCCGGTGGCCGAGTGCCTGCTGTTGAACGAAGTGCTGTCCGGTGGGCTCGGCGGCGCGGTGAACTGCACCGGCATCCGTGGCCAGCAGAACCTGATGATGCTGACGGTCAGCGCGGCACCGAAGCTGAAGTTCAACGAAGGCGGCAAGCTGCGGCCGTGGCTCATCCCGGCAGGTCTTGACCTCAACGTGATCTCGCCGCCATCCGACTCGAGCAACTACCTCGACATCGGCGTGCAGTTCGCCGGTGGAGTGGACTACGAAGTGCTGCCGGGCATCACCGTCGGCGCCGACTTCCGCTATCACCTGTCGGCCGATCTGACGGATCCGGAATACAGCTCGGCGGCCCTCGCGGCGGCCCAGAACGCGGGTATGTCGCTGAACACCGACCCGAACCTCGACACCTGGACCGCGGGCGTCACGCTCGGCATCGGCTTCTGAAGCCCGGACATCGCCGCGGTGACGCCGGGGCGGTGCCTTCTCATTTCCCGCCAGTCGCCCGCGCCGCTTCCCCGGCGACGCCGGCACCTCCAGACTTCGGCAACCATCGCAGCCGGAGCCTCAAAATGACCACCCGCCACCAGCAACTCACGCAACTGACGGACGCGTTCACGGCGACGTTCAACGCCCATGACCTCGACGCGACCATGGCCTTTTTCACGGACGACGCGGTCTACGAGGAAATGCACGGTCCCATCCGGGAAGGCAAGGCCGCCATCCGCAAAGCCTTCGAACCACTGTTTCAAAAACGCTTCGGCGCGATGCGCTTCGCAGCAGAAGACACCTTCATCGATGCCGACGCCGGCAAGGTGATGACCCGCTGGACGCTGCACCTGTCGTTGCTCGATGGCCAGCCAATGCAGTTGCGCGGCCTCGACCTGCTGTGGTTCGCAGGCGACAGGCTCGTGCGCAAGCTCACTTACTGCAAGGCGAAGGGGCCTCTGTACGTCGCCGCGTGACGGCCGCCGGCTGATAGTCGACTGGCATCGCCTGGGTGCTACCGTGGTGGCGCAATCTAGCCTGGTTTCGATCCGCAGGGCACTGCCATCGGTCTGCAGGCTGGAATATAGCCACGGAGGCACGGAGGGCACGGAGATAAGAAAGAGCATTTCGTGACTGGATGGGAGCCGTGGTGCGCCGGGTTGAGGACGACTCCTTAAAAAAATTACAGGCCACTGACAGTCGGTCTCGTTTCTCCGTGGCGTCCGTGCCTCTGTGGCAGAATTCAGTGCAGCGCGCGCTGTTCGGCACTGTACTGCGCGCGCCACGCCGGGGCGTCCTCGCCGCGGCGATCGGTGGCGGGCACCGCGGCGCCGTCGCGGCTCAGGCGGTCGACGATCGCGGTGCCGAGCCCGCCGAATGCGCCGGTGACGAGCGCCAGACCGCGATCGGCTGCCCTCTCAGTACGACTTCGGCAGGCCGAGTTCGCGCTCGGCGATGTAGTTCAGGATCATCTCGCGGCTGACGGGCGCGATGCGCGGAATCAGCATCTCGCGGAAGTAGCGTTCGACGTGATACTCCTTGGCGTAGCCCATGCCGCCGTGCGTGAGCACCGCGGTTTCGCAAGCGCGAAAGCCCGCTTCGGCGGCGAGGTACTTCGCGGCATTGGCGAAGGAACCGCACTCGAGGCCCGCGTCGTACATGGCCGCGGCCTTGTAGGTCATCAGATCCGCGGCTTCAAGTTCGGCCCAGTTGCGCGCCAGCGGATGCTGGATGGCCTGGTTCTGGCCGATCGGGCGGCCGAACACCACGCGCTCCTTCGCATAGTGGGTGGCACGCCTGAGCGCGGCGCGGCCGAGGCCGACGGCTTCACCGGCGATCAGGATGCGCTCCGGGTTCAGGCCGTGCAGGATGTATTTGAAGCCCTTGCCTTCCTCACCGATCAGGTCTTCCGTCGGCACCGGCATGCCGTCGTAGAACACGGCATTCGAATCGACCGCCTTGCGGCCCATTTTCGGAATCTCGTGGACTTCGGCGTAGCGCTTGTCGAGGTTGGTGTAGAAGAGGCTGAGGCCTTCGGTTTTCTTTTTGCACTGATCCTTCGGTGTGGTGCGCACGAGTAGCAGCACCTTGTTCGCGCGCTGCGCCATCGAAGTCCAGTGCTTCGCGCCGTGGATCACATAGCCCGTTGCGGTGCGCTCGGCGCGCGTGTCGAGCTGCGTGGTGTCGAGGCCGGCGTTCGGCTCGGTGACGCCGAAGCAGGCTTTATCCTCGCCGCGGATCAGCGGCGGCAGCATGCGTTGCTTCTGTTCTTCGGTGCCGAATATCACCACCGGGTTGAGGCCGAAAATGTTCAGATGCAGCGCGGAGGCGCCCGACAGGCCGGCACCGGACTCGGCGATCGCCTGCATCATCAGCGTGCCTTCGATGATGCCGAGACCGGACCCGCCGTAGGCTTCAGGCATGGCGATGCCGAGCCAGCCACCGGCGACCACTTCGGCGACGAATGCGTCCGGAAAGCGCCCTTCGGTATCGCAGTCCAGCCAGTAATTCGCGTCGAAATTGGCGCACAGGCGATTGATTGCGTCGCGTATCGCGAGCTGGTCTTCACTCAGTCGGAAATCCATCGGGGCTACCTCGGGGTCGGGATGAGCTTGCGTTCAACAGCGGGACCGTACGCGGCGCTGCTTTGCACTGTCAAGGCACGACCGGAAAGCTCGCCAGAACCGGCCGAAAGGGTGAGAATCCGCGGCGGTTCTGGCGCGGGGTGAACGGCGTGAGCGAAGATTTCAGCAGCGGTTGCGCGTTTGTCGAAGGGGACTACGTGCCGATAGGCGAGGCGCGGATCCCGCTGCTCGACATGGGCTTCTCGCGCTCGGACTGTACCTACGATGTCGTGGCGGTGTGGGCGGGGGCGTTCTTCCGGCTCAAGGATCACCTCGAGCGCTTCATCCGCAGCTGTGAGTGCCTGCAACTGACAGCACCGGCGCGTGAAGCACTGCGCGCTGTCGTGCACGGCTGCGTGCGCCGCAGCGGACTGCGCGAAGCCTATGTCGAAATGATCGCCACCCGCGGCGTCCCACGCACCGGACAGCGGGACCCGCGTCTCATCGCGAACCGCTTCTACGCCTATGCGATTCCCTATGTGTGGATCGCGAACCCCGAGCAGCAGGCGCAGGGGCTGAAGCTGGTGGTAGCGCGCACGGTCGAGCGCATCTCGCCCCGGGCGGTCGACCCGACGGTCAAGAACTTCCACTGGGGCGATCTGGTCCGGGGCCTGTTCGAGGCCTACGGGCGCGAGGCGGACAACGTCGTCCTGCTCGACCAGGAAGGGCATGTGACCGAGGGCCCGGGCTTCAATCTGTTTGCCTATTGCCGCGGTACGCTGCTGACCCCGGCCGATGGCGTGCTGCACGGCATCACCCGCCAGACCGTGCTCGACCTCGCCGCACGGGAACGCATACCCGCCCGCGCGCTGCGTTTCGCGGAGGCGGTGCTGCGGGAGGCGGACGAAATTTTCCTGACCAGCACCGCCGGTGGCGTGATGCCGGTGGTCTCGCTCGATGGCCGCCTCCTTGGGGACGGCACGCCCGGGCCGTTGACCCGACACCTGAGCGCCCTCTATTGGGCCGCGCATCGGGCGGGGCCCTGGGTCGAACCCGTTTCCTACTGAGCGCGGCAATATTTAACGAATTCAGGTCTTTTACCGATTTTCTTCGCGACGGGCTTAGGTTAGAGTCAGCGCTACAACAAAGGGGAGGGCGGGAGACGTGCGGGCAGCGTTGATCCCACTATTACTGTCTCTGACGTCAATGACGTGGGCTCCGGGCGCTGTGGCGCAGGAAGCGCCGCCGATTTCGATCAAGGTCGAACGCTTCGATGTCATCGGAGACAACCCGCTGAGCGCGGCCGTCACCGAGCAGACCTTGCAGCCGTTCGTTGGCGAGTATGCCGAGCTGGCCGGCCTGCTGGCGGCGGTCGACGCGCTCGAACAAGCGCTGAGGGTCGCCGGTCACAGCTTCCACCGCGTCAGCATCGCGCCCACCCCCGAAGGCGCGCCGCCCACCACCGTGACGCTGAAAGTTTTGGCCTTCGGCCTCGGTAACGTCACGGTTCGCGGCAATCAGTTCTTCTCTGAGCAGTCCGTGCGCAACAGCCTGCCGGTGCTGGTGGCCGGCACGGTACCGGCGACACGCGAACTCTCGCGCCAGCTCGCCGTGGCGAACCAGCACCCGCGCAAGCGCGTGGCCGTCAATTACCGCAGCAGCCCGGAAGCCGACAAACTCGACGCCGTCGCCCAGGTCCAGGACCAGCGGCCGTGGAGCCTGTTCGCGAATCTGAACAACATTGGCAACGACGAAACCGGCAACTCGCGGCTGCTGTTCGGCGGCCAGCACGCGGACATCACCGGGCATGACGACGTGGCAACGGCCTCGCTGACGTTGTCTCCGGACAACGCAGACGATGTCTTCCAGTTCGGGGCCTTCTACCAGCTGCCGGTGTATTCGCTGCGCGGCTGGATGTCCGCGTTCTATGTGAAATCGGACGTCGACGTCGGCAATGTGCAGGACTTCTTCGATGTCAGTGGCTCAGGCCATTTCACGGGCTTGAGCTTCAAGCACCAGTTGCTCGGCTTTGCCGGTTACCGGCACACGTTGGCGCTGGGCGTGCAGGATCGCCTGTTCGACACGGTCATCAGCAACGCAGCCACGGGCAACCTGATCGCCGGTATCAGCAGCAAGGTGCGCAGCCGCCCGGTCAACCTGCGTTACGACGGCGGTTACCTGTGGCAACAGTCGCGCACCAGCGTCGACTTCTTCGTTGATTATGTCCATAACCTCGATTTCGGCGGCCACACGGACGAAGACGCCTATGCGCGCGTGCGCCGCACGTCCGACCCAAAATGGAAGCTGGTGCGCTTCGGCGCGCTTGCAACCCAGCAACTGCCGCGCGGCTTTTCAGGTGTCCTGCGCGCGAACGGACAGTTCACGCGCGACCCGCTGATCCCCGGCGAGCAGCTGGGCATCGGCGGTGAACGCAGTGTCAGAGGTTTCGAAGAACGGACCATTGCCGCCGACCAGGGCCTGTTCGCGAACCTCGAACTCTGGTCTCCTCCGATTCCCGAACTGTACAACGTGCGACTCCTCGGCTTCCTCGATGCCGGCTACAAAAAACTGAACGAGCCGGTGGCGGGGCAGCGCGAAGACGACACGATTTCCAGTATCGGCGTCGGCGCCCGCTGGCAATGGCTGAACCAACTACAGGTCGCGCTGGACTACGGTCAACCGATTGCCGGTGGGGATGGCGAAGCGAGCGACCGAGGCAATTCGAAATGGCACGTCAGTCTGTCCTACCGATATTGAATCGACACCTCGCGCAGGCTGGCGCGGCGGTCGCGCTGTGCCTGCTCGCCGGCCTTGCGTGCGCGGCCGACAAGGCGGGCGAGGTTGCACTGGCGCGCGGACTCGCGACGGCCCACGTGGCCGGCAGCCAGGCCCGCATCCTGGGCAGTGGTTCAAGCCTGTATGTCGGCGATGTCATCACCACCGGGCCGCGCAGTGTCGCGCTGCTGAAACTCGGCGACGGCTCGCGCATCACGCTGCGGCCCGACACCTCCTTCCAGGTCGAAGCCTACGACTTGTCCGAGACCAGTCCGAGCGCGGTATTCCGGCTGTTCAAGGGCGGTTTGCGCGCAGTCACCGGTTTCATGAGCAAGCGCAATCCGAATGCGGTGCGTCTGCGGACGTCCGTGGCCACGATCGGCATTCGCGGGACGGAACTCGATGCGCGCCTGTGTGGCGCAGACTGCGCCGAAGAAGCGAAGCAACGGCCGACACCGGCCGGCCGCGCCGGCTTTGTCAAAGGCACCGTGATCGCAAAGGCCGCCAGTGGCCGCGCGCGCGCCGTGAAGGCCGGTGGGCCGGTCTACAGCGGTGACAGCCTCATCACCGGCAACAGCGCGTACGCCGTCGTACTGTTTCGTGACCAGAGCCGCGTGACCGTGATGCCCAACACCGAGTTTCGCGTCGACCGGCTCACCTACGACGAAAGCGCGCCGGACGAGGGCGAAGGCTTCTTCAGCCTGGTCCGCGGCGGTCTGCGTGCGGTCAGCGGCGCCATCGGCCAGTACCGTCGCAATGCGTATCAAATGCGCACGGCGGTCGCGACGATCGGTATCCGCGGTACCGGCTATGACCTCTACTGTGCCGGTGCGTGCGTCAATCCGGATGCCAACGCCAACTCGGGTGACGGGCTGTATGCCGACGTCAGCAATGGCACAATCGATTTCGACGGCAGCCACCCGCTGAACGCCGATCAGCCGCCGGTGTTCATCGGCAATAGCGGCATGGTGCCGGTTGACGTGGCGAACATGCCCGTCGAGATCACCGTGCCGATGCCGGACACGGTAGAGCTGCCGGCACCGCCGCCGCCCGATCCGAGTGCGGCGAACCCGGGCGAAGCGCTGATGGTCAGCTGTTATGCGGGCAACTGCTCGGTCCAGACAGACGAGAACACGGTTGATCTAGAAGCGGGTGACGCGGCCAAAGTGAACCTGAGCGGCGGCCCGGCCGAGGCCTTGCCGGAAATTCCGGCGTTCCAAGCCGAAGACCCCATCCTCAACGCCGTCGACGTCGGCGGTGAACTGCTCCAGATGTTCGATTCGTCGACAGCGACGGAGGGCGAAGAATGCACAGAATAAAGACCCGGCAGAGCCGCACGCGGCGGCTGCTGTGCTTCACGCTCGGCGTCTCGACGAGCCTCGTCGCGCACGCCAATCCGCAAGGCCCCGCGGTGGCCGCCGGTAATGTCTCCTTCGCCAACCCGAACGCCACGACCCTCGACATCACGAATTCGCCGAACGCGATCGTCAACTGGCAGTCGTTTGACATCGGGGTCGGCGAGACCACGCGTTTCATCCAGCAGGATGCCGCCAGTGCAGTGTTGAACCGGGTGACGACGCCGAATGCGTCTGAAATCCTCGGCACGCTGGCCTCCAACGGGCGAGTATTTCTGGTCAACCCGTCGGGCATTCTGATTGGCCGCGACGGCATGGTCGATACGGCCGGCCTCGTGATGTCTACGCTGAACATCACGAATGAAGATTTCATGGCCGGGCGCTTCCAGTTCAACGGCGGCCCGGACAGCGGCGACATCACGAACCGCGGCTATCTCAAAACCACCCCCGGCGGCGAAGTCGTGCTGCTGGCGCCGAAGATCCTGAACGCGCCGGAAGCCGGCAATCCGCAGAGTGGCATCATCGAAAGTGAGCACGGCGAGCTGATACTCGCCGCGGGCTATTCAATCACGATCACCAGCCTCGACGATCCGGACATCAGCTTCGAAGTCGAAGCGCCGGCCGGCGAAGTGGTGAACCTCGGGCAACTGATTGCGCGCGGTGGGAGTGTCGACGTGCTCGCCGGGACGATCCGCCACTCGGGCGAAATCAATGCGGATGCGCTGAGCGTCGACGGCGCCGGCCGCATCGTGCTGGTGGCAACGAAATCCATCGAAACCACGGCCGGCAGCATGATCTCGGCGCGTGGCGAACAGCCGGCACTCGCAGCAGCCATCCCGGTTGCAACGACCACGGCTGCCGTTGAGGCTCCGCCGAATCCCGTGGGCGCGAACGGCGGCGACGTGTCAATCAAGGCGCTGCCCCCCGCTGCGGATCCGGCTGCCGCGCCGGTCGCGGATCCCGTCGCGCCAACGCCCACCACGGTCGCGCTTGCCGGCCGCGTCGACGTCACCGGCGCCCGCGGCGGCAAGGCCGTTGTCGAAGCCGATGTGGTCACGGTGAAGGGCACCATCGACGCATCCGGCATCGCAGTCGGCGGCACCGTGCACGTGCTCGGTGACCGCGTGAAGGCCGAAGGCGCAACCGTGCGCGCGAATGCCGAGACCGGCAATGCCGGCGACATCCGTTTCGGTGGCGAGTTACAGGGCGCCTCCAGCCTGCGCGCGGCCGACACGGCCGTGGTCGACAGCGCGAGCCGTTTCGAAGCCAGTGCCAAAGACAGCGGCCACGGCGGCGATATCATCGTCTGGTCGAACGACGAGACGATATTCAAGGGCACGGCCGAAGCGCGCGCCGGCGCGGGTGCCGGCGACGGCGGCCTGGTCGAAGTGTCGGGCAAGGAGATTCTGCGCTTTGCGGGCAGCGTCGATGTCGGTGCGCCGCGCGGCAGCGCGGGCACACTGCTGCTCGACCCGCGCAACATCTTCATCGTGCAGGGTGGGGCGACGGTGTCCGTCGACAACCCGACGCCGTTTGCCGGTGACGGATTCGGCTCAAGCTTCAGCGTGCTGGGCAACGGCAATATCCTGGTCGTCAATCAGGGTGCGGATTTCAACGGCTTCACGGACGCCGGCGAGATCACGCTGCTTGATTCAAACGGCAATGTGCTCGGCAGCGTAGGCGGCAACGCCGCCAATGAACAACTCGGTGCATTCGGCTCCTTCAGCGGGACTGACGGCAATCGTTTTTTCCGCAGTCCGGATGCCTCAGACGGCGGGCTCGCCGACGCTGGCGCGCTGATTCTGTTCAATATCAGCACCGGTGCTGAAGTCGGCCGCACCAGCGGCCTCAGCGCTGGCGAACGCTTCAGCCAGGGCGGGCTGCAGTTCGCGAGCGGTAACCTGATTGTGTCGTCAACGCTCGCGGATGTCGGTGGCAATGTCGACGCCGGCAGCGTCGTCGTCGTCAACGGCACCACCGGGACAGCGTTAGGGCGCTTGAACGGCACGAGCGCCAACGAGTTCTTCGGTACGACGCTGCGTGTCGGCTTTACGGCCGTGAATACCTTCGTGGTCCAGTCCGCCACCGCCGACATCGGCGGCCTTGCCGACGCGGGGCGCGTGGTGATGGGCAGTTCGCTGACCGGTCAGCAGCTTGGGCAGGTCGTCGGCACGGCGGTCGGCGATCAAATCGGCTCGACGGTCGACTATTTCTCCACCGGGGCCGGCACCTATCTCATTCGTAGCGCCGTGGCTGATGTCGGCGGGTTGAGCGACGCCGGGACTGCGATCCTTGTCAGCAACAGCACGGGCGCCGAGATTGGACGCACCAATGGGCTTGCGGCGGGTGACAACCTCGGCAGTATCGCTGCCATTCTGCGCAGCAGCGGCAACTATTTCCTGCAGGTGCCGAACGCCGACATCAGCGGCACGGCGAACGCGGGTTCGCTCGTCCTCGTGAACGGCACGACCGGCACGCGCATCGGTTCGGTCGATGGCAGCGGCACGAACGAACAGCTCGGCTTTGACTTGAACAATAACGCGCTCGGGGCCGGCGACGTGCTCTTGCTCAGCGAGTTTCACGACAACCCGGGCATCGGTACCGTCAACGATCAGGCCGGTGGCGTGTTCGCCGTTGCCGACATCGATCTCGGCAGTGGCAACATCCTCCGCGGCAGTACGCTCGGCGCAAGTGCCGGCGAACGCTTCGGCAGCAACGGGATCGCAGCATTCGTCAGCGGCGGGCTCGTCTTCATCAGCGAGAACGCGGACACCGGCGGCTTCACCGACAACGGCTCCGTCGTGGTGGTCGGTTTCAACGGCGCCGAAGTCGGCCGCGTCGACGGCACGGACGACAACGAATTCCTCGGTTCCGACGGCATCATCCAGGCCTTCAACGGCAACTACTGGATTCCGAGCACCAACTTCGCGCCGATCCCGAGCACGCCGAACGCTGGCAGCGTAATTCTCGCGAGCGGTGGTACGGGCTTCACGGCTGGCACGGCGCTCGGGCGCTTCGACGGCACCAGCACCAACGAACAGTTTGGCAGTGACGTGTTCATCAACCAGTTGTTCAATGGCGACCTGCTCGTGCGGGCGAGCGGCCATGCCGGCGGCGCGGGCATTATCGCGCAGCTGGCGTCGGTGGGTTTTGGCGGCGGCGTGATCAAGCGCGGGTCGGTCGATGGCACGACGGCAGGCGACCTGACCGGCGCGACGCTCACCTTCCGTCCGTTCGGCAATTACATCGTCGGCGCACGGAACGCCGACGTCGCTGGCAACATCAACGCCGGCTCTGTGTTCGTCGTCGACGACGCGACCGGCAGCACCGTGCTGCGCGTGGACGGCACGACCGGCAGCGAGCAGCTCGGCCAGAACCTGGAGTTCGGCATCTTCGACACGCTCGGTGGCTCGCTGGCTGATTCATTCGCGATCCTGAGCCCCAGTCACGGCGGCAACAGTGAAGGCGCCGTCTTCTTCGTCAACAGCGAAGTGGGCGCGGTCACGCGTCAGATTGATGGACTCATCGGTGACACACTCGGCTCGTTTAACCTGCAGATTGTGCCGGGCGGCCATCTCGCGATCCGCAATCCGTTCAGCGACGCCGGCGGTGCAAATGCGGGGGAAATCCTGTTCGTCAATGCGTTCGCGAATTTCGTGACCTCAGGTTCCGTGCTCGGCATTTCGAGCGGTGAACTACTGGGCAACGTCGCCGTTGACACCGGCACTTTGTCGAGTCTCGGCACCGGACAATTCCTCGTGTACTCCCCGGTGCGCGACGTGTCGGGTGAAACGGACGCAGGCACAGTGCTGTTGATGCAGGGGAGCGGGGCCGTCAACCTGCAGGGCGCCTTTTTCGGTCTCCAGGCGGGCGATGGGCTCGGCAGCGGTGGGAGCAGCTCCGTACAGATTCTGAGTGGCGGGCGCCTGGTGCTGTTCAACCCGGCCGCCGATGACCCGACCGGTGCACTCGGCGTCCCGAACAACGAAGGCGCGGTGATACTCGCCAGCACCACGTCGTTCTCCGAGCTCGGCCGCAGCTACGGTCAGACCGACGACAACGAGGGACTTGGTTCGGTCGCATTCGTCACTGAGCGGCCAAACGGCAATCTGTTCATTCACTCGCCGGGCGCGGGCACCAGCAACGAAGGCGCGCTCTACCTGGTGAACGGCACGGCCGGCGTCAACAACGGCGCGTTCGACGATTTGCTCATCGGCCGTGCGGACGGCACGGCGCCGAACGAAAACTTCGGCAGCAATTTGGACCCCTTCACGCTGACCAACGGCGATGTCCTAGTGCAGAGCCAGTCCTCGAGTGCGGGCGGTTTCGCCAACGCCGGCACGATGGCGCAAATCGTCAGCGACGGGTCGCTCGGCGGTGGCAACATCATCCGCGGACGCATTGATGGCAGCAGCGCCGGTGAACTGCTCGGCCAGTTCGGGGTAACCACCAGCGGCGATGGCGTGCATTATTTCGTAAGAAGCCAGCTGGCTGATCCGGGCGGACTCGCCGACGCCGGCTCGATTTACTTCATCAATCAGGGCACCGGCACGCTCGCCAATCGCATCGACGGCATTTCGGCGGGAGAGCTGCTCGGCAACGGCAGTCCGTTCCTCGGCAGCGCCGGCAACTTCTACATCCGCTCGCAGCTAGCGGACGTCGGCGGCGTCGTTGATGCCGGGCGCCTGATCGTGGCCAGCAGGGCGGGTGCGATCCTGGGTGAGGCAACGGGCAATGCGGCCAGCGAATTCTTTGGTAGCAGCTTGCAGTTCGTCGGCAGCGACATCTGGGTCACCGCGACCGGACACAGCAACGGCGCCGGTGGCATCTTCGCGCTTGCGAATCAGGATCTGGGCAGCGGCCAGATTATTCGCCATGCCCTGCTGGGCGGGGCGCCTGGCGATGCGCTGGGTTCCTTTGGCTTTAGCTTCATCGACTCGGACAGGGTGCTCGTGCGCGTGCCGCTCGCCGATGTCGGCGGCGTGGTGGATGCCGGCAGCGCGCTGATGGTCAACACCAGCCTGCAACTGCTGGGCCGTACCGACGGGACCAGCGTGAACGAACTGTACGGCACCAACCTTCAGTTTCTCGGTAACGGGAATCTGTTGTTTCGCAGCCCCACTGCGGATATTGGAAGCCTGACCGACGCGGGCGTGATCAAACTGGTCAACCCGGACACCGGCAACCTGATCGGCCAGACCGCTGGTACCGGCGCGAACGAGCGGTTTGGTGACAATTTTGCGATTGCTCTCGGCAATAATGGTTTTGCGATAGTCAGTGACAACGCTGATTCAGGCGGCCTCGTCGATGCGGGTGCGGTCGTCCAGATCAGCGCCGACACCGGCCTCGAGATTCAGCGCATCGTCGGTACCAGCGCGGGTGAGCAGTTTGGCAGCTTTGGCTTCCAGAGTTCGAGCGGGCGTTTGATTTTTGGCAGCCCACTGGCCGACGTCGGCGGGATAGTCGATGCCGGACGCATCGTGATCTTCGACCCAACTACCGCCAATCAGGGCGGGCAAGCCGCAGACCTGCTGTTCTCCAACACGCCGGACGGCGATTTCGTGCTGACCACCGGCGCTATCCAGAACGCACTGAACGCGGGTGCCAACCTGATTCTGCAGGCGAACAATGACATCGTGATTCAGAAGGGCGCGGTGCTGACGGCCACCGGTGGCAGCCTCACGCTGAATGCCGGGCGTTCGGTGATCGTGAATGGCCTGCTGAACATGAAGGACACCGACATCACGATCCTCGCCAACCAGAACCAGGCGGGAGTGAGCCTCGACAATCGCGCGTCGGGCGTGAGCGAGTTTGCGCTGTTCGATCCCCAGATCATTGGCCGTAAAGTGGAAATCTCCGCTGAAGCCGTCTCACTGACGGGGGGGGATGCACCCCTTGATGGCAGTGCGCCGCTGGCATGGGAACCCGTCAGCAGCACGGATTTCTTTGAGTCTGTGTTGCGCGAAGGAACCCGTTACCCCGCGACCTTCGTGCTGGGCACCCAAAGCCTCACGGTCGAGGCCGACACGGTCAGTCTGCACGGCGGCACGGCGCCCGGCGCCTTTGCGGCCCTCGTGTCGTTCGGGGATTTTTCGGTGAACGCCAGCGCCATCACGCTGACGCCGGGCACCGCACTGGGTGCGCATGCGTTATTCCTGGGCCTTGGGGGTGTCGGCGAATTCACCTTCGACTCCTGCGCGGGCTGCGGTAACGAACTGCTGTTCACCGATCCCTTCCTGGACGGCAATGTTGCCCTCTCCGGTTTCTTCATCAGCGGCATCCTGCAGAACCCCGCGATTGACAGCATCCTCGCGATGCTCGACCGCGACGAAGAGGACGAAGACGAGAAGAAGAAGCGCTGCAATTAGCACTGCCCGTACGGCGGCTGGTCCCGGACAGGGCCTGCCGTCACGACCGCTCCCTCTGGTATTCTCCCGCTCCTGAACGTCGCGCCGACAGGCGCACGTTTAACTTTGCACGCAGCGTGACGCGCTGCGGCATCCTTGGCCGGTCAGATCAAAGGCCGGCTTTGAACCTATATGCTTGCAGGAGATCCCCATGCGCGAACTGACCCTGGCCGAAGTTGAAACCCTGTTGAAGGAAGGCATTGCCTATGCCCAGTCCCAGGGTCGCCCGAGCTCCATTTCCGTGGTCGATTTCGGGGGCAATCTTCGTGGGGCCCTGCGTCCGGAGAAGGGCCGCATCGCCAACATCCTGATTGCCGAAAAGAAAGCGTGGACCGCGGTCGCCTTCCAGCGCCCGACCGACATGGTGCGTGATGTGATGCTGCCGGGTGCGTTCGGTTATGGCCTGCAGCACACCGACGAGCGGATCTGCATGGTCGGCGGTGGCTACCCGATTTTTGACGAGCAGGGCGATGTCATCGGTGGCATCGGCGCGAGTGGCGGCACGATCGAGGAGGACTGCGAATGCTGTCTCGTCGGCATGCGCAAGCTCGGCTTCAAGACCGAGTTCGTGAATCCGCTGGCCGCAAAGAAATAACCGGGGACAGGACGCACGCATGGCCGCCATCCGCATTGAAGCCGTCACCGAAACCAGTCCCGCGGCGCTGCCGGCCGAACTCGGCTTCGGCAAGTTCTTTTCCGACCGCATGTACAGTCAGCGCTACAGCGCCACGGCCGGCTGGCATGACGCGAGCATCGGGCCGTACCGGCCGCTGGTGCTCGACCCGGCGGCCCAGGTGTTTCACAACGGGCAGATGATTTTCGACGGTACCAAGGCCTATCGCCGTGCAGATGGCGGCATCAATCTGTTTCGCGTCGAGCAGAACGCGCTGCGCTTCAACCGGTCGGCCGAGCGCATGGGCCTGCCTGAAGTCTCTATCGACGGGCATGTCGAGGCGATCGAAACCCTGGTGGGTCTCGAGCATCGCTGGGTGCCGTCGCAGCCCGACGCCGCGCTCTACATCCGGCCGGTGATGATCGCCACCGAAAAGGCGCTCGCCATCCGCGCGCCGCAGGAATGCCTGCACTACATCATCCTGAGCCCCGTAGCGCCGTATTTCGCGGGTGGCTTTGCACCCGTCGCGGTGTACGTGAGCCACGAATACGTGCGCGCCGTGCGCGGCGGCACTGGCGAAGCTAAGACGCCGGGCAACTATGCAGGCAGCATCAAGGCCACTGAAATCGCGATTGCGAAGGGCTATCAGCAGGTGCTGTGGCTGGACGCGGTGGAGCGGCGCTACGTCGACGAGGTTGGCGCGATGAACATCGCCTTCGTCTACCAGGACGGCAAGCTGCGCACGCCGGCGCTGTCGGGTGCGATTCTGCACGGCGTGACGCGTGATTCGGTGCTGACGATCGCGCGCGATCTCGGCCTCGACATCAGTGAAGATCGCATCGATTTTCTCGACGTGCTCGCCGACATCGCGAGCGGCCGCATCACCGAGATGTTCGGCATGGGCACGGGCGCGGTGATCGCACCGGTCGGCCGGCTTTGCTACCAGGACCGGGACGTCGTGCTGAATGGGGGCGAACCGGGCCCGATTGCCCGGCGCCTCTACGACGAACTGACCGGCATCCAGTTCGGTCGCCTGCCCGATCACCACGGCTGGACGCGGCAGGTGCGCATCGGCGGCCAAGCCTGAAACAGCGAAGTTTCCAGTAAACGCCCGGCGCAAGCCGGGCGTCGATTACAACAGCAACGAGAGGAGATCGACATGGCTTATACAGTAATGGTGGAACGCACGATCGCAGTGCCGCGCGCGAAGGTTTTCGCTGCGCTGATGGATTTCGGTGGCATCAACACGTTGCTGCCGGACGCGATTGAGAGCTGCAAGCTCGAAGGCGACGGGATCGGCAGCTGCCGTCACATCGTGTTGAAGGGGCAGCCGGGCAAAGTGGTCGAGCGCCTCGAAGCGGCCTATGACGGCCACCTGTTCTCTTACTCGATCGTCGATGAATGCCCGCTGCCGATCGACCGCTACCACGCGGTGGTGCAGCTCGAAGATGCGCCGAACGGCGGGTGCTACATCGCCTGGGGCAGCAACTGGGTGGCCAAGGGCGCGCCTGAAGCCGAGGTCAAGGCGATGCTGTCCGGGCTTTACAACGGGATCATCGACGCGCTCGCGAAGTAGTCTGCCAGATCGCGACTTGCCGGCCGGTGCCGGCAAGTCGCTCCTGCTGCAGGCTCAGGCGTTGCGGAACGCCGGCATCACTTCCTGCGCAAACAGTTCCAGCGAACGCGTGCCCTTGCGCGGATCGAGCCCCGGGAACTGACAGTCCATGATGAAATCCGTGCACTTGAACTGCTGCACGAACTTCTCCATCTTGCGCGCAACCTGATCGGGTGTGCCGATCATCATGTGCTCGGCCAGCGGCGAATGGCGGATGTCTTCGGCGCGCGTGATCGGCAGCGGCTGATCGTCGCCTTCGGCATCGTTCGCCTCGGACAGGATGTCCTGGTAGAAGTCGAACAGGTGGAAGAGGTGGTGCTGGCATTCCTCCCAAGCCTGATCCTCGGTGTCCGCGCAGTACACCATGCGCAGCTGCGCGATCTTGAAGTCATCCGGGTTGCGCCCCGTTTCCTTCAGCGTGTCGACGTACAGCGGGGCCGGATCCGGGCCCAGGGTCGCCATCAGATGATAGCCCAGCTCGGCCGCGCGCTTGATAGCCTTCGGCCCACGCGCGCCGATCCACACCGGCGGATGCGGCTGCTGCACCGATTTCGGCGACAGCGTCATGTCCTTGACCTGCGTGTACTTGCCGTCGAAGGTCACCTTCTCCTGCGTGAACAGCTTGACCATCAGGTCAATGCCTTCGCGCATTCGCGAGCCGCGTTCGCTGCGGTTCATGCAGAACGCATTCCACTCGTGGTAGGAGTAGCCCTGGCCGATGCCGTAATCGATACGGCCATTCGAGAAGATATCCGCGCAGGCGAGATCTTCGGCCGCGCGCACCGGATGAATGAACGGCAGCAGCAGGATAAAGGTGCCGATGCGGATGCGGTTGGTGCGCGTAGCGATGGCGGCGGCGGTGGGCATCAACGCCGGGTTATAGGCGTCTTCGGTGAAGTGGTGTTCGGTCAGCCACACGTTGTCATAGCCGAGTGCTTCGGCGCGCACGATCTGATCGAGTATCGCGCCGTAGAATTCGGGAAACGGCCGTCGCCATTTCACCGGATTACGAAAATCCTCCATAAAGCCGAATCGCATGCTGTCTCCCCTCGTTGGTTGGTTGGTCCAGGTGGCTGGGCGCGCTGTGCTGGCATTGCCCTGACCGCAGCCGCTAAGCTTGCCGCAAGCAGGTACCGGCCCGCTTCATCAGGCTGGTGTAAAACGCAATGCAGCAAGCGAAATTCGCGGCGGCTGGGCTGGCCGGCGCAGCGTAGCGCGAGCCTGCGCGGCCTGCCAGTTGTCGCACGCTCGAGGACGCCCGACTCATGACCCATTACGCACTGAGCGCCCAGGACGAATACCCGCACGTGCCGAGCGCCGAGCGGCACTTCAACGAAAGCGTCTACATGAACGCGTTCGACCATGCACGCCGCATGGGCGGCTGGATGCGGATCGGCAATCGTGTCAATGCAGGCTATGCGGAACTGTCGGTCTGCCTGTATCTGCCGGACGGCCGCATTGCGTGCCAGTTTCAGCGGCCGGCAATCGCGCACAACGAGGCCTTTGCTGCGGGTGGCCTGTCGGTCACGGTGGGCGTCGCCCTTAAGGCGCTCGACATGCGCTACGACGGCGAACTGCTCGTGATTGACGATCCGAACCTGCTGCGCAACCCGAAGCGACTCTTCAGCGAGGCCCGGCGCGTGACCGGCAGTGTGCTGTGGCAGCACACGGGCACCTCGCCGGTCCATGGGGGCGTGCCAACCGACCCGCAGGCGCAGAGTCTGTACGGCCGTGATTTCTCGCTCGGGCATTTCAATCAGCACACGCGTGTGCGGGGTGAGATCCGGCTCGGCGACGAACACTGGCCCGTCGACGGCTACGGTTGGCGCGATCATTCCTGGGGGCCGCGCTACTGGCAGAACATCCTGTTCGATCGGCTGTTCATGGCGAACTTCGGGGCCGATCGCGGACTGATGCTGCTGAAGATAGCGAACCGCGACGGCGTCGTGCGCCGCGGCGGCGTGCTGCACATCGATGACCGTTATGAAGAAATTCTCGACCTCGACATCCTCAACGAATGGAACGCGGACCGGGACCCGACCCGCTTCGTGTTGAGCGTGCGCACCACCGAACGCAGCGCCATCATCCGCGGCCGCATCCTCAGCTGCGCGCCGCTGCGCAACCGCCGCGAAGAGCAGGGCGTAGTGCTCGAATCGCGCATCGCCGAATGCTTCACCGAACTCGACTGGGACGGGCGGCGCGGCTTCGGCATGACGGAATACGTCGAGCGCCTGATCAACGGCGTGCCGGCGGGGTATCCGTTGTAAGGACCGGGGAATCCAATAGATGAGCGCAGCTATCGATCACCTGGCCGTGCCGGACGCACCCGCGTCGACCCGCTCAAGTACGTCCCTGTATCGCTCGAGCGCGCACGTCCTGTGCGCGCACGGCTGCCGCAAGTGCGTCCGACACCACCGTTCAAACGCCGCGGCGATGGCTGTAGCGCTTTTACGCTCAGCTATTTAGCCACGGAGGGCATGGAGAAATTGCGGGCGGCCGTTGTGCCCGGCCCACCAGGTGAGCCGGTTGTCCTGGGCTATCTGATCTGCAGTCCGCGTCATTCTGCCGGGCCATCCGCGCCTGGCGCCCGGACGCCGTTCGTACTCGAGGGCCGCCGTCCCGACGGACCCATCCTGATTCTTTCTTCCTCCGTGTTCTCCGTGTCCTCCGTGGCTGGATTCATTCAGCCTGACGCGCGGCAACAACCCAAACCCGCGCTGCGCCGTGCGCCGCCTCCGGTTACAATCGGCGGTCTCAAGCATCGCTGGCGGCAGAGGAGGAACGATGTCCGGATACCGTCTGGTCGAGGCCGATGAGCACAGTCATCAGCCAGGCACTGAATCGAATTTCAATGAAAGCGTGTACACCAACGCGTTCAATGCGGACGGCCGTTACGGCGGCTGGATGCGGCTCGGCAATCGGGTCAACGAGGGCCGCGCCGAACTGTCCGTGTGCCTCTACCTGCCCGATGGCCGCGTCGCCTGCCAGTTCCTGCGGCCGCCGATCACGACCAACGCACGCCACGCCGCCGGTGGTCTGCGCTACACCGTGCACACGCCGTTCAGGGACGTGCAGATGCAGTACAGCGGCGAGGTCATGGTGCTCGAAGATCCGGCGGCCATGCGCCATCCGAAGCTCGCCTTCGAACGCGCAACGCGCCTGACCTGTGACGTCGATTTTCGCCATCTCGCCGCGTCTCCGCTGCACGGTGGTGAGCCGCTCACGGCCGACCAGCCAACGATGTATGGCCGCAATTTCTCGCTCGGCCATTTCAACCAGCACACGACAACCAGCGGGCATATCCGCATTGGCGATCTCACGCTGCCAATCAACGGCGGCGGCTGGCGCGATCACTCGTGGGGCCCGCGCTACTGGACGAACATCTATTTCTACCGCCTGTTCATCGGCAACCTCGGCCCGGATCACGGTTTCATGATCCTGAAGATCACCGATCGCCAGGGCGTCACGCGGCGCTGCGGCGTGCTGCAGGTCGACGGCCAGTACGAGGAGATCACCGATCTCGATCTCGTCACCGAGTGGACTGCCGCCAAGGATCCACGCGTGGTGCGGCTCGGCGTGCGGACCGCGCAGCGCGCGGTCCGCATCGACGGCGAGATCTCGACCCTGCTGCCGTTGCGCAACCGCCGCACGGAAGGCGATCTGACGCTCGAATCGCGCATCGCCGAAGGCTTCACGCAGTGGACCTGGGGCGACCGCACGGGCTGCGGCATGACCGAGTACATCGAAGTGCTCGAGCACGGCCAGCCGGTCGGCTATCCGCTCTGAGTGGTAGCCGGACAGTCCCCGATGGGCCTGACTGAATCCGCCGACGCGCTGCGCGAGCGCATCGTCGGGCGGCTGCGCGTGGCGGTCACACGGCGCTTCGGGGCTGCCGCGCGCGTGGACAATGTCGTCGTGGCGACGCTGGGCGGTTCCAACCGCACTTTGCTGTTCGATCTGGTCGAGGGCGCTGCCCGCCGGCGGCTGGTGTTCCGGCAGGAAACCTACAGCCTGCCGTTTTCGCCGTTCATCGCGCCGCATTTGCAGTACCAGCTGCTCGAACTGGTGTATCGCGAAGGCATTCCGGTGCCTGAACCGGTGTTCGAGTTCGAAGCCGCCGATGAACTGGACCGCGGCTATGTCGTCGCTTTCGTCGCTGGCGAAACCTTGCCGCGCCGCCTGTTGCAGGCGCCGGAGTTCGCCAGGGCTCGGGCCCGCTTCTGCCGCGAGGCGGGAGAGATTCTTGCGCGGCTCCATGCTGTCGACCTGGCTGCGGCCGGTTTTCTGGCGGACACGCCCGACAGTCTCGACCCGATCGGCGCGCAGCTCGCGCGGCTCGACTCCTACGGCGAGGCACATCCGGCGCTCGAACTCGGCGTGCGCTGGCTCGAGCGCCATCGTCCGCCGGCCACGCCGCGCGTGCTGCTGCACGGCGACTTCAGGACCGGCAACATGCTGATGGGGCCGGACGGCATCCACGCCGTGCTCGACTGGGAATGTGCGCATCTCGGTTCGGCGGCCGAAGACCTGGGCTGGCTGTGCCTGCGCGCCTTCCGTTTCGGCCACGTGGACCGGCCGGTGGGTGGTTTCGGCCAGCGCGCGGATTTCTACGCCGCCTATGCGTCGGCCAGTGGTCACCCGGTGGACCCCGCAGCAGTGCGCTGGTGGGAAGTTTTCGGCTTCGTGCGCTGGGCGGTATTGAACGTGATGCAGGTGCATGGTCATCTGAGCGGCGAGCGCCGCTCACCGGCCTTCGCCGCCTGTGGCCGCAATACGAGCATGATCGAATACGACCTGCTGATGACCCTACTCGGTCATTACACTTGAGGGGCGACACCAGATGAGCCAGGACCATCCGCCACTCGGCGAACTGCTGCGCACGGTGCGCGAGTTCATCGACGACATCACCCCCAAACTCGACGGCCAGGATCGCTACCATGGCCTGTGCGCTGCCTATCTTGTGTCGATCGTCGAGCGCGAACTGACACAAGGGGGGGCACTTGACCGCGACGAAGCGGCCACACTGATCGCCTTCAACGGCACGTCGTCCGCACTGCCGGACGCTTATGCCGAACTGGCTGGGCAGATTCGCCGCGGCCAGCACGATCAACGCTGGGACAAGTTGATGGCGCTGATCATACAGCACGTCGTCAACAAGGTCAGCGTATCGAAGCCCGACTATCTGCATGCCATGCATCGCGCGGACCCGCCGCGCCCGGAGGCCTCATGAAATTCGAGAAAATCCGCTTCGACCTCACCGACGGGATTGCACGCATCGTGTTCAACGACGTCGCAAACCACCACGCCGTGAACCTGCGCGTCACACAGGAACTGGCCGAAGCCGCCCGACGCTGCGAGGCCGCGCCGGAGCTGCGCGTGGTGCTGATGACCGCCGAGGGCGGTGAGTTCTCGGTCGGCGGCGATCTGCGCGAATTCATGGCCGAGCGCGATCGCATCCAGGCTCACGTGCGGGAGATGACGGTTAATTTTCACGCGGCGATTCTCACGCTGAACCGGCTGGCCGCGCCGCTGGTCGTGGCGGTCAACGGCGTAGCGGCCGGGGGTGGTTTCAGCCTGGTCTGTACGGCGGATCTCGCGATCGCGAAGCGCTCGGCAAAGTTCAACTTCGCCTACACTCGCTCGGGGCTGACCCCCGATGGCGGCGCCACGTTTTTTCTGCCGCGCCTCGTCGGCGCGCAGCGTGCATTCGATCTGCTCGCGACCAACCCCACGCTGTCCGCAGATGACGCGCTGGCACTCGGCATTCTGGCGCGCGTGGTCGATGACAGCGTCTTTGATGCGGAGGTCGGGAAGCTGGTGGCGCAACTGGCGGCGGCGCCAGCCGGCGCGCTCGGCAAGCTGAAGCAGATGCTGCGCGCGTCACCATCGAATTCGCTCGAGCAGCAGTTCGAACTCGAAGGTCGCAGCATCGCCGGCCAGGCGGCCAATCCGGCGACGCTCGCGATGCTCGATGCGTTCTTCAAGCGCAGCAACCAGTAGCGGCCGCCTCGCGGCGCGGAGAGATTATCAATGAGCACGGAACTGAAGCACACCTTCTGTCGTATCTGCGAGCCGGCCTGCGGGCTCGTTGCCACCGTGGAGGACGGCGCGCTGGTCGCGCTGGCGCCCGACCGGGCGCATCCGATCACGCAGGGCTATGCCTGCCATAAGGGCCTGTTCGCGCTCGACGTTCATCGCGATCCGGATCGGCTCGATTACCCGCAGCGTCGTGTCGGCGCTGCCTGCGAACGCGTCGACTGGGACACGGCGCTCGGCGATGTCGCGACCCGGCTCAGCGCGATCATCGAACAGCATGGTCCGCGCGCGGTCGCGGGCTATCTCGGCAATCCCGGGGAATACAATTCGCTGCTGTCGGACGCCTGGTATCAGTTCTTCGGCCAGATTGGCACTGATCGCCTCTTCAACGTCAACACGCAAGACTGCGGCAACAAGTTCGCGGGCGCCGAAGCCGTCTATGGCTCGGTGACGATCCATCCCATTCCTGATTTCGCGCACACCGATTTCGTGCTGCTGATCGGCGAGAACCCTGCTGTCAGCCAGATGAGCTTCTGTTCGGTGCCCGATCCGATGGGCGTGCTGAAAAGCATCACCGCGCGCGGCGGACGCGTGGTGTTCGTCAATCCGCGGCGCATCGAGTCGGCCGCGGTCGGCGAACTCGTGCAGATCCGTCCGGACACGGATGTGTACCTGCTCGCGGCCATGCTCTGCGAGATCGATCGCAGCGTGGGCTTCGACGCGGACGTCACGGCGCGGCACGGTCGTCATGTCGACGCCCTGCGTGAGGTGGTGCGGCAGTATCCGCCGGCGCAGGTGGCGGAGATCACCGGCATTGCCGCCGCGGACATCAGCCGCCTCGCGCGCGACTTCGCCGCTGCGCCGTGCGCGTCCGTGCACATGTCGACCGGTGTGAACATGGGGCGGCAGGGCACGCTGGCCTACTGGCTGCTGCAGATGCTGAGTTTCGTGACCGGGAATCTGGACGTGCCGGGTGGCAATGTGTTGTCGGTCGGTTATTACGAGCGCCGCGCGCGCGCCGGACGCACGGCCGGCGACGTCGAATTTCTGGCTACCGCCTGGGGCCTGCTCCGCAAGCCCAAGCCGCCGGTGTTTCCGTATCCGGGCAACCTGCTCGCCGATTTCATCGCCGATGCAGCGGCCCCGATCCGCGCGCTGATCGTCTGTGCCGGCAATCCGGTGCTGGCGATGGGTGGCGAAGCGCGGCTGCGCGCCTGCCTGCCGCAGCTCGAACTCCTGGTGGTGATTGATCTCTATCGCAACGCCACCGGCGAATATGCGCACTATTTGCTGCCGGCGACGGACGCCTTCGAGCGTGAGGACATCAACGGCCTCGGCGTCGGTCTGCAGCACCGGCCGAACATCCAGTACACCGGGGCGGTGGTCGCCGCGCGCGGCGAACGACGGCACGAACGCTGGATCCTGAACCGTCTCGCGCAGGTCATGGGGCTAGTCTCGGAACTCGACGGCCCCGAGACGCACAAGCCCTGGGGCAAGGTCAGTCACATGCTGCACAGCCGGGGCTATCGCTTTGAAGATCTGCGCGCGCAGCGTGTGATCGATTTCGGTCCCCATCAGTACGGCCGCTTTTTTAGTGAGTTCCTGCAGACGGCGGATGGTCGCGTCGACTGCTGTCCGGCGCAGTTCGTGCCGGCGCTGGATCGGATGCGTGAGATTTTTACCGAACTCGCCGCCGAGCCACCCGGCCAGCTGAAACTCATCAGCCGGCGCGATGCGCGAATGATGAACAGCTGGCTGGCGAATGTGCCGCGCCTGCGCACGCAGTCCAACACCACGAACTATCTGTATATGCACCCTAAGGACGCTGCTGCGCGCGGGCTCGTCGATGGTGGCGCGGTGACCGTGCGCAACGCGCACGGTACGCTCGAGGTGCCGCTGCGCGTGACGGCCGATCTGCTGCCCGGCGTGGTCGCGATGCCACACGGCTGGGGCCAGGGCCAGACTTCCGGCATGCGCGTGGCGCAGCGCACGGCTGGCGCGAACTGTAATCGCCTGTTGCCGACCGGCCCGGGCAGCTTCGAGCCGCTGTCCGGGCAGGCCCACATGACGGGCATCGCGGTGGAGGTGGTGCCGGCCGCAGCCAAATAGACTTTGCGGGGACGATTCGCTATCGTCCGGGCGCCCGTCGCTTACCGATTCACGGCTGCCTCCCGCGGCAGCCAGCCCAGGTTCCGGAGACTCTGATGAACGAAAAAGCCTCAACCATGCCGGCCACCGGCGCGTCCGCTTTCAGCCTCAACCCCGATCAGCAGCAGATGCTGGACGAGGCCGACAAATTCTCGCGCAAAGAGCTCTACCCGCTCGCGCAGCGCATGGATGATGAGGAGTGGTGGCCGACCGACATCTTCCCGCAGATCGGTGAGCAGGGCTATTTCGGGATCACGGTGCCCGAGGCATACGGCGGCGTGGGTCTGGACTTCTTCACCAGCGGCCTCATCTGCCAGGCGATGGGACGCTGGAACTACGCGTTGGCGCTGTCGTGGATCGCGCACGAGAACCTGTGCCTGAACAACATCTACCGCAATGCGAACGACGATCTGCGGCGCAAGTACCTGCCGGATCTCTGCTCCGGCAAGGCGATCGGCGCGCTCGGCCTCACCGAACCCGGCGCCGGCTCCGACGCGCTCGGTTCGATGCGCACCACCGCCAGGCGCGACGGCAGCCACTACGTGCTGAACGGCCGCAAGATCTACATCACCAACGGGCCGATCGCCGACACCCTGCTGGTGTATGCGAAGACCGCCCCCGAGCGCGGCGCGCACGGCATCTCGGCGTTCATCGTGCAGAAGGACTACCCCGGTTTCCAGGTCGCGCAGAAGCTCATCAAGATGGGCTTCCGCGGCAGCCAGACGGCGGAACTCTTGTTCGACAACTGCCGCGTGCCGGCCGAGAACCTCGTCGGCGAAGAGAACCAGGGTGTGGCGGTGGTGATGAGCGGGCTCGATCTCGAGCGCGCGGTGATTTCCCCGATCTGCGTCGGCATGGCCGAGCGCGCACTGCAGCTGTCGATTGACTACGCGAAGACGCGCGAACAGTTCGGCAAGCCGCTGGCGTCATTCCAGATGATCCAGTCGAAGATCGCCGACATGTACGTGTGGGTCGAGACGATGAAAACCTTCTGCTACCGCGGCCTCGCCGAAGGCAATGATCTGGAAGTCGGCGGCGGCGGGCGCGGTCAGTACCATGCGCTGTCGGCGGCCTCGATCATGTACACGGCGAACACGCTGAACCTGGTGCTGAACGAGGCGCTGCAGATTCACGGCGGTTTCGGCTACATGTGGGAAACCGAAATCAATCGCCTGTATCGCGGCATCAAGCTGCTGGAAATCGGCGCCGGCACGACGGAAGTCCGCAAACTGATCATCAGCCGCGAACTGCTCGGCAAAGACTGACAGCCATGAGCGAGAGCCCGGCAGGCGAGCGCTCGCCCCAGGACGAGCTTGCCGAGCGGCCGCTGTCCTTTGCCCCGGACCTGCTGCGTGGCAAGGTGGTGTGCGTGTCCGGCGGCGGCAGCGGTATCGGCCGCGCGACGGCCTGGCTGGCCGCACGGCTGGGCGCCACCGTGGTGGTGTGCGGCCGCAGCGCGGAGAAACTGCAGGGCGTCGTCGATGCACTGCGCGCCCGGGGCCTGGATGCGCACGGCGCAGCGATCGACATCCGCGATCGCACGCGGGTCGACGCGGTGCTGACCCGCATCTGGGCGCAACTCGGCCGCATCGATCTGCTCGTCAACAGCGCGGGCGGACAGTTCCCGCAGGCGGCGATCGACTATTCCGAAAAAGGCTGGAACGCCGTCATCAACACCAACCTGACCGGGACGTGGAACATGATGCAGCTGGCGGCCATCAGGTGGCGCGATGCGGGCCTGCCCGGCAGCATCGTCAATGTGGTGGTGGTGCCGCAGGGACTGCACGGCGTGGCGCATACCTGCGCTGCGCGCGCCGGCGTGATCGCGCTGTCGCAGTCGGTCGCTGTGGAGTGGGCCCCGTACGGGGTGCGCGTAAACTGCGTGGCGCCCGGTTCGATACGTTCCGAAGGCTGGGCGGTCTACGACGAGAAAACCCGCGAGAAGTACCCGCTGACCAATCCGATGATGAAAGCCGGCGTGCCGTGGGACATCGCGGAGGCGATCGTCTTCGCCGGCGGGCCTACCGGCAACTTCATCAACGGTGAGGTCCTGACCGTCGACGGCGGCGGCCAGCACTGGGGCGAGATCTGGACCACCGGCAAGCCCGAATACTACGCCCGCGCCACACGCGTTTGGGATCGGGACTGAGGGCAGCGCCCAGGCGCCAGTCCACGGCACCACAGTTCGACTAGATCTGCAGGGCCCGGAAGCGCCAGGCCGTCCTTGATCAGTTAGCCGCGGATCCCGCCTGCACTGCCATTGCCTCACCGCTCGCGCACGGCGCTCAGCTCAGGACCCTGAAGGTCGACCAGGATCCTGATCAGTGCCGCACCGGGCCTGATGCGTCCGGCGCCAGCCCTTCATTGACTCGGCCCAGCAGGGCGATCACCGCGTCGCGCGCCGCGCTGTCGATTTTCCCCAGCTCGACGAGCGCCGTCTTGAACCGACGCACGGCTAGCGTGTGTTCCTCGAGCAGCCGCGCAATCAGCGCCTGCTGCGCGAGCCGTGGCTTCAGCCCCGCGTTGGCAGCCTGCTCCTGCGCTGCGAGGGCGGCGAAATGCGCCGCCTTGGTCTCCAGCATCGCCCGGTAGGCCTGCCACGCGGGCAGCGCCGCGGCCGGCAGGTCCGGTTCGGTGTCTGCCGGGTTCAACCGAACAGGCGCTTGAAAAAGCCCTTGATCCCGGCCGGCGCATGGGCCGGGGAAGGCGGTGCTGCGGCCTCACGGCCGGTCGCCTGCTGGGGCGACGGGCGGCGCGGCGCGCGCTCCCGTACGTCACCGTCGGCCCGCGGTGGCTTGTCAGTCTTGGGTTGGGAGGCATCGACGCGAAGTTCGCGCCCTTGCAGTTCCTTGCCGTTCAGCGCCGCGATCGCGCTTTGCGCGTCGACCTCGCTCGCCATTTCCACGAAGCCATAGCCGCGCGAGCGGCGCGTGCGCTTGTCAAAAATGACTTCCGCCACGGTGACGGCGCCGTAAGCCTCGAAAGTCTCGCGCAGTTCCTGGTCGCGCACGCTGTACGGGAGGTTTCCTACGTAGATGTTCATACGGTTGCTCTGATGTTTTTATTTGCGTTCCATCCCCAATGCCGGGCTTGTCGATTGAACGGTGCGCGCTTCCCCGAAATCGCCGCAGGCGAACGGGCGCGCCGGCGCCGCTGGTATTTTCCCGGCCAGCGAAAGCGGCATGCATGAACATCGAAAAGCCATCACAGCCTGACTGGCGAAGACGCCGTGGCGGGTGATGCCTGGCCGCTCCCGGGAGTGGCCCGCGGCATCAGCCGCAGCGCCCAGTCGTTGGCGGGCCTGCAAACTGCCAGCGCCCGCCTCAAGTAAGGCCGCCAGCATTCAAGCACAACGCCTCGAAGCTGGCAACGTAAGGTCTTGTTCGAGCGACGATCTCGCGCTGCGGCGCGGTCAGCCGGTGAAGGCCTGCAGGCCGGTTTGCGCACGGCCGAGGATCAGCGCGTGCACGTCGTGCGTGCCCTCGTAGGTATTGACTGCTTCGAGATTCATCAGGTGGCGGATCACGTGGTACTCGTCGGAGATACCGTTGCCGCCGTGCATGTCACGGGCCATGCGCGCGATATCGAGCGCCTTGCCGCAGTTGTTGCGCTTGAGCATGGAAATCGCTTCCGGCGCGCCGCGGCCGGCATCGATCAGGCGCCCGAGCTGCAGCGCGCCCTGCAGACCCAGGGTAATTTCCGTCTGCATGTCGGCGAGCTTTTTCTGGATCAGCTGGTTGGCCGCGAGCGGGCGGCCGAACTGCTGGCGATCGAGCGTGTACTGGCGGGCAGCGTGCCAGCAGAATTCGGCGGCGCCCATCGCGCCCCATGAGATGCCGTAACGTGCACGGTTCAGGCAGCCAAATGGGCCACGCAGACCCGTCACGTTCGGCAGCAGATTGGCGTCGGGCACCGGCACGCGATCCATGACGATCTCACCGGTAGTCGAGGCGCGCAGCGAGAACTTGCCTTCGATTTTCGGTGTCGTCAGGCCTTGCATGCCGCGTTCGAGCACGAAGCCGCGGATCACACCGTCATCGGTCTTGGCCCACACCACGAAGACATCGGCGAGCGGCGAATTCGTGATCCACATCTTGTTGCCGGACAACTCGTAGCCGCCGGGCACGCTGCGCGCGCGGCTCGTCATGCCGCCGGGATCGGAGCCGTGGTCGGGTTCGGTCAGGCCGAAGCAGCCGATCCACTCGCCGCTGGCGAGCTTCGGCAGGTAGCGGTTGCGCTGTTCTTCGTTGCCATAGGCGTAGATCGGGTGCATCACCAGGCTCGACTGCACGCTCATCGCAGACCGGAAGCCGGAATCGACGCGCTCCACCTCGCGCGCGATCAGGCCATAGGACACGTAGCCGAGACCGGCACCGCCGTACTGTTCCGGGATGGTCGAGCCGAGCAGGCCCAGTTCGCCGAACTCGCGCATGATGCCGGGATCGAAAGTCTCATGCCGATGCATATCGCGCACGCGGGTCTGCAGGCGTTCCTGGCAGAACTGACGGGCGGAGTTGCTGACGAGCCGTTCTTCGTCGGTCAGCTGTGCGGTCAGCAGCAGCGGGTCCTGCCAGTCGAAAGCCGCTTCGGCGCTGGCGGTGTGGGAAGTCGCGGCCTGGGCTGCGGGTTGGCTCATGCGTGAATCTCCATCGGATCGTGGGGGCGCCCACTGATCGCTGTCGGGCGGGCGCGCGTAGGACTGGAACGAGGGCTCGCGCGCGGTCGTGCGGGCTGTGCGCCGCGTGTGCCCTGCCCGAATCTGGAATGGTCGGAAAGGGCTTGGAGCGGATGCTCGTCATAGGCTGCGAACCGGCGCCAATACTGCGCTGCGTCGCCTAGTTCGATCAAGGCGTTATTTGGTACCATCGCGGTCCTGCGCAGACCCTTTATCAGGCCTCGCCGGACCCGCCGCGAGGCAGCCCGCATCGCGGGCGCCGGACCCATGCAATTCTGGAGGACGAAATGAAAATCCTGGTCGCCGTCAAGCGCGCCATCGACTACAACGTGAAAGCCCGCCCCAAATCCGATGGCACGGGAGTCGAACTCGCGAACGTCAAGATGTCCATGAACCCGTTCGACGAGATCGCCGTCGAAGAAGCCATCCGCCTGCAGGAAGCCGGCAAGGGCACTGAAATCGTGGCCGTGTCGGTGGGGCCCGCCGCCTGCCAGGAAACCCTGCGCACGGCGATGGCGATGGGGGCCGATCGCGGCATCCTCGTGCAGACCGACGTCGAAGTGCAGCCGCTGGCGATCGCCAAGCTGCTGAAGGCGCTGGTCGACAAGGAACAGCCGGGTCTCGTGATCCTCGGCAAGCAGGCGATCGACGACGACTCCAACCAGACCGGCCAGATGCTCGCAGGCCTGCTCGGCTGGGGCCAGGGCACGTTCGCGGCGAACGTCGACATCGCTGACGGCAAGGCGAGCGTCAAGCGCGAAGTCGACGGCGGCATTCAGACGCTGACGTTCAAGCTGCCGCTGGTCGTGACGGCGGATCTGCGCCTCAACGAACCACGCTACGTGAAGCTGCCGAACATCATGAAGGCGAAGAAGAAGCCGCTCGATACGGTCACACCGGCCGAGCTCGGCGTCGACATCACGCCGCGCATCAAGCTCGTCAAGGTCAGCGAACCGCCGGCGCGCGCCGGTGGCGTCAAGGTGGCCGACGTCAACGAACTCGTCGCGAAGCTCCGCAACGAAGCGAAGGTGATCTGATCATGTCCTCACTCGTCATCGCCGAACATAACAATCAGTCTCTCAACATCGCGACGCTGAACGCCGTGGCCGCGGCCGCGCATCTGCCGGGCGACGTCCACGTGCTCGTCGCCGGCCACCACTGCGCGGCTGTCGCGCAGGCAGCGGCGCAGGCCGCCGGTGTCAGCAAGGTGCTGTGCGCAGATGCGCCGCACTACGCGAATGCGCTGGCCGAGAACCTCGCGCCGCTGGTCGTCGGCCTCGCCGGCGGCTACAGCCATCTGCTGGCGGCGGCGACCACCAGCGGCAAGAACGTGATGCCGCGCATCGCCGCGCTGCTCGACGTCGCGCAGCTGTCCGAAATCATCGAAGTGCAAAGCGAAGACACCTTCGTGCGGCCGATCTACGCCGGCAACGTGCTGGCGACCGTGCAGTCGCTCGACAAGATCAAGGCGATCACGGTGCGCACCACGGCGTTCGATCCGGTCGCGGCCACGGGCGGATCGGCAGCGGTCGAGGCGGTGGCGGCCGGTCCGGATGCAGGTCTGTCGCAGTTCGTCAGCGACGAGCTGACGAAATCGAGCCGACCGGAACTCGCCGCGGCGAACATCATCGTCTCCGGTGGTCGCGGCGTCGGCAGCGCGGAGAATTTCGCGATCATCGAAGCGCTTGCCGACAAGCTCGGCGCCGCGGTCGGCGCGTCGCGCGCGGCGGTGGACGCAGGCTACGTGCCGAACGACTACCAGGTCGGGCAGACCGGCAAGGTCGTCGCGCCGCAGTTGTATGTCGCCATCGGCATCTCGGGCGCCATCCAGCATCTCGCCGGCATGAAGGACAGCAAGGTCATCGTCGCGATCAACAAGGATGAAGAAGCGCCGATCTTCCAGGTGGCCGACTACGGCCTCGTCGGCGATTTGTTCAAGGAAGTGCCGGCCCTCGTTGAAGCCTTGAGCAAGTAGCGCGCCGTCCGGTGGCGCGGGGAGTGTCCTGATGGAACGCGAAGCAATGGAGTTCGATGTCGTCATCGTGGGGGGGGGACCTGCGGGGCTCGCCTGCGCGATACGGCTGCGTCAGCTGGCGGCCGAACAGGGCCGTGAGCTAAGCGTATGCGTGATCGAAAAAGGCTCGGAGGTTGGCGCCCACATTCTGTCGGGTGCGGTGCTCGAGCCGCGGGCGCTGAATGAGCTGATGCCGGACTGGAAAGAGAAGGGCGCGCCGCTGAACACGCCCGTCACGGACGATCGCTTTCTGTTCCTGACCGAGACGCGTGCGTTCCGCCTGCCCACACCGCCGCAGATGCACAATCACGGCAACTACATCGTGAGTCTCGGCAACGTCTGCCGCTGGCTTGCGCAGCAGGCCGAAGCGCTGGGCGTCGACATCTATCCGGGCTTCGCGGCCTCGGAAGTGCTCTATCACGACGACGGCAGCGTGAAGGGTGTGGCGACCGGCGACATGGGTCGTGCGAAAGACGGCAGTGAAGGCCCTAACTTCGCGCCGGGTATGGAACTGCACGCCAGGCAAACCGTGTTCGCCGAAGGCTGCCGCGGCTCGTTGACGAAAACCCTGTTTGATCGCTTCAAGCTGCGCGAAGGCGTGGAACCGCAGGTCTACGGCCTCGGCCTCAAAGAACTGTGGGAAGTACTGCCCGAGCGCCATCATCAGGGCCGCGTCACGCACACCGTGGGCTGGCCGATGGATGCGGCGACCTACGGCGGTTCGTTCAGTTATCACCTCGAGGACAATCTCGTCGTGATCGGCTATGTGGTCGGCCTGAACTACGCCAATCCCTATCTCAGCCCGTTCGAGGAGATGCAGCGCTTCAAGACGCATCCGGCAATCCGCGACACCTTCGAAGGGGCGCGGCGCGTGTCCTATGGCGCGCGCGCGATCAGCGCGGGCGGTTTCCAGTCGATACCGAAGCTGACCTTCCCGGGCGGCCTGCTCGTCGGCGATACCGCTGGCATGCTCAACGTGCCCAAGATCAAGGGCAGCCACACGGCAATGAAATCCGGCATGACGGCGGCCGAAGCGGTTTTCGAATTGCTGCGCGCGCAAGACGAACCCGGCAAGGAAGCAGTCGATTACCCGCATCGCCTGAAGAACACGTGGTTGTGGGATGAACTCTATCGCGTGCGCAACATCAAGCCGTCGTTCCACTGGGGCCTGTGGCCGGCCATGGCCTATTCGGCCCTCGACACCTACGTGTTGCGCGGCAAGGCGCCGTGGACGCTGCATCATCACCCCGATCACGAATCGCTGAAGCCCGCGTCACAGTGCAGGGAAATCATCTACCCGAAGCCGGACGGCGTGCTGACCTTCGACCGCCTGTCGTCGGTGTTCCTGTCGAACACCAACCACGAGGAAGATCAGCCCTGTCACCTGACGCTGAAAGATGACACGGTGCCCACGCGCCTGAATCTGGCGGTCTATGCCGGCCCTGAACAGCGTTATTGCCCGGCCGGCGTCTATGAATTCGTGGCTGAGGGGGGCGAGCAGAAGCTGCGCATCAACGCGCAGAACTGCGTGCACTGCAAGGCCTGCGACATCAAGGACCCGTCGCAGAACATCAACTGGGTCACGCCCGAAGGTGGCGGCGGCCCGAACTATCCGAACATGTAGGCGCGAGCGCTGATGCCAAAAGTGACTTTCATCGACGCGGCGGGCACGTCCCGCGCGATCAACATCCCGACCGGTTGGTCCCTGATGGAAGGGGCCGTGCAGAACGATGTCACTGGCATCGTGGCCGAATGTGGCGGCGGCTGCGCGTGCGCGACCTGCCACGTGTTCGTCGCCCCGGAATGGGTCGACAGACTGCCGGCAAAAAGCCAGGCGGAAAACGACCTACTCGAATGCACCGCCGTCGGCCGCACCGAGGCGTCGCGGCTCAGCTGCCAGATTCCGATCAACGACACGCTCGACGGACTCGTGGTGCATCTGCCAGAGCGTCAGACCTGAGTCCTGGCCGCGTCGGACGCCACTGATGAATCGCATCCTCATCATCGGGGCCGGCCAGGCCGGCCTCCAGGTCGCCGAAGCGCTGCGCAAGCGTGGATATGGCGGCGCACTGTGTCTAATCGGCGAGGAAGCCTGGCCCCCCTATCAACGACCGCCGCTGTCGAAGCAATATCTTGCCGGTGACTTCGCCGACGAGCGCCTGTATTTCCGGCCACTCGGGCACTACACGAAGCTCAATGTCGATCTGCGGCTCGCGACGCGGGTCACAGCGCTTGATCGCGCCGCCAGGCAGGTCACGCTCGCCAGCGGCGAGACCCTGGCCTACGACGGTCTGGCGTTGACCACGGGCACGCGCGTGCGGCCCTTGCCGGTGCCGGGTGCGGATCATCCGGCCGTGTGTTACCTACGGGGGCTGGCCGACGCGCAGGCAATCAAATCGCGCCTTGCAGTGGCGCGCCGCGTGGTGGTGATCGGCGGTGGCTTCATCGGGCTCGAAGTTGCGGCGACCGCGCGCGCCCGGGGCTGCGACGTTCATGTCGTCGAGGCGCTCGACCGTCTGATGGCGCGCGTGATGCCGCCGGTGGTGTCCGACTTCTTCGCGAATCTGCATCGCGGGCACGGCACGCAGCTCCGCTTCGGCGCGCAGGTCACGGCGATTGCCGACACGGCGTCAGGCGTGGCGGTGAGGCTGCAAGACGGCACGGCGCTGCCGGCGGATCTAATCATTGCCGGCATCGGCGTGCTGCCGAACCAGGAACTCGCCGCCGCCGCAGGCCTGACCTGCAGCAACGGCATCGAGGTCGATGAATTTGCGTGCACCTCCGATCCCGTCATCGTCGCCGCCGGTGACTGCACCTGGCATCGCAATCGGCTGTTCGATGCGCCGCATCGGCTGGAGTCGGTGCAGAACGCGGTCGATCAGGCGAAGGTCGCGGCCGCCAGTCTGCTCGGGCAGCGTCAGCCGTATGCCGATCTGCCGTGGTTCTGGTCCGACCAGTTCGACGTCAAACTGCAGATCGCCGGCCTGTCCGCCGGCCACGATCAGTGCGTCGTACGCGGTGCACCAACGCCGGCCGGCTTTTCGGTGTATTACTTCAAGGCCGGCCGCCTGCTTGCCGTCGACTCACTGAACCGCCCGGCCGATCACATGCTCGCGCGCCGCCTGCTGAGCGCGGGCACCGCCGTCACGCCGGCCCAGGCGGGCGATACGGCCTGCGATTTGAAATCCCTGTTGACCGCAGCCTGAGCGGCAGCAGGACGTCACGGCCGCGCCAGCGCGGCCCCAGCAATTGTTGTCATGGAGAGGGGGGGACATGCCGAAGGTGACCTATATCGATGTCGACGGAACGCGCTACGACTGCGTCGTGGCAAGCGGGCTGTCGGTGATGGAAGGGGCCGTCAGCAACGGCGTACCCGGCATCCTCGCCATCTGCGGTGGCAGTTGCGCCTGCAGCACCTGCCACGCCTATATCGACGATGCATGGGCCGCGCGCGTCGGCGCCGCGAATGACATCGAAGATGCCACGCTCGACCTCGCGAATGATCGCAAACCGACCAGCCGTCTGACCTGCCAGGTGCAGATCACCGATGCGCTGGACGGCCTCGTCGTCCACGTCGCGAAGAACGACTGAACGACCAGGCGTCACGCCTAGCGCCCGCTGAACTGCGGCGGGCGCTTCTCGCGAAACGCCGCGACTCCTTCATGCGCGTCACCTGTGGTACCCGCCTCCCGTTGCAGCTGACGCTCCAGCGCCAGCTGGGTTGCGAGATCGTGCGTGGCGCCTGCCATGAACGCCTGCTTGATCAGCGCAATCGCGCGCGTCGGCATCGCGGCGAGCCGCGTGGCCTGCTCGTGGGCGGCGGCGGCGAGTTCGGCGTCATCGACACAGCGCCAGATCAGGCCCCAGTCCGCGGCCTGTTCGGCCGTAATGGCCTCGCCGGTGATCGCCAGCGCGCGGGCGCGTGCCTCGCCAATCAGCCGCGGGAGGAACCAGGTGCCGCCCAGATCGGGCACGAGCCCGATCCGCACGAAAGCCTGGATGAACTGTGCTGAACGCGCTGCGAGCACGAGGTCGCAGGCGAGCGCGAGGCTGACGCCAGCGCCGGCCGCCGTGCCGTTCACGGCACACACGATCGGCAGCGGCAGTTGGCGCAGACGCATCACCAGTGGGTTGTAGTAGTGCTCGAGCACGCGCCCGGCGTCGGCGCTGTTCAGCACCTCGGTTTCCCCGAGATCCTGCCCCGCACAGAAGCCGCGGCCCGTGCCGGTCAGCACGAGGCAGCGCACGCCGGGGTCGCGTTCGGCGGCGTCCAGCGCGACGTTCAAATCGCGGTGCAGGGCGATGCACAGGCTGTTCATCACGGCCGGGCGGTCAAGGCGCAGCGTGACGACGTTGCCGTCCCGCTGATAATCGACGGTGCTGGCGGACATGCGGTGCTCCGGGCGAAGCCGGCGCAGTCAGCCGGCGTGAGTTTTAATCGGTTCGAGCGAGCTGACGTAGTCCCGCCAGCGCTCTTCACCGTAGGCATGCCAGGCGACAAAGGCAATGCCGGCGAGATAGTCGTCGTCGACGAGATCGGCGTAACGGAAGTCGCCGCTTGCGATCAGCGGCAGCGGCTGGCCCGGCAGCAGGATGCGCCATTCGGGCGTGCGGCGCCCGACCAGCGCGAGCAGTCCGGCGTAGCGCATGGCCGGGATCTCGACCTGCATGCCGCCCGGCGCGAGGTTGGTGGTGTGCAGTTGCGCCCCCGCGAGCTCCACGCCCAGGCGGCGGACGAAACGGGCGTCTCGACGCTGTTCAATAGACAAGTCAGAGGCCCTGCTCACGGCGCTGCCGACGCTCTGCGCTTGTTTCACAGCGCGATTTTCATCACCGGCACCTGGAGTGCCATGCGATAGGCGGCCCAGGCCGGCGATTCGACCGCCCGGGGATCTATTTCCACCCCCAGGGACACCTCGTGCTGCGAGGTCGTCGCATGCCGCACCTGCGCCTGCACGCTGACGACCGGCTGGTTGGGCAGCCGCAGGCATAGCTGGCACGCCCCACCGGCGAGCGCCTGGTTCAGCGCGAGATAGTCGGCTGGGGCGCAACTGAGGCGCAGGCCCTCCGGGGAGAGATCCAGCACTTGCAGTTCGATACCGTTGATATCGGCGGTAAGGCGCCGGCCGAGCGTTGCCCGCGGCATGCGTGGTGACTTGCGGCGGTCGAGCCAGCTGTCGAGCTTGTAGTCCATCAGTATCCTCGTGTGCCGGTTGCCCCGGCGTAATTCCGCTTGGGTCTTGGGTCCCGATTTCTTATGCTTGTCACCCCGGCGACTGGCCATGGATATGGCCGTCACCCGGACTCCCCGTGCCGGCCCTGCCGTCCCGGTCAGGGCCCGGCACGGCAAACAAGCTTGAAAGGCCGATCACGCGCGTCGTGAGGATGTCGGCATTGCGGTATCGAGACTGTAATTTCGTCTACATCCGAACCTGAGTAGTGCCCATGGAACTGTATGATTCGAACCGCTCGGCTGCGGCTTACCGGGTGCGCCTGGCCCTGTCCTGCAAGGGCCTGAGCCACCGCTCCATTCCCCTGTCGCTGTCGAAGGGAGGCGGGGAGCAACTGCGGCCCGAATACCGGGTGGTGAATCCCCAGGGCACGCTGCCCAGCCTGATCGACGACGATTTCACGCTGACGCAGTCGCTGGCCATCCTCGAATACCTCGAGGAGACCCACCCCACGCCGCCGCTGCTGCCAGCGGGCGCCCGACAGCGCGCCCGCGCCCGCCAGTTCGCCCAGATCATCGTCAGTGACATCCAGTCGCTGACCAACCTCCGCGTGCTGTCCTATCTGCGCTCGATGCTGCGCACGCCCGATGTCGCGCGCGCGCTGTGGTATCGCCACTGGCTGCTCGAAGGGCTCGATGCCCTCGAACTGTGGCTGACGGCTGAAAGCACCGGTGACTTCTGTGTTGGCAACAGCGTGACCATCGCCGACGTCTGCCTCGTGCCGCTGTTGCACAGCGCGCGGCGTTTCGCGCTGCCGCTCGAGGATTTCCCGCGGCTGTGTGAAGTCGAGGAGATCTGCCTCGTCCTGCCGGCGTTCCAGCAGGCGCACCCTGACCGACACCCCGAGGACATTTGATGGCCTCGGAACGGCCCCCCGCGCGCGAGCAGACGGCAGACGAGTGCTGCGCCCGGTGGCCCTGCGCCTGTTTCGCGCATCTGGCCGGCTGCGGCACGGGCCAGTACCGCAGCCCCCAACCCGTCTCCGCACGTCGCCGGCACGGGCCCGCTAACCGGCGATGCACACCGCATTGTCCGTCAAAACGAAGGAGTCAATCGTGAGCACCATACGCCAGGACGACCTTATCCAGAGTGTCGCCGATGCCCTGCAGCACATTTCGTACTATCACCCGGCGGACTACATCAAGAACCTTGCGCTGGCTTACGAGCGTGAACAGTCGCCGGCGTCGCGCGACGCGATTGCGCAGATCCTGATCAACTCGCGGATGTGCGCTGAAGGCCACCGCCCGATCTGTCAGGACACCGGCATCGTGATCGTGTTCTGCAAGGTCGGCATGAACGTACGCTGGGACTCGACGCTGTCGCTCGAAGACATGATCAACGAAGGCGTACGCCAGGCGTACCTGCATCCGGACAACAAGCTGCGTGCCTCCATCGTCAGCGATCCGTCCGGCAAGCGGATCAACACGCGCGACAACACGCCGGCGGTGATTCACGTCGCACTCGTGCCGGGCGACAAGCTCGATATCACGGTGGCGGCCAAGGGCGGCGGATCCGAGAACAAATCGAAATTCGTGATGCTGAATCCGTCGGACTCGATCGTCGACTGGGTGCTGAACACGGTGCCGCTGATGGGCGCCGGCTGGTGTCCGCCGGGCATGCTCGGCATCGGCATCGGCGGCACGGCCGAAAAGGCGATGCTGCTCGCGAAGCAGTCGTTGATGGATCCGATCGACATTCAGGAAGTGATCGCGCGCGGCCCGCGCACACCGCTCGAGGAACTGCGCATCGAGCTCTACGACAAGGTCAATGCGCTGGGCATCGGCGCGCAGGGCCTGGGCGGTCTGACGACCGTGCTTGACGTCAAGATCATCGACTATCCGACGCACGCGGCGTCCAAGCCGGTGGCGATGATCCCGAACTGCGCGGCGACGCGTCACGCACACTTCGTGCTCGATGGCAGCGGCGTGGCGCATCTGCCGGCGCCGAAGCTCGAAGACTGGCCCGCCATCACCTGGTCGGCCGGCGCCAGCGCGCGGCGCGTGAATCTCGATACGGTGACGGCCGAGGATGTGAAGACCTGGCAACCTGGCGAAACGATCCTGTTGTCGGGCGCGATGCTGACGGGGCGCGACGCGGCGCATCAGCGCATCCAGGAAATTCTTGCGCGCGGCGAGGCGCTGCCGCCGGGCGTCGACTTCAAGGGACGCTTCATCTACTACGTCGGTCCGGTCGATCCCGTGCGCGACGAGGTGGTGGGGCCAGCCGGTCCGACCACCGCGACGCGCATGGACAAATTCACCGACATGATGCTCGAGAAGACCGGCCTGCTCGGCATGATCGGCAAGGCCGAGCGCGGGCCGATTGCGATCGAGGCGATCAGGCAGCATCAGGCGGTGTATCTGATGGCGGTTGGCGGCGCGGCGTATCTGGTGTCGAAAGCGATCCGCACAGCGCGCGTCGTCGCCTTCGAGGATCTCGGCATGGAAGCGGTCTATGAATTCGTCGTCGAGGACATGCCCGTAACGGTCGCGGTCGACAGTCAGGGCACGTCGGTGCACAAGACGGGGCCGGCCGAGTGGCAGGCGAAGATCGGGAAGATTCCGGTCACCGTCAAAGCCTGACGGCCGGCTGCGAGGCGGGCGGCCGATGCGCCGCTCGCGCTGTCCGGGACGGGCTCAGATCCCGGACCCCATGTTCTGCAGGCCGCATTCGCGGTTGTCGCGGCCCTTGGTCGGATCGACGTAATCGTCGTTATCCGGCAGACCGTGCTCATACAGGTAATCCTCGAGATCGATCGCACGCCACGCGAAAATCGGCGCGACGCGCAGAATGCCGAACGGTCCATTGGAGACGACTCCGAGCGAGCGGCGGAACTCAGTCTGCTCGCCGCGGATCCCCGTCAGCCAGAGATCCGGTGCCGTTTCGCGCAGCGCGCGTTCAAACGGTTCGAGCTTCACTTCCTGTGTGAAGGCTGCATGCCCCGGATCGTCCAGCGCCGGCACGCCGCCATGGAGCACCGCGCGGCGCGCGCTGGTGACGAGCGGTGAATAGACTTTCAGGTTGAGTCCAAGGCGCCGGGTCACGTCGTCTGCGAAGCGGTAGGTCGCGGGGGTGTTGTAGCCGGTGTCGACCCAGATCACTGAAATGTCGGGTGCGACACGCGTCACGAGGTGCAGGAAGGCGGCCGAGCGCGGCCGGAAGTTCGTTGAGATCACGGGATTGCGCGCGGCGGCCAGGGCGCGGCGCACGATGTCCTGCGGTTCGACGCCGACGAAGGCGGTGTCCCGCAACTGAGGCAGGGCATTGCCGGCGAAAAGCCGGGCGGAAGTGGCGAGATTCGTGCTCATGGCTATCTTCACGCTGTGTTTTTTCAACGCGGGCATTATCAGCCGCCGGCGCACCGGCGATTAGTCGAATGCGGCATATCCTTAGACGCTGCTGCGGATTCCTGCGCCTCAGACGTGCTGTGCAGCCACTCGTCCGCGGGGCGGCGGATGCACCTCCGGGTGCAGCGCATGGGCCAGGATTTCCAGGCTGTCGACAAGGCGCGGGCCCGGCCGGTTGAAGTAGGCGTTGCCGTCGGTCACGTAGACGCGCCCGTTGCGCACGGCCGTCAGCGCGTGCCAGCCGGGCAGCGTGCGCAGGATCGGCAGGTCTTCGAGTGTTCGCGTCACATCGAATCCGCAGCAGGCAATGAAGATTACTTCCGGGTCGAGGGTCTGTAGTTGCGCGCTGTCGAGGGTGGTCGACGGCGCACCGGCGTGGCCGCCAACCGATGTGCCACCGGCGAGTTCGACGAGCTCAGGATTCCAGTGCCCGGCGGTGAACAGGGGATCCAGCCATTCCAGCAGTGCCACGCGCGGCCGGGCAGCGGCGTCGAGGCCGGCGCTGCGCGCGCGTACGGTGTCGATGCGCGCTTCGAGCTGGCCTGCGACTGCGACTGCGACGGCGGCAGCGGCTACGCCAGCCGCGTCGCCGAGCGCCCGGAGGGCGCCGAGCATGTCCGCGAGACGCGCCGGCTGCAAGGT
>Ga0163144_10002032_pt1 | contig 47202 bp, 40 predicted proteins | sample OliLak19BULKMAT1_FD_123175 | JGI IMG/M metagenome (GOLD analysis project Ga0163144, IMG submission 123175) | Freshwater microbial mat bacterial communities from Lake Vanda, McMurdo Dry Valleys, Antarctica - Oligotrophic Lake LV.19.BULKMAT1 | ecosystem: Environmental > Aquatic > Freshwater >... | reverse complement strand
GTTCGTGATCGGCACGCCACCCACCTGGTTATTGACCACCGAGGTCTTGTCGGTCGCACTGGTCAGGAACTGGCTGGCCGGCGTGGCAGCGCCCACGTCGCCCGTCTTGCTCCCCCAGAAGAAGACATCCGCGGCGGTCAGACCGGTATTGACCGTCGGCAACACCTGCTCTTCCAGCCACTCGTTCTTGATCGAGTTGGCCGCCCAGGTGATGGTCACCCGGTCTGAGCCGGTGATGCCCGCTCCGACGCGAACCGAGATGGTCGGGGTGGCCGTAACCGTGGTCCAGGTGTTCGGAGCGTTGTTGTTGCCGCGCTTGAACACGAAGTCATTGGCGTTGATCGACGTGTGATTTCCACCGCCGGCCAGGTCGACCATGATGCCGTTGATGCCACGTGAGTAGCTGCTGACATTGCCGAACACGGCCAGCGCGTTGTTAGGCAGGTAGGCCGTCTTGTCGGTGGCGATGGCGTTGTCGTCCGCCGTGCCCTGCGCGGCACTGTTGCCGTCAAAGGAACTCTGGTTGTAGAAGATGTGGCGACCGGCGACGGTCGACGGCTCGGCGGGCACACTTAAAGTCCAGGGCTCAATTCCGCGCACAATATCATTCGCGGAGAAAAACAGGGTGCCGTTAATGTTCGTCAAGGCCGCGGGATAGGAATTCAAGCTACCGGGTGCGATATCTTGGACGAGCACGGTGCCAGAGCCTGTGCCGTCGCTCTGCCAGAGCTCGACGCCCGTGGTTCCGTCATTGGCCCGAAAAAACAGCGTGCCATTCACATTTGTTGGAAGTATGATGCCCGACGTCGAGACGCCAAAATTGATATCCTTGACGAGCACAGTGCCTGCTTCCGTGCCATCGCTCACCCACAATTCCCGCCCGGCGATCCCATCGTTCGCAAGGCAAAATACTCTGTCGTCAACGATGACCAGCCTATTGGGAACTGATCCCCCAGAGCCCGCAAAAATATCTTTAACTAGTTCGGTGCCAGCGTCCGTCCCGTTACTTTTCCAGAGTTCCACGCCGCTAGTACCGTCATTGGCCGCAAAAAAAAGCGTTCCGTTGACTTCTATCAGCTCGAAGGTGAATGAAATTGCACTCAAACTCCCTGGCCGGATATCCTTGACGATCACAGTTCCTGCAGCACTTCCGTCGCTCTTCCATAGCTCGGTTCCTGCGCTGCCGTCATTGGCCGCAAAAAACAATTGACCGTTGATGTTGGTTAGCGTCGACGGCGACGAACTTCCTGAACCTGACCGGATATCGAGAACGCGCACGGTGCCTGTATCTGTGCCGTCGCTCTTCCACAATTCGGCTCCCGTGCTGCCGTCATTCGCTGAAAAGAAAAGTGTGCCATTTACATTGGCCAATGACACAGGTGAGGAGCCGGACGCGCCGCCTCTGATGTCTTTGACCAGCACGGTCCCAAGTGGCGTGCCATTGCTTTTCCAAAGTTCGATACCTCCAGCGCCATCGTTCGCCGCAAAAAACAGCGTGCCATTGACTTCAGTAAGACCGCTTGGCGACGCACTCGACGGGCCTGCGAAGATATCGAGAACAAGGGTGGTCCCAGCGGCACTGCCGTCACTCTTCCAAAGTTCGGTACCGCTGGCACCATCGTTGGCAGTGAAGAACAGTGTTCCGTTGACATTGACGAGTGATATTGGACTTGAGCTCGCCAGCGATGGTTGGATGTCCTTAACCAGCTCGGTGCCCGCCCCAGTGCCATTGGTCTTCCAAAGTTCGCTGCCCGTACTTCCATCGTTTGCTTGAAAAAACGTGACATCTCCAACGCTCGTGAACCATTGCGAATTCGAATTCGCGGCGGTGACGAGCAGCCTAACAGGCTCCGTATCACCTTCCGAGCCATCACTCCTCCAGAGCTCAGAGGAGTGAGTGCCATCGTTGGCGAGAAAGTAGAGTCGCCCGTTGCCGTTAGTGAGGCTTGAAGGTGATGAGCCAGGCGCACCGGACCGGATATCCTTAACTAATGTCGTGCCGCCATCGGTGCCATCGCTTCGCCATAGTTCCAGCCCGGTGCTGCCATTCGCTCTGTCGAAAAACAGCGTTCCGTTGACGTTTGTAAAGCGATTGCCAAGGCCAGAATTACTGTTCACCAAAACAGTACCCAAAGGAGTGCCGTTGCTTTTCCAAAGTCCAGTTCCGCCGCTTCCGTCATCTCCGCTGAAGAATAGTGTGCCGTTGACGTTGGCCATGCCGCCGCCATCGTACACGCCGTTGGCCAGCCCCGGATTGATGTCGAGAACCAGCCCTGTGCCACCCTCGGTTCCAGTAGATCGCCAAAGCTCACGCCCGTAATCACCCGTTCCGGTATTCTTCCCAAAGGCCGTAAAAAATAGTGTGCCATTAACATTTGTAAAGTTGGCTGGATAAGAATCATACGGCTCGCCACCGATGTAGTTGAAGCCGGCGATGTCCTTAACTAGTCTGGTGCCCAATACTGCGGAGTGGGCCCAGAGTTCTCGACCATGCATTCCGTCATTGGCGCTAAAGAAAAGTGTTCCGTCGACATTCAACAGTTCTTCTGGGACAGAACCGCCCGCACCAGGCAATATATCTTCGACTAAGAGGGTGCCTGCTTCTGTGCCATCGCTCTTCCACAGCTCAAGGCCGGTGCTGCCATCGTTCGCACCAAACAGCAGCGTTCCATTGAAGTTCGCAAGCTCTGTTAGGTTGTCTGCTACATCAGGAGCGAAGTAAAACGAACCGAAACTCCCAGGCCGAATGTCCTTGACTAATACGGTGCCTGCTTCAGTGCCGTCGCTCTTCCACAGTTCCATGCCGTGAACGCCGTCGTTGGCCTGGAAGAATAGCGTGCCATTGACGTTTGTTAACCCACGGGGACCAGACGACACGATACCGGGAAGGATATCTTTGACGCGTACTGTCCCTGCTTCCGAGCCATCACTCTTCCACAGTTCGATGCCTGAGGCCGAGTCGTATGCGACGAAGAACAGAGTTCCGTTGACGTTTGTCAAATCCCAGCCTGTATTCACACTTGGGATACTTTTGATCAGTACCGTCCCGGCTGATGTACCGTCGGTTTTGAATAGTCCGCCGCTTCCAGAGTCGGCTCTGCCCGCCGTGAAGAAGACAGCGTCGCCAATTGCGAGTATGGTCGATACTATTCCTCCTTGCTCCAAAGGCGGATACAAGCTCACAGGCGGCGAGCTGATATCCTTCAACAATGCGGGTGTTGCCGACAGCAGTCGACGGTCTTCCAGCAGTTCAAATCGCAATCGGGTTTGAAGCTTGTTACACCATGCGCTCGACTTCACATGGACGCGGCACCGTGCTGTTCGTTCGGTCACAGATTTCGCTCGTGGCACGGCATCAGCCCCCGGTCAGTGTTTGCACGTCGATTGGCAACCGATGGATCGCGACGCCCAACACGTCGGCGGCGAAGTGCCCCCACAACGTCGCGGCGGTAGCGCCGCGCTCAAATTGATTGCGGCGTCACGAGTTCATTTCCAGTCTTTATAGGGGCGAGTAATCCCGCTCCCACGAAGTAGTTTGCCTCCCCCCTTCTGGGAAGTCAACTATCAGGACGAAATGCGTCGCAAAGCAGATGCACACTTCCAATCGTGCACATTTGGCGCATCGCCATTCCGCGCGACGCCTGAATGGCTGGCAGCAATAGGCCGATCAGCAAGCTGATGATCGCGATCACGGCCTGCAGTTCAACCAGCGTGAGGCCCAGGCGACAGTGTCGGAATCGTCGTATCCGCGGAAGGCTCCGGCGCGCGTACTCGTTCCTCTGGAATAACCTCCACACAACAACCTGCCAAACCCGCGGCAGCGAAGTTTGCAAAAGGCAAACTCTCCAGAGGGAACGTTGGGTTGCCTCTCTCGGCATTCAGAATCCTGAGACGAGCTCCAATTGGTTGCTGTCGCGCGAGCGGAAAGTCCGTGAATGCCCGCAAACCAATGCGCGAGCCGGCGTCAGCATAGAGCACCTCTGCGCCCCGCTCAAGCGCGGACTTCCGGGCGCTGACCCCGGAATCTGGCGTCGGACCCAACCTGGTCGGGCCGCCGAAACCCGGTCGATTGGCTGCCAGGGAGCGCAGACATTGACAGCGCGGGCTGGCTAAGCCAACGTATACGCTCCGGCCAACACACCTAGCCGCCCCCCTGAGATCCCCCGGCATGCTCGCCCTTGAAGACCAGATCGTTGTGGCCCTGCGCCGCATCAGCCAGGCCATCGATGTGTGGTCGCGGCAACTTTGGCAGGACTACGGCCTGACCTCGCCGCAATTGGCCACGCTTCGCGAAATCATGGCCGGCAAGAACAACACGCCCGGCACCCTGGCGACGGCCCTGCACCTGAGCCAACCGACGATCACCGGCATCTTGGGCCGGCTGGAGCGGCGGGGACTCATTCGCCGCGAGCGGTCCAGCACCGACCGCCGCAGCATCCTGGCCATCGTGACCGACGAAGGCCGCGACCTGGCCGCCAGCGCGCCGCCGCTCTTGCGCGATCGTTTCCGCCACGAGCTGGCGGAGCTCTCGTCGCATGGCCAGAAGGAGATCCTGGACGTGCTCGATCGCGTGGCTACGATGATGCAGGCGCCGGTCGTCACCGACGGCCCGTATTTCTATCACGAGCGCAAGCCTGCCCGAGCGGCCGATGCTCCCCCGCGCGGCGTGCCGAAGTAGTACGCGGCCCGGGTCGCGCGATGTTATCTGCGCGCGTCGAATCGCACGCAGTAGACCGGCGGCAGCGTGTGCGTGACACATTGCCAGTCGTCGCCGCCGTTCTCGCTGACCCATAGGCCGCCGGTGGTCGACCCCGTGGCCAGAGATCTGCCGTCGCCGTCGATGTCCAACGCGTGACGAAAGACAATGTCGTAAGCATCCTCGCTGGGCAGTCCGCGATTAAGCACTTCAAAGGTCTCGCCGCCGTCACGCGTGCGCGAGACGACAAACCGCGCGTCGACCGGCACCCGGCAGGCGTCAACCGTCGCGGGCACAAACCAGGCCGTGTCCGGGTCCTGCGGATGCACGGCCACTGCGAAGCCAAACGCGGCCGGTCGTGGCGTCGACAGCTCGCGCCAAGACGCGCCGCCGTCACGCGACAAGAAGATGCCGTTATGATGCTGCATCCAGACGGTATCGGGCGCAGCCGGGCAGGAGACGATGCGGTGCGGGTCCTGCGTCGCTGCCGCATCGGCCAGGTTCGGCGGCACGTAGTCGGCCCGCAGGCCCTTGCCGTAACAGGTCCAGGTCGCCCCGTCGTCGAGCGTCTGCCACACACCGCCGCAGGAGACCCCGACGGTCACGCGGTCGCTTGAGCGAGGGTCGACCAGGACGGAGTGAATGCCAGGTTCATCCTTCCCGCCGCCAAACCACTGCCAGCGCTCGGGGCGGTTCCATAGCGATTCCACCAGTTGCCAGCTCGCGCCGCGGTCTTGCGAGCGGAACAGTCCGCCGGGAATGGTGCCTGCCCACAGGCCGCCGGATCGATCGGGCCCGGTGGTCTCCAGCGCCCAGATCTCTGAAAGCGTCGCGGGCTTGGTCGGGGGTGGTGCGTCGCCGACGGGCGGTCCCGCGTTGACCAGGGCGTCGGCAGGAAAAGTCGGCACGGCGCATTCTTCCCACTTCTCGGCGCCCGGATCCAGGCGCCACAACTTGGCGCCGAAGTGGCCCAGGTTCAATGCGGCGTACAGCGCGCCGTCGCGCGGATCGCTCAGCACGACCGAGAGCGGCTCGCCGCGGAAGTGAACGGCCTCGACCTGCCAACCCGAGGAGGTGCGGCCGTATACGAACAAGGCCTTGCGAGTGCCGACAAGGATGCGTTGTGCCATGATCGGAGTATTCCCGAGGGATGAGTGCATCGATGAACGAGAAAATGGGGTGCGTTATCCGCCCGAGAGCGCCTGCATGACGTAGATCTCGCCCTCGGCGGCGACCGCATCTCTCAAGTTTTCGCGGTCGGCCACCGGACGGTCGTTGACGAAGATCATCACGTGTTGCCGCACGCGTCCTCGCTCGTCGAGCACGTAGCCGCGCAGTTGCGGCAGCTGGGCAAAGACCTGCTCGAGCGCTTCGGCCACGGTCGTGCCGCTCACCGCCACGGGTTCGCATGCCAGGTGCTTGCGCAAATGGGGCGTGAAGGCGACGCGCGGCATCGGTAGAACCAATCGAAGGAAACGGAACGGAATCGTCAGGCGGTCAATTTGCTCGGCCGCCCTGACGAAACTGATTGTAGCGCTTCGTTTGGCGGCGTGCCACAACCCGTTCAGACGGGGGCCACTGCCGTCGCGCGGGGCAAGGCAAATGCGCACCGAGACTTCGAAGTATTGCGCCGGCTCATTGAGCACACCAGGAATCCTTGCTCTCGCGGCAGAGAGGCCTAGAATAGTCGGACGTTCGATACTCGACCTGCCGTCAGGACGCTTCAGTTTATGGCTCTTTCCCTGGTTATCTTTGGCGCTTCCGGCGACCTCACCAGCCGCAAGCTCGTGCCGGCCCTCTATGAACTGTCTCAGAAAGGCCGCTTGCCCGAGGGCACCCGGATCATCGGTTTTTCGCGGACCGAATTCTCAGACGAAGCCTGGCGGGCCAGTCTGGCCGAGAGCACGGCCAAGTTCCTGGGCAATCGCTTCGACCGCGGGGCCTGGGAGAAGTTTGCCCCGGCCCTGCACTATCACGCGGGCGACATCAACCAGGCCGAAGACTTCGAGCAATTGCACAAGCGGCTGACCCAGCTCGACGGCGGCAATGGCGCGACCCGGGTCTATTACCTGGCGACCGCGCCGCAATTCTATGAAGAGATAGTCCAGCGGCTGGGCGCCAGCGGCCTGGCCGACGAAGTGCATGGTCCTCGTCGGATCGTCATCGAGAAACCGTTCGGCAGCGACGCCAAGACCGCCCGCCGACTCAACGAAGCGGTGCATCAGGTCTTTAAGGAGCAGCAGGTTTATCGCATCGACCACTACCTGGGCAAGGAGACGGTACAAAACATCCTGGTACTGCGGTTCGCCAATTCGATCTTTGAACCGGTCTGGAATCGCAACTACGTCGACCACGTGCAGATCACCGTGGCCGAAGAGGTCACGGTCGGCCGTCGCGGGGCATTTTATGACCAGACGGGCATCTTGCGCGACATGTTTCAAAACCATTTGCTGCAACTGCTGATGACCACGGCCATGGAGGCGCCGGTGCGCTTCGAGGCCGAGGCCGTGCGCGACGAAAAGGTTAAAGTCCTGAGGGCCATTCGCCCGCTGTCCGCGGCCGCCGTGGCCACCGATACGCTGCGCGGTCAGTATCAAGGTTATCGCGGCGAGCCCGGGGTGGCAGCCGACAGTCAGACCGCCACGTTTGCCGCGGTCAAGCTGGCGGTCGACAACTGGCGCTGGCAGGGCGTGCCCTTCTATTTGCGTAGCGGCAAGGCGATGAGCTGCCGTACCACGCAGATCGTGATCCAGTTTCGCCGACCGCCAACCATGGTCTTTGGCGCCGGCGCATCTAGCAGCGTCTGCGACGCCAATAAGCTGGTGATCCAGATCCAACCGGCCGAGGGCATCCAGTTGCTGTTCGAGACCAAGGTGCCCGACCAGGGCATGCGGCTCAGGCTCAGTGAATTGGAGTTCAGCTTCCAGCGCGAGTTCTCCGGCGTCATGCCCGAGGCCTACGAGCGGTTGTTGTTGGACGTGTTTCAAGGCGACGCCAGCCTGTTTGCCCGGGCCGACGAAGTGGAGCTGGCCTGGGGCATCGTCGACCCGATCCTGGCGGCCTGGCAAGAGACGCGTTTGCCCAAGCTCGAGATCTACGAGCCCAACCTGTGGGGCCCGACCAGCGCGGGCGCATGGATTGAGACCCAGTGCCGGCAATGGTTCGACGTTTGCCCGGTAATTGCTTAAAGGCACACGGTCGACAGAGTTTCTCCAACTCGTGATTCCTCAGGCGCCATTCGTGCGCTTCAATTTGGACGCCGGCCCGACGAAATCAACGATCACATCGGCGACGGCACGAAAAGATCGAATACCGGACGCAGACGGGTCCTTTTTTTCGGTGGCGCGCCGTTTGAAATTTCGGCAAACTTGCAACTTCAGCGGTGTCGACCCAAAATAGTTCAACTAACCGACCCGCCGGCCTCGCTCGGGGGGGCTGAAGATTTTTGTCCGCTATTGCGCATGGCGGGGCCTTTAACAACAGGGAGCCGTGGTGATCAACCATTCGTCCCCCGGACCCCCGGACGACCAGCAGGTCGAAGCCTGGATCGAACAGGCCAAACAGGGCTCGAGCGAGGCCTTGGGGCAGTTGCTCGAGGCTTGTCGACGATACCTACTGGTGTTGGCCAATCGGCGAATGGCCCCCGACTTGAAGGGCAAGGTCAGCGCCTCGGACCTCGTGCAAGAGACGTCGCTCGATGCCCATAAGGATATTATCAACTTCCGCGGTCAGCGCCTGGAAGAACTGCTGGCTTGGCTGCGGCGCATCCTGCTCTATAACGCGGCCAATGCCGCTCGCCATTACCAGGGCACAGCCAAGCGCGAGCTTTCCCGAGAGCTGCCGTTGGATCTGCACCCGGCCATGGCCGAGTCGCTGGCCGGCGACGTGCTCTCGCCGCGCTCGCTGCTGGTGGCGCACGAAGAGCAGACCGCGGTCGAACGGGCCCTGACCCGACTGTCCGAAGATCAGCGCACGGCCATCCTGTTGCGAAGTCGAGAACACTACTCCTTTGCCGAAGTCGGGGCGCTGATGAATCGTTCGTCGGAAGCGGCCCGCAAGTTGTGGTTTCGCGCGATCGAACGGTTGCAGCAGGAACTAGCCAGCGATGACACCACCTGACGACGATCGCGAACAACACCTTGCCGACCTGCTGGCCGACTACGAGGCCCAAATGGCGGCTGGCGGTTTTGCCACGCCGCAGGGCGACCTCCGTTCGGCCGTCGACACGCTGGAAGAATCGCACCGCCTGGAAAACGCCAAGGCCTGCCTGCTGCGGCTGGAGCGGATCTGGCCGCACGGCAAGCCGCTCGACGACGAGCTGCCCCGCGCGATCGACCGCTTTGAAGTAATTTCAGAGCTGGGGCGCGGCGGATTCGGCATCGTCTACCTGGCGCGCGACGCCAAGATGGGGCGTCTGGTCGCGCTTAAGGTGCAACGGCCCGAGACCCTGCTCTCGGCCAGCTTGCGCCAGCGGTTCGTCCGCGAGGCCCGCGCCGCTGCCAGGCTGTCTCATCCGCACATCGCCGGCGTCTATGAAGTCGGCGAAGCCGGCATGCGGGTCTGGATCGCTAGCGAGTACGTCGCCGACGGTTCGCTCTCGACCTGGTTGCGCGACCGCCAAGAACCTGTCGCTACCAAAGCGGCAGCCCGGTTGTTGTCCGATCTGGCCGACGCGCTCACCTGCGCCCATCGGCTGGGAGTGCTGCATCGCGACCTCAAGCCCAGCAACGTACTGTTGCAGCGCAGCGCGGAAAGCGAACGGGCGCCTGGCACGGATGACTCGCCTCGGTCTACTTCCGGCAGCGCTCCAGGTACCAGCGCCGCTGACCTGTGCGCGTTCGCGCCAAAACTGATCGACTTTGGCCTGGCCAAGCTGGATGAGGGCACCCGGCACGAGACCCGTACCGGCGCCTTGATCGGCACACCGCCTTACATGGCGCCTGAACAGGCCGCGGGCCAGACCCAGCAGATCGGTCCGGTCACGGACGTGTATGGCCTGGGGACAGTTCTCTACGAACTCCTCACCGGGCGGCCGCCGTTTCGCGGCGAGAACGACGTGCAAACGCTGCGGCAAGTGCTCGACGACGATCCTCCGCATCCGCGCAAGCTCCGCCCCGACGTGCCGGCCGACCTGGCCGCGATCACCCTCAAGTGCCTGGAGAAACAGCCTGCGGCACGATACGCCTCGACAGCCGAGCTGGCGGCAGACCTCCAGCGGTTTCTGACCGATCGGCCGACGATCGCGCGGCCCCTCTCGATTCCTCAGCGGGTCGCCAAGTGGAGCCGGCGGCGGCCCGCGGTGGCAGCGCTGGTGGCGGTGAGCGTGCTGGCCGCGGTGACTTTCGTAGCGGTCAACGCGGCTTATATCCGCCAATTGCGACAATCGACCGAGGCCGCTGAATTGCTGCGAAGCGAGGCCGAAGCCAGTGCCGCTGCGGCCACCGAGCAAGAGGACCTGGCGCAGCGCTATCTTTACACTTCGCGCATGCGCTTGGCCAATGAGTTGTTGAACAACGGCGATGGGGCGCGCGCTGCGCAGCTTTTGGAGACGTATGTCCCGCCCTCAACCCAGGCCCACCGTCGTGGGTTCGAATGGTACTACCTGAGAAAGCGGCTGCATCCTGAACAGATGAACTTGCAGGCACACCAGGGGCAGGCTTATGGCGTGGCCTATGCGCCCAATGGGCGAACTTTGGCCTCTGGCGGCCAGGATGGCCTGGTCAAGCTGTGGGAAGTGGCCACCGGCCGCGAACTAGGCACGCTCAGTGGTCACAAGGCGTGCGTCAATTGCGTGGCATATTCACCCGACGGTCAACTGCTGGCCAGCGTCGGATGTGATCAGTTGCTCAAGCTGTGGGACCCGGCGACTCAGGCACTTATCGGCACGTTGGAGGGGCACCCGGGCGAGATCCACAGCCTGGCCTTCTCTCCCGACGGCAGGCGGTTGGCCACGGGCGGCCATGTCGGCGTGACCTGCGTTTGGGACGTCGCCGACCAGGAGATCCTGGCGACCTGCCAGACAAAGGCCACAAACATCGACTATCTTGGCTGGATCGACGACCGCACGTTGATCTTCTCGAATCACGCGCCCCAAGTCGTGGATCCAGAACAAATGCTGTGGAACTTCGAGACGGACGAGCAACGGAGCTTGCCCTATGCAGCATCCTCGTTGGCGATCTCGAAGGATCGACGCAACGTCGTGTTAGGCACGGGATATGGAGGGATTTTTTCCGTGCCCGAGTTATCCAGTGTCACGGCCAATGTGCCCGACATTGCCGATCGTTCGGCTTCGGTAAGCCTGTCGCCATCTGGCAACTGGCTGGCATCAAGCTACTTTGGCGGCAGCATCCGGATTTGGAGCTGGCCGTCGATGGTCTGCCGCCAGGTCTGGTCGAGCAACGGCGCTCGACCCCAAACGGTAACCTTCTCGCCAAAATTCGATCAATTGGCCAGCGCTCATTGGGATGGCACTGTCAAGCTATGGTCCCTGGCGCTTGACACGTCTCCGAAGCTGCAAACGAGGATGCTCGCCGCATACAGTAATGACGACAGCCATCGCATGGCGATCAGCGACGACTTTCGTTTCCTTGCCGTCCCCGCACAAAGGGACGAGGTCACTGTACTTGACGTGGCCAGCGGTCGGACGTTGGCCAGGCTGCCCACGACTGATTATGCCAGTACACTGCGATTCGACGAGCGCGACGCCGAGGTACTCTATGGCCTGATACCGGCGCATGGCACGATTTGGAAATGCCGTTGGCGAACGGGGCAGATGGAGACCATCGGAACGGTTCGGCACACACCGGCCGAGCCACACTATATCGCGCCGCGAGGCGATCAGGTCTTCGCCATGGAACACGAACCAGCTTGGCATTTTCTGATTGTCGACCTGACCGATGGAACTCGCTGGTGGGAGCGTCCTCTGAGACATGCTCTGAATGCCTTCGCCTCTTCTCCTTCTGGCCAAGTCATCGCATTGACGCAATCCCGAGCGCCCAACCATCTGGAACGCATTTATGCAGAGGTCGTTGACCTGTCGCAGCGCACCGTGCGCTACGCTGGAGACCGAAGCGTGCGCGCCGTAACGAACGATGGCAACTTGATCGCCAGCGACGCGGGGATCACGGAGTTGACCATTCGACAGACCGATTCTCTGAACGAAGTCTGCCGGATCAACCTGGAGCATCCCAGGACCTACGCAGTTTTCACACCCGATGGCAAGACCCTCGCGACGAGCGATGACGCCGGCCGCATTCAGTTGTGGAATCTGCCGACCGGCAACCTGGTAGGGCAACTGGAAACCAATGGCTGGGGGCTGGCGCGAATCTGGTTTTCAAAAGATGGGCGACGATTGGCCGCGGCCGCGTTTAAAGACCCGCCCCAAAGCGAAGGAACCAACGGATTTCACCAAATCCAGTTGTTCGTGTTCAAGGCCTCCGACGAACCCTGACGTCCGCGGCTCGCCGTCCCCGGTGACATGCTTCAGTAGCCGTGGCATCGTGCGGCAACTACACTTCTTTCCATGAGCCATATCTCCGCACTCCGCCGGTCGTTCTTTTTCGCGCTCATCGTATGCTTCCCAGCCGTTGCGCCCGGCCAGGACAAAGAGACGCCTGCCAAACCGCCCAACATCGTCATCATCTTTGCCGACGACCTGGGCTATGGAGACCTGGGTTGTTACGGCCATCCCACCATTGCCACGCCCCATCTTGACCGCATGGCGGCCGAGGGTCTGCGGTTCACGCAGTTCTACGTGGCCGAATGCGTCTGCACACCCAGCCGCGCCGCATTGCTCACCGGCCGGTTGCCGATTCGCAATGGCATGTGCAGCGATACTCGCCGGGTGCTGTTTACCGACTCGACCGGCGGACTGCCCAGCGACGAAGTGACCATCGCCGAGGTGCTCAAGAAGCAAAAATATGCCACGGCCTGCATCGGCAAATGGCACCTGGGACACCGCAGCCAGTTTCTGCCCACGCGGCAAGGCTTCGACCGCTACTACGGCATTCCCTACAGCAACGACATGCGGCCGACCGTCCTGATGCGCGACGAGCACTCGATCGAAGACCCCGCGGACCAGACCACGCTCACCGCCCGCTATACCGCCGAAGCGACGAGTTTCATTCGCCAGCACCGGGGCGAGCCGTTCTTTCTCTACCTGGCGCACAACTTTCCGCACGTGCCGCTGTTCGCCTCTGAGAAATTTCAGGGCAAGAGCCGTCGTGGGCTTTATGGAGACGTCGTCGAGGAGCTCGATTGGAGCGTCGGCCAGGTCCTCGACACGCTCCGCGAAACCAAGCTCGATGACAACACGCTGGTCTTCTTCACCAGCGACAACGGGCCATGGTTGATCAAGAACATCCACGGTGGCTCCGCTGGCCCGCTCCGCGAGGGCAAGGGATCGACCTGGGAAGGAGGCATGCGCGAACCGGCCATCGCCTGGTGGCCCGGAAAGATTCCCGCGGGTCGCGTGACCACGGAGCTGGCCAGCTCGCTGGACCTGCTGGCCACGATCGCCAAGCTGGCTGATGCCGAGCTGCCCAGCGACCGCACGATCGATTCCCAGGACCTCAGCGATTTGCTGTTGGGCAAAGGCAAGAGTCCCCGCGACACCATGTTTTATTACCGCGGCCGGCGGCTGATGGCCGTGCGCCATGGACCCTGGAAGGCCCATTTCCTGACTCAGGCCGGCTATGGTCAAAAAGAACCCGAGGCGCACGATCCCCCCCTGCTCTACAACCTGGAGCACGACCCAGGCGAGCACTACAACGTGGCTCCGGACCACAGCGAGGTAGTGGCCCGGCTGAAGGAGCTGGCGACCCAACACATCGCCGGCGTCAACGCCCCGCCTTCGCAGCTCGAGCTGCGCTAGCAGTTTGCCAGATGGCAACGCCGCCGCTGACGAGCACGGCCACCAGCAAGAGCTGGAGCACGACGTGGTTGGCGTCGGGCGTCGGACGCTCGCCGATTTGCGGCAGAAACTTGACCGTGTGGGCAAAGTACCAGTTGGGGCCAACCGTGCGACCGCCGAACAGATACGGCCGCCACCAACTGTCAAGCTGCAGGACCAGCCAGGCGGCATAGGCCGCCCAACCCAGGCACATCAGCCACAGCCATTCGGCCGCAAACCAGACCGCCACCATCGCACCGACCACGAGCATCGCCACGTCCAGCCGCTCCTGCATGTTCCCTCGCGACAGGTCGTTCCAAGGAAACATCGGCATCCATTCGACAAGCTGTAGGTAGCCCGTCGCCACGAGCTGGCAGCCAACGGCAGCTTTCGTGGCAGGTCGCATGCCGGGCGCGCTCGGAGAGATTGGATTCGGGGGTCGAGCTTAATTCGCCGCGCGGGCGCGAATCTTGGCCGATCGATTGCGTTCTTATTTGCGCGTCGCCCCCTCACCCGGCTTGCTAAAGCAAGCCACCCTCTCCCACGAGGGGCGAGGGTATTGCGCGGAGGTTCACTGCGCGAACCTTAAGGCCAGCGCTGGCGATCGGAAAGTGCCTGTCGACGTACCCCTCGCGCGTCCAGGCGGCGCGATCATTCGGATCGGTCGGCAACGCCGATTTGAGCAAGACCAACTCGGCCGCGCCGACAACGCGCGCCAGCCGGGCCGCGATCGAGTCGCTCGTGACCTGCCAACAGGCAGGCAAGGGATCAGGACCGGCGCCGTCCTCGCGCAGAAATCGCTCGACGTCCAGCACGCACGCACGCTCGGGCAAGTCCTGAATTCCCGCCAGCGAATCGACCAGCGGCATGTCGAAGAGCTCGGCCACGAGCGCGGCGGTGACGCCCATCGCACGAATCGCCAGCCCATGGGCCGCCTCGTCCGACATGCCGTGGACACGGTCGAGCGCGCGGATGGCCTCGACCAACGAGCCGCCGCCGACTACCAGCACGTTGACAGCCGGCGGTTCAGCGGCCAACCACTTTCGAAAGGCGGCCGCCAGATCGGACCAGTCCAGCAGGCTGCCGCCGAGCTTGAGCACGCGCAGCGTCGCTCCGCGCGCCTGGGGCTGCATTAGGACGATCCCTCTTGCGCCAGCACGGCCAAGGCGTGGGCCGGAGCGCAGCGCGACAATTCGGGACCCAGCTCGCGCGAGAGCGAAACCACGTTGGCCTTCAGCTTCAACTTGTCCAGCACCCGTCGGGCCAGAAACTCACCGCGACCCGAGATCACAACCGTGTGCGGTGGCTGCTGCAAGCGGGCGATCAATTGCACGGCGATCGAGGCCAGCTTGCGCAACTGCGCTTGGGCCAGCGAATCGGCCGCCAGCCGTGCGTCGGTCTCGCTGAACGACTCGCGGTCGGCGCAGATCGAGCGCGCCAACCGATCACGGGCCGCTGCGCGGGTCGCCGGTCGCCCGTCGGACGTGTTCACGCTGGCCGGTTCCTCGGGCAGATCGCCCAAGGTCAGATACACGTCCCACATCGTCGCAAACAGCTCGTGGGCCAGCGGGCATTTCCGACCGCGCCAAGGCACCAGCGCCGCCACGGCACAGACCGGGCTGCGCTGCACGCCCGTGTAGATCAGCTCACCGTTGACCATCCGGTTGGGGTCGGTCTTGCCGATGGTGACCGGCGACCCGTCGACCAGGGGGATCAGGTCGCAGGTGGTTGAACCGACGTCGAGCAAAAGTCCGCTGCCGGCGTCGACATAGCGCCCGGCAAAGCGGGCCAGCGCGTGCCAATTGCTTGAGGCGGCCAACAGCGGCTGCCGCGCGGCGGTCTGCAGCGAGACCAGTTTGCCATTGGTCAGATACACCCGGGTGTGCCGGCCATCGGCCGCGACCTGCAAGGCGTCGAGGATGTACTTAACGCCCTCGGCCTTGGTGGTGAAGCAGTCGGCCAGCTCGCCGGTCATGGTGGCGGCAACGTGGTCGACCTTGGGCACCACCGCGATCAACGACCGCAGCGCGTCGGCGAGCTGTTTAGGGTTTTCCCACAGCGCAAAGGCCTGCGAGGTGGCAAATCCCTGGCCGTCGGCGGCCTTGAGATTGGCTCCCCCAATGTCGAGCGCAAGCCATTTCATTCGCCACCTATTGCGGACGCCAGCGGACGTGCCCTGCGGCCTCGAATTGTATCGAGCCCTCGCGCCAGCACAACTCGACTTGGTTGCCCGCGGCGACCGCGAGCATGGCCGCGGCCAGATTGCCGTCGGCCAGAGCACGCAGCCCGACATAGGACGTGGTCAGCCGCGGATTGATCTCGATCACCACGTCGTCGCGTCCCGACGGATCGTCACCCAGCACCATGTCCACGCCCAAGTATCCGCGCGGCGAGGGCAAGCTTGCCACGGCCCTCACCGCCAGAACGTGAGCACGGCATGCGCGCTCGGCATCTAGCGGCAACCGACCTCCCAGGTAGCGAAATCGGCCGTCATCGCTGAGCAGTTGAGCACATGCGGCTAGCAGCATGATCGTTTCGTCGCCGCACAGGCAGGCCACACTCGCCGGCGCGCCGGCACAGTACTGTTCCAAACGGGTCGCCGTCGTGCGCGGGCCGATCGACGCCTCGCAATCCGCGACCAGCGCCAACCCCTGCGAGCCGGCGCCGTCCAGCGGTTTGAGCACGGCCGGATAACGAAAGTCCTTGGGGAATGGGTCGTGCGGAGCAAGCAGCACGCCGGGCGGTACGTTCACGCCGCGCTGGGCCAGGTATTCGGCCAGGCGATGCTTGTCGGCCGCCAATGCAACTAGTTCAGATCCCGGACCCAAGATGCGTCCGCCGGCCTGCTCAACCCAGTGCACCCGCGCGACAAGGTGACCGGCAAACTCCGGCGCGATCACCACGGTCCAATCGGCCGCCGCGGCCAGCCGCTCGAGCGTTCGCCGCTCTTCGCCGGCATCGCGCACCTCGTGCAGGGAGCAATAGGGCAATGGATCGACCAGGTGCCGCCGATCTGCCAGCGCGTCGACCTCGACGCCGTCGATCGCGATCAGGTCGGCCGCCAACGCGCGGAGCATGGCCGAGCCTTCGGCGACCAGCGAATCGGGCGCTCGCTCGTCGCCGCACGAATGCCAACCTCCGCCGGTGACAAATTCGTAGACCAGAACCCGCATCAGCTATACGCCCAGAGCGGTTAAAAGATGCCCAACTGGTCGCGGGCGTCCTCGGTCATGCGGTCGGGCGTCCAGGGGGGCACCATCACGATCTTCACCTCGACGTTGCCCGCGCCCTCAACGTTGCCGACCATGGACTTGGCTTGCGAGATCAACTGCGGGCCGGCGGGGCACGCCGGGCTGGTCATGGTCATCTCGATCATCACGTCGGTCTTCTCGCCGGCCTCGGCGGTCTCGATCAGGTAGATCAGCCCCAGGTCGACGATATTCACGAACAACTCCGGATCGATGACGAGCTTCAGCGCCTCGCGGACGGTATCTTCATTGACGGCCATGGCGATCCCCCTAGTCGATGAGTTTGACCTGAACGTTGTCGCCAGTCACACGGACCTCGTGCACGCGCGTGGGTCGCGTGGCCGGCATGGTCAGCGCCCGGCCGTCGCGCACGTCGAACTTCGCGCCGTGGCGCGGGCAGGCGATCGCATATCCTTCCAACTCTCCCTCGCCCAAGGGTCCGCCGTCGTGCGTGCAGACGTCGTCGATGGCGTAAAACTGCCCACCGGCATGGATCAGCACCACCAACGTCTCGTCGACCTCAACGATCACCCGGCCAGGATCGGGAACTTCGGAAGTCTTGGCGACGGTGACGAAGTCAGGCATGGGAGAGGAGAGTGGCTAGTGGTCAGTGGTTAGTGGCTAGTAGGACCAGCGGTCGATCGTAGGTCAGTCACTTCGTGCCTGACATTGAACTGCCGCTTGACGCCGCTGTTGCGAATACCTGTCAGGCACGGCGTACCTGACCTACGGGATTCGCTACCCGGTTCAATCGTACTCGCGGATTCGCCGGCCGATGGCTTCGCCCAGTGCTTCGCGGACGCTTTCGATTGTGATCCGGTCAAACACCTGCTGGAAGAAGCCGGCCACGACCATCCGCACGGCCTCCTTGCGGGTCAGGCCGCGGCAGCGGGCGTAAAAAATCTGCTCGTCGTCCACGTGCCCCGTGGTCGAGCCGTGAGTGCAGCGAACGTCGTCAGCCAGAATCTCCAGCCCGGGAATCGAATCGCTGCGGGCCTGGTCAGAAAGCATCAGGTTGTCGGCCCGCTGGTAGCCGTCGGTCTTCTGGGCGGCCGGATCCACCTTGATCATGCCTCGCCACACGGTGCGCGAGACGTCCTGCACGGCAATCTTATACAGCAGGTCGCTCTTGCAACCAGGCGCTTCGTGATGTTGCAGCGTGTGATACGAGAGATGTTGCTTGCCTTCGGTAAACATCACGCCGTTGACCTGGGCGCCAGCGCCGCGGCCGGCCAGGGCGACGTGCTGATTCACCTTGGCCAGGCGGCTGCCCAAGGCGGCAATGGTCCACTGCAGCGCGCCGTCGGCATCGACCCGCGCCTTTTGATGGGCGAAGTGCCAGACACCGGTGGCCCAGTTCTGCAGGTTGACATAGCGCAAACGGGCATGCGGGCCGACCAACAGCTCGACCGCGCCGCAGTGCAGCCCTGTTGAACCCTCGGTCGTGCTGGCGGTCTCGGCCAACAGCGTCGCCTCGGCACCATCTTCCAGGATCACCAGCGTGTGGCCGAGGTCCACTCCGCCCGAGGAGATGGCCGAGAGCATGTGCAACGGCTCGTCGATGACGACGCCACGCGGCACGTACAACAGCGCGCCGCCGGAAAAGGCTGCCGCGTGCAATGCCGCGAACTTGTCGTAACCAGGTTTGAACGCGCGAAACAGGTGCTTCTTTACCAGGTCGCCATGTTCGCTGACCAACTCGTCGAGGCTGCCAAAGAGCACGCCCTGACGGGACCACTTCTCGTTGAGCGTCGCGGAGTGCGGGCTGCTATCGACGGCCGTGACCTGACCGCCCAGAGCGACGCCATGGGTCAACAACCCGGCGGGCGCGGCGGCGGGCGCCGCGGACTCACTCGGGAAACCGAACTTGTCCAACCGTAGCAGGCGGATGTCGGTGCGCATCCACTCTTCGTCGCGCTGGCTGGGCATGGGCAGCGCTTCGTACTGCTCCCAGGCCTCGCGGCGCAGTGCGCGCAGCCACTCGGGCTCGTCGCGCGATTGAACAAAGGCAGCGAAGGCTTCCCGCTGGAAACCCGGGGTCGTGGTGGTGGCTTCGGTCATGGGACTTGTTTGGCGGACTAACCGACCGAACCTTCCATCTGCAATTCGATGAGGCGATTCATCTCGACGGCATATTCCATCGGCAGCTCCTTGATCAGGGGCTCGATGAAACCGTTGACGATCATCGTGCTGGCTTCGGCCTCGGACAGACCGCGGCTGGTGAGGTAGAAAAGTTGTTCTTCGCCGATCCGCGAGACGCTGGCCTCGTGACCGATCGACACGTCCTGCTCGTCGACTTCAATGTAAGGGTAGGTATCGCTGCGGCTGGCCGGGTCGAGGATCAGGGCGTCGCATACGACGCTCGACTTTGACTTGCGGGCTCCCCGCTCGACCTTGACCAAACCGCGGTAGCTACTGCGACCGCCGTTTTTGGAGATCGACTTAGAAATGATGCGGCTGGAGGTGTTGGGCGCACAGTGCACCACCTTGGCGCCGGCGTCCTGGTGCTGACCCGCCGAAGAAAAGGCGATCGAGAGGATTTCTCCGCGGGCGCCCGGCTCCATCATGTAGACCGCCGGATACTTCATGGTCAGGCGGCTGCCGAGGTTGCCGTCGATCCACTCCATCAGCGCGCCTTCGTAGGCGACGGCCCGCTTGGTGACCAGGTTGTAGATGTTGTTGGCCCAGTTCTGGATCGTGGTGTAGCGGCAGCGGGCGTGCTTCTTCACGATCACCTCGACCACGGCCGAGTGCAGGCTCTCGGTGGTGTACATCGGCGCGGTGCAGCCCTCGACGTAATGGACCTCGGCCCCTTCGTCGACGATGATCAGCGTCCGCTCAAACTGCCCCATGTTCTCGGCATTGATGCGGAAGTAGGCCTGCAAGGGGAAGTCGATCTTGACCCCCTTGGGCACGTAGATAAACGAGCCGCCGGACCAGACCGCCGAGTTGAGCGCGGCGAACTTATTGTCTGTGGGCGGGATGATCTTGGCGAAGTACTCGCGCACCAGGTCGGGATATTCGCGCACCGCGGTGTCGGTGTCGGTGAAGATCACGCCCTGCTTGCCCAACTCTTCTTGCAGCGAGCCATAGACGACCTCGCTCTCGAACTGAGCCTTTACGCCGGCCAGAAACTTCTTCTCGGCCTCGGGAATGCCCAGCCGGTCAAAGGTCTTCTTGATCTCCTCGGGCACGTCGTCCCAGGTCTTGCCCTGGTGGTCGGTCGGCTTAAGGTAGTAGTAGATATCCTGAAAGTTCAGGTTGATGCCGCCGCCCCAGGTGGGCGTGGGCTTGGAGTTGAAGATCTCCAGGCTCTTCAGCCGGAATTCGCGCATCCAGGCCGGCTCGCCCTTCATGTCGGAAATCTGGGCGACGATCTCGGCGTCGATGCCCTTGCGCGCCTTGAAGACGTACTTCGACTCCGTGCGGAAATCGTACTTATTGATTTCGCCGATGCCGTCGTGCGGCTTGCTGATGACGTCGGTTGCCATGGTCGTATGTCGCTTTCGCTATTAAAGCACCGCGGGTGCTTGGAACGGATGATCTCAACGAGCTTTTGCGGTTGGCCGGCAACTAGTGCGCGGCGATCGTCTCGGTCGATTGCTCTTTCATGGCCGCTTCGTCGGCCGCGGCCATCGGGTGCGCGGCGCGGATGCGGTCGTAGCCTTGTTTGTGCAGCTCGACGGCCAGCTCCGGACCGCCGGTCTCGACGATCCGGCCGCCCAGGATCACGTGTGTGTAGTCCGGACGGTTGTGCTCGAGCAAATGTTCGTGGTGCGTGATGATCAAGATGCCCATCTCGCGGCCGCCAATGTCGGCAATGCTCTGGCTGGCCAGCCGCACCGCGTCAACATCCAGTCCGCTGTCGGTCTCGTCCAAAATGGCGAACTTGGGTCGCAGCATGGCCAGTTGCAGGATCTCGGCCCGCTTCATCTCGCCGCCCGAGAAACCCTCGTTGACGTAGCGGCGGGCAAATTCCTTGTCCATCCGCAGTTGGGTCATCTTGTCGGTGAGCTCCTTGCGAAACTCTCGCATGGGGATCAGCTCTTCCCCTTCCTTACGGTCCGGCCGGCGAACGTTGGTCGTGGCATGGCGAAGAAAGTCCGCCATCTTCACGCCCGGAATCGCCATCGGCCGCTGGAAGGCCAGAAAGATGCCCGCCCGCGCGCGTTGGTTGGGCTCCATGGCCAAGACGTCCTGGCCGTCGAGCGTGATTGTGCCTTTGGTCACTTCGTAACCGGGATGACCCATGATGGCGTAGCCCAGGGTGCTCTTGCCCGAGCCGTTGGGTCCCATCAGGGCATGGACCTCGCCCCGTTTGATTTCCAGGTTCACGCCCCGCAAGATTTCCTTGCCTTCGGGAGTGGCCACGTGCAGATCAGTGATTTTGAGGATCGAGGTCATGAGAAAAGGCTTTAGGCTTCGGGCTACAGACTTCAGAAAAAACCAACAACTAGCAACCAACAACTACCCGGTAATTTTCTGGTGGTGGTACACGGGATCGTCTTCCTGCACGTCGACGTAACCGGAGTGATGCGGAATCGGCAGTTCGTCTTCCACCTTCACGCCGGGAGCTGCGCCGCGGAGCCGCGCGATCTTGTGTCCCATAATCTTGTCCTGGATGCGCATCAGGCCTTCCAGCAGCGCCTCGGGGCGCGGCGGGCAGCCCGGCACGTAGACGTCCACCGGCACCACCAGGTCGACACCCTTGACCACGTGGTAGCCATATTTGAAATAGGGTCCGCCACCGACCGTGCAGGCGCCCATCGCGATGACGAACTTCGGGTTGGGCATCTGGTTGTAAAGCCGTCGCACGCGGCTGCCCATCTTGTAGGTCACAGTACCGGCCACGATCATCAGGTCGGCCTGCCGCGGGCTGGCGCGAAACGCGCCCGCGCCAAAGCGGTCGATGTCGTAGCGGCTGGCGCCGGTGGCCATCATCTCGATGGCGCAACAGGCCAGACCGAACGTCATCGGCCAGACACTGGACTGGCGGGCCCAATTGATGGCCTGCTCGACCGTGGTCGTGATCACGTTCTCTTCGAAACGTCCTTCAATCCAAGGCTGCGTCATAGCGACGATTTCCTCACTAGGAACCGAGTTTCCGGCAAACCTGTTAACTTACAAAGACCCGGTTCCGTTTTGAAGGCACCCCTACGCTGGGTGCGGTCAATTCCCAACAAATTTGCAACAACTCTCCCCGTCTAACCGGCACTCGGCCAGCTTGAGCGGGCCGCCCACCAACTCGCCCAGCATCATCCGCTCCATCGCACAGATCGTGCGATCTTGCTCAGCCAGGTCCGGATAGGGGCAGGCCAAGGCCGTGAGCACTGGCAGCGACACCGATTCGCCCGACGCGTCGACCTCGGCGGCCGACATGCTGACCTCGAAGGGCACGTTTCGCTCGGCAAAAACGCGCGACACCGCTCGCATCCGGTCGGTCGTTGTCGCGCCGGTCACTTGCGTGCCGTACATCTTGGCCATGGTCTTGGCGATCCGCTGCAAGAGCCCTCGGCGTACCTCGGGATCTTCAATACCGCGAACCTCTTGCCACAGGGCCAGCGCCAGGTCGGCGAAGTTCGCTCCCGTTTGGCGGCGTCCCTTTTCGGTCAAGCGGTAGCGATGACTGGGCCGGCCGCGGCCAGCCCGCGTCGTCTCGCGATCCACCAACTCCTGGGCCATCAATCGGGTCAGTCGCTGCCGCACAGCGGTCGCCGTAACTCCGGCCGCCCCTGCCAATTGCGACACACCCAGCGGGCCCGCCTTGCGCAGCAGGTCGAGGATGCCGATATCCGAGCTTTCGGTAACGTAGTCCATGACCGCGAACGCCAATGGTAGGTGAAACTCTGACACCTCAATCTTACCGGTTTCCGCATTTTTGACAACACAATGTTTGAAAATTAAACTGGCCGGTCACGATACCCATAAACCACCTCTAGATATAGACTTGTGAAACCATGGGCACTGCCACCAACGCAAAACCACCGCAGGAGAGATGCTTTGGGTGACAACCAGCAATTCGTCGAAATCCCGCTGGATCCGACCCTCTTGGACCGGACCGACGAAATGTCGTTTGTGCTGAAGCCTTCCAGCGCGGGCGGGATCGGAGTGTTTGCGACCCACGGCATCCGGCGGGGAACGCGCCTCGGGCTGTTTCCCGTGGGCGAGACCCGGCTGATCCCGCACGCCGAGCAGGAACTCGACCCGCGGCTCAAGCGGTTCTGCCAGTTCTATGGCGTTGAGCTCGACGGCGCAACCTCAGTGGCCCCCAACTTCGGCTGCATGTCGGTCGGCTGGCACCTCAACCACTCCGACACGCCCAACGCCGCTCACGACGCTGCCTGGGAGTATCACGCCACGCGCGACATCGCCGCGGGCGAAGAAGTGACGATCGACTATCGGGCCCTATGACCGTCGTCGGCCGCTGAGGCCGCGATTCGATCCACCGATCGCCTCAGACCGGCTGCCCGGTTCGCTCCGCCGGAAAGCTTTCGGCCACGATCTGGTGGAAATCGGCTGGCGTGGCGACCTGCGAGATGCGGGTGCGAAACTCGCGAGCGCCCGAGCGGCCCTGCGCATAGCAACAGGCATACTTGCGCATCAGCACCGTGCCCTTGGCGGCGCCGAAGCGCTCGCAGACCAGGTCGTAATGGTGCAACAGCAGGGACCGCTCCTCCGCCAGGGTCGGCGCCGGTGGGATCGGCTCGCCGCGCAGTGCACATTGCACCTGGCGAAACAACCAGGGCTGACCGAGCGCCGCCCGGGCGATCATCACGCCGTCGACCGCGTAGCGGGCAAAGGCGTTCAGCACGGCCTCGACGCTCGTCAGGTCGCCGTTGCCGATCAGCGGAATCCGCTTCAGGTAGGGTTTGATCTCGCTGATCCGCTCCCAATCGGCCGAACCAGAAAAGAAATCCTGCGCTGTGCGGCCGTGAACGGTCAGCGCCGCGGCCCCAGCTTGTTCGATCACTTGGGCGACGTCGACGGCGTTCATGCTGGCCCGCGTGCATCCCAATCGCATCTTGGCGGTCACCGGCACCGGCGCGCAAGCCTGCACGACCCGTTCGACAATCGCTCCCACTCGATCTGGATCGCGAAGCAGATACGAACCGCTGTGGGCCCGCTCGGTCACCTGTTTGACCGGGCAACCGAAATTGATGTCGACCACGCTGACCTTGAACTCGTGAGCCAGCTTCGCGCCCACGGCGGCCAACGTCTCGGGGTCGTTGTCCCAGATCTGCACTGCCAGCGGTCGGGCCTCGTCGCGCACACCCCAGAGCCGGTCGGGCAGTTCGTCTTCCTGCTCTTCCAACCAGAGAAAGCCCTTGGCGTGGACCATCTCGGTCGCCTGCAACCCGGCGCCGCCAAACTCACGGACGATCTGCCGGTAGGCGTAATTGGTAAAGCCTGCCATCGGCGCTTGCAGCACCGGCGGATCGACCACCAGCGGCCCGATTTTCAGCGGCTGGACCTCAGACCGCGGGCGATCTGTGCGCGGCGCGTCGGCAACCGTGGCGGCAGTCACGTTGTAGACCGAGCGGCGAATGGCGATGTCCCCTGGAGTCCAAGTCGAAATGACTTTGACTCAATTATAGCAGCGGCGGTCAGGTCTCGCCGCGGGCCGTGCGGGGGATCACGAGCCAGCGAACCAGCTCGTCGCTGTCCATGCTGGGGGGCGACGTCGCCATGACGTAGCGAACGATGGCCAGGTTGTATCCGGTCAGGTCGTCAAGAAACGCCAGCGACTGCCGGGTCTGCCAATTCACTGCAGCCAGCAAATTGGACAGCGGTGTGCTGTCGGCAACGGTCGAGCCGGCCGCATCGCGCACCGCCGCGCCGGCCAAGGCCCGGCGGTCGTCGGCCGCCAGCACGGCATCGGCCCGCTCTTGAAGGGCCACGTGCTGCACCTTGACGATCCGCGCCCACTGCAGGGCGGGACCGCTCAAGCGATCGTCGCGGGCCACGATGTAGCGCCCCGACTGCGGCGGAGTCACGGCGTGCAACCAGGGTTGGTCGAGCGAACGGCCGGCCGCCTGAGTCAAATCAAATTCTCCCTGCACCAGCGCCAACTGCGCCTCGGCCAGCGCGGCCTTGGCCACACGGCGCGCGGCTTGCACCTGAACCGCGGCCGCGGCCACGTGATCTTGGTCATGGTTGGCCCGGGCCAGGCGGGCCAGCCCGTTGAGTTGTTCGACCTGGTCAGACAGCACCTGGCAGTAGGCCGCGGCCTGGCGTGCTTGCCAGTAACTGATGACGATCGCCAGCCGCGCTGCGGGATTCGCGCCGCGCAAGGCGTCAGCCAACGGCGCTTCATGGACACCCTCGTTGACGGCCGTCGACCGGTCCCAGTGCATCAGCTCGGACAACTTCTGCACGCGCGCGGGCGGACTCAAATCGGCAAGGCCGCCGTAAACGCCCCGATCATCGGCCGAGCCCTCGGTCACTTCCGCCCGGTATCGCGACAGGTGCTCCGCGCCGGCAGGCAGTTGGCGGGCAGCCGCCGGGTCAGCCAGCGTGGGTGCGCCCGGCGTACTTGGTCGACGCACCGGCGGTCCGTCGAGTCGCGTGCCCGGCTTGGGACCGGTCAGAATCAAACGTGACACCAGCACCTGGTCGCTGGTGCCGGGCCGAGCGACCGAGAACAGGTACTCGGCGATTTCGCGATTGTATTCCAGCACGGTCGCCAGAAACGCCTGCCGTTCGCGCTGCACCTGCTCCAGGCCGTTCAACATGCCGGCGAGCGACTGCCGGCCGCTTTGCAGCTCGTCGCGCGCGCTCTCCAGGGCATCGAGCGACGCCACGATCGCTTCGCCGTGCGCGTCGATCGCCTTGCGACGCAAGGGGAGCGTGCGATGGATCAAGCGAATCCGCGGCGGCGCCGGACGGACGCCAAAGATCTCTTCATACACCGTGGCGTAGCTGCCAACGTGCGGTCGGTCGACGGTCAACGGCTGATTCTCGCCGCTCATGCCGACCAGGTCGCCCAGTTCCTGCTGGGCTTCGGCCACGGCAATTTGCGCGTTGCGCAGGTCGGCGCTGGCGGCAGCGCGGGCGCTAGCAGCTTCGGGGGCATTGGCATGGGCGGCGGTCGCGGAGTCGACCAGCGCCTGACCCGCCAGGGCCCAGTGATACCGGGCCTGCGCGGCAGAGAGCTTCCAATAGGTATTGGCAATTCTCAACTGCTGCTGCCGATCGGCCGACCGCGAGATGGCAGTGAGCAAGTCGAGCGGCTGACCAACCAGCGCGCCTTCGCGCGGGGTGGTCAACGCTTCGGCGATCAGTTCCGGCGGGCGGAGCCGCTGGGGCGGCACGTTGCCCAGGGGAGCCAGCGACCCGTCGGGCGCGGCCTCGTGTGCTGGCGCGTCAGGACCCGACTGCGGTTCGGGCGTGGCGGCAGGCGGCTCGGCCAGCGCAGGCTCGGCCGGCGTAGGCTGACTGCCATCGGCGGTCTCGGCGGGCAAAACCTGGCGCGGCTCGATCTCGATCGCCGCCGCCGGCCGCTTGCTCGGCACGACCCGGGGCTTAAAAGGATCTGCTTCGCCTGCTGGCTGCGCCAACAGACAAATACTGATGGCAATCGCCGACAAATGCGTCATCGCGCTAGCTCCCGAGCTCGAGTGAACGGTGCTGGGCTTGCCCCCAACCAATTGACAGCGTGTAAGCTGACAGCTTCGAGCAAAAACGTCAATCTTGGTCTGCCTAAGTCAGCGCTACGAACCTGGCTGACGGGCAGTCGCGAGTGGCACGAAGCAGAACGGCTATTCGTCGCGGCCCGCGGCAAGCACCAAGAGCTGCTTGTAGAGATAGGTCTCGGGTCCCTGCGGCCAGGGCAGCTCGGAGATCAAGCGCGCCAGCTCCTCATCGACCAGGCCATCGACGGCGGCCTGCACTTCGCACGCAGCGGGTTCGCGCGTGGCCATGAAGAAGATCGTGCGGAGCGTGCGCCGCGGCGGTTCAGGCCAGGCGCCCACGACGTCGCGCAAGCGGGCCAGCAGGGCCTGAAAGAACGGTCCGCCCGCGCGGAGCTCGGCCGGCACGCGTCCGCGAATGCCTGCCCGACCTGCATACAGATCCCAACCGGCCAGGGACTGGGGCTGGGCCGGTCCGCGCCGCGTCTCGACCGCGGCGCCCAGTGCCGCCAACAGCGGCGCGACGGCCAGCAGGTGCCACTCAGAGATCGCCTCGCCCAGCGCGGTCTGCCGATCTGGCCCGACGCCCAGCGTGCCGACGCGAAAGCGGTCGCCCGTGTCGCCATCGAGATGAATCTGGATATCGACCGGCGCCAGGATGTGCTTGCCTTGCTCGACGAAGCCTTCGAAGCTGATCGAGAGTCCCAGCCGATGGTCGCCCAGGATCACGTCGCCCTCATCGACCGAATACTCGGCGCCAGCTTCGTCCAGATGGTGGCAGATGGCCACCAGCGCCGCCTGGTAAACGTCGTCGAGCATGGGGAGGAGAGAGGGGGGTTGCTAGTAGTTGGTTGTTGGTTGCTGTAGGTCAGGCACCCCGTGCCTGACATGGAACTGCTCGGCGATTCATGTCAGGCAAATGCCTGACCTACGCCTGGCCACTGGCCACTGACCACTGACCACTGACCACTGACCACTGACCACTAGCCCGGCGTATCCAAATAAGGATCCTGCCCCATTTGGGCTTGGAGCTTCTTGCGCTCTTTCTCGTGGTACATCAGCACTTTGCGGTCGCGAAAGTGGCGGCGTTCGGTGAGCATCTGCGCTTTGCGAAACAGCCCGGCCATGTGGTCCAGCGACTTTCCATTGCCGTCGGCGCCCAGCGTCTTGTAGTACTTGGCCTTGTCGGGACCCAGGCCCAACAGCAGTTCGTCGTTCAGAGCCAGATAGGCTCGCCACGTGCCGGGGTCGCCCTGACGGCCGCAGCGGCCGGCCAACTGGCGGTCGATGCGGGCCGAGTCGTGCATCTCGCTCATGATCACGTGCAGGCCGCCGAGCTCGTTCACGCCGTCACCCAGTTTGATGTCGGTGCCGCGGCCGGCCATGTTGGTGCTGACCGTCACATTGCCGAGTTTGCCGGCTTCCGAGACGATCGTGGCCTCTTCGGCAATATGGTTGGCATTGAGCACGACGTGGGGAATGCCGCGAGAATCGAGCAACTTGGAGAGCAGCTCCGACTTGTCGATCGATCGCGTGCCCACCAGCACCGGCCGTCCTGTGGCGTGGACTTCGCAAATCTCCTCGACGATCGCCGGCCATTTGTCCACGTCGGTGCCAAAGACCCGCTCGGGCAAGCGCTGGCGAATAGCCGGGCGATTGGTCGGAATCGGCACCACGCGCACCTTGTAAATCTTGCGCAGCTCGGCGGCCGAGCTGGCGCCGGTGCCGGTCATGCCGCACAGCCGCGGATAGAGCAGGAAGTAGTCCTGCACGGTGACCCGCGCGGCCTGCCCGGTCTCGACCGTCACGTCGACGTCGTCCTCGCTGGCCTCGATGGCCTGGTGCAGCCCGGCGCGCCACTTGCGGCCTTCGGCCATACGGCCGGTAAACTCGTCAACGATCACGATCTCGCCGTCGCGAACGACGTATTGCCGATCGCGAAAGAACTCGCGGTTGACCTTGATCGCCCGCTCGACGTACTCATAGATACTGAACATGCCCACCGCGTGCATCGCGTCAGGTTTGGAAATCGTGCGGGCCAGGCGGCGACCTTCGGGTGTGAGCTCGATCGATTTCTTCTCGTGGTCGTAGTCGAAGTGGTCATCTTCCTCGAACTCGCTGGAGATCTTGGCTGCCCACTTGTAGCACTCGACCGCGATCTTCTGCGCCTCGCTCGGCAGCGCGCTGATGATCAACGGCGTGCGGGCCTCGTCGATCAAGATGCTGTCGGCTTCGTCGACCAGGATGAAGAACGGGGACCGCTGCACCGGTTTTTCACCGCCCGAGTCCTCGCGCATGCCGAGCATGCCGCCGAGAAAATCGCTCTGCCCCTCGCCGATCCGCCGCAGCAGCAAGCGGTCGCGCAAAAAGTCGAAGCCAAATTCCTTGGCAGTGCCGTAGGTCACGTCGCAGGCGTAGGCTTTCCGCCGCGCGTTCTGGTCCATCTGCGTCTCGACCACGCCCACCGTGATGCCCAGGCACTCGTACAAGGGTCGCATCCACTCGGCGTCGCGGCGCGCCAGGTAGTCGTTGACCGTGGCCAGATGCGCTCCCTTGCCCTCCAGCGCCGCCAGGTACAACGGCAGCGTGGCGGTCAAGGTTTTTCCTTCGCCGGTCTGCATCTCGGCGATCGAGCGGTGGTGCATGGCGATCCCGCCCAGGATCTGCACGTCGAAGTGCCGCATGTTGAGCGTTCGCCGGCCGGCCTCTCGGACCAGGGCAAAGGCCTCGGGCAGGATCGATTCGATCGGCTCATGACTGCGCACCCGGTAGCGCAGCGAAAGACTCCGCTTGCGCAGTTCATAGGTGCCCAACAGCTTGAGCCCTTCCTCATACGCGGCGACTTTGGGCAGCACGGTCGACCAGCGCGCAATCCGCCGCCGCATCATGGCGTTGGACACCGCTTGCAGGCTGGCTTGGAATCGCTCGCTGATCATGGTGACTGTCCGGCGGACGAAAAGACAAACTCGATTGCCGAAAGGCTAAGGGCGACGGTCCACGCCCAGGTGCGGGCACATGCCGGCAAAAACCCGATCCCTCAACTGCCCGTGTCTTAAGTGCCCTTGCTTCAATTGTAAGTCATTGCCGCCCGTGCATGTAGGGCGCCCCGCCGCGAGGAAGTTCGCGAGCAGCCGCGCCGGCAACGGTCCGGGAGCCGCGCAATAGCGGCCGGCGGCGCGGTCGAGAGGCGGAGGCCCACGGAAGCTGCCCGGCGGGCGACGTAGGCTAAGAGTGCGCCGGGCGATCGGCGCCATCGACAAAGTCGGCACGATCGGTCCGGGCGACGGTTGCCACGAAAGACCACCGGGGCCGGTTGGCCGCCGATCGTTGGATGCTGGCGCCATCGGGCCGCGGCATGTCGAGGTCGAGGTTGGCTGCGTCGACATCCTCCGCGCCGGCCGCCATGACCTGGGCGCTGGAGGTCGGCGAGATGCCGATGCGGGGCGGCGCCGAGGCATCGCGGCTGCGGGCCGTGAAAACCCGCTTGCCGGTGCTGACGGTCTTGGCCGTGAGCCGAGGAGGGGCCGACGGTTCATCGTCGTCCCGTGCATCGGCAGCGGCAATTTCGCCGGGTAGTTCGCCATCGTACTCTTCGTAGTTGGCCAAGGTCTCGGGCGCGGGGCTACGGCTCAACGCGAGCGCCTGTTCGATGGCGTCGGACTGGCCTCCCAGGCGGAGCTCGCCAGTGGCTTCGGCGTCGGCGGCCACGGCAGCCAGGTTCGCCACGGCTTCTTCGTCCACATCACCGGGGTCGTCGGGATCGATCGCTTGTCGCGACTCCAGCGAGCTCTGATGGAACATATACGAGCCACCGGGGGGAGAATATTTCGGGTCGCGCGGCGGCACGACCGGAACGACCGCGGCCGGCCCAACCGGCACCGCTCCCGGTGGCGGCGCCGCCACGGCGCCCGGCGGCGCGGCGCCGGGGGCATAGGGCTCGGCCGGCAGGATCACGGCGCCATCGCCTGTGCCAGGTGGCGCCACGGTGGTCCGCAGAAACGGATTCGTCGCCGGTTGCGAGTTGCGGCAACCCAGCAAAGCGAAGAGCAACACGGGAATGGCCCAGGCCCGCTTCATCGGCAGACTCCTTTCGCCCCAGCGCCGTCAACGGCACGTCGGACGGATGGCGGCCCAGATCAGGCCAAGCCACAACCGACAGCCTGGTGGATAGCGCCCGGCCGAGATCCTTCGAATCGAGTGAAGTGCGAACGAACCGTCCAAAAGAAATGCCCCGCGAGTCGAGCCGCGGCGCGATGAGCGCGCCCGGGACGTTCGGGGGGCACTAGGATAGCGTTTCGCACAGCAGCGTCCAGACGAGTTATCGCCCTCTCGCCAGGTCGTGCGGAACGGTTCAAGAGCGCTAGCGCTCGCCGCGCCGCGCCAGCGAGGGCTCGCTAGCACCGGGTGTGAGCGGAGTCTGCACAAACGGGTTGATGTACGTGCGCGCCGTTCGCACCGTCTTGTCCGACACCGGGGTCTCGGTGGCCGGGCGATCGCCGCGCGGAACATACGGGTTGATAAAGTCCGTGGCGGCCGCGCTCGGGGCGACATCAGGAGTCATCGTGCCGGGCGGATAGGCAAAAGGGCTGTAGCCGTACGGCCGGGGCACAATGTTGCTGTAGTACACCGGCGGGTAGAGGGCGTAGTACGGGATGCGCTCAAAGTACTGACCCGTGTTGCCGCCGTAGTTGAAGAACCCCAGGCCATAGCCGCCGCCACCGCCGCCAAATATCTGAGCCTGCGCGCTCGACGCACACAGGCTACCCACCAGGACCACGCCGCACGCGACCCAAAGATTGACGCGACTGCACATTTCACTGCCTCTCATTTTTATGCCGGCTCTCCAGGGAGCCGGCCGCTCGGTGGAACGCTCTATCTTGCAGGCTATTTGGGCGGCAAAGCCAGTGCAATCCTTAAAATAGGAAAAATGGGCGCTATTTCGGGGCTGTCTCGGGCGGCTCGCCCTGGGTCAGCTCTGGCAGCGGAAATGGCTCCTCGGCCCCCGGCACCTCGGGCAGCGTGCGCACAACCTCGCCGTAAGTTTCCGGGTCCAAACGCGGAGAACAGCCGCCGGAAGGCAACGCCAGGCAGGCCAACAGCAATGTGGCCCAGCGAAATCCGGCCCGAGCGTGCCGCGTCATGTCCGCCACCGAGGACACCTGGAGCGCAGGACCGCCGGATGCTGTAATCGAACGTGCGACCCGCCGGGCGCGGACCGCGACGTTTGTATTCTGCTTGCCGTTGGACATTGGGGTGTCTCAGGTTGACGCAATATGGCTCAGGTTGACCGAAAGGCGCTGACCGCGCAGGTGAAGTCCGCCGCGAGCCGCCTGGGGTTCTCGTTGGCGGGCGTCGCGTCTGCCGTGACCCCCACGGGCATCGGCCACTTGCACCAATGGCTGGCCGCCGGATATGCCGGCCAGATGCACTACCTGGCCGATCGCCGCGAAGCGTACGAACATCCACGTCACGTGCTCGACGGCGTGCGCAGCGTCGTGATGTTGGCCTACGACTATCGTACTGTCGAGCCCGAGCCGGCTCAAGCAGGCCGGGGTCGCGTGTCGCGCTACGCCTGGGGCCGTGACTATCACGAGATTCTCCGCGCCCGGCTCAATCAACTGGCCGGCGACGTCCGCGAGTTGGAGCCGGCGGCGATGGTGCGTGGCGTCGTCGACACGGCGCCCCTGATGGAACGTGATCTGGCCCAACTTGCCGGTCTGGGATGGATCGGCAAGAACACCCTGCTCATCAATCGCCGCCGCGGCAGTTGGTTTTTTCTGGCAGCGCTGCTGACCGACGCTGAATTGGAATACGACCTGCCGCACGCCACAGACCATTGCGGCACCTGTCGGGCGTGCCTCGATGCTTGTCCGACCGGCGCCTTCGTCGACGCCTACGTCCTGGACGCCCGCCGTTGCATCAGCTACCTGACGATCGAACTCCGCGAACCGATCCCGCGAGAGCTGCGCGCCGGCCTGGGTGACTGGCTGTTTGGCTGCGACGTCTGCCAGGAAGTCTGCCCCTGGAATCACCGGGCGCCGACGACGGACGACACGGAGCTGAAGCCACTTGAGGGTCTGACGAACTTGGAGTTAATCGAGTTGCTCGCGCTCGATGAGGCCGGTTTTCGCGCCCGATTTCGGCACACACCGATGTGGCGCCCCAAGCGCCGCGGCTTGTTGCGCAATGCCGCAATCGTGCTGGGCAATCAACGACCGCCCGAGGGTCTGCCGGCGCTGATCCAGGGCTTGAACGACGAAGAGCCGCTGGTCCGCGGAGCGTGTGCCTGGGCGCTGGGGTGCTACGATTTGTCGAGTGCGAACGAGGCCCTTGCCGAACGACTCGTTCGCGAGACCGACCAGTACGTTCGCGATGAAATCACTTCGACACTCACTCCGCCACCGCCGGCGCTTCGCAGTCGGTAAGGTCGTTGCTGTCGGCGCTCGTCGGGTGACGGCCCGGCAGGTCGTCGGCATACCATCGCTCGAGCACCGTCTGCAGTTCGTGGGGTCGGCTGACCGCCACGAAGGCGTCGCGCACGGCGCGCGGATGGGGGTGCAACTGCGAATACTTGATGCCAAACTTGCGCATCTGGCGTCCGCACCGGTCGGCTCCGTAAATCTCCTCGGCCAGGCGATAGTGCTCGGCGATCACGTCGCGCTGCTGGTGAACGCTCGGCGGATCCGGCAGCGGCTGACCCTGGGCCAAGGCCCGAGCTTGCGAAAAAATCCAGGGATTGCCGATGGCCCCGCGGGCGGCGGTCACGCCGTCGATGCCGGTAAATCGCAGCATGTCCAGGCAGGCCTGCGGCGTGAACAGGTCGCCGCTTCCCAACACGACGCGCGCGCCGGCGTGCTCTTTGACTTCGCGCAGAAACTCCCAGCGGCTGGGGCCGACATACTTCTGCTCGACCGTGCGGCCATGAACGGTGATCGCGGCGACGCCCCGCTCATAGGCCCCGTCGAAAATCTGAAAGAACTTTTCGCGGCTCTCGACCGTGTCGTCCAAACCGCGGCGCATCTTAACCGTCACCGGAACGTGAGGCGGCACGGCCTCGCGCACGCGCGAGACGATTTCCAGCGCCGTGTCGACCTGACCCAGCAGGTAACCGCCCCGCTGGCGGCCGAGCACCTTCTTCACCGGACAACCGAAGTTGATGTCGATCACGTCAAACCCGGCGGCCGCCAACCGCTGGGCGGCCGGCGCGAACTCGACTGGCACCGCGCCCATCAGTTGAGCCCCCACCGGATGCTCTTCGTCGGATACGCGCAACAGACGTTCGGCCTTGCGACTGGCGCTGACCTCGGCCACGAACCGATCCAGCAGCACCTCGCACAAGGTATAAGGTGCGCCGAGCCGGCGGGCGATCACGCGCATTGCCCAATCGCTATAGCCCGAGAGCGCCGCCTGGACGACGGGAAAGTCGAGCTCGATCGGGCCCAGGCGCAGGGTTGGAAGTGGATTCACGGCGATAGCGTCGCGGGTGAGGTCAGCAAAGGGGCGACCGAGGCCGGCAACCTCGACGACAAGGTCGCAGGCCCTATTCTAAGACCGACCCGCGGGCCGTGCGAGCCCGCCGAAGTTGCACGCCCTGCCGCTACTTCGTCACGAAGTAGCGATAACTGGGATGATGCGGGGTGGCCTCGACGCGATGGTTCACGGCCAGCACATGACCGCCCAGCCGCTTGAGATAGGCGATCATCTTGTGCCGCGGAATCGTGTGCAACTCGGTCGGTGGCGGCGGGCTGGACGGCCCTGCCGCGCTCACCAGGCCCTTGGCGTGCGCGCCGTCGACTCGCATTTGTGCACCCGGTGCGTCCAACCGCGGTTCCTGCCGCTCGTAGCGAGGCAGCGCCGGCGACATGTCGCTAGGCACGACCGGCTCGACCCGCTTGGGCCAGCCCGTCCTCTCCGTCATCCACTGCCAGAAACGGTCGCCGCGCGTCAGGTAGGTGTCATCGACCGGCTGGGCGCTGTAGTGACTGGGTTGCTGAAACAGCACCATGCCGCCCGGCTTGACGATCCGCAGAAACTCGGCGATGTAACGCTTCGCATAGCGCGGCTCCATGTGCTGCAACACGAGCAGCGAGAACACAAAGTCGAACTGATTGTCGGCGAACAGCGACAGGTCGTTGCGCGGGTTGTGATGAAACCTCACCCGGTCGCCGTAGGGGTTGTACTCTCGCGCCTGGCGGATCATGGCCGGTGCGATGTCCACGCCGTCCACCTCGTCAAAGTAGCAGGCCAGGCCTTGCGACAGCCGACCGACGGCGCAGCCGAAGTCCAGCGCTCGCCCGCGCTCGACAGACAAGCCCTGCCAGGCGATCTGGTGCATCGCATAGACGATGTCGTGATAGCCCGTGACAAAGAATTCTTGCGGATCCCAGCGGTTGCCCCGCCGGTCCGGGTTCATCAGCACGGCCCAGAGCGGGTCGCTCTCGCCGAGCAGATTCCAATTGTATTCCAACGAGCGCAGATCCAAGCCGCACCTCCGGGTGTGGAACAGAGGTAGTTGGGTTGGCAGTATTTAGCACCCACGCGGCACGCAAGGGCCGGCCGAGTGCGATCCGAATGGGTGGCAGATACCCCATTCGCGATTTCCAGTCAAAGCCAAACACCCTCTGCGCCGCCGCGCGCTCGGGCGAAAGGCCCGTTCACGCACCCTTTGCTAGCATTACCAGCTCGGCGGCCACGCGCTCAAACACCGCCGCCCAATCACCGCTTTTGCGTTGGCGGAACAACCGCATCGTGGGGTACCACGGCGAATCGTCGCGGTCCAACAGCCACCGCCAGTCCGGCACCTTTGGCAGCGCAACCCAGACCGGCCGCCCCAGCGCCCCGGCCAGATGCGCAATCGACGTATCGGATGTGACGATCAGGTCTAAATGCATCATCACGGCGGCGGTGTCCATGAACGCACCCTCATGCAGATCGAGCTGGTCGCCCAGGTCAACGACTTGCGGCAGTTGCTTCACCGCGGTGAGCTGTTCGCTCTCGCCAGCGCGCTGCAAGCTCACCAGCCGCACGTTGTCCACTTGGGCCAGCGGCGCGAACTCGGCCAGAGGGATCGAGCGCTGGCGGTCGAAGCGGTATCGCTGGTTCCCCTGCCAGGCAATGCCCACGCGAAATCCACCCAGGGTCGCCAGCCGCGGACGCCAAAGTTCCACCAGTTTGTCCACGGCGTGCAGATAAGGCACCTTGTGGGGAACTGTGGCCAGCGTGGTGCCAAATATTGTTGGCAAGCTCAGCAGCGCCGCGTGCCAGGAGCACGCTGGCAGCGGTTCGTCGATCGGCACAACGTCGCAGGTCACATTGGCGCGTATCAATGGCAGCAAACTGCGCTGCACCGCCAACGTGGGCCGGCCGCCGCGAGCGATCACCTGCGGCAGATAGCGGACGAATTGCAAGGTGTCGCCTAACCCCTGTTCGGCGTACAGCAGGATCTGCTGACCCTCCAAAGGCGCGCCGTCCCAGGCCGCGCCCGGTAACTGCGGCCGCGCCGTCCCGGCGAGCTGCAAGCGCCATTCGAGCTCTTCAAATCCGGCCGACAGGTCGCCTCGCAAGAGCCTGAGTGCCGCGACCGCGCAGTGCTCGTCAGGCGAGCGGCAGGGCAATGCCAGGGCTTCGCTCGCCACACGCTCGGCCTCGGCCGTTTGGCCCAGGCCCAGGCAGGTCTGGCAGAGGTTGACCCGCGGCGTGACGTACTGGGGGTCCAGGCGAAGCGCCTGCTGGTAGCAACGGGCCGCGTCATTCAATCGCCCCAGGACGCGAAGTGTCTCGCCCAGATTGTTGTGCCATGAGGCGATGCCGCCGTCGAGGCGTATTGCCCGCAGAAACAGCTCGACCGATCGCTCGGGCTCGCCGGCGGTGACCAGGCAGGCCCATTGGTGCCAGGCTCGCGCGTGTCTCGGGTCTGCGGCGACGACCTCTTGATAGAGCCGCGCGGCCTCGTGTGGGCGCCCGGTGCGGTGGAGCTCGTAGGCCCGTTCAAATTTGCTTTCCGTCTCGCTCATGCGGCCAGGATGCCAAGGGGCTGGGAATGGGGTGCGTTCGACGGGATCGCACCACCTTCTTCGATGACGCGTCGATAGGTCCAGTCTAGCACAACGACAGGACCCAGAGCGCGGCGCCGGCGCGGCTCTGGCATGGCCTCGGCCGATCGTTTAGGCTGACTTCTTTCCGCAGCGATTCGACCTACCCCTGGCACCGGCGACGTGCGCTTTTGTCGCGCATCGTCCCTCGCGAGGCGCTCGTCCGCGAACTTATGAAGATCGTCTACCTCGCCGCCGGCGCCGCCGGAATGTATTGCGGGAGCTGCCTGCACGACAACACGCTGGCCTCGGCGCTTTTGGCGCTGGGCGAAGATGTCTTGTTGGTGCCGACCTACACGCCGCTGCGCACTGACGAGGACGACGTCAGCGATTCGCACCTGTTCTTCGGCGGCATCAACGTCTTCTTACAGCAGCACACCGCGCTGTTTCGTCACACGCCTTGGTTTGTCGATGAGTTGCTCAATCGCCGCGGTCTGATCGAGTGGGCCACGCGCGGCGGACCCAGCGTCGACGCCGGCAAGCTCGGCGACCTGACCGTCTCCATGCTGTTGGGTGAGCACGGCCGGCAGCGCAAGGAAATCTCGAAGCTCGTGCACTGGCTCCGCCATGAGGCCAAACCGGACCTGGTGCACTTCTCCAATTCGATGCTGATCGGCGCCGCGCGCGAGATCAAAGAGCTGGGCATCCCCGTGGTTTGCACGCTATCGGGCGAGGACATTTTTCTGGAGAAGTTGCACGAACCGTTCAAGTCGCAAGCCATGGCGGCCTTGCGCGAGCGGGCCGCGGAGGTCGACGCCTTCGTCTCGTTGAATCACTACTATGCCGACTTCATGGCCGACTACCTGGCCGTGCCCAGAGCGCGGATCGAGGTCATCCCGCACGGGCTAAAGCTGGACGGGCACGGCACCCGGCAGACCCGCGCGGACGAGCCCTTTACGATCGGCTACCTGGCTCGCATCTGCCCGGACAAAGGTCTGCACAACCTGATCGCCGCCGCCGAGCTGCTCGCCGCCGACCCGGGCACACCACCCTTTCGCATCCGGGTCGCGGGCTACATGACCGACGCCGACCGGCCCTACCTCCAGACCATTCAGAAGCGGGTCGACGGTTGGCCGAACCCTGCGATGTTTGAATACGCGGGCGAGCTCACCCGGGCGGAAAAAATCGCCTTCCTCGAGAGCCTGGACTGCATGAGCCTGCCGACGGTGTATCGCGAGAGCAAGGGCATCTCGGTCCTTGAGGCCCTGGCCAACGCAGTGCCGGTGGTGCTCCCCCGGCATGGGACGTTTCCGGAGCTGGTGGAGCAGACCGGCGGAGGCGTGTTGCACGCTCCCGACGATCCGGCCGCGCTGGCCATGGCATTGACCCAACTGGCGGCCGACCGCCCGGCCGCAGCCGAGCTTGGATTGCGCGGTCAGGCCGCCATTCGCCGCGATTATCAGGCCGACGGCATGGCCCGGCGAACCCTGGACCTGTATCGGCGGCTGCAGGCCACGGCCAGACGGTAGCGGTCCGTGCCGATCGCAGGGCATTTTGGGGGTCTGTTTTAGACCTCCAGGTGTTGCCAAAGCGGCCCTGGCAGGGGTACATTATCGATCTTACTTATGATCGTCCGCTGGCACGACGTCCGCTGTGGGGCCGAAGGGTATCGTGCCAGAACTGCCGGTTCGTGCCCATTCGGCCCATCGCGCGCAAAGGATCCTCAGTGATGGCGAAGAAGATTTATGTGGGGAATCTCCCCTGGTCGTCCACGTCGGCGTCGTTGCAGACCCTGTTCAGTGCCCACGGCACCGTGACATCGGCCGAAGTGATTACCGATCGCGAAACGGGCCGCTCGCGTGGATTCGGGTTTGTGGAAATGGGCTCGGATGACGATTGCCAGCGGGCCATCGAAGCGCTCAACGGCCAAGAGGTCGACGGTCGCGCGATCACGGTCAATGAAGCCCGCGAACGTGCGCCCCGTTCCGGCGGCGGCGGATATGGGGGCGGCGGCGGTGGTGGTGGCTACGGCGGTGGTCGTGGCGGTGGCGGCGGCGGTGGTGGCTACGGCGGTCGCGGCGGCAGCGGTGGTGGCGGTCGCGGCGGACGCGATCGGGACTATTAGGCGACCGCTCAGCATCCGTTGCCCTCGGTCAACTAATGCGACCCGCGGCTGGGTTTGCCGCGGCAGCGAAACATTCACTAACGGATTCCAAAGTCAGGTTTTGATTTATGAAGAAGTTCAAGGGACCGCCGAAGCGTCGGTCCAGCAAGAGCAAGGTCCGGGCCAAGAAGAAGGATCCGATTTTCGTCGATGGCGAACGTCCTCGTCCGATGTACGTCGACTACAAGGATCTCGACCTGCTCAGCAAGCTCACGAATCGTCAGGGCAAGATCGTCGGTCGCCGCAAGAGCGGTTGCACGGCCGCCAGCCAGCACGCCGTCACACTGGCGATCAAGCGGGCCCGGTTCATGGCCCTGTTGCCTTACGTCTCTGACTAAGTTGCTCGAGTTTTCGCCACGGCGCGCGCAGCACCACCGCGCGCCGCTTGGCGGGCGATTCTCGTTGCGCACTTCAACCCTTGCGGCCAATTGCCCCAGGGGTGAAAATCGGATCTGCTCCTGCTGCGCAGTCGGGAAACTCGGACGCACGCCCCACGATGAGTTACGCCTACAAAACCACGCGCCGAGTCGAGTTTCGCGATACCGACGCGGCCGGCATGGCCCACTTCTCGGTCTTCTTCGTCTGGATGGAAGCAGCCGAGCACGAGCTATTGCGGCACCTCGGCCTGAGCGTGCACCTCACGGACGACCAGGGGGTGCTCTCGTTTCCCCGCGTTGCCACCCGCTGCGATTATCAACGCAGCGTCCATTTCGAGGACGTTCTCGATATTGAGGTCTCGGTCGTGAGGCTCGGCAAGAAGAGCGTCACCTACGAGTGCAATTTCGCCTGCCAGGGGCGCCCGGTGGCCAGTGGGCAGACCACGACCGTCTGTTGCCGCTTTCAGGGCGATGGCACTCCCAAGTCGATCAACATCCCCGATTGGATCGCGGAAAAACTCGCCCGGGCGCAAACCGAGTGAGCTTGGCTTCATCCGCCCCCGGCGTCGCGTCCGCGGTTGGGTTCGCTACAATGAGCGCCTGGCCCTCCCCGCACGGCACTGCGATCACGCCACGCACCGGTCACACGCCACGCTATGCCTGACTTAGTCGTCGCCGACGTCACGAAGCAGTATCCCACGCGCGGTGCGCCGCTCGAAGTGTTGCGCGGCGTTAGCCTGCAGTTGTCGCGCGGCGAGAACCTGGCCATCCTCGGACCCAGCGGTTGCGGCAAGAGCACGCTGCTGCACATCCTGGGCACGCTCGACGCGCCAACCTCGGGCCGCGTCACGCTGGCCGGACAAAATCCCTTCCAGCTCAATGAGCCCCGGCTGGCCGCCTTTCGCAATCATCAGATCGGCTTCATCTTTCAAGACCATCACCTGCTGCCCCAGTGCTCGGTGCTGGAGAATGTGCTGGTGCCTACCTTGGCCGACGGCCAGCCGCAGCCGCCGGCCGTCGAGCGAGCCCGGATGCTCTTGGACCGCGTCGGCCTGGGTCAGCGTTTGGAGCACCTGCCCGCGGAGCTTTCGGGCGGAGAGCGGCAGCGCACCGCGATTGCCCGGGCGCTCATCAACCGGCCCACGCTCTTGTTGGCCGATGAGCCGACCGGAAACTTAGACCGCACCACGGCGGCGACCGTCGGACGGCTGCTGGTCGAGTTGCAAGCTCAGGAACAAACCATGCTCGTCGTGGTGACCCACAGTCTCGAGCTGGCAGGAATGCTCGCGCGGCGGATGGAATTGGACGACGGCAAACTCTTGTGAGCCCCTGGCCATGTCACTCGTCCGCCTGATCCTGGCCAGTCTGGCGTATCACCGCCGCACCAATCTGGCGGTGGCGCTGGCCGTGATGGCAGCCACGGCCGTGCTGACCGGAGCGCTGGCCGTGGGCGATTCGATGCGCGGCAGTCTGCGGCATCTATTGTTGGATCAGTTGGGCGCGATCGACGAAGTGCTCGTGACCGACCGCTTCTTTCGTACGGAGCTGGCGGGTGAAGTGGCGGCGGCGTCCGACTTCGCCAAGTTCTTCGACCAGGCCGTGCCCGCCGTCTTCGTGCAAGGCACAGTCGAGCATCCCCGCGCGGGCGGCGCACTGCGCGCCGGCAACGTCACGGTCCTCGGCGCTCCACCGACGTTCTGGTCGCTCGGCCACGGCGGACCGCGGACCCCGCCAGCCAAAGGTCAGATCGTGCTCAACGCCGAACTGGCAGGGCAAATTGCCGCGAGAGTCGGTGACGAGGTGATCCTGCGGATCGGCAGCGCCAGCCAGATTCCGCCTGACAGCGCGCTGGGTCGCAAGACCGAGACCATCCGCAATCGCCGCTTGACCGTCTCGGCGATCATCCCGGCCGAAGGTCTCGGCCGGTTCTCGCTGCACCCCAGTCAGCAATTGCCGCTCGATGCCTTTGTCGCGCCCGAAACGCTGCAAGACGCGCTGGAGCAGCCCGGCAAGGTCAACGCCATCCTGGTGTCGGGACGCACCGGAGTCGCCCCCACGGTCGCGGCGCATGACCTGCTCTCAGCGGCACTGCGTCCGACGTTGCCCGACTACGGTTTGAGCGTCGGACTCGCCAAGCTGGGCTACGGCCAGGTCACGAGCAACCGCATGTTGATCGAGCCCGCGGCGGCCAAGGTGATCGATCGGGAATTTGCCAACGATCGGCCGCAGAACATTTTCACTTACCTTGCCAATTCGATCGCGGCGGGCGATGCGTCGATACCCTATTCGACCATCTCGGCCATCGACTTGCAGACCGCTCCCCCCCTGGGACCGTTCAACACGCCCGAGGGTCAGGCCATCGAGTCGATCGCCGACGACGAGATCGTGCTCAACACCTGGGCGGCTGAGGACCTGGGTGTGAAGCCTGGCGACGAAATCGAGATCACCTATTTCGAGCCCGAGAGCACGCACGGCCAGGTCCGCGAGAGCCAGGCCCGCTTTCGACTCAAGTCGATCGTGGCGATCGAGGGCCTGGCGGCCGATCCCGACCTGACTCCGCAGATGCCCGGCGTGACCGATCAGGTCTCGATCGGCGATTGGGACCCGCCGTTTCCTTTCGACTCGCGCCGGGTGCGCGACAAGGACGAAAAGTATTGGGACGACCATCGCACGACGCCCAAGGCGTTTGTCTCGCTCGCCACGGGCAAAAAATTGTGGTCGAGCCGCTTTGGCGACACCACGGCCGTGCGCTTCGCGCCGCCGGAGGGCGCCACGGTCGAGACGCTCGCCGAGCGCATCAAGCTCGACCCGGCCGCGCTAGGTTTTACATTTCTGCCCATCAAGCGCTGGGGACTGGCCGCGGCCGGCGGCACCACGCCGTTCGACGGTCTGTTCCTCGGCTTCAGCTTCTTCCTGATGGTCTCGTCGCTGTTGCTCGTAGCGCTGTTGTTTCGACTGGGCATCGATGAGCGCGCGGCCGAGATCGGTGTGCTCCGCGCGGTCGGCATCGGCGAACGAAAGGTCACGACGGTCTTGGCGGGCGAAGGCGCGATCGTCGCGGTCGCGGGCTCGCTCTTGGGGGTCGCGCTCGGCGTGGGCTATGCCTGGCTGTTGATCACAGGGCTTACGACCTGGTGGCTGGGCGCCATCAGCACGCCGTTTCTTGAGCTCTACATCACGCCGCGTAGCCTGGCGATCGGGTTTGTCGCGGGCCTGCTGGTCTCGCTGGCGACCATCGTCTGGACCGTCTGGCGTTTGCGTCGCGTGTCGCCGCGGCGGTTGCTCGAGGGCCAAACGACCATGGACCGCTTTGCCGCTCGACGTCAGGGTCGAGTGAGTCGGGTCGTATCGGCCGCACTGCTGCTGGGCGCGGTGGTGCTCGCGCTCTCCGCGCTCGGCGTAGAAGGCGTGGCGCAAGCCGGCGCTTTCGTCGGTTCAGGGGCACTCGTGCTCGCCGCGGGATTGACCTACATCTGGGGACGCTTGAGCTCGGGCACAACCGCTTCGTTTGCCGCCGGCGGCAGCCTGCCGATCGCACGGTTGGCAGCCCGCAACGGCACGCGCAATCCGGGTCGCAGCACGCTGTCGATTGGCCTGGTAGCGGCGGCCAGCTTCTTAATCGTGGCGCTGTCAGCCTTTCGCCTCGACCCCGATCGCGAAGGGCAAGGTCGCAGCAGCGGCGGCGGCGGCTACAGCGTCATCGCCCAGAGCGATCAGCCCCTTTATCAGAACCTCAACACCGCGGCGGGGCGCGAGGAGCTGGGACTTTCCTCGACAACCGACGAGTTGCTCGCGCCGTGTACGACGGTTTCGTTTCGCGTCCATAGCGGCGACGACGCCAGTTGCCTGAATCTCTTTCAACCGACCCAGCCCCGCATCCTGGGCGCGAGCGCGGCGATGATCGCGCGGGGCGGATTCGCCTGGGCCTCAAGCGCCGCGATCTCGCCCGAGGAGCATGACAATCCCTGGCTGCTGCTCAATAGGCCTTTGGCGGCCGACGCTGACGGCACTCCGGTCCTGCCGGTCGTGCTGGACTTTAACACCGCCGAGTACAGCCTGCACAAAGGAGCGATCGGCCGGCGCATTGAAGCCCGCGACGGATTGGGCCGAACCGTGCTACTCGAGATCGTGGGTCTCCTGCAAAACAGCATCTTTCAGGGTGACGTGATCATCGGCGAGCAGGCCTTCCTGGCACATTTTCCCGGCACCAGCGGTTATCGCTTTTTCCTGGTCGACACTGCCGGCGAACCGGCCGATAAGGTCGGAGGCGCGCTCGAAGAATCGCTGGGCGACTTCGGCTTCGACGCCCAAAGCACCAGCCAGCGCCTGGCCGCGTTCTTCGCCGTGCAGAACACCTACCTCTCGACCTTTCAGAGCCTGGGTGGCCTGGGATTGCTGTTGGGCACTTTCGGCCTGGCGACCGTCCAGCTGCGCAGCGTTTTCGAGCGCCGCGGCGAATTGGCGCTGATGCGCGCCGAAGGTTTTCGGCGCAGCCTGCTGGCGCGGTTGGTGATGATCGAAAACAGCCTGCTGTTGATCGCCGGTCTGGGCGTGGGCGTGTTGGCGGCGCTGGTGGCCGTGTTGCCGCATTGGCTCGCCGGCGGAGCCAGTGTCCCCTGGTTGTCGTTGGCGCTGACCTTGGGCCTGGTCCTCGGCGTCGGGTTGGCGGCCGGTTTGGCCGCGGTGCGCGCGACGTTGCGGGCCGAACTGTTGCCGGCCTTGCGCGAAGAGTGACCCGCGCCCCAGGCGATTGCGACATCACGGCGAGCGCGGCTGGGCAAAGGGCTTGCCACCGGGTAAGCTAAGTCGCGCTTGCCAGCTGGCTTTACCGACCTGGCCGGCGCCATGTTCCGCCCTGATCTCGGAGACTTTCCGCGATGAAAAGTTTTGCCGCCCTGCTGCTGTTTATTGCCTTGGCCATGTTGTCGTGGGGCGTTTATGGCCCCGTGCTCAACTGGGGCAAGCAGGACATGGCCGGCAGTGCGCTCAGGCCATTCATCTGCGTGGGGTTGGCCTATTTTGCCATCGCGGTGGTCACGCCCGGCGTGCTGCTGCGACTGGTCGGCGAAGCGGGGCACTGGTCCACGACTGGCATCATCTGGAGCGTGGCCGCCGGGGCTGCGGGCGCCATCGGGGCCCTGGGCATCATCCTGGCGCTGGCCTTCGGCGGCAGTCCGCTCTATGTCATGCCGCTGGTCTTTGGCGGCGCGCCGGTGGTCAACACGTTTTTGACCATGTACTGGTCCAAATCCTTTCGACAAGTTAGCCCGATATTCATCGCGGGTCTGATCCTGGTGATCGTCGGCGCGGTGACCGTGCTGGTGTTTCGTCCGGCGCTGCACGGCCCTGCCAAGGCTCACGCCGCCGACGTAAAAAGCCCCGATGCAAAGGCGACCGATACCCCAGCGACCGACGTCAAGACTACCGACGCGCCGGCGAAAGTTCAGCCTACGCCGCCGGCCGAGCACCATTGGATGTACGTGACGCTGTTTACCGCCATGACGGCCCTGTCGTGGGGTGTGTACGGTCCGACGTTGCATCGCGGTCAAATGGCCATGGCGGGCAGCCGCTTGCGACCGTTTCTATGCGTGGGGCTGGCCTACTTTCTCATCGCCGTGATCGTGCCCTCGCTGCTGTTGCTGCAGTGGCACGAACAGGGCGAGTTCACATTCTCGGGCACGATGTGGAGCCTGGCGGGCGGAGCGGCCGGCGCGCTGGGAGCGCTGGGCATCATCATGGCCTTCACCTTCGGCGGCAAACCGATCTTTGTCATGCCGCTGGTCTTCGGCGGAGCGCCGGTGATCAACACCTTCGTCAGCCTGCTGGCCGCCGGCGAGGTCGACTCGCTGCACCCGATGTTCTATGCCGGGTTGATCGTCGTCGCCGCGGGCGCCGTGACCGTGCTGATCTTTGCCCCCAAGGCCCATGCGCCGCACCCCGCCAAACACGAAGAGCCGGCAGCGGAGGCAGTGAGTGGCTAGTGGCGAGTGGCTGGTGACTAGCGGGTCAGGGACCCCGTGCCTGAGCCCAGATTACTAGCCACTAGTCACTGACCACTAACTACTACTGCTCACGTTCCCCGCGCGAACCCGAACCACTCGATCTGCCGGCGGGGACAAAAGATCAAGCCGTGTTGCTGGCAATAGGGTTCGAGCCATTCGGCCTGCCGGGCCAGGGTTTGGGCGTCGGTCCCCTGCGGCATCAGCATCGCGCGACTGCGGTCGATCTCGGGCATCTGTGCGAGATACGCTTCCACTTCGGCACAATCGGCCGGCGTGTCGACGACAAACTTCAACTGGTAGGGATATTCGCGCACCAGTCGCCGCACGACCTCGGGCGCGTGCCGGTCGTGCTCGTGACGCTCGCGCCACTTGAGCGACGACTGGCCAACCGACGGCGTGGAGTTGGACAACTTGGGGCTCACGGACATCAGATCGCAGTCCAGCGGCAGGTAAAGCGTGCCGGCCGTCTCGATCGTGATATGAGCGCCGGCGGCGCGCAAGCCCGCGCACAGCGGAATCAACTCGGCGAACAGCATTGGCTCGCCGCCGGTCAACACGACGTGGCCGACCTGCAAGTCGGCGACCCGGGCCAGGATCTCTTCGACCGGCAGATCGTCGCCCTCGGGCGTCCAGGACGCGAAGGGCGAATCGCAAAACCAGCAGCGCAGGTTGCAGCCGCTGGCGCGCACGAAGGCGCTCTCAGCTCCGGATAAGAAGCCCTCGCCCTGCACGCTTTTGTAGATCTCGGCGATTCTCATGGGCGATATGGCGCGGGATCGGTCAGGCCCGCCTCGGCAAAGCCTTTCAGCCGCAGCACGCACGAATCGCAGTGACCGCAGGCCGCGCCCATCGAGTCAGGGTCGTAACAACTGTGGGTCAGACCGTAGTCGACCCCCAGCTCCGTGCCGCGGCGGATGATCTGGGCTTTGGTCCAGTGCACCAGCGGCGTGTGAATCTTGAACATGAGCGTGCGCTCGACGCCGGCCTTGGTCGCCAGGTTGGCCACGCGCTCAAACGCTTCAATAAACTCGGGCCGGCAGTCAGGATAACCGCTGTAGTCCACGGCATTGACGCCAATGAAGATGTCAGCGGCGCCCAGCACCTCGGCATAACCCAGGGCGAACGACAGAAACACGGTATTGCGCGCCGGCACGTAGGTGATCGGAATGCCCTGGTCCATTTCGCCGACCGTGCGGTCCTTGGGCACTTCGATCGCGTCGGTCAGGGCGCTGCTGCCAAAAGCCCGCAGGTCGATCTTCAGGGTCACGTGTCGCGCCACGTCCAGGCTCTTCGCAACCCTTTCGGCCGCTTCCAGCTCGCTGCGATGCCGTTGGCCATAGTCAAACGACAGCGCGTAGAGCGCATAACCTTCGCTGAGCGCGATGGCCGCGGTGGTGGCCGAGTCGAGGCCGCCCGAGAGCAGGATGACGGCAGAACGTGGCATGGAACCAAAGAGCTTCAGCGGCATGAAATTGCACGGCGAGCTTCCCCGTCAGAAGTAAAACTCGCCTCGGGCCGGGATTGGCCGTGGAAATCGACCATCTAGTCCGAACGATTCCATGATGACACAATGGAGGTTTCGACGAAAGGACCCGCCATGAGCCAGCAGTTTCGCGACCTCCTCGAGACGTTTCCCAACCAGTTTCCCCAGCGGGAATATACGATCGAGATTCGCTGCCCCGAGTTTACCAGCGTCTGCCCAAAGACCGGCCAGCCCGACTTTGGCGTGCTGACCTTTAGCTACGTGCCGGCCGACCGCTGCGTGGAGCTCAAGAGCCTGAAACTGTACTTGCAGCAGTTTCGCAACGAGGGCATCTTTTACGAGCACGCCACGAACCGCATCCTCGACGACCTGGTGGCAGCCGTGCAACCGCGCCGCATGACCCTGGTGGCCGAGTTCACCCCCCGCGGCGGAATCTCAACCAACGTAACGGTGAGGTATGGGAAGGAGGGATAGGAAGAGGTTATTAGTTGTTGGTTGTTGGTTGTTGGTTGTTGGCAAAGAATCTGATGGCGACCTCTCTTGTAGGTCAGGCCTTGGTCACCCCTTTCAACATGCATTAGCCGTACTGGTCGAGGACACGTTTGGTGGAGAGGTGTCGGATGTTGGTGCAGTTGGGGGTGCGGCGTTTTTTCTGGGGCCCCCGTCGAGATTTTCTGAGCAG
>Ga0163144_10002030_pt1 | contig 47217 bp, 46 predicted proteins | sample OliLak19BULKMAT1_FD_123175 | JGI IMG/M metagenome (GOLD analysis project Ga0163144, IMG submission 123175) | Freshwater microbial mat bacterial communities from Lake Vanda, McMurdo Dry Valleys, Antarctica - Oligotrophic Lake LV.19.BULKMAT1 | ecosystem: Environmental > Aquatic > Freshwater >... | reverse complement strand
CATTGCAGATGTCGGCCAGCGGCGTGTATGTCGCGCCGAAAACAAGCCGCACATTACACTAATAGTAACCAATTTATTAAGATGAGTTAATTATTAAGTTGTTGATTATTATCATTTATAGAAGTTTCTACGCCACCAAAACCCTGCCCCTTTCTTCAAATCTTAATATAACTTCGCCTCGTGCTGTGTTATATTATTAATAGGTAAAGAAGTGTCAGTTCAGCCCTAAAGCGGTAGATATATGGCCATACGTAGCATGCAGGACTTAGTCGCTATGATCCCAAGCGGGGATGATATACGAAAGAATTCGGCATCCGCAATGCAGACCATGGCGCGTGAAGCCCAGCAGGGATTTGACGTACTTGCCTTCGGCAGAGAGATCGCCGCAGGATTAAGCGGCGTGGATTCCAAAGCGCTGCCGTCCATCGCTTCGATCAAAGGCCCGGCTACCGGCATGTCGATGTAATTACGCCGCTGCTTTAATCGTCACCGCCAGCTTTTCCATTTCATCACTGATAGTATAGCTCCACTCCTCCAGCGTATGACCAAGCGGTCTTGCCAGATTGTCGGCAATCAGCGCATCGGCAAAACGCGAAGGCTTGGTGCTGGCGTGTCCGGGTAACGGCAGCAGGTAGGTCGGCTTTCCCGTGGCGAGTGCTTCACTCATCATATTGACGGAATCGTTGGTCACGATAATCACATCAGCCAGCGCCAGCATTCCCATATACGGATTGTCGCCGGAAAAATCATAAACATAGACATTCGGATTAGCGGCAAACGTCTGTTGCAACATGCGGATATTATCCTCACCCGTACGGCGCGACGGCGTAATCAACAGCGAGCCTTCATGCTGCTGCATCAATTGCTGTAGCGACATAATCACCCGCGCCATCGCTCCTTTGCTCAGCGTATATTTATTGGTGGAACCGCCCAGCAGCACCGCCACGCGCGGTTTGGCATAGGATGCAAAGCGCGGCGCAAACTGCTCACGCGCCTGCGTGAGCACAGCAGGCGTAATCGCATGCAGGGCGAAGCGCGTCTTGATGACGTTGGAGCCGGTAATTTTGTCATGCTTCATCGCCACCACCTGATCGAAATATCTGGCGCTGACCTGCGGGTCCTGAATATGGATGAAACGCGTAGCGCGATTGCGCTTATGGGCGCGCAAACCCATCGACACCAGCGCCGCGCGGCGACCGCAACTGATGATTACCTCCGGCAACGGCTCCGGCAGCGCATCGCTTTCCGGCGCCATGAAATACGGCACGATGAAATGGCGCAGCGGGCTGCCATACACAATATTGGGCAGATAGACGAACGGCTTGCGCAGCGCGATTTTTTTCATCTCCACGTCGAGCTGCAACGCAACCGCCAGCGCTTTCACCTGCGCCACCATTCCGGCGCTGCCGTCTGTGAGTCCCCAGCAGGATGCCATTACAGCAGCCCTTTTGTTTTGAATGAAAAATGCTTCTTCGCTCCCACGATGAGATGGTCATGCACCTCGATACCCAGCGGGCGCGCCGCATCGATAATCTGTTTGGTCACGTCGACATCCGCCTTGCTTGGATTGACGTCCCCACTCGGATGGTTATGCACCAGGATAATGCTCGACGCGCCGAGTTCCAGCGCGCGCTTGACGATCTCGCGCGGATAGACCGGCGTATGGTTGACCGTCCCCTTCTGCTGGCGCTCGTCCAGAATCAGCTCCAGCTTGCTATTGAGAAACAGCGCGTGGAATTCTTCATGCATGTTATTGCCGATATGCATGCGGCAGTAATCGATCAGCTGCGTCCAGCTCTTGATGACCGGACGGTCGGAAATTTCTTCGCGCAGCACGCGCTCCGACGATGCCTTTGCCACCTTGATCGCCACCACCGCCGCTTCGTTGACACCTTCGATTTTCATCAGCTCCAGGGGCGCGGCGAACATCACCTTGCCGAAACTGCCGAACGCACTCAACAGCGCCTTGGCCATCGGCTTCACATCACCCATCGGCTTGGCGGGAAACAAAATCATTTCCAGTAATTCGTAATCGGCCAAAGCTTCCGGCCCGGCCTGCAAAAAGCGCTCCCGCAGCCGCTTGCGATGGCCGGTATAGTGCGGTTTGACTGCGGTGTCTGTAGTCATATCACTTAATCAACTTTTTAAATTCACCCAGCGTGATCGTACCGTCTTTAGTATCCACGGTACCGTCCTTCACCTTCAGTGTTTTCACCGAACAGCCGAAATCAAGCGAATCATAATATTCGCCGGACTTGCGCAGAATCATCACATAAGATTCACCCGGCGGCGTGACGATGCCGAACTGGCACATCTGCGACCACGCCTTTGCCTTGATCGTCTGGCCGGGTTGGGCATCACCTTTGAGCACGTCAGATACCCGAATCTCCACCCATTCCGGCCCGGATTCATATTTCATCTCCTCCGGCGTCTGCGGCGTAATGCGTGTGCCAACGATAACCGCCTTCGACAAATCGAGCGATTGCTGCAGATTCAGCGTCGTCACACAGGGCGAACACGCCAGAGCCTGCTGAGAGAAAGCCAGCATTATCACGCACGAAAATGTGATCAGCTTACGCATAGGGCGGGTAGTTCAAACCTTTAGGGGATGAGGTAAAAATCTCGTAGCCGCTTTTCGTCACGCCGAGCGAATGCTCGAACTGCGCCGAAAGCGACTTGTCGCGCGTGGTCACCGTCCAGTTATCGTGGCGGCTGAGTATCGTGTCATAATGCCCGGCATTGATCATCGGCTCGACGGTGAAGAACATGCCTTCCTTCAGCACCGGCCCCTCGCCCGGCTCGCCGTAATGCAAAATATTGGGCGAGGTGTGGAACACTTTGCCAAGGCCGTGACCGCAATAATCGCGCACCACCGAATAGCCGTGTTTTTCCGCATAGGTCTGGATGGCGTAGCCGATATGCCCCACCGTGTTGCCGGGCTTCACCTGTTCGATGCCGAGCATCGTTGCTTCATAGGTGATCTGGCACAGGCGCTTGGCTTTAATGGAAGGCGCGCCAACCCAGTACATGCGGCTGGTGTCGCCGTGCCAGCCATCAACGATGACGGTCACGTCGATATTAACGATGTCGCCATCTTTCAGTTTCAGGTCGCCCGGAATGCCGTGGCAGACCACATGGTTGACCGAGGTGCAGATGGATTTGGGAAAGCCACGATAATTCAGCGGCGCCGGAATAGCGCCCTGCCCCACGATCATCTCATGGCAAATATCATTGAGGTGTCCGGTGGATACGCCGGGCTTCACATGTTCCCTTACCATATCCAGCACTTCCGCCGCCAGTGTCCCGGCGCGGCGCATGCCTTCAAATTCGGCTGGTCCGTGAATGGTTATGGGGCGGTGATCGTCAAACACGGTTGCTCCTGTGGACTTTCCTGATGTATTATTATCTTATATATAGGGTAGGTTCTATCAGGAGGCCAGTTCTATGCAAGCACCGACCGCATGCCTTATCATCATCGGCAACGAGATACTCTCGGGCCGCACGCAGGATAAGAATCTGGCATGGCTTGCGAAATCCTTGAATGATACCGGCATCCGCCTGATGGAAACGCGCGTCATCCCGGACGTCAAACAGACCATTATCGACACCGTAAATACCTGCCGCGGCGCCTTTACCTATGTGTTTACCACCGGCGGCATCGGCCCCACCCATGACGACATCACCTCCGACGCCATCGCGGCAGCCTTCTCCGTAAAACTCGAACGCAATAAAGAAGCCGCAACCATTCTCGAACGCCATTACGGTAAAGACCAGCTCAACGCCGCGCGGCTGAAAATGGCCGATATTCCGGTCGGCAGCACGCTGATCCTGAACCCCGTCAGCGCCGCACCCGGCTTTCGCATCCAGAATGTATTCGTCATGGCGGGCGTACCCAGCATCATGCAGGCCATGTTTGATTTTATCCGCCCGGAACTGAAAGGCGGCGATAAAATGCTATCGCGCACGCTGTCGGTATTCGTCACGGAAGGCGTGATCGCCAGTCGGCTCAGCGCTATTCAGGACCAGTTCCCGGATGTGGAAATCGGCAGCTACCCGTTCATGCGCCAGCAGCGCCTCGGCACCAGCCTGGTCGCGCGCGGTACCGACAGCGCCCGGCTCGAGACCGCCTACCGCCAGCTCAAAACCATGCTGCTGGAGATGACGCAGGAAGTGCTGGAAGAAGACCTCGCCGCCTGATTATCTGAAATAACAAGTAATTCACCGACAATGGAATAAATAATTATGGGCTTAAAAGCGGAAGCGCGCGCCGACTTCGATATTATGCGAGGCGATGTCGTCCAGCTTGATCGCGCCCGTCGGTGAGCTGAACTCGGGGCTGTCGAGCAGGAAATAGCGATAGCCGATGCTCCACTGCGTCGTGGGGATGCCCGGCGGCGTATAATAAATCCCGGTCAGGAGCTGGTAGGCAAACACGTTATCCTTATCGTCGCTGTTGCCCATGCCGCTATTGCGTCCGAGCTTCACGCGCGCGCCACCGGCACCCGCGCCGACATACGGCGTAAGGTTCATGCTGTTATGGAAATCATAATAGGCGTTGGCCATGTAGGAAACAGAACGCGTGCTGGCCGAGGATGTCGTCGGCGAGCCGCCGGTAGGCGTAAAATCGTCGATGCTGTTATGGTGGTATCCCGCTTCCACTTCAAAGCGCATGCCGGAAAAGGGTTGATAGCTGACATTGGGCGTATAGCCGACCGCGATGGTGCCGAACCCGCCATTCTGGTGTTCGAGTTCGCCCGTAGTGCCGCCGGTAATGTCGCTGCGTTCAAGATAGGAAAGACCGCCGCTGACGCCCCAGTACCAGCTCGGGAATTCCCTGAGATTGGCCGCCTGTGCGGACGCGGATGATAGCACTATTGCAAGCACGCTGGCTGTTGCCACAATGATCTTCATGGATTCCCCCTCCAATTAAGAGTCATGTACGAGTCATAATCTGAATCTGGTCTAAGTGACCTGCCCCACGCTAAAACCGGGGACTCTGGCATAAAAATGCCTTGAATTTATACACTGTGTAGTCGATATATGCAATGTTGAAAGGGTAACGGCTGGTCGCAGCGGGCTAAATATCAGGCTTTGCAGCATATTTCACCATCCCGCACTTACCGCATTTCAGTGCTCGCGTGGCGGAATTGGTAGACGCAAGGGACTTAAAATCCCTCGATCGCAAGGTTGTACCGGTTCGATTCCGGTCGCGAGCACCACGCTTCGCCTTCGGCTACGCGTGGCGCAGCCACGTAGCTTTTCTTAGAGAGCGCCAGCGAACTTAGAAAAGCTTGTGTCCGGCGTAGCCCACTGGGGCGTAGACGGACCCGGAGACGATCTTAGGCGAAGCAGTGCCCGGCGTAGCCCGCAGGGCGAAGAGGGGCTGAATATGTGGTATGTTTATATTATTAGAAGCACAGCATTTCCCAACGAAGAATATACAGGCGCAAGTGCAGACTTAAAACAACGCCTAGCCGATCATAACACCGGAAAATCCAACCACACCGCTAAATTCATACCTTGGGAATTGGTATGGTATTGTGCGTTTCCAGATAAACATATGGCGCTTGAATTCGAGAAATATTTGAAATCTCATTCCGGTAGAACGTTTGCTGCAAAACGCTTATGTTAGTTCAAGTCCACTTCGGACAAAGATTGGCAGTGGTTCTAATTTTTATATCTCTATCACTCTCAAGGTCAAAATGATTCAACAACAAACATATGATTTTAATGCCTCTCTCATTGGATTAGCATTTCTCCTATACGTAACCCTATTATTTGTGAAGAAACGCCGCAAATGGCGTCGATTCAATTATTTGGGAACCGGAAAAAAGAGAACCCACCTAAGGCTTCTTAAAAAAAACTCCTTTTCATCAAATGATAAATCCAATTTCGTTTCTAGAAAATTACTCAATAATAGTGAGAAACATTTTTTCCGGATTCTGTCTGAAGCATTGCCGGATTATTATGTTTTCCCTCAAGTATCCTTTAATGCACTTATTACTCATTCATCATGGATAAAGCATTTGCACTGGGAACGTTTTGTGCGGCGGAAATTTAATACCAAATATGTGGATTTTGTGCTCTGTAGAAAATCTGATTTTGAAGTCGTTGCCATCGTGGAATATGACGGTAGCGGGCATAAAGGCCATGACGATGAACAGCGAGACCAATTACTTGTGTATACAGGATACCGAATCGAAAGATTCACGGATGGAGTTACTATTGATTTTGTAAAAACACGGTTTGATGATCTACTAACCATTCATACAAGACCTCAATAAACTTATTTATCCGGTTCGAACTTTCGCCGCGCTGGTGTACCATCTAACAAACGAAGAAACCAAATAAATGAGAGAAACAATGAAAAAGAACACGCTCTGTCTATGGTACAACCATGACGCGGAAGAGGCCGCGCACTTTTACGCTCGGACCTTTCCCGACAGCACGGTCGGCGCGGTGCAGCGGGCACCGGCGGATTTTCCGGGCGGCAAGGCGGGCGACGTCCTTGTCGTCGAGTTCACGGTGTGCGGCATACCATGCATCGGACTCAACGGCGGAGACGCGTTCAAGCATAGTGAGGCGTTCTCCTTTCAGATCGCCACCGACGACCAAGCCGAGACCGACCGTTACTGGAACGCGATTGTCGAGGGCGGCGGCGCAGAGAGCGCGTGCGGCTGGTGCAAGGATAAATGGGGCCTGTCGTGGCAGATCACGCCGCGCGTCCTGACCGATGCGATGGCCAAGGGCGGCGATGTTGCGAAGCGCGCGTTCGAAGCGATGATGGATATGCAAAAGATCGACGTTGCCACAATCGAAGCAGCGGTGCGCGGCAAGGCAGCTTAAGAACAACCACAATACGCAAGCAAAGCGTTACACAGACAATACTTGTTGGGGTAATTTCCTCTGGATTTCCACACATAAATCTTTGGCTAATGCGCGCGCCTGAGACTCAAACGGGTGCTCCAAATAGCAATCGTAATTATATTTTTTCAGCTCTGCGGTAGCTTCGTAAAAATTACCCGCGACGTGCATATTCCCATATTCATTGGCCATTTCCCATGTACCCTTACTGGCCATGTAGGTTTGCAGTTTGTGGGTAGCCTCATGAAAAATCAAATCAAGAAAGGATAAATCTCCCTTAAATTCACTGACCGGTATCGTCTCTTTTAACATACCGCGTGTGCATACCTGTATTTTTCCGTCCGGCAGTACGCCTGCATAAAATCCATTGGCCGGCGCAAACTCCAACTCTATCTCCGGGAAATCATCAAACCCTAATACTTCCCGTGCGCTTTGCGTAAAGCATTTCACCGCGATTTGCAGTTTTGTTTTTTTATCGAGCACCGGTGCGTCATCCAATGCCTGCGCATAAAGCGCTATGGTTCTTTCCGTAAATGCCTTGAGTTTAATCTTGAAATCAGCACCCTGCGGCCATGTTTTAAAAAGCTTTATTACGGCTTGCAGTTCCTCGGGGGTCCATTCTTCTGCGGGGCGCTCAGGGTGGCCAATTTTAACCTCATCGGCAAACATGCCCATATCCATGAGAACATTAGACCTGTCGGCTATTCCCATCGCCCTAAGAACATTAGGTGATTTTTCATTAATGGTAACGGCTAATTCTGCTGGGGTCATCATGGTGTTATTATAATTTACAATTATTAACAATCCCCTTCGGGCGTTATAATTTATCGATTGCCTCCTACTTAAGCAGTGATTGCATCTTCTGGAATCGCTCCGCCTGTATGGTTCTGGCGATGACTTTGGCTTCCTTCACCTTCACTTTTTCGCCGCTTAACAGGCGGGGGATGATTTCCTGATCGCGGGTGGTTTTGAATTCACCCCATATCAGTTTGAATTCTGTAAGCCGCTCCGCCAGCTCTTCGGGAATTTGCCGCCGTTGCAACAGTGATAATTGGGTATCGATCCCCTGCGTCAACAGCCTGATCTCCTCCCTGCGCTTCATCTGCTTTTGCTCATCCGTCGTCACCAGCAACACGACCAGATTTTCACGCACCGACTGAATCGATGCCCTGATGTCCGCCACCTCATCAGCAAGTGCAAAGACGGGGCCCAGAAGCAGCGAAAACAGACATAGACTCACTGCCACAATGTTTTTCATGCGTCTTTCTCTTCCGCACGAATCCATTTACTAAGTATTTTCGTGACCTGTTCGGACTTCAGTGGTTTATTGAGATAATCATCCATGCCGGCATTCAGGCATTTTTCGCGGTCGCCGCTCATCGCATCGGCGGTAAGTGCAACAATGGTGGTATGGCGTTTCTCACCTTCTTCCTTACGGATATGTTTCGTGGCTTCAAACCCATCCATTTCCGGCATCTGGCAATCCATGAAGATGAGGTCATAGCCATCAGCCTTTGAAAGTATGGTGCGCACCATCTCCACCGCTTCCCTGCCATTAACGGCGGAAGACACCTTGCAGCCGTGCTTTTCCAGAATGCGCGTAATCAGCATCTGGTTTACTTTCATGTCTTCCACCACGAGTATCTGCGCATCGGAGAACATATCTTGCCGGATAGCGGTGTTGCGCACATCTCCATGCATCATGGTGGTAATGCGCTGGCGCGTGATCAGCGGCAGGGTTTTCCCGCGCTGTTTTGCATCCCATATAATCTGCAGCGCCGCCTTGAGGTGATCGGGATAGAAGGGTTTAATGAGGAATCCTGAGAATCCCTTGGCTGTCAGGCAGCTGCTGGTAACAACCTGAGCAAGCGCCGTGATCATGATCATGATGGTATCCGAAAGCTTCGCATCGGCCTTGATCCATTCCGCCAGGTCTTTTCCGCTATGCTTGCCTTGCAGGCGGTAGTCCACCAGCGCCATCCGGTAAGGGTCGCCCTCTTCCACAGCGCGTTTTAAAGCAGCCAGCGCTTCTTCCGCAGACCGGCATACATCGCAGCGCATATGCCATGCGTGAAGATACTGGTAGAGAATGGTGCGGCTTATCTGCGCATCGTCAACCACCAGCACGCGGATAGCAGAGAGATCGGCGTTGGGGATATGCATTTCATCGGCTTTCTGCTCCGCCTGTTCCATCAGGATATCGAAATAAAACACCGACCCTTTCCCAGATTCGCTGGTCACGTCGATGGAGCCATGCATGCTCTCTGTCAGTTTCTTGCAGATGGCGAGCCCAAGGCCTGTGCCACCGAATTTGCGCGTGGTGGATTCCTCGGCTTGCGAAAACTTGCCGAAAATATACGCAAACATATCCGCCGGAATGCCGATGCCGCTATCTTCCACCTCGAAATACAGGCGCACCCGCTGATCGGCTTCGGGTTTCGCTTCGGCCTTGATCAGCACATGGCCATGCTCGGTGAATTTAATGGCATTGCTGGCGAGATTAAGCAATATCTGGCGAAGGCGGACAGCGTCACCGACCACAAAGCGAGGCAGGTTCGGAGCAAGATCAACCAACAGCTCAATGCCTTTTTCCTCGGCCTTGAGCGATAGCAGGTCGGTCACCTCGTTGATAGCCGAGAACAGATCAAAGCGGATCGGCTCCAGCGTCAGCTTGCCTGCCTCGATCTTCGAAAAATCCAGAATATCGTTGATGATCTCCAGCAGGTTCTCGCCGGATTTTTTGATGATATCCGCCCAGTTCCGCTGTTCGGCGTCAAGCTCGGTATCAAGGAGCAATCCGGTCATTCCCAGCACGCCATTCATGGGGGTGCGGATTTCATGGCTCATATTGGCGAGGAAATCGCTCTTGGCGACAGTGGCTTTCTCTGCCTCTTCCTTGGCAGCGTTCAGTGTGTTCTGAGCCTGTTTGCGTTCGACCAGTTGCGCCAGCTGAATACCGATATCCTTCATGATATCCAGCAATTCCTGATCGGGCGCTTCGATCATCTCCGAAAAGAATTCCAACACATAGAATACAACCCCGTTTACCACGACAGCAAACGCAAAACCCGCTTTGACTCCGAGTGTTGATACCATTTGCGAGCGGGGGAAATTGGGATCTTCCGTGACGTCACTGATCCACAACGCATCACTGGTCTCCCATGCTCGGCCAGGCATCCCTTCACCCATTACGAATTGCTTTGCTTCCGACACTTCCCTGAAAGTCTTGAAACGCGCCTTATCCACCTTGTACCACAGCCCCGATGAGCAGAGCACCTGCTTCTGCTGGTCCACGAAATAAGCATGTCCGACCTGCCAGTGCATGAACTCGCATATCAGTTTCAATGTTTGTCCAATGGCCTTTTCGATATCCACCCCGCTATTGGCAATCATCGCCACACTGCGCAGCAGGGTTACGGCCTGCGTTTCTTTCTTCGCCTGTTTCCGTGCTACTTCCAGCTCTTTGCGCCACCGGCGCACGCTACGTATGGCAAAACACCATGTGACCGTGAGTACGGCGATCACCAATGCAATCAGGTACAGCGTGTAATAGGCGTTATTGGCCAACCCAATCAGAGGCTGGTGTGAAACAGTGCGAACTTTTTTGGTGAAGTCGCGCATGCCATCGGCGTAGATTTGCTTATATTTCCCATATTCCGCACCATCGATAATGGCAGCCGCTTCTTTAAGTTTGCCCCGATGCACCAGAGCAAAACTTTTTGTTTCCATTTCTATGAGAACACGATTAGCCTCTTCGGTGGTATGTGCGGCATCCTGTATTTCCCTATTGGGAAAACTTTCCAGCGTCGTCTGGAGATACGCATCCAGAATATCGACATGCTCATTGTAACGTGCTTCCCACTTGGGATCGCCCGTGGTCGCTGCCATTCTTGCCGCTCCCGTGAGCACGCTGTCCTGATACAGGATTTCATCGGCCAGCTCGCTGGCCCATAAGTTTTGCTGCATGCCATGCGACAGAAGATCATGGATATAAAAACTGCTGCTGCCCATCCATGTCATGGCGCCCAGAGTGAGCAGCATGGAGAGTGAGAGAAGTTCGCCGGAAAAGCGGATACCCCCGTCTCTACATTGGCTGGTATTTCAGATATGAAGAAAGGGCTTGGCATGGAACATTATATGCAGTTGATGTCTCATTATTGTAATTGATCCTGCTTGTGATAGTAATAGTAGGCAAAGATTAAGTTATTATTAGCATGTTACGGATATTAGTAGTGCTGTATGCTTATTGATGTAATTCGACGAAATGCCGAAAGAGTGCTGCTTTCCGCCGTGGAGCAGAGTGACCAGCGCAACAAGCTGCGTGGCGCGTTGCATTTTCAATGCTCCAAGCTGGAGCTGAGGCCGGAGGAAGCCGCGCTATTACTCATTCTCAGGCCATTGCTGGAGGATAAGCAGGCCGCCATCTACTTCTTTCAGGACGGTGATTTGGTGATCACCTGGAGCGGCGTGAAGAAATCCATGCTCGATGATCTGTGCAAGCGGTTATACGCCCATTTTCAGCTTACCGGAAAAGAAGCCCTGGATGCCTATTATGATTTTACTGCGCATGGCGAGGATCTGCGATCACTGTGCAGGCGCCGGATAGAAACGCTCGCGCAATCCGGCTACGCGACGCAGGCCGATAACGGCAAGGAAGTTATTCTGGTACCTCTCCCCGGAGCCGCGCCCGCGCAGCCACCTGCTACCAAACTTGAAGCGTCCCCGGAACAGATTGCGCTTTTCCGTTCAGCCGCGAGGCACCGCAAAGGACGTAAATACCCTGAGATAATGGTAGTGGAAGATCAGGCTTTTTCCAACAAATTGCTAGTCCGTTTGCTGGAACAAAACTCTAAAGTCTACCCGGCACTCAATGCGAAAACGGGACTGGAACTGTATTGCGCCAATGCACCCGATATTTCGTTCCTTGATATTGAAATGCCCGGCGCCAGCGGGCACGACCTTGCCGCCGTTATCAGCAAGATGGATGCGGATGCCTATATCGTCATGGTCACCGCCAATAACTATATCGAAGACGTGGTACGCGCCAAGCAAAACGGTGCCAAGGGCTTTGTTGTAAAACCGTTCAACAAGCAAAAGATCCTTGAGCGCGTGGATAAATACATTCAGGACCGGAAATAGCCGACTAGGCTATAAAGCACATTGAATCCTTATTTCCATTACAACTACACTCTGGTCACGAAGTAGAGTAACCAGAAAGTAATCATGAAAAATGTAACGCCCAAAGATTGGAATAAGTGCGATACTCAGGTGTTCTGGGGTGAAATCGCTCCCTGCAACCATATCGTACAGATTTATGAGAATGATGAAATCATCTTAGATTCCATCGAAGGATTTGTTGTCAGCGGGTTTAAAGCGGGCGACAGCACCATAATCATTGCTACCGCGGAGCATTTAAAGGCTCTGGATACACGGCTTCAGAAGCATAATTTTAATCTTGATAGCCTGCGGCGCAATCACCAGTTTATTACTCGTAACGCCGAAGAAGCCCTTGCAAAATTCATGGTGAACGGCTGGCCGGATGAGTCCCTGTTCACGCAATTTGTCACAGAAGTAGTTACCCTTGCACGGGGCCACACCAAGCGCAAGGTTCGGGCATACGGTGAAATGGTTGCCATTCTGTGGGGACAAGGCCATAGCGGCGCCACCGTTCAACTGGAACATTTATGGAATAAACTCTGTGAAACAGAGGCATTCTGCCTTTTCTGCGCCTATCCGAAGACGGGTTTTACCGACGACATCTCCAACTCAATCCGCCATATCTGTTCAACCCACAGCCAGATCATGGCCGGAGACACAAAATCCAAGAACGAAGTATCTTATCAGGCTGTAGTGGTATAAAAGACGAAAGAGCTTATTTGTCTCTTTCCACCCGTGCAGCCTGAGCAAGAGGCACCAGCTTTTTCTTTTCCATATCGTTGGTATCCACCATAGAGCCAGTGACATTCTGGCCATAAGCCAGTTCAGCGATTTTATTAAGCAGGTTTCTTTCGTGGCCATCGCACGGTATGCCTGCGCCTCTTTATCAAGATCGTTTAGAGGGAATGGGCCTCTGCTTTTTTCTTCAAATACCTGGTCGGGATATGTGAATACCCCCCATATATATTTTACAATGCATTGCACGTTCATAAAAATGGCTTCCTTTCTGCCATCGCCCTATATAATATTCACCCAATGACCATCACAATCCAGGAAGTCCCTTTCGGCAGTGAGTCCTACCAGCGGGTGCTGGACGTCCGCTACGAAGTATTGCGCAAGCCCATCGGCATGGAGCTGCGCGACAAGGACGTGGAGCAGGATCACACGGAATTCCATATCGCCGCCTTCGACAGAAACGCCATTATAGGCTGCGTGTTGCTCCGGCCACTGGAAGCAGGCGCGATAAAACTGCGGCAAATGGCTGTGCTGGGCAGCTATCAGGGACAAGGTATCGGCGCGAAACTGGTAGAGTTTGCCGAAAAGCTGGCAGCGGCGCGGGGCTTTACATCGGTGGAGACCAACGCACGCAAAACCGCGCAAGGCTTTTATGAAAAGCTGGGTTACGTACCGGTGGGGGAGGATTTCATCGAAGTCTCGCTGCACACGTTAAAAATGTGCAAGCGCTTATAGATTCGCGCCCCTGGAAGATTCTTCGGTACCGGGTAGCCCGTTTGGCCTGATTTTATCAAGCCATGAATACTGGAACTCCTCGGCCCGTTTGTACACGCCTTCAAGGCTTTCTTCCGGTGGAATCCGCACAGATTTCGGATCGATGGCGCGGTCATGCCAGTCGGCGATGAAATAATGCGTCATCATGCTGCCGGGATTTTCCACCGGCGGACGGACTTCGATGCCGTCGCCATTACTGTTCTGCATCATCGAGCGGGAAAGCAGCGACGGGGCATTATGCTTTTCAAGGTCTTCCCGGTAACGCGGCGAACGCGATTCTCCATCGCGGCTGATGACATAGCTCGGATAGCTGTCGCCGGGATCTTTCGGCTGCAGCAGGAGCTGGTGCTTGTCTACGAACACCTTGCGTATGTCGCATTTCTGTTGCTCTTTGGGGAACGCGTCTTTGAACGTAGACAGCTTGGCATAGCGATCGGTATCATTTTGTATGGTCAGCGTAGTCGGCCCGCCGCTATGCGCAATCGGGTTGCTGACAGCGGCGATATTCAGCACATGCAGGTGCGGCACCATCTCATCGGCCTGATCGGGGGTGAATCCCATCTTGCGCATATCGCGGTGCACCGCCAGCGCAATCATCGAAGAAGCCGACGTACCGGCACTGTAACCGGCAAAGAGTATTTTGCTTAAGGCCTGCTTTACCGCTTCCTCGTCCTGCTTTTTCCCGTCCTTGAAATAGGTGGGGCGCAGATACTGTTCGACAAAGCTGGTGGTACGCGGCGTGACAAATATTTCATCGGCGGGCTTGCCTGATTTGATGTCTTCATTGTGCCGCGTGATGTCGTGCCATGCCTGCAATTTAGCGAAATCGTCGCCATGCGTCATGAACAGGACATTGCAGTTATGCTCCTGGTTCTTGGCATTGCCTATCGATGCACCGCTGATGGAAATATGGCGCGTGATAACGGACGCCAGCGGCGTTGATTCATCCAGCATCTCGGGATCGGTGCTGCCGATAATGGCAGGGTCAGAGGTGGTAAGCCCCGGCAGGATGATAACCGTAGGGCGGTCAAGCGGAAGCGCAGGTTTCTTGAATTCACTGAGTTTGAATTTGGCTTTCTCCCAGAAATTCGGCACCGTCAGGCGCTCTGAATCGGTGTCGGTAAGCTTGAACAGCTTGAACTTGGTGCTTTCGGCATCATAGTGGTTATGACGGCAAATCGTTTCATACAGCGTATTAAAATAGCGGTCGCCCCCCTCAAAGGGCATCGCATCCGACGCATCGTCAACCCGGAAGGTTTCCAGAAGCGCGGTATCGGCGATATGCTTGCGGACATCCTTATGTATCTCCACGCCTCTGCGCAGAACGCTGTCAATGGTGCGCTTGCCCTCTTCTCCCAGCAGCTCGCGCAGTTCGGTCAGGAAGGCGCGGATTTCATCGTTTCCTTTTTCTCCCGGCCCCACCGATACGAAATGCGTGCTCCCTTCCGGGAGAGCGAGGGCGTGCGTATTCCTATCATTGAGCAAGGTGCGGTTAAGCTGACGCTTGATCGTACCCAGAGCGTCGCTCAATCTTTGTTCGTGCGTTACTTTAACCACCATATGTTAATTAACATTATATAACCCCATTATCATGTCAATTGGTTAATAAAGCACATTTTTCACGCGTTATTTTTCTTCGTGCAAAAAATATATGGAAATTAGACGATACTACAGAAGGTTCATTCAGCGCGGCCTTAAGGACGCAGCGTATCGAGAAACATACGCACGGCGGTGAATTCCTCACGGATCGCCTCCAGATGCCCCTGCTTTTCTTCTGCAGACGCATTGGCAGCCTGATGGGCCTCTTCACACAGCGTGGCGAGAGGAAAAGCCCCGACATTGGCGGCCGACCCTTTAAGTTTATGCATAACTTCCCGCCATACGCTATTACGAGCGGAGGGCGAGCCGTCCTCCAGCGCCGTCAATTCATCCTCTGCCTGATCCAGAAAAGATTTATAAAGCTTAAAATTTTCTGCCAGATTGCCGTCGGTAAACTGACTTACCTGCTTCACATCCACTGGCGGCAACGGGCGCTCGAAGCGGGAGAGCGTTTCTATCACCTTATCGGCCATGATCGGCTTGGTAAACGCCCCCAGCACGTTGAGCTTGTGCTCCGCCAACCGTGATACGGCGGCCAGAAAATCCGGCCTCGTCGCGCTGACGAGGATAATCCCGCCGCGAAAACGCTTCTCGGCGAGATAGGACATGAACTCCACACCGTCCAACAGGGGCATATTAACGTCTGAGATAATAATATCGGGCGGTGTTTTAGCCTTATTGAGCAACGCGACGGCGCTTTTGCCATCATGCGCCACGGCAATATCCTCGGCATTCAGCTTTCCAAGCAGCGCCACCAGGCAATCACAGATAAACACGTCGTCATCTATGACCAGATAACGGTAAGGATTAATGGCGTGTGAGGCAGCCCCTTCAGAGGTTTGCAGATTATTAATCATACTATTACGCTCGTTCCATTTAAAACAGTGCCTTAATAGAATAAGGGAAATTTTGTATAAATATACAGCTATATGCCCCTACTCCCGTAAACAGCCTTATTTTAGAAATACAATAAAGACAATAATGCATATTTATCAATTGATTGATATTAACGAGGAAAAACTGTCATATAACAGTCACAATTGTGTAATTAAACTGCAATACTCTCCCATTAAGCTGTTATGAGTAGATTACCAACTTTTACCATTTGAGGGCATTATGTCTTGGCTCAGCAGAAAACTCGATAAGATCAACCAGGATTATCTCATCCCGGCTCGTGACGCGATATTGCCAAATGGTGCGGTAAAAGATTTCATGGTGGGCTTGCCCAACGCGAGCGGCCTTGAAACCAAAGTGGTCGAAAAATCCACTCAGGCTTATAACTACGTAGATACTAACGTAGTGAAACCTACCGTGGCGTATGTAAAAGAAAATGCCCCCAAGGTAATTGCTGCGATCGAGGAAAAGACCGGCCAATTGTACGACGACGCCAGCAAATTCGTTAAAGATACTAAAGATTATGTTACCAGCCGCTCGCCGATGGAACATATCGAGCATCTGAATGATCAGCTCATCAAGCTGCGTAAAGAATATGCTCCTGATGCCGTCAATGCATTCCTTGATAAGCAGGATGGCCCGCGCGCGTTTGCCGATAAAGTGTCCAAGGAAGCTCAGGCTTTATATGATGACGCATCCAAAACGGTTGCAAAGCTTAAGGAAATCTACGCAGAAGATGGGCTGACCATCAAAGCGCTGGATGACATCAATTTAAAAATCCTGGTGCCTTTCCGCGACAGCCTCAACTTGCCGCCAGAAATCCAGACGGCGCTTGAAGGCGCTCCGATTCCAAGTGTAGCGATTAATGAAGGCATCAAAAAAGGCAATGAACTGCTCAATGATGCTGACAAGGCCATCAAGGATGCCAAGACCTACGTCATGGACGGCCAGATGATGAAAGATATTGACGGGCTGAACGACAAGCTGGTCAAGCTGCGCAAAGAATATATCGATCCGATTGCGCCGGAAGGGCTTACCCAGCTTCTGGATAATGCACCCAATCCGAGCAAGGCGCTGGAAATCGCAAAAGTCAAAGCAGCGGAATTCACGGCAGACGCTACGGCAATTGCCAAGGATACCAAAGCTATCTTTGAAAGAACCGACGTTAACCTCACCCAGAAACTGGATCTGGTGAACGCGCGACTTGTTACCTATCGTGAGAAAATTAAAGATAACCTGCCGACCATCGTAACCACGGCGCTTGAAAATGGCATGAAGCCAAGCCAGGTGATTGCAGCCGTTGAAAAGCAATACGAAAGTGTCCGCGCCGAAACTGCAAGACTGTACGAAGAAGGCAGCAAATACGTCAAAGAAAATGCCCCCATCCTTATGGACAAACTTAAGAAGGGCGGCGAATACCTGGTAGATCAGGGCGGCAAATTGCTCGATCAGGGCGGCCAGATCATTGCTGAAAACGCACCCAAAATTTTAGCCGGTCTTGAAAAAGGCAGACAATATATCGCCGATGAAGCAGGCGCGCTGTTTGAAAAAGGCGGCCGTGTTATCGCTGACAACGCTCCGGCAGTATTGGCGGCTCTTGAAAAAGGCAAAGCCTACGTCGTAGATCAGGGCGGCAGGTTGCTTAATGACGCCGGTAAGGTTGTGCTCGAAAACGCTCCGGCGGTTATTGCCGGCCTTGAAAAAGGTGGGAAATACGTCGTAGATCAGGGCGGCAAGCTGCTGGTCAGCGAAGGACCGAAGCTGGTAGCCGCAGTAGCCACCGTCAAACCGATTCTCGCCGAAGCAACGCGTATCGCTGACCCCAAGGTGATTATTCCTATAGAACGTGCTCAAACTGATTTAAAAGCTATCACCGCCAAGCGCGAATTTGACGCCGCTTTGCAGGATGTTGCTAAAATCGCCCAGAATATGTCGAAGAATGGCGGCAAGTTTGCAGAAGGCGAAAAAGACGCGCTGAAGAAGGACATGAAGGTCATTAAAGACTATGTCACGGAACAGCTAAAAACAGAACAGAACAAGGACAAGCGCGCTGCCCTCGAGAAGCAATTAGAAGTTATGGGCAAAATCGAAACAGAAATGGGCCGCTCGGATACGGAACGTCTGGAAGCCGAACGTCTGGAAACCGAACGTCTGGAAAACGAAAGACGCACCCAGGTCAGCACCGAGGCGCCGGCACAGGAAACAGGACTTGCTGGCCTGCTGAAAATGCTCTTCGCATTGATCACCGGCCAACCGATGGAACAGCAACAGCAGGTTGCCACCAACCGTACTCAGGATGCGCCGAATGCATCCGTTGTACCGCCGACTGATAAGGTGCAGCCACCGGTTGAAGTTGTCAGGGAACAGCCTGCAAAAGCGCAGGTGGGTGACCTGAAAAAGGTAACGGATGCAGTTCTGAAATATGCAAACACCAATCCGCTGATCAAAAATAAAGCGGCATACACGGATCGCGTCATGTCTTTCATCAAGGATGACCTGAATAATGCGACCCCGGCAGAAATTACGGCAATCGCCAATAGGTATGAAGGTAAAACCACAGCCCTGAAAGAAAAACTTACAGAAGCTGGCAAGGATATGCGCTCAGCCGGTGATAAAATGGCCGCAGGTGATATACAGGGTGCCGGAGAGGACATGGCGAAAGCTATGGCTGCCGTTCAGGGTATGAGCGGCGACTTGAAGAAAATTTTTGCAGGTAAAACCGAGATCAAGGAAGTCGACAAGAAAGAACTTGCCCAGTTTTCCGCGCCGAGTGTTGGTGGCGGCGATGGTCCCGCGAAGACCACTCAAGTTTAATCATCCTATTATCCGCTTTGATCAGGGGGACCGCTTGCGGTTCCCCTTTTCGTTTGGCGGGGAGTTTCCCCTCTCTTTTTTATCTCTTCGTTTTGCACTGTGTTTATCTCCTGATCCATAAATCCATCATCGCATATTTTTTGGCTCAGCGGTGTGAAGGTTCATGGAAGGCAAAAATATTTCATATTACGGTTTTATGACAACGCTATCCATATGGAATATAGCAATTTTATGCAATCGCCGCAGGATGGGTCAGAACCTGTAAAAGGAAGCATTTTTGCGATCTTTGAACAAGCCGCGCCATTACCCTAAAAAACGCTTTAATTATACCATGTTATAGCATTGTTACGGATATGGAATTATTCCATAATGGAATAAATAGTTGCATAATGCGCCATAGTAACTAATCTCACCCTCCGAAAATTAACCAAAATTAATTGGCACCATACACGTCATGCGCATAGTTCTCGTTCTGTTCCTTATCACATTCGCCACCGCCGTCATTATCATGACGGCGCCATCGGCACTGTATGCGGACTATACCCGCCCCATCATGGAAACGCTGAACGCGCTGCGCACCGATGCGCCGAAAAAAGATGGCAGTGATGTCGCCGCGGAGATGACTCTCGCATTGCAATATACCAACGGCATCGGCGTTGAAAAGAACGATGCCGAAGCGATGAAGCATTACCGTAACGCCGCCGAGCGCGGCAACGCCGATGCGCAGCTCGCCCTCGCCCAGGCTTACGCGCGCGGCGCCGGTGTTGAGCAAAATGCCGAGCAGTCCGTGATATGGCTGCGCAAGGTCGCCGAGTTGAATAACCCGACAGCGTTGCACCTGCTCGGCACGGCCTATGCGTCGGGCACCGGCACCGTGCATGATACGGTGGAAGCCGTGCGCCTTTACCGCATGGCCGCAGAACTGAATCATTCCGACGCGCAGTTCGCGCTGGCTTCGGCTTATGCCAGCGGTGACGGCGTCGAGCAGAATCACGCCGAAGCGCTGGTCTGGTACCGCAAATCCGCCGACCAGGGCAATCAGTGGGCGCAGTATAATCTGGGCCGCGCCTATGCCGATGGCCGCGGTGTCGCCAAAGACGAATCCGAAGCCGTGCTGTGGTATCTGCAGGCAGCGGAGCAAGGTAATGTGGCAGCGCAGTCTGCATTCGCCCTCGCCTACGCCGACGGCATAGGCATTGAAAAGAACGCAGAAGAAGCGATCAAATGGTACAGCAAAGCCGCCGCTCAGGGTGATGCCTGGGCGCAATATAATATCGGCCAGGCCTATGCCAGCGGCGTCGGCGTCATACAGGATGACCGTGCGGCGGGCCTATGGTACCGCAACGCCGCCGAGCAGGGCATCGTGCCCGCACAGGAAGAACTTGCTTTGTTCTATGCGCTCGGCAAAGGCTTCGACAAGAGTGAAGCGGAATCGGTGAAGTGGCACCGCAAAGCCGCCGAGCAGGGCCATATGTGGGCGCAGTTCAATCTCGCTCAGGCGCTCGCAACCGGCACCGGCGTGGTGCAGAATGATGTGGAAGCAGCGGAGTGGTATGAAAAAGCAGCGGCGCAGGGCATCGCCCCGGCGCAGGTCGCTATCGGCCTAATGTATACCAATGGTCGCGGTGTCGAAAAAGATGACGTCGAAGCGGTAAACTGGTTCATCGCCGCCGCCGAGCAGGGCAATGTGTGGGGCGAGTTCAATCTCGCGCAGGCCTATAGCAACGGCATCGGCATAGAAAAAGACGACGCCGAAGCAGTGAAATGGTACCTCAAAGCCGCCGCGCAGGATAACGCCCCGGCACAGTCGGCGCTCGGCCTTGCCTATCTCACCGGCAAAGGCGTCAAGAAAGACATGACCGAATCCGTAAGCTGGTACGCCAGAGCGGCGCTGCACGGCGATGAATGGGGCCAGTATAATATCGGCAAAGCCTATTTCGCCGGTACAAAGGTGAAGCAGGATGCAGTGCTTGGATTGATGTGGCTGGAACTGTCTGCCGCGCAGAATAACCAGTCTGCTATCGCGCTGCGTGACCAGATGGTAAAAACGCTGAACCGCAACCAGATCGAAGAAGCGCAGAAGCTCGCCAAGGAATGGAAGCCGAACGCTTAGGGCTTTTTCTCATACCGTCGGATACGATACTCACTGTTCTCGCTGCTCGACGTTTCCGTATAGAATTTTCCAATCGAGCTTTCTATCCACGGATACCGCGCCAGCGGATTATCCCTGCGTTCAATAAGCCACGCGGTGCCATCTTCCATACGCGCGGCACGGCGCTCGGCAATCATGCGATATAACTCCGGCGCAAGCGGCTTGTCATACGCCACCTCGCTATTGGGCAGCAGCCACGGCAGCAGGCGGCGTTCACCAAACAGCGCTCCCTCCTCCAGCGAAAAAGGCTGCGCCAGCAGCATGACACGCGCACCGTCGGGAACTTTTGCCTTCTCGATAATATCCTGCATGAATTGCGGCGGCGACGGAAATATATCCGTCACATCGCCATGCACCGGCCATACCACCCCGCGCGTACTATACAGCCCCGGCTTGAAGCAATTGACCGTCCCCAGCACAAGAATCACATAAAAACACACCATCGCTTTTTCGTAGCACGCCTTCACCGCCAGCGGCATTTGCAGCGCAGGCAGCAGCAGCAATGCAATCGCCGACAGATACATCATCACCGGCAGCGTACTGACCAGATGCACATCGTCGCTGATCGGAATATAGGCGCTGACCACTACCCACAATGCCGCCAGCAGCGCATACAGCACCGCCAGATAACGCACACTCGCCGGATTGCGCGCCGCGCACACCACCTGATAACGCATCAGCAATGCCAGCAGAACAAACACAAACAGCCAGCACACGATAATATCGAGGCCAAGCAGCGGGTAGGAATTAAAGCCGGACGTGTAGCTCGTCGCATACGCCACGAACAGATGCAAATCGGGCAAATGCCCTATCCCGGCATAATACACGCAAGAAATAATCGCCGCCGCACCGGCAAGCCAGTATACCGGCCCGAGAAGTTTCACTGCGATATGGCGTATCAGCACCCGTGGCGCGAAATGGATACGGTCGGACGCCGCAATCAGCGCCAGCCCCGGCAGCCACAAAATCGTGACAAACACCGCGCTTTCCAGCGACCACAGCACACCAAGCAACCACAACGCATTCCCCGCGCGATACGCAAAGCGCGGCAAAGCATGGAAGCGGCACAGATAGAGCAGATACCCGACAATCGCATACACCCAGATAAAGCGTATCGCCCCGGTACTCGGCATCATACGGGAATCAATAAACGGCAGCAATTGCGCCGTGCAGGTAATGGCAATCACAAGGCTGAACGCATAGCCGATGATTGACGGATAACGCGCAAACAGCACATAAAACAGCATATAGCCCGACAGCGTCAGTAGCCCGCTATTGACCAGATAAAAAGACTGCCACACCGTATCGGTCGGCATTATCGCCACCAGCCATGTCAGCAGAAAACCATACTGCGCGGGCACGTCCCACAGCAGCCAGCCGCCCGCGCGCACCGACTCGGCGGGTTCCAGAAATGCTTTCCAGTGATGGTACGACACCGGATACATCAGCCCATCCACGCGAAACAACGGCACCAGCAGCAGATACGCCGCCAGCAGATGCAGCAGCACCGTCACGATGCGCGGGCGTTGCACAATACGCGCCTCGTCGGAATAAGGTTTGCGCAGCGCCGCATAGGCCAGCGGACATACCAGCGCTAGGCTGAAAATATAAGGAATGGCCGAGGTAATCATGCTGCCGTTGGACATCAGCCCGAACCAGCCGCTGCGATAGATAAGGCTCGCACTCAGCGAAAAAGCGGTGAGCAGAAACCACAGCATGCCCGCGCCATAGAGCATACGCTGGCGCTTATCAAACAGGCCGAGCCGCCCGCTCCACTCCCACGCCAGCAGCAACGCCAGCGGCCACAACCACAGAAACTTGCGGTCAAACAGCGGCGGAATCACATAATAGCTGATAGCCGCAAAAGCATACGCCGTCACCGCCTGCTTCCATTCCGGCGGCATATGTGGAATTTTCACACCCGCGCGCGCCGCACCGGCAGCGCCGATAAACGCGCCCGCCCACAACGCCGCCGACACATAATATATCCAGTCGCGCCCCTCGCCTTCGGGCACGCAAAGTGTCACCAACTGCAGCAGCAGAGTGAGAAGCCCTACGCCCCAGCCGCAATCGAGCAATGCTTTACTGTGCAGTGATGCGTTTTTCATATTTACGGATACGGTAGTGACTATTTTCAAACACGGCGATTTCTGTATAGTATTTCACAATGGCATCGCGAATCCACGGATATCTGTCCAGCGGGTAATCCGTTCTTTCAAATACCCAGCCCTGCATGGCCTCAAGGCGCACGGCACGGCGCTCACCGATCTCCTGATAGCTGGCAGGCGGCAGCGGGACACCGTAGCCGGTCAGGATATTCGGATAGAGCCACGGTTGTAGCTGCAATCCAGGGAAATACGTCCCTTCCATATCCGTTTCCGCCCTGGCCAATGTCAGCACATGCGCATGTTCCGGCACACCGGCAACAGCCACCAGTTCTTGCAGCAATGCGGGCGGCCTGGGTAATAATGCCGTAACGTCATCCGATAGCGGAGACAGGTAATTCACCCGGGCCAATAGGCCCTGATCAAATTTGCTGACCGTCGCCAGAAGGACGACAGCGTATACACAGCACAGAAGTTTTTCATACGCCACCTTCACCGGTATGGTCATGGGCAATGTCGGCAGCAGCACCAACAGAATACCGGATAAAAAAACCAGCAAAGGAAGCATGCCGATCAGCTTAAAATCTCTGCTGTCGGGAAGGTAATAGCTAAACGCCACCCACAGCCCCGCGATGGCCGCATAGAATACGGCAGCGCCTAAAACATTAGGCGCTGTGATCGCTGCATGGGCGAGATAAGAGGCAAACGCAATCACCATGATGACGAAGATAAACAGCCAGCACGCCGTAGTGCCCCCTCGCACGGTGGTGAGCGTCAACCCGTCATACCCGCCGACATAGGCATGAGCATAAGCAGCAAAAAGGCTCACGTCAGGCAAGCGCCCCAGCCCGATATAATAAATCAGCGCCAGAACCGCAACCGCACCCGCCGCTACACCCGCCAGCCCGGACAGTTTCCTCGCTATGGTGGAAAGCGTGGGTTTTTCCTGCCGGGAAAGCGCTTGTGCCACTGCTATCAGCATCAGGCATGGAATCCAGATGATCGTCACAAAGACGGCGCTTTCCGCCGACCATAATGCGCCGAGAAGCCAAAGCAAATTACCCGCCAGATAGGTACATCGCGGCAACCGCCCCGCAGACGCAAAACTCCGGCACAGATACAACACATAGCCGACCAGCGGATAAATCCAGAAGAACCGCATCGGCCCGATACTCGGTATCATCCGCGCATCCGATAGGCCGCGCCATACAATCATGGTGGATGATACCGCAATCGTCAGGCAAAAAATAAATCCGGACAAGGAACGGTACCTGACGTACAGCACCAGAAAAATCATATAGCCCGACAGTACCAGCAGTGTCCCGTTCAGCAGATACAGCGATTGCCAGACGCTATCCGTAGGCAGCGCGGCCAGTAGCCATGTTTGTAAAAATCCATACTGCGAAGGTACATCCCACAGCAGCCAGCCGCCCGCGCGCACCGATGCCGCCGGCTCAAGCACTGCTTTCCAGTGATGAAGCGCAAATCTATTCGGCCACCCGTCCAGCCGGAAATGTATCAGCGCCAGAATATACAGCACCATTACATGGTATAAGGCAGCGTACGCTTTTTTAGTGCTCTGCGGCGGCGTATCAGAAAACAACCGGCACATGACCATGCCCATAAATGCAAGGCTCACGATAAAAGGCAGGGCATAGGTCTGTAACGGTATGGCAAAACCGATACGCGGGGCCAGATACAGGCAGGCATGGATTGAACATATCAGGAACCACAGCAAGCCTACGCCCGATAACAGGCGCATGGTGACATCTTTGATCGCGAGCTGCTGCAGCCATACACCGCTTATGATAAGCGCAAGACACCATATCCATGCCCACTGCCAGCCGATCAACGGCACTATACCGTAATAGGTCATGACTGCGACAGCATAGACAACGCACAGTATTTTGAAGGGCGTTATGCTGCGCAAAGCATGCTGCGGCAAATGCATTTTATCACACCACCTGCTCGCAAAACTGCTGCCTATCACCACCACCGCCCAGACCGCTATAACATAATAATACAGCCAGTCGCGCCCCTCTCCGCCGGGCACGGTGAAGGCCACCAGCTGCAGCAGCACGATAGCAAGACCGGCGCCCCAGCCGTAATCAAGCAGCTTTTTACTGTGCAGCGGCGCGTTTTTCATATTTTCGGATACGGTACTCGCTGTTTTCAAACATGGCGGCCTGCGTGTAATACGTCGTGATCGTGCTTTGCACCCACGGATAGTTCCTGAGCGGATTCGTCTTCCATTCAATCAGCCAGCCTTCCGTGTCAGCCAGCCGTACCGCGCGGCGCCCGGCAATCATCTGATACAGTTCCGGCGACAGCGGGCGGTCATAGCCGAGCACGCTGTTGGGCAGTAGCCATGAGCGGATTTTCAAATCTTTAAAATAAAGCCCTTCCATGTTTTTGAGCACATGGTTGCCATCTTCCTGCACGAAGGGCTGCGACAACACCATCACATGCGCGCCCTGCGGCATCCGCGCTTCCTTCACCAGATCCTGCAATGCGGCGGGCGGCGCTTCCAGTATCTCCGTTATATTGCCATGCACCGGCAATAATGGATTGGCTGTCACATACACGCCCGGCGACATATGGATCAGCGAGCTAAGCAGCAACACGCTGCACAGGCACACCACCGCCTTCTCATACGCCACTTTCGCCATTCCCGGCAGCACGGTTTTACTATGCAGCAGCGCTATGCCCGCGAGATAGACCAATATCGGCAGCGTGCCGGTCAGATGCAAATCTTCGCTATAAGGAATGTAGTAACTCGTCACTGCCCACAGCGCCGCAATGACGGTGTAAAACACCGTCACATTCATCACCGCCTGCGCCGTAACCGCCGCCTGAGATGCATACTGCCGGCACGCCAGCACCATCATGGCAAACATAAAAAGCCAGCACGGCAATGCGCCCAGATGCACAATCGGCACCGTGGCGTAGCTGAACGCAAAGGCGCGCGTATAGGCGCTGAAGAGTGCCATATCCGGCCACTGCCCCAGCCTGCTTTCGTAGACGCCCGCAATCACCGCGCACGCCGCCGCAAGCCATGCGACCGGCCCAAGCAGGCTTAAACCCACCCTCTCCGCTATGCCGCTCACCGGCAGGTGCAGGCTGCGCGCCACGCTCATCAGCGCCAGCGACGGCAGCCAGATAATCGTCACAAACAGCGCGCTTTCCGGCGACCATAATACTCCGGTAAGCCAGAGCAGATTGCCGCAGCTAGCGGCATAGGCCGGGAACCTTCCTGTTTTTGCTAAAGACCGGCACAGAAAAAATACATAGCCCACCAGCGGGTAAATCCAGAAAAAACGCAGCGCGCCGGTACTCGGGAACATGCGTGGATCACCCGACGTCGGAAACAGCATCAGCGTGCAGCTAAGCGCAATCAGCAATGCCATCGCCGCGCCGGTAATCGTGCGGTAGCTGGCAAAGAACGCGCAAAAAATCATATAGCCCGACAGCACCAGCAACGTGCCGTTGAGAAGATACAGCGACTGCCATGTGTTGTCCGTCGGCAGCGCGGCCATCAGCCATGTTTGCAGGACACCGTACACATTGGGCACGTCCCATAACAGCCAGCCACCATCGCGTAACATCGCCGCCGGTTCGAGATAAGCGCGCCAGTGATGCACGGCAAAGCGCGTCTCAATCCTGTCCACACGGAACAGCAACACCACCAGCACATACAGCGCAATGACATGCAACAATGTATGCAGTGCAGGCGGCAATGTTTTAGCAACTACATCCTTCAGGTTCAGCGCAGCATAGACAAACGGGCAGGTAAAGAGCAGGAAAATGACAAAGGAAAGCGCATACTGCACCGCATTGCTATCGGTCGCCAATTCGAGCCACGGGCTTTTATAGATCAGGCTGGCGCACATCGAAAAGGCGCAGAGCAAAAATCCCATCATGCCCGCACCGTACAGCAGCCGGTTTTGTTCCAGCGGCTTGAGCCAGCCATAGGCCACCATTAATACCAGCACCCATAGCCATGCCATCCAGACCGTAAGAAGCGGCAGAATAAAATAATAGCCCAAGCTGACTATTCCATAAGCCGCAAGCAGCATTTTAGGCAGCACCAGACTCTCGCACGGCAATCGGGCGCTGAGAATCACGCCCCCGGCCCAACCCGCCGCCAGATAATAATAGACCCAGTCACGCGACTCTCCCGCGGGCAGAAAAACCGTCACCAGCTCCAGCAGCAGGATAAGCACGCCGATGGCCCAGCCGCAATCGAGCAGCATATTAATGCGAGGCGGGTAGCTTTTCATATTTGCGTATCCGGTATTCATCGTTTTCCATCACCATTACTTCTTTATAATATTTTTCTATAACCTGCCTGATCCAGAACACGTTGACTATATCATAACTCTTTTTTTCCAGAATCCACCCATCATCCGAATCCAGCCTCAGGATACGGCGTTCGGCGATTTCCTTATATTCCTCCTGTGACAGGGGAATGGCATAATTTACTATGCTGTTGGGAAGCATCCACGGCCTGAAATTCATATCCCGGAAATACAAAGATTCCTCATAGGTTCTGTAATTGCCTATTAAAAAGAAGCGGGCATTCTTCGGCAGGCCCGCGGCTTCTGCCAGCGCCTTCGTAAAATAGTCGGGGATGGAAAGATTTTTAGTGATGTCATCATGCACCGGGTTCAGGAACGTTGCGGGCATGAACCATCGGTAATCCGATGTACTGATGGTCAGCCAGACGATACAGCAGTAGAAAAGAACAATACCCTGTTCAAATCCCTTCCTGATCTTTGCCGGAACCTGCATATCCTTGAGCAATACCAGCAACATTGCCGTAAATAATATCATTCCCTGCAGCGCACTGTATATGATCGTATCCAGGCTGCGGGTAACGTAGTAGCTGTTCACCAGCCACAGGCCGCATATAGCAACGTAAAACACGGCCAGATTCAGTATATTTTTGGCATTCACGGTCATATGCGAGATGACGAAGGCACAGAGTATTACCATTAGATACAACACATAGGTAACAATGCTGATGCCGCCATAGGCCGCTATCGACGCAGCGTTAAAGCCGTTACCGTAAGCAAGAGTATAGATAAAAAATAAACGGAAATCAGGTGCATGACCGAGATAGGCAATATACACCCACACGATTACCGAAATGGTAGACAGCAGGCCCCCGATCAGCCACAAAAAATTAATGCCGATATATTTGGCAAAGCCTCTTCGCGCTGGAGGGCTATGGGATAGGAATGCTTGCGCAACGCTTATAATAAACAATGCTGGCAGCCATAGGATAGAAACATAAACGGCGCTTTCAAACGACCATAACACGCCCACGAGCCATAGCGCAATTCCGGCTTTGACGGTGTAGCGCGGCAATTGCTGCCACCGACTAAAACTGCAGCTGATATGAAAGACATACAGCGCGATGGCATACACCCAGAAGAACCGTAGCGGCCCACCGCTCGGAAAATTGGTAAAATCTTTTCCCATAAGTCCGAGCATGAGAAGAGTGGTGGCGATCAACGCCATGCTTACGGAAAATGCACAGCCGATGAGGGTCGGAAAATGGGTAAAAAGCAGGGCGAAAATCATGTATCCTGTCAGGACCAGTAGGGTGCCATTTAACAGGTATAATGATTGCCACACCGTTTCTGTCGGCAGCGCTGCCACGACCAGTGTCTGCAGGAAACCATACTGCGAAGGCACGTCCCACAGCAACCACCCCCCATCCCTGAGCGACGCCGCCGATTCGACAAAGGCCTTCCAGTGATGGATCACCATGGTGTTGCGGAATGGAATCTCCCGGAAGAGGAATAAAGACAGCGCGTAGAGCGCGATCAGGTGACATACCGTCCTGATGTGGCGGTTCAGCGGGCGCGCATCTCTGGTTTTAAGCAGAACGACATACAACCCTGCCACCACCAGCAGCAGGCTATAGCGCCACATGGTCACCGTATGGATATCTTCGTCCTTGATGGGCCCGCCAATCTGAAAATGCAAGGCGGTGCACATATAGGCGGCGCATAGCATGATCCAGACAAGCAACAGGCTATAGAAGACGTGGCTTTTTTCTGTATCTACCCGCAATGGCTCAAACCGAAGGAAACCCAGATAAAATACGGCAAACCACAGCCAGCGGAAATCGAACTCCCCAAGAGGAATAAGGGTATAGTAGGTAAGCGCCGACAGCGCATATATGCTGCATAGGTTTTGCGCCGTGCGCATATAGTAGTTGGGTGTAATCGCATAAAACCGCTGGGCGGCACACCCTGTCAGCAACGCCGCGACCCAGCTCGCGCATAAAAAATAATAGATCCAGTCGCGCGGCTCACCCGCCGAAACGAAATAGCTGGCAATCTCTAACGCAGCAATCAGTCCACCTACCGTCCAGAAATACCGGAAGAAAAAACCTGGAAGTGGCAGATACTGCACAATTATGAGTCCAGATTGATCTTCTTCACTTCCACCATCGGCGGGCCGCGGCGGAGCTGTTCGTGGATGGCCAGCACGTATTCACCGAGAATGCCGACAAAAAACAGCAGCAGCCCGTTGAAGAAGAACAGCGCCACGATGACGGTCGGAATACCCATGGGGATTGTGCCGAGCAGGAACAGGTTGGCGACAAGCTGGTACATGGCATAGAGGATAGAAGCGAACGAAATCAGCAGCCCGAGCAAAATACATACGCGCAGCGGCGTTTTCGACGTAGCGATAATGCCGTTCAGCGCCTGATCGATCAGGTGCACGATACGGTTCTTGGACACGCCGCTGTAACGCTGCCGCCATGTGTAGCTGACGCCGATGGACTTGAAGCCCGTCTGCGCGATGAGGCCGCGAATATAGGGATAATAATCGTCCACCTGCATCAGCGAATCGACGACCACGCGGTCGATAAGCTGGAATTCACCGGCATCAACGGGGATATGCACATCCGACATATACCGCACCAGGCGGTAATAGCCCCGGCGCAACGTGCGCAGCCAGAACGGCTCTTCGCGCTTGCTGCGCACGCCGTACACAATCTTGTAACCCTCTTCCCATTTGGCAACGAACTGCACGAGTATTTCCGGCGGGTCCTGCAGATCGGCGGCCAGCAGCACCAGCACGGCATCTCCCGTGGTGTGTTTCATGGCATTGAACGTATTGCGGAACGGCCCGACATTGCGTGAATTGACCACCAGCTTGATGCGCTTGTCTTTGGCTGCCAGTTCGGAAATCACTTCCACCGTGCGGTCTTTCGAGGCGTTATCGGCAAAGATATGTTCGTAGTCGTAATTCGGAAGCTGCTCTTCCATCACGCGCCGGGTGGCTTCATAGAGCGCTACGACATTCCCCTCCTCATTGTAGCAAGGAGTGATAATGGATATGCGTTTACGGGTAGTCATGCAGCACCTCTATTTCAGATTATCTGTGATACGTTTGGCAATCATCTCCGGCGCAAGTCCCGCGCGCGCGCGCAATTCCGATTGTTCCCCGGCGATGCCTTTCAGGATGGATTCCGGCACGTTGAACGGCAGCAGGCGCGCCCGCGCGCCGCGCATGGAGGCAAGCGCTGCGCCAACCGCATCGGCCAGCCCGCCATACGGTGCATGTTCTTCCAGTGTTGCAATCACCGCTACTTTAATAGCCTGCGCCTGCACCCACTTTGCATCAAACGGTTTGACGAACGGGCTGCTCGCCACTGCCGCCGAAATGCCTTCTTCTTTTAGTTTTGCTGCCACCTGTAAGGCAGTTTCCAGCATGCCGCCCGTGCTGATAAGCAAAATATCTTTGCCATCTTGCATGGGAATAATATGGCCCGGTTCAAATACCGGCGGGTTCTTATGCAGCACCGGCTCACCGGCTTTGCCTAAACGCAGATACACCGGGTGCGGGTGTTTCAGCATCCAGCGCGTGGCCAGTTTTGCTTCCACCGGGTCGGCGGGCGCAATCACCGTCATGTTCGGAAGCGCGCGGAGCGCAGCGAGTTCTTCCACCGCATGGTGCGTATAGCCCTGCCCCCCATAGGCCAGCCCGCCGCCCACCGCAATCACTTTCACGTTGGCGTCATGATAACAGATATCGTTGCGTATTTGCTCATAGCAGCGCAGCGTGCCGAAATTACCGATGGAATAGGTAATCACCGTGCGCCCGGTCATCGCCAGCCCGCCCGCCATGCTCGCCATATTCTGTTCCGACACGCCGACATTGATGAAGCGTTCAGGAAATTCCTTCGAGAATTTTTCCAGCACTGAATAGCCGAGATCGCCGCAGAGCAGCCAGATGTTTTTATCCTCGCGCGCGCATTCCACCACGGTTTCGATAAAGGTCGTGCGCATCAGCCCACCTCCACTTCCGCGAGCGCCTTGGCGAGTTCTTCGGCGTTGGGTGATTTATAATGCCAGGTCAGCGTATTTTCCATGAAGCTGACACCCTTGCCTTTAACCGTATGTGCCAGCACCAGCGTCGGCTTGCCTGCCACCGCAGGCAGCTTGCCAAATACCGCGTGCAACGCCTTATGGTCATGCCCGTCCACTTCCACCACCTGCCAGCCGAACGCGCGCCATTTATCGGCAAACGGTTCAAGGTCGAGTACTTCCTTCACCGTGCCGAAGCTCTGGATTTTATTGTAATCGACAATAGTCACCAGATTATCGAGCTTGTGGAATGGTGCAAACAACGCCGCTTCCCAGATGGAACCTTCATCGCATTCGCCGTCGCTGAGCATCACGAACACCCGCGCCTCGCTCTTATCGGCGCGTAAGCCTATCGCCATGCCGCAGCCAAGGCCTAAGCCATGCCCGAGCGAACCGGTGGAGACTTCCACGCCCGGCACACCGGCATGGTTGACATGCCCGGTCAGTTTCGAGCCGTCCTTGCAATAGCTTTTCAACATCTCTTCGGGGAAAAATCCACGCGCCGCAAGTGTCGCGTACAGAATCGCCGTGCCGTGCCCTTTGCTTAAAATAAAACGGTCGCGCTTGGGATTGTCCGGCGCTTCGGGCCATATCCTGAGTACGCTGCCATACAGCACCGCCAGCATATCCGCCATCGACAGGCAGGTGCCGATATGCGACGCCTTCGCCGTATGCACCATGCGCAGCGCATTGGCGCGGATCCGTTTAGCCATGAGTAAGCTGTCAGGCATGTTTGGCGTACCAGGCTACGGTTTGTTCAATGCCTTCTTTTAGCGTAACGCAGGGTTGCCAGCCAGTAGCATTTTTGAGGCGGGAAATATCGGCCTCCAGATGCATGACCTGATCGGGGCGGTAGGGAATTTCGCCATAGCCCAGCGCCAGCGACGGATTGATAAGGTCACGAATATATTCCGCCGTTTCGCGCAGTGGCGGCGCATAACCGCTGCCAAGATTGAAAATACCTTTTGCTTTGGGCGTCAGCAGCGCTTCCGCAAAAGCCTCCGCCGCATCGACGACATAAATAAAATCCCAGCGCTGTTCGCATTTGGTAAGGCCGGGGCTGCGCCCGCCCAGCAACTCCGTCACCATGTAGGGAATCAGCCAGTAAGGCTGGTTGTCGGGGCCGTATGTGGAAAATACGCGCAAATGCGCAAAGCGCACGTCATGTTCGCGGCACACCTGCTCCGCCATATTGCAGGCGGCGAGCTTGGAATGGCCATAGAGCGTTGTCGGCTCCGTAGGATCGGTTTCGTTGATGCGCCGGTTCAGCGGCCCGTATTCGGCCTGCGACCCGGCATTGATAAAATGCTTCACGCCCGCTTTTGCAGCAAGATCGGCAAGCCTGACGGTTGCGGGAATATTCTCGGTCTGTGTAAGGTCGTTGCGCGCGCTGTTGGCCACGCCGATCCATGCCAGATGCAGCACGGCTTCCGGCTTAAACGCAAGGAACGCATCCCGGTAACTGTCGGGCGACAATAAATCGCCGCGAATGACAGTGAGCTTGTCGGCAAAATCGGCAAGGCGCGGCGGTATATCTTTCCCGCGCAGCAGAACGGCGACGTCCATTCTGCGGTTAAGCAACGCCCGGGCGACGTAACTGCCGAGAAAACCGCTGGCACCTGTCACTACACAACGCATCACAATGCTTCCTTCACCAGTTGCACGGCCTGTGCCAGGCGCTCTTTCGCCGTCGGCCTGCCCGGCACATCCTTATAGCCGAAACGGTGACGATGCACCAGCTTCGCCAGTATCACGCGCAGAAAATAAAGCGTAAACGGTACCGTAAAGTCACGGTCGCTTTCATCGGCAATGCCATAGCCTTCCAGAAAGGCCGCCCAGCGCCGCGCCGGATGGAATGTTGCCCAGAACGCCACATCATAGAGCGGGTCGCCCGCCATGGCGTCTTCCCAGTCCACGACGGCGCTCACCTGCACGCCGTCCATGAAGATATTATGGTTGCCGGGGTCGCCATGCAGCAGGCAGGCCGGTCGCGCATCCCACGCCGATTGCAGGGCGGCAAACCAGTCGCGCATGGCGGTGGCAGCGTCATCATCACATAGCCCGAGCGACAGGCAGGTATGAATATGCGTATCGAGATTAAGGGCCAGATAGTCATGCCAGTTGTCATGCACACCGCGCAAACCTGTCTCCAGCGTGGAAAGATCGAGCAATCCCGCACCGCTGGCCGGTATGTGGTGCCACTGGCGCATGGCGGTGCCGAGCGCAAACAGCCGGACGGGATCGTCCATATCGGCATCGGGCAGCGCGGCCAGCGAACGCCCCGGCGCCATATCGGTCAGCATAAATTCAAACGGTGCGTGCCTGCGGCTGGTATCGACGGCATGAACGCGCAGCGACGGCAGGCCAAGCTCCCTGCATTGCGTTTGCGCATACGCCTCCAGCGCCATACCCTCATCGCGCTCGAAAATACCCGGTGCGGTACTGCGCGCGATCATCTGCGCGCCGGACTGCATGCTGACATGGTGAATCAGATGGAATGTGCCCTGCGACTGGCCGGGACGGATATCATGCACCAGTTCCCCAAGCGTAGCCTGCACCGCTTTGGCAAGCAGGCCGCAGCGCGCCTGCGCTTCTTTGGGATTGCTGTCACGCAACGCCCTGAGCACGGCGTCATCCACGGGAATGTCCGTCTTCAGGTAGAAAATGCCACGCCGGTGGGAAGACGTGTCAGAAAACACGGTGTGTCTTCACGCCGCCTGTTTGGAGCTGAGCATCGTATCATACACCAGCAGCGGCAGCATGACCGAAGTAATGCTCGCGATTTCCTTTTTCTGCTCGGCAGTGAGCTCGTTCATGGTGGCAATATTGACATCCGTCGTCGGGATGCGCACGGTGCCCCATGGATAGACCTGCTCCATCTTCTTGCCATTCCATGACGGGAACAACAGATTATCACTCCAGCCGAGGCCCATTTTCTTGGCGAGGTCGCCCATGGTCTTTTTCGGGTCAGCCACGAGATCTTCAAAGCGCATAATATGATAGCGGCCCGGGAAACGCTGCTGGAACACCAGCGAATGATGCTGCATCATCGCCCACGTCCATGCATAGCGCTGCAGCGACAGCGGATACGGGCGCTTGCAGGTATCGGCATAGCCCGACCATGGGTTGCGCACCACGTGCAGGATATGGCCGTTGGGGAAATCGTTGAGGATCATTTCACCGTCAAAACCGATCACCGGGCTATAGCCGACATAGGCGTTTTCCTTACCGGTGGTGGTGACGTTCTTCCACGCCTTGAAGGTGGATTCAAAAAACGCCGCTACGATATTGGCGCGGGTGCGTGGCTTGTTTTTCATGATTTCGCAGAAGATGGCCTTGCGATCCTTGTCGTCGGCGACGAAATCGGCGTCGCGGAATTTGCTGACATGGCGTGAGCGCGTGCAGGTTTTCCATTCTTCGTCGAAGAACATTTCAAAATCGTCGGCGACGTTGCCGGTAAGCGGGAATTCAGGATAACGGTATTTCAGCGGGTACAGGCCTGACATGTAATCCTGCGTACGTGAATTGCCGAGCTGCGATTCAAACGGATATACATAAAGTTCCGGATGGCCGTCCAGGAAGCGGTGCGTGGTGTTGCCGCCATTTTCATACATGGCAGAGATCATGATAAGCTTCATGGGATTGGTGGTCATGATTTTTTTTCCTTTTGTGTAAACGGTACCGCTATTTATCCGGCGTGTAGCTTAAGCGGGAAAAATTTAAGTAATCGTTAAGCGGGGTTAGTAAAAGTGCCTGATACTATGTATAACCAGCGCCAAACGCGCTTTCAAACACTTTCTGCGGTCCATAAACAAGCCATTGCCACTGCTTTGTGCAGAATATATGCTGCCCCCCACCGCAACATAAGGATAGCCCCCATGCCACTTACGACTGCCATGATACGCGACCAGGCCAAGCCCAAAAGCACACCCTACAAGCTGCAGGACGAAAGCGGCCTGTACCTGCTGGTACAGCCGGACGGCACCTTGACATGGCATTTCCATTACATCATCGGCGACGCGGAAAAGGAGATTGCGCTGGGTACCTATCCCACCCTGTCGCTGAGCGACGCGCGCAAGCGCCGCGCGGCCTTGCAGCGCCTGACGTCGCAGGGTATCGACCCGGCAGCGGCCAAACCAGACAAGGCGGAAGCCGAACCAACGTCCACCGAACCGGCACCATTACTGGTGCCTGCGGCGGCATCAAGCAAGGCTCCCAAAAAATCCCCCAAGGATGAGGTGGCAAAATTACCCCCCATGCCGTTGATCGCCTACAAGCTGAACAAGCTGGAAATGCCTCTGGTGGCGGGGACCAGCGCCCGCGAATGGATGGACCTCACGGCGCAACGCTATGCCTATCGCTGCATGCCGATGCTGATCGCCAATCAATCCGGCTGGATGCTGCTGAGCAGCCACACCATCAGCGCCATCTGGGACGGACGCCAGATTCATGATGGGCTGAAGATCACTGCCGTAGAGGGTGAAGGCCGCTGTAACGCCGTCAGCATGTTCGGTTCAGGCATCATCACCTTTACCATTCCCTATCTGTTCCGCACGCCACCGGGCTTCAATCTGCTGGCCATGGCGCCGCCCAACTGGCCCAAAGACGGCGTCACCGCGCTTTCGGGCGTCGTCGAGACGGACTGGGCCGAATCCACCTTTACCATGAACTGGAAAATCACCCGCCCGCACCACCGTGTGACGTTTGAAAAAGGTGAGCCGATCTGCATGCTCGTGCCGCAGCGGCGCTATGAGGTGGAAAGCTTTCAGCCCGTGGTGCGCGACATCGGCACTGACCCCGAGCTAAAAGCGGACTATACGAAATGGGCCGAGAGCCGCATGCAATTCAACACCGATTTAAAAGTAACCGGAAGCCAGGCCCAGAAAGAAGGCTGGCAGAAGCATTATGCGCAGGGAAAGACGGTATCGGAAAAACGCAGCACCGTGCATCAGAGCAAGCTGAGCGTGAAGGAATTTGTCATCGAGCCGGGTGAATTTACCAACAAGAAGAAATAGCGGCGATTATCCGGCGCGTTCCACCTTCGGAGCACCCATTACCTCATGCACATAGGTGCGGGTGGCATGTACGACTTCACGCACCATCTGCTCGGCTTCCGGCACTTCCGGATCCCGGGAGTACGTTTGCATCAGCTTCGGTATCCCGGCCTTATCATAGGCCTGGATCAGCTCATCGCGTATCAGATCGTCTACGGTTGGCTTGCCGGTAAAATCGCGCATGCGTATAATTTCGGGGGGATTGTTTTCATCACCGGCCCAATTGGCTTTAGGCGCGAGGCCTTTGTAGGAAACCGGCGCAACGACGCCGCCATTAATAGCCTTATCCTCAAGCTCATGCATCTTTTTGATAAGCTCCAGCTCAAGCCGACGCGCTGCGTCAAAATCGCCGAGCGCAACGCCGTCCTCTAAATGGTACCCGGCATTCATCAACACCCGGCACGGCGTGAGCACCGATTCGGCATCGAATACTTTAGGCACTTTGACAGACCTGACTGCCTCAGCCTTAGAGGTTTCAGGCTTAGCGACCTCCGGGGGTTTCTCGCCCGCATTACTTCTCAGCCATTGCCTCCAGTTCAGCCACTTAAACATACGTCCCTGCATCCTAATTATTAAATTAGGTTTACAGCTATAGCATCGAATAATAATTGAAATCAACGGTATATTGCGCCAAAATCCTGAATTCCTCTAATTCGCCGACCTTAATATTCCTGTAACATTAGCATGTTAGCATAAAGGGGAAGGATATAAGGCATGGCTGACCTCGAAACGATTATTTTTAAAAGCGGCGGAACCGAGATGGCGCTCACCCCCATCAAGGACGCCACGCCTGCGTCGCTCGCCCAGACCCTGTATAAAAAAGGGCATCACCTCATCGTCTATGCCGACTATCATCACGGCGACCACGCCATCCTTGCTCCCTTGAATGAGACGCTGAAATCCAAGGATGCAGCCATTTCTCACCTGATGATGGAAGCGCCGCATGTGCACCAGAAATATGTCGATGCGTACCTCAAGGGTGACACCGGAACAGACACGGAAAAAAAAGACGCGGCGCTATGGCTCAACAATGTGAAAGCGCCGGATATACACACTCCCGATCCTGATACAGTAACCCTTAGCGCAGAAGATAAGAAAAAATTCACCACCCCGGAAGCGCAGGCGGCGGAACTGAAGAAAAGAGTCGCCAAGGAAACGATCGACCGCGACAAGCTGGTTGCAGGCCGTATCGAAACCTATGAGACGGCGCGCATCGGTAAAATGGACATCAAACTGGTGGATAAGCGCGACACGGACGAATTTGAAAAATGGCGGCTCAAGCATAACGATAACGTGCACCTGCAGCGCGATCAGGCCATCACGCTGGCGCTGGCAGCAAAAGGTCTGAAGCTGGACGATCTGGAAGCGCTGGAGAAGAAAGACCCGGCGGCCTACAAGACCAAAATGGAAGAGCTGGAAAAACATATTTTTGACGCCATCGCAGAGGATAAATACTCTGTAGCATTTGCGAAAGGCCTGCTCGTACGCTCCAAACCGTCCACCCTGAAAGGCGTAGTGGAAGAGCATCTTGAGACTCTCGGCTTTCCCAAAGACAAAATACCCGATGCTGCCGAACTGACCAAAAAATATACCACAAAGAAAAAAGAGGGCGAAGACGAGTTGGCCAAGCTATCCATTGCCCGTGATGAAAGCCGCGACCGTGAAATGGCCGCCACCATGATCGCCGCCTTTGACAAGCGCGACCCCAAGGCTCCATTCCGCGCCGCCGCCTCTATTGGCGCCGGACATCTGGAAGATACGAAAAAGGAAGGCCGGACCGCTCCGAACGTGATGGAACTGCTGCGCAAAAATGATGGAATTAAGGCCGTGCGCGTCGACATATTGCCGGTATCCGAAGCCATGATCGCCAAATACGGCAAAGTCTTCGCCGGCGGCAAAGACGGTGCCGACTACACCATATTGGTAGCCGGTGCCCGCAAGGAATTTCTCTATGAAGAAACCTCGCGCCGCAAGGCCACCGACAAGGAAACGGAAAAAACAAAAGCCAGCCTCGATGCGCCCACCTCGCCCGGTCTCGTCCCCAAAGCCGATATCGGGATTGCCATGTCCGACGGAATGCTGGGCGATCTCAGCATCCCCGCCTTTGGCCCCAAGCCCACCAACACACTCACCCTGACCGACCCCAAGCCCCCGGGCGGCAAAAGCGGATTCCGCGACTAAAACCCGTATAGTTTATTGATTTTTATATTTTTTTTCCTGTGAGAAAAGGCTATTTACAGTCTGTGCAACATCTGGGGAATTAACCATTTTTTCATACAACCTTAACAATCCATAATCCCTTCGCGGGCTATACTATGGTCTGAATTATGTGTCATTTCGAGAAAGCATCCCTATGGCAATTCACCGCATCAAGGCTCATCAGTTAGCGAGACTGATCGAGGAGCGTGGCTTTTTCCATAATGAAGACGCCGTTGCCACCGCCCTGAAAACCGCACATCCCGATGCCATTGCCGCGCTGGTAAATCAGCGCGAAGATCTGGCCGCGCATATTCTCAGCGAACAGATAGGCGTCGATCACGACGATGAGGACAGCGTTGCGAATTTCAGGAAAATGCAAAAACTTTTCCCCGGCATAACGGAAAAGGACGCCAATTCCCATGATAGCACCGAACGCTACCGCGACCAGAGGGAAGTCTATATCGGCACTGTGAGTGCCGAACTTAGGGTTCCGGAAGCAGTGCTGGCTGAGCAATTTGAGCAGGACGAAACGGTCATTCGCGGCACCATCGCCAGAATTCTCGAGGAACGCATCAAACCGATAGAAATCACACCCGGCGGTCTTGCGCGCTGGAACAAGTCTGAACCCATCGCCGCCGAAGTACTGGACGGCACTATCAGTGATCTGCAACTGCTGCGCACCAGCAAGCGCCTGCTGGCCGAACGCGGTGAAGGGCTGGAAATCGCCGTGGAAAGATTCATCCAGCAGGTGATGCTCATGCGCGAAGCCGCCGGACCTACCGGCCCTACCCCAGGTAGCCATGGAGCTAACGGACATGACGGGGATAAGATTGCCAATTACATGCCTCAGGGCGGCAAGAAACCTCGCCAATACAAGCTTTCAACAATGGACGGCGAAGAGTTGGTCAATATCGCCATTGACCGCCAGGTGCGCCCCATGCTCATCAGCAAAGGTATCAAAGACGTTGCAGACCTGACGAACCTGCGCACCGCGCGCGAAGACCTTGCCGAATCAATGCTCTACACCGCAAACGAGGAAATCAAGAAAATTCCCAAACCGCGTGCTGGCAAAGACAAGCTGGCGGCCATCGACAAGATGCTTCCGGACGTCCCCGAATTTGACCTGCATGATCCCGCCTCAGCCGTGACGTCCAACGCAACATTTCACAGCTCCATGGGACACGCAGTAGCCAATTACACCGGCACGCTGGAACTTACGAATAATATCCACAGCGACGAGGCCGATCGCCAGTTCCGTCACGATTATAGCCGCCTGCGCAGGACCATCAAGGAAATCGCCGTCAATAAGCTGCAAACCGTCGAGAGCAAGCGTACCGCCCTCACCTCCGGCATGGTGGATTCGCTGGTGGTTGCCGTGGGCGATCTGCGCACGTCCGGCCGCCTGCCTGACGAAGCACTCGTCACCGCCGATACCTTACTGGCAAGACTCCCCGCCGTAGGCGAAGATTTGCATCAGCAGGAACTGAAACAAGACCGCCGCACAAGGCACTAAACAGGGGCGCCGCTTAGCGGACGGCAACTGTCATCAGGAATTTTACGCCAAAGCCAATGAATGTCGGAACGCTGACCAGCGTGACCACGCCGGTAACAATCGCGTGCTCCAGCGGCGTAGCGCCGTTTTCGTCCTGCATAAAATGAATGAAATGGGGGATGAGATGGGACATGTGGGGCCTCCTGTCGTTTTTTATAATGGACTTTTTTGTAGTCTCTCCAGTATAACGCCCCAATGGTTAACAATTGTTAAATATTGGGGCTTGCCGGTAGGGGGCGACAAGAAGCGCCGCGGGAAAATTCCCGCTGGCGACCCGCCAAGGCACCGCAGAGCTGAACTAAGCCGGTGGCTTAGTTAGCAGCGTTAGCGTGCAATTCGGAGGATGGGGTGGGGTGAATAACGTAATAGCCTACAGCCATGGGAATGCTGAGCATTACCACGAGACCAAACAACATCCAAAGACCACTGTAATTTTTCTGAGACTTCATACTACGCTTTCCCCTTTTGTAATAAGTTTAGGAGTAAGCGCCCTGCAACCTGTTGGAACCGTTAACGATTCTCTTTTGCTGGGTGTTTCAACCAGCGTTAAGACCAGAGTAAGCGATTGTCAGATCATTGTCAATGCCCCAATAATAACCAGCATTTCCAATACCATAAAATTACTATCCACAAATGCTCCGGGGAACCCCGCCCCGTCACCCGCAGGAACCCTAGCCATGCCGGGATTTATGCGTTATACTGGCCTTATGTATTCTGCTTCAACTTACAGACGTTTACTAGAGTGCTTGCTCGTTTTCGTCGCCCTGCCGGTGGTTATTGTCTGCCTCAAGCCACTGGGTTATGTCATCGCGATTTTATGGTTCCTCATGGCCTTCTGCTCGCAGGTTTTGCAGCACCAGTATGGCTGGACGTTCAAACATGACTGGAATATGGCCGGGCTTAATCGTGCTGCAATGCGGCATATTATCATGCGCTTCATCCCCTGCGCCATCGCGCTGACCTGGTTCACCTACATCATGGTGCCCGACCAGATGTTCAACCTGCCGCAGAAAAGCATCGGCCTGTGGCTGGCGGTCATGCTGCTTTACCCGCCTCTATCCATCCTGCCGCAGGAGGTGATCTATCGCAGCTTCTTCCTGCGCCGCTACACCCCGCTTGTCCAGAATGAAGCCTATGTGCGCGTACTCTGCGCGCTGGCCTTCGGCTGGATGCATATCATCATGTGGAACTGGGTTGCTGTGTTGCTGAGCGCCATTGGCGGCGTATTGTTCGCCGACACCTACCAGCGCACCCGCTCACTAGCCGCCGTCTGCTTCGAGCACGCCCTCTATGGCTGCTTTGTGTTCACCATCGGCCTTGGCTATTTCTTCTACCATGCCAACGGTATGCGCTAGTTATAAAATTAGCAATACCAATCACTTATTTTAATAATCGAAAGTAATGGATTATGATATTTCATGGGCGCGGCGGGCGACCAGCACCGTCCCGAATACCGGCTTGCCGTCCTCGCTGCGCAGGTCGCCGTCCTGATGAATGATCAGCTCATAGCCCGCATTATAGAGCATCGTCTGGACGTAATCGGCGCTATGGCCGTAACGCCCCGACACATGCAGGCGGAAGGCGTCCGTAGTGTCATCCCGCTCAACGCTGAACACCAGTAGTCCGTGCGGCGCCAGCGTCTGGCGGGCAGCGCTCAGGAATGGCACAAGGTTCCCCGTATACACCAGCACATCCGCCGCTACGATCAGCTCATAGGTCTTTTTGCTGTCCAGCATGAATTCGACCATATCGCGCCGGTACAGCTCGACATAGAGCAGCTTGTTATGGGCCTGCGCCAGCATCCTCTCCGACAAATCCACGCCCGCGCGCCGTCCGCTCATGTCCTGAAGGGCCTCCGCGGCAAGCCCGGTGCCGCAACCGAGATCGAGCAGGCTTAGCTCCGCCGTGTCCTCGCCCACCACCTGCTTTACCAACCCGGCGATCATCCCCGGCGTGCGATAGGACAGATCCTCCCGCATATGGTAATCGAAGCTTTCCGCCGCCCCATCAAACAGCGCCGAGATGAATTCCGGGGGCGCAGCGCTGGTCGTATAGCCATCGAGGCTGGCCCGCATATGGTGCAGGCTCGGGTCGTAGGGCTTAAGCTGTAAGAGCGTATCCAGCACCACCCGCGCCTCGTGGTGCTTCTGCTGGGCGATCAGTACATTAAACAAATCGCCCTGCAAGTGGTTGTAATCCGGGTTGAGCCTGAGCACGAGGCGGTACGCCCTCTCCGCTTCGGGAAACCGTTCAAGCTGTTGCAGGGCGCGGGCATGCTGTAGCTGGAATTCGGCCACGTCGGGGGCGTATTGCACCGCCCGCTTGGCAAAAGCCGCCGCCTTGTCGGGATGGCCGCTGGCCATGAACACCTGCGACATCAGGTAATGCCCATGCGACGATTTCGAATCCACCGCCAGCAACTCGCGGCACAGCTCCGCCGCCTCGCGCACCTGCCCGGAGGCAAGCAGCGTCTGCGCCGTATGGTAGGTCGATAGGAAATCGCCGGCCATGATTATGCGTGATGGGCTATAGTCATACCGCCAATATTACCCGCCACGGGCAGCAATGGAACAGGTTTTTCTGTAACCAAGCCTTCACCAAACCTTAACATTAAAATCCAAAGATATGCGATAAAATATCCTGATAACACTGAATGGAGTGACCCCATGGCACCCGTACCTGAACCGATTACCCCCGCGCAGATGATCCAGAAGCGCCGCGATCACCTCAATAAGGCCATCCCCCTGACCGGGGATGAGCGCCTGAAGGCTGAGGATGCACGCGAAGCCTTGGCACGACAGGCCAAGCTGCTGCAAAAAACGGTCGCGGAGGATTATAGCGCCCGCACCGGCCTCAGAGATGACTCCAATTACGTCCAGTTTCAGATGCAGAATCTGATGAATGCCAAGGCGGAGGCCATCGCCACCGTATCCTATATTTACGCGCAGAAGCCCGACGAGCTTGGCCCGGAAGCATGGAAAGAGATTGAAGCCACCATGAAACCGCTTATCGAAAAGGTCCAGAAAGACAACAAAGGTTTTAACGCCCACCACACCACCACCCTGCGCCATCTGGATTATTTCGGCGCGGATATTGAAATGCAGGCAAAGCTTGCCGATAAGGAAGGGCTGAAATCAAAGGCGTTGGAGCGCTGGAACCTTCGCGCCGACCGCTTGGGGGCCTTCATGAAGGCCAATCCGCTACCGGAAAACGCCACCGAAGAACAGCACGAAGCCTCGCGTATTAAGCTGGTGACAACCCCGGTTAAGGCGGGGGAAGAACAGCAATTTGAAGCGCATCTGAAGGGTTACGCCACGGAGCTCAAAAAACTTCCCGACACCATCTACCTTGAATACATCGGCAAAGCCCGCGCCAACGCCGCGACGACGGAAGAACCGCCGCTGCCGGGCACTACGCCGCCGCCTCCGGGCGAGATGCTGGGCGCGCCGCCTCCCTCGCCGCCACGCGGCAGAACCATGCTCTAGGCAGCCAGAGACAGCAGCTCGTCATTGACCTTGAGAACCACGTCGATATTGCCGCGCGTCGCCTTGGAATAAGGGCAGACCGTGTGGGCGGTGGCCACCAGTTTTTCAGCACTGATCTTATCCATGCCGGGCAGGGAAATATCCAGCACTACGCTGATGAAGAACCCATCCTCGCCCTGATTGAGGCTGACCTCGGCCTCGATCTTCGGCGTGCCGATATCGATCTTCTGCATGCGGGCGACATGGGACAACGCACCGCCGAAGCATGCGGCATAGCCGCAGGCAAAGAGCTGTTCGGGGTTGGTGCCGGGCCTGCCGCTGCCGGGCGCAACAAAATCAACAGAAAGTTCCTTATCGTCGGTTTCGGCATGGCCTTCACGCCCGCCGGTAGCGACGGCATGGGCCGTATATAAGGCTATCATAGACATACTCCTTTAGCAGTTACCCCTCTGTGGTATTCTACCCCCCTATGGCCATAAAGAAACCATAAGTAACTCCGCCGCGCACGTATGCGTGGGAAATTAAACCGATTTTTGAGAGTGTTCGGTGGGTGTATTAAGCAGCTTTACTGCCCATATTCTTTGCTGCCGCCTTAATTTCCTCGTCCGAAACGTCACGCACATGGCTGGCAACCGTCCACATGATACCGAACTTGTCGGTAAAGCTTCCGACGCGGTCGCCCCAGAACATATCCTGCAGCGGCGATTTTTCAATAAGGCCTGCCTTTTGGGCCTGAGCAAAGGTGGCATCTACATTGTCCACATAGACATAAAAACCAGAAATGGTGGGGGTAGCGCAGCCTGATTCCGGCATGACATCGCACAGAAATAATTTGGAATTGCCCAGCTGCATGCAGGCATGTGCAATTTTTTTACCGTCGGGTGACGGCATGGAATATTCGAGCCTGGCATCGAAGGCCTTCTGGTAAAGTTTTATAGCCTCCGCGGCTCCGTCAACAACGAGAGTCGGAGTGAGGCTGCTGAAACCTTGAGGGATTGGGGATACGGTCATAAGAATGCTCCTTTGGTGAATGAGGGAATACAAAATAAAATCGTTTGCTGGAATGGGGTAGCAGTTTTTGCACGTAACCTCTACTGCTTGGGCATTTCCGGAATTTCAGCCCTGATGGTGATATCCGCTTTATCGGTACCTCCGCCCTGCGAAAATGCATAGACCGCTCCCAGTGCCACGACGATGCCGAGCACAACCAGTAAACCGCCGGAAACCGCGTTACTATCTCCTCCAGACGCCATAACTTCCTCCTCTAGTTGATTGAGTAAGCTAGTCTGGCAAATCCCGGCTAAGGGATCGAGAAGGTATCTTTGGTTATGAAATAGTTTTTGTATAAAGATGGGGAGTTATTGCGCGCGTAAAGTCGTAGTCCCGCGCCCGGGCAAGCCCGCCCGAATTTTGTCGGCGATGCCGGCCGCCTCCGTTTCGGGCGTATCGCTTAAGCGAAGCATCCGCATGTCGCCTTCGAGACGCGTTTTCCAGCGCGTTTCCTCGCTACCTTCCGGATCCCCCCATGCCGGACGCACGCAGCATCACCGCCGTGGCCAGCCGCTCCAGCGTCTGTACCAGATGGTTCTGATTCTCGTATAGTTGGGTATTATAGTCGTGGGCGTGCAGCTTGGCATGATACGCCTTCCCTAGCCGTGTTTCACCGTCGGCATATTCCACGAGCCCAGCCTTTGCCAGCAGTCTCTGTGGAGGAGTCAGTCGGGGAGAAGGCATTATTTTCTAATGCTGGCCAGAAGATCGCGCAACGCATAAGGGAGGCGGCCATCGGGAAGAAGATTGCCGAGATCGCCCAGCGACCATTCCACATTGCGCGCCATATTATTCACCCGGAACGGCATTTTGAGCCAGTCCAGCGGTTCGGGGTTGGCCACATTCTGGATCGACTTGGCGGTCCAGACAGCGCGATCGATGCCCTTAGTCGCCTGCCATGCGGAAAAAGAGTCTAGGCCGATACCTTGCCCGAGCTGGGTGGAGCTGGCATACTGGGCAAGAAATGTACTGCCCCTGATGCCTGAAAGATAGTCGGTGACACCCGCGCCGGGCGCCAAAGCGCCCCTCACCTTCGCCACCTGCGTGATGGCTCCGAACGCCTGAATAATGTCCATTTGATCTTTTGCACTAACCATAGGATTATTCTAGCAATATCAATGATATACCGCAAACACCTATGTATGAAGTTTGGATGACGGTACTATGACCGTGCGAATATAATAGATTTTTCTGTTGCTTAGCCGATGCCGGCTTCCTTAAGCTGCTGCCCTATTTTCTGGACGCTGGCGGGCGATCCGTCGGTATCCTTGTTGCTGACGGAAATGGCCTGCAGGGCTTTATTCTGCTCAGCGCTTAAACCGAGCGTAGCCGTGATTCTATTGATAAAATTGATCAGCGGCCCGGACGTGCCGAAGGTGGAGGTAAAATCGGCAGTAAGAGGAAAGCTGCCATCCGCCGCCGCTTCCTTGCCCATGAGCGCGTTGAACATGCCATTCAGCGAGCCGATGGCATTGTCTTTGAACCCTTCGATCGTTCCCATGATCGAATCGCTGCTGTCTCCTGCAGAGACCGCGTTCATGCTCAGAATATCCATGGCATTGCTGTTGCCGCCGCTATTCTGGCCCTTTTTCGGCCCCAGATCAAAACTGGCCAGCAACGCATCAAAATTACCCGCCGCAAACACCGGGCTATGCTTCTTAGCCTCCTGGTTATTTACCACATGATAAGAAGAAAGCACCCCCGTCTGTATCACTGACATAATCACTCCCTGCTGTTTGAACAGTTAAACAGAAGCAATAATCATACCGAATTGTTAATTTGGGCTTGAATCCGCCAATAATGTAGATAGTTCAATATGCTGAATAAGTTTTTCTGTGAATGTGCCTAAGAGGTGGTCATTCCTGCCCCCTACGTCATTCCTGCGCAGGCAGGAATCCATATTCCAGAAACGGTTCAGCCTTGCCGATTAGCCCATCATACAAATCATGCCAATCGGGATTCGCTTCATCAATCAGCTTGGTCTTCCAATCCCGCTTCCACCGTTTCAGGCGGGTTTCGCGCTGTATCGCCTCGCTGATGTCTTCATAGATTTCAAAATAGACAAGCCTGTGCACCTGATACTCTTTGGTGAAGCCCTCAGCCAGGTCATTCTTATGCTCATAGACACGCCTGACAAGATCACCCGTCACACCGATATACAATACGCCATACTTTTTACTGGCGAGAATATAAACGTAGGATTGCTTGCCGCTCATCACACAAACTCATGGGTTCGTGGTTATGGATTCCTGCCTGCGCAGGAATGACGATATTAGATAGTGTAGTCACGAGATATTCGCCCAGAGAACGAGGCATCGAATTTGGACGGCGGCGAGGAATGATGCAGTATTTTTGGCATAGCGTGTGGCAATGCCCCGCCAGCGCTTGAGATG
>Ga0163144_10002028_pt1 | contig 47218 bp, 55 predicted proteins | sample OliLak19BULKMAT1_FD_123175 | JGI IMG/M metagenome (GOLD analysis project Ga0163144, IMG submission 123175) | Freshwater microbial mat bacterial communities from Lake Vanda, McMurdo Dry Valleys, Antarctica - Oligotrophic Lake LV.19.BULKMAT1 | ecosystem: Environmental > Aquatic > Freshwater >... | reverse complement strand
GGCATCGTCTGATAGCCGCTCACTGTCCGAACCACGGAGAGCATTCATGGCCGAGGGATCGGCGCCGTGTACGAGCGCATAGCTTCGGCGAAGAAGGTCTCCGCTCCGAGCCGCGTGCACATTGCTCAGACCTTGTGGCCGTCGCCAAGCTCAGGCTGGGGTCGGCCGTAACTCGGCCAGCAGTTTCGTGAGGACGGCGTGTTCGACCGGCTTTATCAGATGGCCGTCGAAGCCGGCCTCTTGGGACTTGCGGCGGTCCTCATCCTGTCCCCATCCCGTCAGGGCGACGATCACGATGTCTTTGCCCCACGGCTGTTGGCGAATCTGGCGACAGGCCTCGTACCCGTTCAGTTTCGGCAGGCCGATGTCGAGCAGGATGACCTCGGGCCGGAACGTCGCCGCCGCTTCCACTGCCTCCAGGCCGTCGTGGGCGATGTGCGTCTTGTGGCCGGTCAGGTTCAAAAGAATGGCGAGAGACGTGGCCGAGTCCCGTTTGTCATCGACCACGAGAATGCGGCGGGCCGTCAGCGGCGTCGGCTCGTTGACGGTCGGCTCGGGCGGCAGCTCGCCCGCATCCGCCAAGATCGGCAGACGCACTGTGAACTCGCTCCCCTGACCCACACCGGCACTATGGACCTCCACCGTGCCGTCGTGCATCTCCACCAGGGTTTTCACCAGCGTCAGGCCGATGCCCAACCCGCTGACTGAACGGGCCCGCGAAGTATCAAGCTGCACGAACATCTCGAAGATGAGGGGAAGCTGGTCGGCGGTGATGCCGATGCCGTTGTCCCGCACTCGGATAGCCGCATCCTTGCCCTCGCGCTCGACGGTGAGCCAGATCTGGCCGCCCCGGTCGGTGAACTTGCCGGCGTTGTTGAGCAGGTTGCCCATCACCTGGGCCAGCCGAGTCGGGTCGGCGTTCAGGAAGATCGGCTCCGGCGGCAGCGTGACGGTCAGTGCATGATCCATGCTCTCGCACTGCGGCTGGATGGCTTCGACGGAGTGGTGAACGGCGGACGCCAGTTCGATGCGCCCCCTGCGAAGCTCGATCTTGCCCCGACTGATGCGGCTCACGTCGAGCAAGTCGTCCACCAGCCGCACCATTTGACCGACCTGACGCTCCATCATCGCGGACGCCAAATGGACGACCTCGTCCTCCGGTCGCTGACGCTCCTGGCTCGCCGTGAGCCGCATGATTTGCAGGGCGTTGCGGATCGGGGCGAGGGGGTTGCGGAGCTCATGGGCCAGCATCGCCAGGAACTCGTTCTTGCGGCGGTCGGCCTCCTGCAACGATTGTTCGTAGCGTTTGCGTTCGGTGACATCCCGGGCGGCGGCGAACACGCCGCGCAGCTTCCGGTCGCGGTCGTGGAAGGTCGTCGCGTTGTACGACACCACGGTTTCCTTGCCGTCTCTGGCGCGCGCCGTGAGCTCGTAATCGGTGAGCTTGCTTTCCCTCAGCACCCGCCTGATGCCGGCCTCGGCTCGCTCCGGGTCGGTGAAGTAGTCCTTGAACGGCGCGCCGATCAGCTCGTCGCGCGTGGATCCGGTGAGCGCCTCCATCTGCTTGTTCACGTCGGTGATGATGCCGCGTGGGTCGGTGGTCATCAGCGCGTCAATGTTCGATTCAATCAGCGAGCGCGTATAGAATTGTTGATCTCGCACGGCCTGATCGAGCAGCATCCGCTCGGCTTCGACCTGCTTGCGCGCCGTATTATCGGTGCCGATCAACAGATAGCCGATGATCGAGTTCTGCGCGTCGCGCAGCGCCGTGACCGACACCACCGCCGGGAACCGGCTTCCATCCTTGCGGATGTAGGTCAATTCGTAGATGTCCTCGATTCCGCGCGAGGCCTTGAACACCAGGGCCTCGAAGCCGGGCGTGATCGGGGTTCCGAGCTCGACGCTCAGCGCTTGGGCGCGCGCGATCACTTCCTGCGGATCGGAGATCTCGGCCGGCGTGATCCTGTTCATCACATCGGCGGCCGCGTAGCCCAGCATGCGCTCGGCGCCGACGTTGAAGATCTGGATGACGCCCTTGGCGTCGGTGGCGATGCTCGAGAAGTTGGCGCTGTTGAAAATCGCGCTCTGCAAGGCCCCGGCTTTGAGCAGCGCCGCTTCGGCCTGCTTGCGCGCCGTATTATCGGTACCGATCAACAGATAGCCGATGATCGAGTTCTGCGCGTCGCGCAGCGCCGTGACCGACACCACCGCCGGGAACCGGCTTCCATCCTTGCGGATGTAGGTCAATTCGTAGATGTCCTCGATCCCGCGCGAGGCCTTGAACACCAAGGCCTCAAAGCCGGGCGTGATCGGGGTTCCGAGCTCCACGCTCAGCGCTTGGGCGCGCGCGATCACTTCCTGCGGATCGGAGATCTCGGCCGGCGTAATCCTGTTCATCACATCGGCGGCCGCGTAGCCCAGCATGCGCTCGGCGCCGACGTTGAAGATCTGGATGACGCCCTTCGCGTCGGTGGCGATGCTCGAGAAGTTGGCGCTGTTGAAAATCGCGCTCTGCAAGGCCCCCGCTTTGAGCAGCGCCTCTTCAGCCCGCTTGGGCGACGTCCCGTCTACCATGGCCAGGAGCAGCAGTTCGCGGTGGTGGCAAGCCAGGAGCCTGCCGGCGTTGGCAGCCTCGCCCGGCGGCCGATCGCTGGAAAGGTGTGCTCGGGTTCGAAGTTGTCGAAGGCGGAACTCGTGGCGACCATGTTCTCGAGCAGGCTGCGCGGAAAGGGGATGTACCACCGGCCGTTTCCCAGCTCGTAGACGAGGCGGCCCTCGGTCTGGTCAGGCGAGACGTGGAACGTCTGGAAGAGCGGATAGCCCGGATCAGCTGGCGTACGCAAGGCCGGGTAGTGGGTGTGTCGGGTAGTGGGTGACGTTGCTTCCGAACACCGGGGTAGCGGCGGCCTTCAGGCCGCCATGGTGGTGCGAACGCACCGCCGACGCGCGCCGCGCATCGTACAACTCCGGATAAAACGATCGGGCAGAACTAAAATAGAAGATCTTCTGGAACTTCCCCCAGACGGACGTCAGACAAGTGACTGATTGAATACAATATCAGCTTGTCAGACGGGCGCCGAAAGGGTCACACTTGGATGCCGATTCGTAAGCGGGTGACGAACGCCGTGTAGCGTGCGCGAATCTTCGCCGGGCAGGATGCCGGGCGGAGGTGGAGCGATGATGAAGCAGCACGCGAGGACGCCGCGGGCGCAGGAGATGGAGCCCCTGGTGGAGCGGGGGAGCCCAGCGGGATGACGCAAGCCGCGTTTGCGCGGCAGTGCAAGATGTCGGTGCACACGTGTACGTGGTGGCGCCACCGACTGCGGGCGGCGGGCGTCCCGGCGCCGCCGGCGTCGCTCCGCGCGCCGCGGTTCACGGAAGTGGTGGTCGAGGCGCCGCGCCGCGGCGACGCGATCGTCGAGATCGCGCTGCGCAACGGGCGGGTGCTGCGCATGCCGCTCGGCAGCGTGGACGTGGCGGCGCTACGCGTGCTGCTGGGCGTGCTCGACGAGCCGTGCTGAGCCTGGCGCCGACGACGCGCGTGTTCGTGGCGCGCGGCGCCACCGACCTGCGCCGCTCGTTCGATCGGTTGGCGGCGCTGGCGGCCGACGTGCTCGAACTCACGCCGTGCGAGTGGCAGCGGCTGCGCGCCGAGCGCGCTCGCACCGCGGCCTGAGTCGCGACGCGGGCCCCCAACCCGCCGTCACAAGTCGTGCTGGCGGCGCCACGGGGTTCGTCACCCGCTTACGTCATTTCGATTCGCTGCGCCGCGGCCAGGTCGGTGATTTCAAGACCGACTAGGGGAGCAATGGACGGCCGCGTGAGTGCTATCCCCGCGCGCGTTCGGGGAATAACCGGTACGGTCGAGGCTTGACGAACGGTACATCTAGATGTACATCCATGGCATGGTCAAGACCTACACCGTCGCCAACGCTCGGGCAAAGCTCGCTGACATTGTCGACGAGGTTGAAGCCGGCTCCGACGTCGAACTCACGAGGCGCGGCAAGAAGGTTGCCATCCTAATGTCCGCCGCGCGATACGCGCGGCTTCAGGGCGAACGGGTGGCGTTCATGACGGCCTACGAAACGTTCCGTATGGGACACGACCTGATGGAGGCAGGGCTGGAGCGCTCCTGGGCGCGCGGACTACGCCAACGAGACGTCGGTCGGCCGGTGAAGTTTTGACCCGATTCCTTCTCGACACGAGCACCGTTTCTGCCGCGATGTGGAGAACCCCTGATCCCGGCGTGCTGGCAAAGCTCGACGAGCACGGCGGAGAGTGCGCGATCAGCGCCCAAGTCTGGCACGAGCTTCGATACGGCGTTGGGCGACTTCCACGAAGCAAGAGGCGCGACGTGTTGGAGGCATTCCTTCGGGACGTGGTCTACCCGACCCTGCCCATTCTCGCCTACGATGAGCGCGCGGCGGAGTGGCTGGCAGAAGAACGCGTGCGACTCGAAAAGGCTGGCAAGCACGCTCCTGTCGTGGACGGCCAGATCGCGGCCGTAGCAGCGACGAGCGGGATCCCCGTCGTCACCGCCAACATCGCCGACTTCTCCGGATTCAAGGGACTCGCCGTGTACAACTGGATGTCGGACAGGCGTTGAGAGTCGGTCCAACGGCTAGCGTTCAGCCGCAAGGCCCCGAGGAGCGACGTTCCCCGGCAAGAATAATTGACGTCGATCAGGCGCAGCAGGTGGGCCCAGGCGACGTGGCGGGGGCGGACGTACCCCGCTGGGGGCGCGCGTGGCCCGCCGGGGGCGAGGCCGCCCGCTGCTCCAGCAGCTCGCTCGGCGCGAAGCGCACCGCCCGCGTGCCGTCGCGCCAAGGCCGGCGCAGTCGCACCAGCACCCGGGCCTCCCGGGTCAGCTCCCAGGCGTCCTGCGCCACCAGCGGCCGCACGACGTAGGGGCAGAGATGCTGCTGGTTCCCAGACATGAACAGATCGTCCAACCGCTCAGAGCCGTAGGTGTCCGGCGCGTACGTCGCGGTCCCGTCCTCGGCCGCCGCCGGCGCGGCACGGGCCAACTGGCCGCAGGTGGCGCGGGCGACGCGTGCCACCGCCTCATCCTCGGTGAACTCGGCGCGGTCGCTGAACTCTTCCTTCGAAGTTGGTGCGCGCTACCGGCGCCGAAGGAAGTAGCACAGCCCGTGCCGGCAAGGGCGAGCGTCGCAACAGCACGGCGCGCACTGCCGGCGCATCGTAGCCGAGGGTGTCGCAGACGTTGGGGAACGAGAACGGATAGACACGGTCGTTGGAGGCCACCCACCAGTACGCGTCACGATAGGCGCGCTGCTGCGGCAGGCGCGTGCCGTGCGGGCGCGCGAGGTCGACTATCGCCTGCTCGAGCACGGCGTGCATCAAGCGCGACGATCCGGTGCGACTCAGATACACGGCGGCCCAGCCGAACACCTGGGCCGGCAGGAGTACGTTGGAGTCGTCGTCGACGGGCGGCGGCGAGAATGCGGAAACCTGTGCAGTCACTCAGCGTCCGCGAAGCAAGGGCCGATCCACATCTCCGCGGCGGCTGCTTCCCGTCCCATCCGCTTCTGATTCGGTCAGCGTCGTAAGAAGGACAGGTCGAGTTCCACCCGTGCCTGCCTTGCGCCTCACGTGCAGCCGCGGATGACGAAGAAGAACAGCAGCAGGGGCACCGGGATGCCGATCAGCCACAAGAGTCCCCAGCCCAACGCTCCACGCTCATCAAGACGTTTCATACGGTCTCCTCTCTCGGTCGGGACGCGCCTCGGGCCGCGTTCGGCCTGGTTGGCGGTCAATGGCCGGCGGGGTACAGCACCACTTTGACGCAGTCGTCCCGCTTGGCGTTGAAGTCGGCGTACGCGTCGGGGGCAGCCTCGAGCGGCAGACGATGGGTGATGATCGCGTCGGGCGCCAGATCGCCGTGCTCGATGTGCTGCAGCAGTTCCGGCAGATAGCGGTGCACGTGCGTCTGTCCGGAGCGCAGCGTCAGGCCCTTCTCCATCAGCGCCCCGATGGGGATCTGGTCGGCGAAGCCGGCGTAGACGCCGGGGACCGACAGCGTGCCGCCCTTGCGGCAGGCCTGGATGCTCTGCCGCAGAACGTGCGCCCGGTCGGTCTCGGGCAGAAGCGCGTGTTTGACCCGGTCGTAGGCGCGCCGCGCCCCGGTGCCGTGCGACTCCATGCCCACCGCATCGACACAGGCGTCGGGACCGCGTCCGCCGGTGAGCTCGCGCAGCGCCGCCACCACGTCGTCGCGGCGGCTGTAGTCGATGACGTCAACCCGGTCGTCGCCGTCGGCGGCGAGCCGCAACCGCTCGGCGACGCGATCGATCGCGATGACCCGCTCGGCGCCGAGCAGCAGCGCGCAGCGCACCGTCAGTAGACCCACCGGTCCACAGCCCCACACGGCGACGATGTCGCCCGCCTGGATGCCGCAGTGTTCCGCCGCCATGTATGCCGTCGGCAGCACATCGGTGAGCAGCAGCACCTGCTCGTCGGTCAACGTCGACGGAACCTTGAAGGGGCCGACGTCGGCGAACGGGACGCGGACGAACTCCGCCTGGCCGCCGGCATAGCCGCCGGTCAGATGGGAATACCCGAAGAGCCCCGCCGTGCTGGCGCCGTAGGCGGTCTCCATCGCCGCCGCCGACGGGTTGCTGTTGTCGCACAGCGACCACAGGCGGCGCGTGCAGTAGAAGCAGGCGCCGCAGGCGATCGGGAAAGGCACGATGACGCGGTCGCCGACCTGCAGCCGTTCGACCGCGGCGCCGGTTTCGACGACGCGCCCCATGAACTCGTGGCCGAGAATATCGCCGGCGCGCATGAAGGGATTCAGGCCGTTGTACAGATGGAGGTCGGACCCGCAGATGGCGGTGGCGGTGACCTGTACGATCGCGTCGCGCGGGTTGAGCAGGCGGGGATCCGGGACCGCCTGGACGCGCACGTCGCGTGTCCCGTTCCAGCACACCGCACGCATGGCTCAGCCGCCTCCCATCGCGGCGGCGGCCGCGCTCGGCCCGGCCGCACACTCGATCCGCTGCAAGCGGGCGACGACACGGCGCAACTCCTCGCGCACGCGCAGCGGCTCGCGGCCGCTCGACTGGCCGTCCGTCGTCGCCACTTCCCCGGCCTCGGCGCTCTGCTTGAAGCGTCGCAACCCTTCGCACAACGCCGCCAACGCGGGGCGCGCCAGCAGGAGCCCAGCCGGGCCGTGAAAATGCATCGCCAGGATGACTTCAGTACCGCGCCCGGCCGGAGCCGGCGCGAAGTGGATGGCGCCGTGCGTCGCGACCGCGGCGTCGGGCAGCGATTGCCACACCAGCGACTCCCCGCCGCGCTGCACGGTCAGGTCGGTCTCCCATCTGACCATGCCGCCGTGCGGCAGCCGCGCCGCCCAGCACACGCGGTCGGCCCCCAGCGGCGTCACCGCGTCGAGAAACGGCAGCCACGTCGGCACCTCCGCCCACTGCCACCGTTGGTACAACTCGCCGGCGTCGCGCAGGATCGTGATGCGCGCCACCCCGCGGCGGCTGCCCGGCCGCGGCGTCTGCCGATTGGTGCGGCCGCTGGCGATCGGCCGCGCCGCGCCCGCGGGGCGCCGCGCCACCACCGAGATGCCCATTGCCAGGCCGGTGGCGAGCGCCAAGAGTCGAAAGGGATGTTGCATGATCGGTTGCCTCCGTCACTCCACCTGGATGAGGACGCCCGCGTAGTTGCGCGGCCCGTTGAAGCGCGCCAGCGCCGGTGGTGAACCGCCGGTGACGATGAACTCGGTTTTCGGCACCAGCCGCTGCAGGATCGGATCGACGAGGAAGTTCACCGTCGGCAGCATCACGAGGCGGGTGCCTTCGACCGCGCCACCGGTGCGCCGCGCCGTGACCGCGCCGCCGCGGGTCATCTCCATATCCATGACGCGCGGCTTCGGCGTCGCGATGACCGCCTGAAAGACCAGTTGTCCATCCGTCGCATTGGCGTCGAAGTTCTTGACGATCAGGTTGAACAGCGGTCCCCAGTACGTGCCGGGACCGATGTCGGCCTCTTCGTCGACCTCGGTTCGCTCGCCGTCGTCCAGGTAGAAGCCGCGCAGCCGCTTCGCCGCGACGTCGATGTGGAAATCGACCACCGGTTTGCCCTTGGCATCGCGCACGGTGGTGCGGCCCGAGACCGATTCAAGACGCGTCCCGACGCGCACGGTCGCCTCGTCCGCGTCACTCGAGCCGTCACGGAAATGCCCGACGCGCTCGACGCTGAGCAGATCGCCCTCGCGATGCTGGCTATAGGAGATGAAGCCCTCGACCCGCTTGCCATCGGCGGACCAGATGGTGGTCGCGCCGGCGACATCGCCCTCCATCCATTTCATGGCGATCGGCGTCCCGGATTCGCCAGCCGCGGCCGAGGCGGTGAGGAGCACGGTCAGCAGCTGCAGCGCGGCCGGCGAGAGAGGACCGATGGTCCGCATCGCTCAGGCCGCCTCGCGCCCTTGGCGCGGCGGGCGCACATCCAACAGGTAGTCGCGCAGCGCCGAGGCGGAGATCTCCAGGGCGTCGCAGATCGACACGAAGGAGAACGAGTAGCTGCAGTCGTTGGACGACATCCAGTTGTAGGCCTGGAGATACAGGTGCTGGTGGCGCCAGTACTTGGCGAAGCGGAACGAGACGAGGTCGGTGGCGGCGCGGTCGATGATGGCCAGCGCCAACTCGCGTTCGGGCGAGCCCCCGACCCCGGACCACAACTCCTGGAACTGGGCGGGATGCAGGATGGAGGGCGGCAGCAGGTCTTCCGGAAACGCAAACAGATGGGCCGCGTCAATGTTCGCCATGTGACCCGGTAGAGGAAGAATCGGGCCACAACCAATTCGGTAGCGCCTGACGGCGTTGCGGCAGCGTGCCCGGTAAGAATTACAGGGGAAGCCGAACTATCATGTCCCCGCCAGGGCTGACCCCGCAGGAGCCGCGGATGCCCAGCAGCAGCTGGCTGGTCTCTGCCGCGACGTCGGCATCCCAGGCAACGCCGGCGATCGTCAGCTCCGCCTGCGCCTCCTGCCGCGTGGCGGCGACGCGGATCACGGCGCCGCCGTCGTGCATCCGCGCCACGGCGTGGCGAAGGAGTTGGAGCACGGCGGTGCCAACCGCCAGGGGGTTGGAGCAGACGGCAACGGGTTCCAGCCGCTCGACGAGTTCGATCCCGCCGCGCCGCTCTCGCGCCGCCGGCGCCGCCAGCGCGACGCACTGCCGCAGCAGGACAGCCAGTTCCGTCCCGGCCGAGGCGGGAGCGGTGTGCCGCAGCCAGGCGGTGAGCAGTCCATCGAGGCGCCGCACTTCGCTTTCGATCGCAGCGAGCGAGCCGGTGCGTGCCGGGTCGTCGGCGTCGCCGCCGATCGCGTGCAGCACGCCGACACGCAGGACGATGGTGTTGAGCGGCCCCCGCAGATCGTGGAAGTAGGCCGGCGCCAACGCCGCCAACGCCCGCATCCGCGCCGCCATCAGCGCCTCGTCGTCGTGCGCCACCGTCACTCCAGTTTGTAGGCCGAGAGGCGGTTGTAGAGGGTCTTGAGGCTCACGCCGAGGACCTCCGCCGCCTTCTGCTTGTTGCCGCCGACCTGTTCGAGCGTGGCGAAGATCAGGCGCTTCTCGACGTCGCCGACACTCGATCCGACGCGCACCTGCAGCACCTCGGCGGTGTCGTCGGGGGCGCGTACCGCGTCGTGGTGCGGCAGCGTCGGCAGACAACTCGCATCGATCTGCTGGTCGGTCAGGATGTAGGCTCGATGCGTCAGGTTCTTCAGCTCGCGCACGTTGCCCGGCCAGGCGTAGCTGCCGAGCAGGGTGAAGGCCGCCTCGCTCCAGCGTTTCGCCGTGCCGTTGGCGGCGTTGAGCTCGGCGAGGAAGTGTTGCGCCAGCAGGCGGATGTCGCCGCGCCGCAGGCGCAGCGGCGGCAGCTCGATGGGGAAGACGTTCAAGCGGTACCACAGATCCTCGCGCAGCAGGCCGTCGCGCATCGCCTGCTCGGGGTCGCGATTGGTGGCGGCGACGACGCGCACGTCGACCGGGATCGGCTTCTCACCGCCGATGCGCGTTGCCGTGCCGGTTTCGAGCACGCGCAGGAACTTGACCTGCAGTTCGAGCGGCATCTCGGTCACCTCGTCGAGGAACAGGGTGCCCTCGGCCGCCTGCTCGAAGACGCCGCGGTGCAGCTTCTCGGCGCCGGTAAAGCTGCCGCGCTCATGCCCGAACAGGGTGCTCTCGATCAACATCGGCGAGATGGCGCCGCAGTTGACCGGCACGAACGGCCCATGCCGACGGCGGCTGAGTTCATGCACCGCCTGCGTGGCGACCTCCTTGCCGGTGCCGCTCTCGCCGATGATGAGCACCGTCGCGTCGGTGGGCGCGACCTTGGTGATCAGATCGTAGACCGCCGCCATGGCCTCGCTGGCGCCGACCATGGGCCCGAAGTGTCCCAGTTTGCGCAGCGCGCCGCGCAACGAGCCGACCTCCTCGCGCAGGTCGCGCGTGCGCGAGACGTTCGCCAGAATGGTCGTCAAGCGCGCCAAGTCGAGCGGTTTGGTCAGATAGTCCGTCGCGCCATGGCGCAGCGCTTCCACTGCGGTGTTGACGCTGGCGTTGCCGGTGATCAGCACCACCTGCGCGCCGGCGGTGATCGCATCGTCGACCAGCTCGAGGCCGTTGCCGTCGGGGAGTATCAGGTCGGTCAGCAGCAGGTGCATGGGCCGCAGGCGCATGGCGCGCCGCGCCGCGGCCAGCGAGGTCTCCCCCTGCACGGTGAATCCATGCTGCTCCACCCACGCCAGCAGGGCGTCCAGCGCCGAACGGTCATCTTCTACAATCAGCGCGTGCGGCATCTCCGTTTCCTTAGGGGATGGGGCCGGAACCGTACAAGCCGGTCAGGCGGCGAGGGCGAGGGCGTGAATGCGGTCGACCAGGTCGGGCAGGTCGACCGGCTTCGCCAGCACCGTGGCGAATCCGGCGGCGCGTCCGCGCGCCGCGGTGGCGTCAGCGGAGCCGCTGACGGCGATGCCCGGCATGTTCGAGCCCGCCGCGCGGATGCTGCGCATCAACGTGAAGCCGTCCGCATCGGGGAGCCCGATATCGCTGACCAGCACCAGCGGCAGATCGTGCATGGCGCTCAACTGGCGCTGCGCCTCGCGCACCGAGCCGGCGGTGACGACGACCGCGCCGTGCTGGCGCAGGGCGGCGCTCAGGGCCTCGCACGTTGCCACATCGTCCTCGACGACGAGCACCGCGATGCCGCAGAGAACTCCGGTCGGTGGAACTGCCTTGAACGGTGTTCCAGGTCGCCCGGGCTGCATGCGTCCGCCCGGCGGCTCACGACCACGCAGGCGGCGGGCCGCCCCGCAGGGTGCGCAGCAGCTCCTCGCCGTCGTGCGGCTTGAGGAACACCGCGTCGGCCAGTTGATGCAGGTCGGTGTAGGCCGCCCCGCTGGGCTCCAGGCCGGTCATGACGATGAGACACGCGTCCGGGTTGTCGGCGCGCAGCCCGGCCAACCAGCCACGGCTGTTCCCCGGCATGTCGAGGTCGGTGATCACCACGTCGAAGCGCCGCTGCGCCATGGCGGAGCGGCCCTCGCCGCGATCGAGGGCCACCGTGACGTCGAAGCCGTTCGCGCGCAACAGGAAGGCCAGCGACTCGGCGACCTCCGTCTCGTCGTCGACGACGAGCACCGCCGCGCCGGGCGGGACCGGATGCGGGCAGCTGCCGCTGTCGGTGGCCAGACTTCTTGACATCGGCATGTCCATCGAGGGTCCGCGTCCACCGTCAGGGGTAGGTCCGCAGACCCATCCCTGACGGTCTCATCGCGTCAGGCCAACGAGCTTGCCGACGGTGCGGACGATGCCGGCGGGCGCCTTCGCGGCGCGCTGGCGTGCGGCGATCTGCTCGCCCAGGGTGCGCAACTGGTCGGCGGAGAGGATGCGGCGCGCCCGCGGGAACATCTCTTCCTGCTCCTCCTTGACGTGGTGCTCGACGAGCTCCTTCAGCACCTTGGCGCGGGCCGCGAACACGTCGGGGTCGCCGGTCGCCTGCCTGACCTCCGGCATCACCATGTCGACGGTGCGGTGCTCCTCGGTCGCCTCGTGGAACTGCTGCCGGTCGCGCGCCTTCTGCGCCGCGGCGCGAAACGCCGGATAGAAGACCTGCTCCTCGATCTCGGCGTGGGTCGTGAGTTCCGCTATGGTCTGGTCGATCAGTTCCATCCGACGCGACTCGGTGCGCGCCGCCTGCATGGCGTTGAGCAGCGTCTTGACGCGCCGGTGATCGGCGATGAGAAGCGCGATAGGGTCCGCTTCGCCGCGCCGCGGCGCCGTCGCCCGGGCCGGATGCCTCCGCGCTGGGGACGGCGTCGTCCGCGTCGCGCCCGCTGCGGTCTTCGTCACCAGCTTCTTGGTTTGCTTGCTCTTCATGATCTCTCACGCTCCGGTTGTGCCAGGTTCGGGCTTGCAAGCGACGTACCAAGAACCGAACGAGTCCCTCAGGGGGTCGAGCCTGCGTGCTGCACGGGCGGCGTGTAAACTTTACCGCGATGCAGGGCGAGCAAGGCGCCGATGCGATCGAGTTCCACGGGCTTGGTCACATGATGGTCGAAGCCGGCCGCGATTGCCGCCGCCTCGTCGGCCTCCTGACCGTAGCCGGTGAGCGCGATGAGCGTCACACCGGCGAGCGACGGAAGGGCGCGCAGGCGGCGCGCGACCTCGTAGCCATCGATGCCGGGGAGGCCGATGTCGACGAAGGCGACGTCGGGGATGAATCTCTGGGCGAGGTCGACGCCGGCGACCCCGTCGGCGGCGACGCGGACCTCATGCCCAGCCAGTTCGAGCAGCAACGCGAGAGTTTCCGCCGCGTCGGCATTGTCCTCGACGACGAGGATGCGCAGCGCGCGGATTGCGGGCGGCGCATTCTCCCCCGCCCGCGCCGGTTGCGCGGCGACGCTGAACTCCAGCGGGACCGCGGGCAGCGTCACCGTGAACTCCGCCCCCTGCCCCACACCCGCACTGTGCACCTGCACCGCGCCGCCATGCTGGACGACCAGCTCCCGGACCAGCGTCAACCCGATGCCGAGGCCGCCCTGCACGCGCGCCGCCGCGGTCTTGCCCTGCACGAACATGTCGAAGACGCGCGGCAGCAGCTCGGGCGCGATGCCGACGCCGCTGTCACGGACGCGGATCACGGCGTTGCTGCCGTCGCGCTGCGCGGCGACGGTGATGTGCCCGTGGGCCTCGGTGTACTTCGAGGCGTTGGCGACCAGGTTGGCGATGACCTGCACCAGGCGCACCGGATCGGCGTGCAGCACGATGGCGTCCGGCTCGGTCTGCACCGTGAGGTGCTGCTGCTTGGCGTCGATCAACGGCTGGGTCTGATCGAGGGCCTGCTGCAGGATGTCGGTCAGGGCGACGAACTCGCGCTGCAACTGCACGTGGCCGCGTGTCATGCGCGACAGGTCGAGCAGGTCGTCGACCAGGCGCGCCATGTGCGACACTTGGCGGTCGAGCAGTTCGCAGGCGCGCACGATGTGGGCGTCCTGCGGCGCCTGCCGGCGCACGATCTCAGCGGCGTTGCGGATCGGCCCCAAGGGATTGCGCAGCTCGTGTGCCAGGGTCGCCAGGAAGCGGTCCTTGCGCTCGTCGGTCTCGCGCAACGCCGCCTCGGCGTCGCGATGCGCGGTGACGTCGATCGAGCTGCCGACGACGCGGACGATGCCGCCGTCGCTGTCGCGCACCGTCAGGCCGCAGTCGCGCACCCAGATCCACTGGCCGTCGCGATGGCGAACGCGGTACTCCACCGAGTAGCGATCCGCCGCTTCCGAGGCGGCACGTGCCTCTTCGCTGGCGCGTTGCAGATCCTCGGGATGGATGCGTTCGTGCCACCATGCCTGTGTCGGCTCCGCCTCCTGCGGGGTATAGCCGACCACGTCGAACAGGCCGCGCGTGCGCAGCACCAGGCCGCTGGCCGAGTCCTGATCGTAGATGATGCCGTTCATGGCGTCGGCGGCGAGCCTGAACCGCTCCTCGCTCACCCGCAGGGCTAGTTCCACGGCGTCGCGTCGGGCGAGGCCCAGGCGGAGCTCCTGCTCGACGTCCCGGCGCGCCGCCAGTTCCTGGTCAACCCGCTCGCGCGCGGCGTGCATGCTGCCCATCAGTTGGGCGATCGTGGTGCCGACGGCGACGTAGAGGACCGCATCGACCCACTCGTTGAAGCTCCCCGGCAGGTTCGCCTCGACCGCCGCCACGACGCTGAGCCCGACCGCCAGCAGCCCGGCCCCTCGCCCGCTCGCCCACGCCGCGATCAGCACCGCGACGAAATACATGGCAAACGGCCGTCGGCCGCCGAGCACCGGTTCCAGCGCCGTCTGCAACGCCAAGGCCGCGCCCACCGTGGCGATCGGGACGATGAAACGGAGCATCGAGGCTGCTTCTAGTGTATTCCGCTCGCCTGCCAGGGCCATGCGCCGACGAACGCGCCCGTCGGCAGCGAGCGCTCTCGACGAACTTCAGATCCGCGGCGGGTCGCTGTCGCGTTCGAAGTGGCGGTGCTTCGCCACCATGGCGGTGAAGCGCGCCGCGACCGCATTGTCCCAGCGCGTACACTCGTGGATGCCCGGATCGGCCTCGCCGGACGGCAGATTCGGCGGGATCTGGGCGGCGTCGAAGAGCCGTTTGCCGCCCACAGACAGAATGGGCTTGCAGTGCCGATAGGCGTCCTTAAGGAAGTCGAGAGCCTGGCCGGAGGTGCTCAAGGTGCTGAGCGCATTGGCGCCGCCGACGACGATCAGCGCGTCGAAGAGCACCGACGGGGCGGTTTCGATCGAGACATCGACCTCGAGCGCCTTCCCCTCATCGGTCTCGACCGCGCCGAGACGCAGGCCGACGAGACGCGGCACGGCGCCCGCCTGATCGAGGCTGGTGTGCATGGCGCGCACGGCTGCGCCGTCGGCGCCGTCGGCCACGAGGATGGCGACGCGCCGCGTCGCGATCTGGCCGTCGCCCGGCCGCGCCATGAGCGACAGGGCTGGGGAGGCGAGGAGTTCTGGAGAAACCGCTGGGCCGACCCGCGGCAGCGGTGGCGGAAGTGCCATTCCCAGCCCTGCCGCGACCTGCTGCGCCAGCGCGTCGGCGACGTTGGCCAACAGCGCGAGCACCCGTGCGCGGATCGCCGGCGTCTGCACGCGCGTCAGTTCGAAGCGGAACGCGCCGACGATGTGCGCCTGCTCCACCGCGGTCTGACTGTTCCAGAACAGCGTCGCCTGCGTGTAGTGGTCGGCGAACCGTTCGCCCTTGCCGCGCACTTTGCGATCGGAGAGCGGCTCGGGGAAGGACGTGAAGCCGCCCTGCATGCCGGCCTGGAAGGGGCAGCCGCCGCCGAGTGAGTTCGGTTCGTAGGACACGCGCCCGCGATGGATCGCTTGCCGGTGCATGCCGTCGCGCTGGTTGTTGTGCACTTCGGCGATGGGCGCATTGATCGGCAGCTCGTGGAAATTGACCCCGCCCAGTCGACTGATCTGCGTGTCGACGTACGAGTGGATGCGGCCGGCGAGCAGCGGATCGTCGCTGAAGTCGATGCCGGGCACCATGTTCGAGACGCAGAAGGCTACCTGTTCGGTCTCGGCGAAGAAGTTGTCCGGGTTGCGATTCAACACCATCCGGCCCACCGGGATCACTGGCACGAGTTCCTCGGGCACCAGCTTGGTCGCATCGAGGATGTCGAAGCTGAAGCCGTCGGCCTGCGCCTCGGTGATGATCTGCACACCGAGTTCCCACTCCGGGTACGCACCGGCCTCTATCGCTTCCCAGAGATCGCGGCGATGGAAGTCGGGATCGACGCCGGCGATCTTCGCCGCGTCGTCCCAGGCGAGTGAGTGCGTGCCGGCGCGCGGCGACCAGTGGAACTTCACGAAATGGGATTGGCGGGCGGCGTCGACCAGGCGATAGGTGTTGACACCGAAGCCCTGCATCATGCGGTAGCTGCGCGGGATGGCGCGATCGGACATCTGCCACAGCAACATGTGCGCGGACTCCGGCATCAGCGAGACGAAATCCCAGAACGTATCGTGCGCGCTCGACGCCTGCGGCATGCCGGAGTGCGGTTCGGCCTTCACCGCATGGATGAGGTCGGGAAACTTGATGGCGTCCTGGATGAAGAAGACCGGCATGTTGTTGCCCACCAGGTCGAAGTTCCCGGCCTCGGTGTAGAACTTGACCGCGAAGCCGCGCGGGTCGCGCACGGTGTCGGCCGAGCCGCGCTCGCCGCCGACGGTGGAGAAGCGCGTGAACAGCGGCGTCCGCTTGCCGGCGGCGTCGAGGAAGTCCGCGCAGGTGTACTTGGCCAGCGTGTCGTAGCATTCGAAGTAGCCGTGCGCCGCCGAGCCGCGCGCGTGTACGACGCGCTCGGGGATGCGCTCGTGGTCGAAGTGGGTGATCTTCTCGCGCAGGATGAAGTCCTCGAGCAGCGTCGGGCCGCGCAGGCCGACCTTCAGCGAGCTCTGATTGTCGCCGACGAAGACGCCCTGGTTGGTAGTCAGCATGCAGTCGCTCGAGTCCGCGCGCACGCGGTCGAGCGGCGCATGCGTGCGATTGGCGCCGAGCAGCGGCTTGCCGTCGCCCACCTTTTCCGACGGCGTTGCTTCGCTCATCGTGCTGCCCGTCACTCTGGCATCGCGCGGCGCATGCGAGGCGCCGCGCGGCGGTTCGAAGGCCGCCGAGCCGTACTCGGCTGCCTTCTGCGCGTTGTGCGGGCGGGTCCGCGCCAACGCCTCGGTGGCAACCGCCTTCTCGCCCAGCGGATCGACGGCCTTGTGGAGGTTGTCCCGCTTCGCCGGGCCTCCCATCGTCGCCTGGGACGCCCCAGAGTGGGGTGTCGCAACCGCCGTCCGCGGCGTTTTAGTCGTCGCCCCCGAGCGTTTCTTGGTCGCCATGGATCCGTCCAGCGGGCCTAGAGGTCGCAACCGTTGACGGCCGGGAAGAGGATTCGCCTCGGCGCGATTGGCTCGCGCACGGAGCGGTCGTCGTCACCCTCGTCGTCGTCTCCTTCGTCCTCGTCTCCTTCGTCGTCGTCCGCCTCATCGTCCTCCTCGTCGTCGCTGTCGTCGAGGTCCGGATCGTCGTCGAGGAGGGGGGCGCCCGCTGTCCGAACGGTGTGCAGCTGGGGTTGCGGCGTCGTAAATCGCGGGCATGCGTACATGGGGTCTCCAGGCGTGGGTTGTGAAGGGTCAGAGAATGGGAAGGCGCGGGCGCCGCCGCGAGTCCGCGCGCGCCAGGCGTCGCGGATCCGAGACGGCGGGGGTGGCGCGCCGCTGGCGCGTCGTCTGACCGTCGCGGCCGACGCGACCCGAGCCTTCCGTCGGCGGGCGGGGTTCGGAGCCGCGCATCAGGGCGCGCCGCCGCTCGGCGCATCGTGGTGGTCGGCGCGGTCGGCGTCTCGTTCGCTCTGACGCCGGCCTTCCTGGCGGCCGATGGCCAGCACCAGGACAGTGCCCAGTGCGCCGCCGATCAGGGCCATCATCAGCACCGTGCCGAAGACCCCGGAGGCCGCGACGGCCGGCGCGCCCTGCCCCACGGTCGGGTTGGCGTCCGGATACTGCGAATCCTGCGCGGCGACCCGCATCCCCCCGCCGAGCAGCAGACCGGCAACCAGCGCGGCGCCGATGACGGCACGGCGCACGGCCATGGCTGGCGAGCGCACCGTTATCGCCGCGGCCAGGGACGGCGGCGCCGCGTCGGCCTGGGCAGCGGCGCAAGGCTCGGCGTCGGCGCACAGCTCGAGCACGCTGCCGAGGTGCACGCCGTCGCGCGCCAGGGCATTGACGGTGCGCAGCACCGGCACGGCGGAGCCGTCGGCGCGGCGGATGGCGTCACGGCGCAGCCGCACGGCGGCACGCTGCACGGCGCCGTGCGCGGCGCCCGTCGCGTCGGCAGCCTCGACGCCTGCCAATACGCTGTGCAGGACGCGCCCCTGCAATTGGTCGGCGGTGTAGCCTAGGGCGGCCTGCGCGGCCGGGTTGAAATAGGTGCAGCGACCCAGCGCGTCGGTCATGCACAACGGCGTGCCGGCGCGATCGATGATGTTCTGCGTCAGCGGATCGTGCTCGCGGGACGCCTGCTTGACGCCCCGTTGCTCGCGCAGCTCGCGCTCCAGGCCGTCGGCGCGCGCCTCGGCGCGGCGCTGCGCCGCCAACATCGTCCGCGCCGCGCCGGCGATGCCGATGCCGAGGGCAAGCAGCCCGATGCCACCGACAACCTGGACAGGGTCCAGCTCCGCCCCGACGCCGGCCGCGATGGCGGCGAGCGCCAGGGCAGTGGCGTAGCCGGGCACGGCACTCGTGCTGGCCTCCGCCCGAGGCTCGGCCACGCCCCGCGGCTCTGACCGCGCACCGCGAAAGAATGCGCCGGCGCGACTGGCGTCGCCTCGGCTACCAACCAACTCCAATCGATGCATGGCTTCACCCTCAGCAAGCGGGGCGCGCCGCTGCCGGCGCGCCCCGTCTCTGCGACCTCAGTTCGCGGCCACCTGCAACTGGTCGACGACCGAGCGCACACCGCTGGTCGCCCTGGCGAGCGTCAGCGCGTGCAGGCGGTCGGACTGACTGTTCACCGTGCCCGTAAGCCGCACCACGCCGCTGTTGACCTCGACCGAGATGTCCGACTTGGCGATGACGTCGTCGTCGACGCGCTTCTCCACCAGGTCCTTGATGTCGGCGTCGCTCGATTTCACGGCCGCCTGGTTCTTCTCGGCGACGACCTGGATCTGGTTCACCACCTTCTTCACGCCGTCGACCTTGCCGGCCGTGGTCTCGGCCGCCTGGCGACCCACCGCCGTCGGGACGATGCCGAACAGCGTGACCACTCCGTCGGTGGTGTCGACGTTGATGTCGGACGCCGGCGTGTCGGCGTTGGCGATCAGGCCGACCTTCACCGCGCTGGTGATCCACATATCCGAGGCACCGCCCATCATGGAGCCGTCGGCGCTCGCCGCCTTGTTGTCGCCGCTCTTGGTGTTACGCCACACTTCCGCATCGGTGAGCATCATCGGCCCCTCGATCTTGTCGGCGACGCGGCGCACGCCCGGCACCGCACGCGCCGTCTCGATGGCGCGCAGACGGCTGCTCAGCATGGTCGTCGAGCCACCGAGGGTCACCAGGCCCTCGCTGACGCTCGCCACCTTGATCTGACTCTTGGCGAGCGCCGGGTCTTTGGTCAGGGCCTGGCTGACCGCCGATTCCAGGCGGTCGTCGGCCACCGTCTGGCTGACCGCCGTCGTGGGCTCGATGGTGAGCTGGTTGCGGACGGCGGTCACGCCGTCGATGGCGGACGCGACCGCGGCCGCCTTGTCCTTCTCCACCTGGGAGGGCACGGCGCCCTGCAGCGTCACCCGGCCGTCGATGGTGTCGACGTTGATGGCGGTGCTGGAGACGTCGGCGGCGGTGAGCAGCGCGAGCTTGACCTTGGTAGTCAGCCACGCATCGGGGGCGGCGCTGGCCGTGCCGGCCAGCCCGAGGACCAACGCGGCAACCGCCGCGGCGTACAATGAAGTGGTGCGCATGGGAGACTCCTTCTGTGGTTGTGGGGATACTGGTGGATCAGCCCTTGTCGGTGTCGAAGCGCATGGCGTCGGCACTGGGCGTGCTCGGCGGAGGGCCGCCATAGGGCTGGGCTGCGGCGCAGGCGATGCGCGCCAGGCCCTCGAGCGCCGGGCCCTCGATGACCTCGCCGGTCGGGGCGAAGCGCGAGCCGTGGCACGGGCAGTCCCAGCTCCTGGCCGGACCATTCCAGCGCACCAGACAGCCGAGGTGCGGACACAGCGGTGACAGCACGTGCAGCCTGCCGTCGTCGGCGCGGTAGACCGCGCGGCGCTGACCGTCGAGCCGCAGGATCGCGCCGTCGCCGAGCTGGACGTCGTCGACGTCGTCGCCGTCGGTCGGAGTGACCCGATCCGCCATCCAGTTCAGGGCCACGCCGATGGTGTCGCCGGCGATCTTCGGTGCGGCGCTCAGCGTCACGCGGGTGGCACTCCACGGGCGGCTGTCCTGACGCTCGCCGCGCAGACCGTCCGCCAACTCCATCGCCGCCATGGTCCCCTGCACCAGGCCGACGCCGGCGAAGCCGGTGGCGACGCTGACGCGCGTGGCCAGGGGCGATCGCCCGATGTACGGCAGCCCATCAGCCGATTCGAAGAGCTGCGCCGCCCACCAGCCGGTGACGGTGGCGCGCGGCAGGCGCTCGCGGACGTATTTCGCCAACTGCGTGTAGCGCGCCTGCGGGTTCTCCTCCTGCCCGGTTCGGTGATCGCAGCCGCCGACCAGGACCAGCGGGCGCCCGTCGTCTCCGTAGGGACGGAGATAGAAGTAGGGGTCGCTGGTGTCCCAGTACAACGCCGGAGCGATCCCCTCTGGCAGCGCCACCGTCAGCAGGTACGACTGCATCGGCGTGAGTTGCGTCTGCAGAAGGTTGAAGCCGACCGGCGTGTGCGTCGCCAGCACCAGTTCCTGCGCCCGCACAACGGCGGACGGGGTATGCACCTCGACGCCGTCCTTACCGTCCTCCCACCTCGTCATCGGCGTCTTCTCGTGGATGATCGCGCCGCGCCGCACGGCAACATCGGCGAGCTGGCGCAGATAACGCAGCGGATGGAACAACGCCTGCTTAGGGAAGGACAACGCGCCGGTATTGGCCCACGGCAACGGCGATTGCGGCAACAGCCGGCATTCCTGCCCCAGCGATGCGGCGGCGCTCGCCTCCTTGGCCAGGCGCGCCGCGCCGTCGCCGTCGTCGCTGAACCAGTATGCGGGGACGCGCCGCCATCCGCACTCCATCCCTTCCGCCACCACCAGCCCGTCCATGCACTCAAGGGCGTCGTTCAGCCGCGCGATATATGCACGGCCGTCGTCGCCGCCGAGCTGCGCGAGGACTCGCTGGTAGCCGATGTCTGGAACGGCGCTGACGTGCGCCGACGTCCTGCCGCTCGTCCCCGCGCCGATGCGATCGGCCTCGAGGACGACGACGCGGCGCTTCTCGCCGGCGAGCAGCAGGGCGGTGGTCAGCCCGGTGATGCCGGCGCCGACGACGACCACGTCGGTGTCGATGTCCGCCGCCAGGCGACATGCCGGCTCGGCGGCGACGCCTTCCTCCCACAGAACGCTTTGCGAGTGCTGCCGCATTCCTGGCCGTCTGTGCAACAGACAGGCCAGCCCGCGACCGAGAGCGCTGGCGAGCGTCTCGGCCGCAAGCCAGGTGCGCCACGGCGGTCTTTCCAGGGCGGGGAATGTAGAACCTGCTCTGCGCTGGTGCCGAAGCCACGCCCGGGTCGTACGATACGGCCGGCGGCGGTTGGCACGCGCGCTGCTCCCACCCTCCAAAACCAAACTCGACAGGAAGGGAGTGAACGCACATGGACGAGAAGAAGCGCGACCAGCGGCAGCAGCCTGGTCAGACGGAGAAGCGCAAGGACGCACCGAAGAGCCCGGCCCCCGGCGCGCAGCGCCAACAGGATCCGAAGATCCCGCAGAAGTAAGCCCGCGTGTTGCCCCACGCGACGACGCCCCGTCGAGCCGCCCCCGCGCTCGACGGGGCGTCGCCCCCCCCCGTCGGCAACGCCTCGGTCGGAGGAAATCAATCGCCGAGGAAGTCTCCCACCACCGCCAGAGTCGGCATGTGATCGCAAAGGATCTTGATGCTGACCAGCAGCGGCATCGACAACAGGACGCCGGGGATGCCCCAGATCCAGCCCCAGAAGAACAGGCCGAGCACGACGACGACGGGATTCAGCGTGAAGCGTCGGCTGAGGATGAGGGGCGTCAGGAACGAGCCCTCGAGGATGTGCAGCGTCAGATAGGCGAGCACCGGCGGTGCGGCAGTGGTGATGGTGGGGAACGAGAGCAGGGCGACGGCGGTGATGATGCCGATGCCGACCAAGGGCCCGATGATGGGGATGAAATTGAGCAGCGCCGCCATGGCGCCCCAGAGGACGGGGTTCGGCACACCCAGCGCGTACATTGCGGTGCCGACCGCGACGCCGAACGCCGCGTTGATGGCGCTGATGGCGAACAGGTAGGCCGAGACGCTCGCCTGGATCTCGTGCGACAGGGCGACGGCCAGCTTGCGGTCGCGCAGTCGCGGCAGCGCCGTGACCAACTTGCGCAGGAACAGATCGCCCGACGCGAGCAGGAAGTAGGCGAGGAAGACGACGACACCGAGCGACGCGACGACGTCCCAGGTGCCGGACAGTAGCAGCGCCCCGAGACCCGGCTCCCGTACGGTCACGGCCGCGGCCGGCTTGCCAATGTTGGTCAGGTTCTCGACTTGCGTCGTCGCCTGGCCGATGTCGTGCACTGTCTCTTTGAAGACGCGCACGCGCGCCTCGATGCGGCGGACGGCTTCCGGCGCCGTTTGCAGCCAGGCCGAGGCCGGGGCGGACAGCGTGAACACGCCCCTGGCGAGTCCGCCGCAGAGCAGCAGCAGCACCACCAGCGCCCCCAACCACTCGGGCACATGCCGCTGCTTCAACCAGCGCACGACCGGCCACAGCACCAGCGCCAGCACCGTCGCCAGGACGATCGGCAGCAGCACCGGGCGGGCCAGAAACAACGTGTAGAGCACGGCGAGGGTGAATAGCCCGACGAGCGCCACCGTGGGGGCGTTCGTCGGGCTGTGCACGGCGGTGCCGCCGGGCCGCTCGGATGCGGTTACTCTCGGTGTCGGGAGCGCGCCGCCGCCGTCGCTGGCATCCATCCGCACACCCGTCAGCGGGCGTGCTTCTCGGCGCTGTTCGCGGCCGCGTCCGCCACGTGCTCGACCGAGCCGCTGACGCGCTCTTTCAGGGTGTCGGCGCCGCCGCTCAGCTGCTCGCGCAGCGCGCGACCACTGGTCGGGGCGAACAGCATGGCCAGGCCGGCGCCAACCAGCAGGCCGGCGCCGAACAGGCTGAAACCGCCGACGATGTCAGCACCGTGCGAATGGCGCTGCTGCATGCCGATGAGGCGCAGCCACTCGTCGGCGTTCGCGGGCAGGTGACGGGCCATTTCCTTGCTGAAATCCATAGACGCTCCTCGTGGATGGACGACCGTTCAGTCGTCGCTGTGATCGCTATCGGTGTGGGTGGTGCCGCGGGCGAGGGCGGAGATGACGCGATCGACGGCGATGCGGCTGCCGACGCCCAGTAGCAGCGTGATGAGCGGACGCGGGATGCCGCCGCCGAGGACGCATCCGACGCCGGCGACGACGCCGACGGTAGCATACGGGTGGCTCTCCAGGCGCTGCGACAGGTAGCGACGCCAGCCGTCGAGCGTCCTCCCGGCATGGCGCGTCAGCGCGTCGACGTCGTCGCGCAATTGCGACGTGTCGTCGAGCAGCGTGCGCATGGGGGAGATGGTGGACTTGCGAACAGTCGGCTCCATGACGCTCACACCCGCCGCAGGATGCGGCCGATCGCGAACCCGGCGGCGAGGGCGATGCCGACCGCGAGCACCGGGCGTTCTTTGACGATGGCGCGCACGCGGCGGTCGAACTCCGCCAGGTCATTGGCGTCGGCACCACTCGATCGGCCGTTCAACGCCGCTCCGTTGTCGAGGCGGCCATATTCCTTCTCTTGTTGATGATCCATTTCTCTCCCTTCGCGCTCAACGACGACCCAGCCAGACACCCACCGCCAGCGCGGCGAGCAGCGACGCCAGGGGCCGTTGCGCGATCTGCGATGCACACCGCTCGGCGATGGCGAACGGCCGCTCGACCGCTTCACGCAGCTCGCCGAGGGCCGCGTTCAGCTCGCGCTGGTTTTCGTGCACCGTCGCTTCCAGATTGGCGCGTCGGACTTCGTCGAGCATCATGATGGATTGACCCCGGGGTCGCGTATGTACGTCCGCACCTGGGGCGCGCGCCGCAGGCCGAAGGCGATCAGCGCGCCGCCGATTGCCAGGCTGACCGCGGCGGCGAGCGCCAGGGCGTTCGCCAGCGGCATGTAGGTCAGGGCGAAAACGACTCCACCGGCGAGCAGCGCGAACCACGCGCCGGCGAGACAGACCGTTCCGGCGGTGACGAAGATCGCCGCGCCGACCGCGTGCACGGCCAGCCGCTTGGCGTCGAGCGTGGCCAGATCGATGCGATCGATCACCAGCCGTTGGCCGGCCTCGACGACGCGGATCACGGCCTGTGAGATGCCGCCGGCGGGACGCAGCTCACGCACTGCGGCGTGTGGCATATCCGACATCCCTCGCGGCGCGCCGTCAGAGCGGACTGCGACGCCCGCCACGACCCATGATGTTCATCACCAGCGAGACCAAGAAGATGATGAGGAAGACGCCGAAGAGCACCTGCGCGATGTTGGTTGCGGTCCCGGCGAGGCCGCCGAAACCGAGGACACCGGCGACCAGCGCCACGACTAGGAACATGAGACTCCAGTAGAGCATTGTGACCTCCTTGCGTGCGGGTTGCTGGCGAGAGACCAGTGCAACCGATGGGCCAACCCGCCGCGCCGTCTCTCAACCGCGCCGCGTCACCAGGCGAACTGTCCAGACTGTAAGAACTACATGGACGGCTCGGCGCCTTGTACGTGCCGGCGAGGGTGCCCAGCCGTCACAGTCGACCGGTCAGCATCATCACCACGACGATCACGACTACGATGCCGACGACGCCACTCGGCGCGTAGCCCCAGTTCCGACTGTGCGACCAGTTGGGTGCTGCGCCGACGAGTACAAGCAGAAGAACGATCAACAGAATGGTCGATAACATGAAACGCCCTCCACAACCTTTGGTGATTGGAAGTGGGAGACTGCGACTGCCGTGCCAAGTCGTCGCGGCACTGACGCCCTGCGCCGAAGCTTAGGCCGCGTGTCGTTTTTACAGAATCCGAGACGCCCAGGGGTGCACTGGGCACAACCTGGCGATCGTCGCCACCAGGTGATCGATGTCGACAGGCTTGCCGAGGTGCGCGTCGAACCCCGCTGCGACCCCCTGTCCGCCGGCCAGCGGCGTCGCGTCGATGCTGGATTCGCGCGGCACCGGCGCGTCGGCCGTATGAGCTGGCGAATTGACATCACCGGAGAGTTCTCGATCACCCGGGGGTCGGCGATGGTCGCCGCCAGACGCAACCGCCCGCCGCAGGCCGGGCAGGCGAGCACGTCGAAGGCAAAGGTCAGGTGCAGAAGCTCGGCTCACACGACGTGGCGAGGCCGCACGCCGCGCGCGTAAAACCACGTGCGTAGTAGCCCGATCTTTCGGCTCTCGCCGCGGGCGCGCAGGATCTGAGGGTGCAATCCACTCTGTGCACAGGTCCCGCGGACATCGCGCGCGGAGCGGCACCTGCGGCACGACAACTGCCCTCGATCATCGAGGAGTAGAGGAGGACCTGATGACCTATCGAAGCACCGCAGTCGCGATGGCGGGGATAGCCGCCCTGCTGCTGGCGGGATGTGGCCTTGGGAACCGCTCCCTGGGGTCGATCTTCGACAGCGGCAACAATGCCCAGTGCAGGTACAACGACACCCACTACGGGGACGGGGCTGGGATCTGCCGATCCGGCCGACAGTATCGGTGCGACAACGGCAGCTGGAAGGACCTCAGGAACAGCTGCACGCAGAATGCGGCCGCAGCCCAGACGTGCGCGTTCGACGGTCGGACGTTCCCTTCCGGCAAGACGAGTTGCCAATCCGGCAGCCGCTACCGGTGCGACGACGGTTCGTGGACGAATCTCGGCGGTACCTGTGGCGGTGCAGCAGCCGTGCAGCCGCCGGATAACGCGCGCAGCTGCCAGTACCACGACGTCACCGTCGCGTCACAGTCGACCATCTGCCGATCGGGCAGGACCGCCCGCTGCGAGGACGGTCGGTGGAGAAACATCGGCAGCGCCTGCCAATAGCCGAGACTCCGAACCGCCGCGGCTGGACGTGCGTGCCGCTGGCGTCCTGCCGTGGCGGTGCGGGGGCGATCGTTTGCAGCCGACATCTGGTCGCTGGCGCGGCCATACTGGGCGTCGGAGGAACCGTGGGTGGCGCGCGGGCTGCTGGCGCTGGTGGTCGGGCTGTCGCTCGGCTCGATCTACATCGCCGTGCTGGTCAACCGCTGGAACGCCGTGTTCTACAACGCGCTGCAGGCGTTCGACCGCCAACTGGCCCTGGTGTTTCCCCTCCTCGTCGCCGCGCCGCGCTACTGCGCGCGCGAAATCATGCGCGGCGGCCTGATGCAGACGGCGCAGGCGTTCGCCCAGGTGCAGAGCGCGCTGACCTTCATCGTCAACACCTATCCCGATATCGCCCGCTGGCGTGCCGCCGTCGATCGACTCGTCGGCTTCGAGCGCGCCGTCGGCGGCCGGCCGAGGGGCGCGACTGCGCCCGACAGCAGCGGCCTCCCGACCGACGCCGATCTCGAGCGGGCCCTCGCCCTGTGCGGCGTGGCGCATCTCGCCCGCCGCCTCGATGACGAACAGAACTGGCCCCAGGGCCTCTCCCTCAACGAACAGAAGCGGCTCGCCTTCGCGCGCCTGTTGTCGCAACGCCCCGACGTCATCTTCCTCGACGAAACGACGTCCGGCCTCGACGACGAGTCGGCGCTCGACCTGTGCCGATCCTGCGCGAGGAACTCCCCGGCACCATGGTCATCACCGTCGGACACCTGGGCCCGCTGCAGCAGCTGCACGACGCCCACCTCGAGCTACGGCGCTGCGGCGAGCGGGGCTGAGCGCGTTCGAGCGCCCAGCCCCAGGGGGGATCGTGTGCGCGCCCCCGCCCTGGGGTCGAGCATCGCCCGAGCGGAGCATGCGACCCCTACTTCTCGACCGCGTCCTTCACGCCGGCACCGGCGGTCGCCACCGCGTCGGCCCCCTACTCGGCCGCCTTGTCGATCTTCTCGCCGGCCTCCTCCGCCGGCCCCTTGTTCTGCTCGCAACCGGTCGCGCCGAGCGCCGCGATAGCAAGCATCACGACCAGAGTTATTCGTATCGATCTCATCGTAGTCCTCCCTCGAAGTGGCAACGGTGGTGACCGGTCAGAGGTGGAGCCGTCCGGTCAGGAACAGGATCAGCACGACGAGGAGGACGAGGCCGCCGATCCCGGACGGTGCATAGCCGTAGTTATGGTAGCCCCAGTTGGGCAGGCCCCCGAAGACGATGAGCAACAGAACAATCAGAAGCAGGAGGGACATGTCATTCTCCTTGTGCCCGCGCTGCGGGCGCTTGAGCAGACGTTTGAGGCTACTCGCCCTTCTTCGCGGCGCTCTGCTCGGCGATCACGAACTCGCCGAACGTCACACCGATGTCGATTCCCTTCCCGGTGCCCGAGAAGGCCAGGGACACGGTGCCCTTGGTCACCACCTGGGCCGCCGACGACTCGCCCATTCCGGCATGGACATCCGCGGAGGCGTAGCGCCCGAACAGCTCGCTGATGTCACCGACCTCCGAAAACGCCCCGTGCCCGTCGACGATCTTGGACTTCCCGGCGGTCAGCCCACCACCGGTCGCCCGCAGGGACACACGCGCCGACTGTCCGTTGTCGCAGGTGATGGTGCCGCTGCCGCTCGCTGTCGAGTACCCAGCCGACCACCCCGCGAGCGAGTATCGCATCGCGCACTTCGTCGCCCCGCCCCATGCCGGGAGAGCCAGGCCGGCAACGTACAGCAGCGCAGCGCCCACCACCGCGCCGATCCAACCTGGATGCAGTCGTCTCACGCTCCTCGTTGGCGCGACCATATGCGACCTCGACCGCCGTTGTCGTCGGTGCGGTCGCAGGACCCACCCAGAGTGCGGTTCAACTGACAGCATCTTTGGCCTTGTCGATGAGCTTCTCCAGCTTCCGCTTCACCTTGCCGACGGCCTGGTCGGTCTTCCCGTCCCGCTTCAGCTTGGCACAACCGGTCAGCGCCCCGGCAGCTTCCTTCACACGACCCTTCACTTCATCCGACTTGCCCCCTGTCATGGTCGATCCTCCTCTGTCTGCAGATCAACTGCCCAGGAGCGCGTCGAGCCCCACGCTCGTCAGTCCGCGCTCGTCGAGCAGCGCAATGAGCCGCGGCAGCGCAGGCACCGACGCGGGCTCGAAATCGTCGTGTTCGGCGGCATCGTGCAGCATCACGATCGCGCCGCCGGCGAGCGTGCGGCCGATGCGCCTCACGACGGCGCCGGGGGTTCGGACGCGGATGCCGTCGTAGCCTCGCATCGACCATCCGATCAGCGTCACACCTGCGAGGCGCGCGCCGCGTACGGTGGTCAGGCTGGTGTGGCCGAGTGGGGGGCGGAAGAATCGCGGGCGCACGCCCGCTGCGGCTTCGACCGCGTCCCGCGCCTGGGCGATCTGGTCGCGGACGGACCACGGCATCCGGAAGGAGTGCAACCGATCGTGGACATCGCCGTGCACGCCGAGGGTATGGCCGCCGGCATGAATCTCCCGGATTACGTCCGGATGGCGGCGCGCCTTCTCGCCCAGTACGAAGAACGTCGCGCGGTGGCGCGTCGCCGCGAGGGCTTCGAGCACGCGTCGCGTCGTGACCGGGTGCGGTCCATCGTCAAAGGTGAGCGCGACGCGCGGACCTCCGGCTGGGCCACGGCAGACGATGCGGTCGAACATCTCGAGCCGAGGGACGCACACACCGGTGACGGCCACCGCGCCCCACCCGAGCGCATACAGCGCCGCCAGAGCCGGCTCGGCCTGCAGCGCCGCCCGCACCGCAAGCCCGCCGAGGCCCACCGTGGAGGCCACGAAGGCCAGACCGGCTGGACTCCGGACCAGTGCGCGCGGCGCCCCGCCGACCAAATCGCCCATCACGCGTCGCATCGAATGGGAACATAGCGCGTCGAGAACGTGCGACAACGCACGCAGAACTACGCGCGTAGCAGCACCCGCGTAGTACTACGTTCTGTCGTTCCCCTCCCTCGCTTGCTACCCCGCATGCGTTCACACATTCCGATGCGTCGGGCATCGGACCAGACACGGAGGACAGATGGCGAGAAGACATTTGGCGTTCGGCACGATGAGCGTCATGGTGTGCCTCGGCGGATGCATGATCGTCGACGCACCGATTCGGGGAGTCGTCGGCACCGAGGTCATCTGGGGCGACGTGGCCGGGAAGTCGGCCACGGCCAATACCGAGAAGCAGGGAAAGGCCTGCGCAGAGTCCATCCTCGGCCTGGTCGCGAGGGGCGACGCCAGCGTGCGCGCGGCGAAGGAGAACGGGGGCATAACGGAAGTCACCACGATCGATCACTCGGCGAGGAACTTCTTCGGCATCGTCGGCGAATGGTGCACGCTGGTGAGGGGAAATTAGCGAGCCTGATTCCGCGGCTGGCGACGGAGCTGTTTCGTCGAAAGAATCGATGGGTCTGGCGCGTCTCCGTGACGCGGTGCGCTTCGACGGTGGCTGGTGGCGGCGCGTCGCTGAGTTCGGCTGCGTGCACGGCCCCGAGTGGTGGACGCGCGGCTTACCTCCCGTGATCGCAGCGATCATCTTTGCGATCGCGCGGGAGCAGCGCGCCGCCGTTCTGCGCAACCAACGACAGGTGCGCGGGTCGCGCGGCGTGCTCCGCGAGGGCTGGGACGCCTACCGGGTGTTCGCCGAGTGCGCGCGCTCGATGACCGAAAGCCTCGAGCAGTGGGGGGCGCACCCGCCGCGGCTGGCGCTGGAGGTCCCGGCGCCGGACCTCTTTCGCGCCGCGCTCGCCGACGGCCGTGGGCTCGTGATCCCCACCGCCCACTTCGGCGGCTGGGAGGTCGCGGCCCGCTTTCTCTCCGATCTCGGTCGGCCGGTGAACCTCGTGATGGCGCACGAGCGGAACCCGACCGCGCGCGACTTCATTCACCGCCTTCGCACCCGCCACGGCGTCAACGTGATCTATTCCGACCAGTCGGTCTTCGCCAGCCTGCCGGCCCTGCAAGCGCTGCGCCGCAACGAAGTCATCGGTATGCAGATCGATCCCTGGGGACAGCCGCAGGGCGCGCAGGCGATCGAGTTCTGCGGTCGCCCAGCGCGCTTCCAGGTTGGCCCGTTCGTCATCGCCCGCGTGGCGCGCGCGCCGCTCATCCCGGTGTTCGCCGTCCGCACGGGCATCCGGCGCTACGAGATGCACACCACCGGTCGGTTCGACCCCCGCACCGCGGAGGACAGCGGTGCTGCGTTCACCGCCACGGTGCGCGCCTTCGAGCACCTCGTACGCGAGCATCCCGAACAATGGCTGATGTTCCAGGACGTCTGGCACGGCGCGGCGGCCCAGGCGGTGCTCCCTCTCGCCCGTCACGAACCCGAGGTCCCCGGAGATCGGCTCGTCCCGGCGTCCTTCGATTCGAGGGTGACGCCCTGAGGCGCGAGTCGGGCTGAGCGCACTGCCGGTTCAGCGCTGGGCCGCGGCGCGCCGCGGCCGCCACGGCGGCAGCACAGGAGCAGCTCGTCCACCTTGGCGACATCAATCAGGCCTGGCGCCCATGCAAGGCGCCGCTGCAGGAACAGCCCGAGCGGCAACAAGAACCGATTGTACCAGCGCAAGGCCTTGACCCGCCGCTGGGTCAGGCCCCACACGGCGAAGTCGAGGAGCCACTGGCTTCGCGGCTGCATGCCGAAGACCGCGCTCTGCTCGAGCCCGAAGGAGTGCTCCTCCAGGATGCTCAGGAGCTCGTCCGGATCGTAGCGTCGGACGTGACCCACGAGGGCGTCGAAGGCGCTCCAGCGGGTGGCGTGCAGGGGCACCGAGAAGATGACCGTGGCATCGTCCCGAGCCACCCGCCCGAGTTCGCGGAAGACGTGCCGGTCGTCCTCGACGTGCTCGACGATGTCGAAGGCGCAGATGACGTCGAAGGTGCCATCGTCGAAGGGCAGCGCGGTGATGTCACCGAGCGCCGCAAGGCCGCCGTGGGCGTTGAGGCGGGAGAGGGCCGGTCGGCTGACGTCCACGAAGTGCGTGCCGGCGATGGGGAGCCGCGGATGCAGGCCCGGGCCGATCTCAAGGCGCGCCGACGCCGCCGCCGCGAGCGACGAGAGCAGCGGCCACGTGTTGAAGCGCTGCGGCGGGACGATGTCACTCGTCGCCCAGAGCGCATCGTAGAAACTTCGGTTGGCCGCAATCGTCGGGCGCTTACCTGCTGGCAGCATCGCCACAGCAAAGCAGCCCCGGGGTTGCAGTCAATGCCGTCCCGGCCGAATTTCAACTCAGTCGGGATCGGCCGCGGACCCATCGCGAGAAATAACGCGCCCTCGCCACGGCGCTCCGGAGCAGGGCCAGCGAGCGTTCGAAACAGAGGAGCGTCATCCGCAGGCGAAGACGCCTTTGACCCAATCGATGACGTCTTCAACCGCCTGTTTCATGCTCCCGGTTGCCTGGTCGACGCGTCCCTTCCGCTTCAGCTTCGCATTGCCGGTCAGCGCGCCGGCAGCCTCCTTCACGCGTCCCTTCACCTTATCCGACTTGCCACTGGCCATAGCCGACTCCTTTCCTCCCTGGAGTCAGAGCAACGACCATACCGGGGATCGCGCCTGCCGCCACCGATGCGTTTCGAGCGGCGGACGAATCAGCGCCCGGAATCTCGCTCGCTGCGATGGGAATGCGACTCGACCAGCCGATAGCGTCGCGCCAGTACGGTGCCCGCGTTCAGGCGATCCGCGTCCCGTGCCGGCGGTTTATGTACGCCGCAATGACCACGGCGACGGCGATGGCGAGCACCGCGATCATCAGGGCGTACAGATAGGCGACGATGCCGAGGACAAACGCCTCGATGAGCCACGTGGCGGCGATGCTCACCCCGAGCAGCACCACGACGCTGGCGGCCCACGGCTGGCCGCGCCACACGCCGACCGCAGCCGCCAGCGCGCACAGCGCCTGCAGGACGAAGCCGATGAGCAGCAGCGGCACCGGCTGGCCGAGCAGCATCGCCGGCACGTAGGCCGCGATGTAGAGACCGTATCCCGCCAGCGCGACGGCGATCAGGAGCAGCGCGGTCGAGCGGTCATTCATGCCTCCACCCATCTTGCTCGGGCAGCGAACCGCGTTCAGCCGCTCAAGGCGCTGCGAAAGCGATCGACGGCCGTGCTGGCGGCGGCGCGGACATCGGCGAGGACGGAATCCACCGTCCGCTTGACGTCCGCCCACGAGCCACCGGCGGCCGCGGAGACGCGCCTGAGCGTACCCTTGGCCTCGCGCTGCTTCGACTTCAATGCGCTCAGTTGCGTGCGCGCCTCCGTGCGCAACGCGCGGATCCGCGACCGCGTGTCGGCCTCGAGTTGGCGCTCCGCCCTTCCCAGGCCTCGCTGGATCTCGGCGATCGACTTGTCCAAGTGCCTCACGCCCTGGTGAATCTCGGCGTACAGGGCCCGCGCCTCGCGCGACATCGCCTTCTGCGCCCGGCGCGGCGCGCTGGTCGGTCGCTTCTTTGCTGTCCTGAGAGATTTGGAACGCTTCTGTGGTGCCTTCATGGTCTTCCTCCTGCTCGCGCCGCGCCATCGCGGCGCATCATAACCCTCGTGACCCTCACCCCAGAGGCCTGCGACCCTGGAGAACCCGAACCAAAATCACCACGACCGCAACGACCAAGAGGATGTGGATGAATCCGCCCATGGTGTACGACGACACCAGACCAAGCAGCCAGAGAACGATGAGGATGACCGCGATAGTTTCGAGCATGAGATACCTCCTCCACCCGTGCGGTGGCGCCAGTGGCGACTACGTCGCGTGATGTCAGGGTCAGCTCGGAATGCGAGTCAGCTGACCTCGGCTTTCTCTACCGGCGAGTATAGCACTCCGTCAGCCAGCGCTAGTCGTCTTCTCTTGCTTTTCTCACACCCGGCGCGCACACCAGCGGCGCGCCGGCATGCGTGCAGGTGGCGCCGATCGCAAACAGGTCGTCGCCGCGCCACGCCGACAGGACGGGTTCGCCGTGTGCATGCCCGAGCAGCATGGCGCCGTCGGCGATCTTCGAGAAGGCGACACCCCTGGCGAGGTCGGGCCCGTTGAGCTTCTTCTTGACGTCCCCCATTCGCACTCTCTTGCATCTGCGCGCGGTCGATGCCGGCAAAAGGACTACTGCGGTGAGACCACGGTGGCTGTCGGACTTGCCACCGCCGGGGTGACGCTCGGGGTCTGCGTCGCCTGCCGCGTGGCCGTGTGCCGATAGGGCTCGGCCTCGATCTTCACCTTCGTCACCCCCTGCGCCGTCATGCCGATCCGCTCGGCGGCGGCGTGCGACAGATCGATCTTCCTGCCCTTCGCGTACGGCCCAGGGTCGTTGATCTTGACCTCCACCGATCGTCCGTTCTCCAGGTTGGTGAGGTGACTACCGCCTTGGTGCCCAGCGGCAACGTCCGATGCGCCGCGGTGAGCTTCTTCTGCTCGAAGGTCTCTCCGCTCGCGGTCTCCTTGCCGTCCTGCACCGGCCCGTACCACGATGCTTCACCCACCTGTTCGACCTTCGGCCCGGCGGCGTCGGGCACGTCCTACAGTACCGCCGCGGGCGGCGCCGGCGTCTCTCCGCGACCGGTCGGCAGCTCGCAACCCGGTATCAGCAACGCCAGTATCGCAGCTGCGGCAGCGCACGCGCCGAGGATTCGACGAGAACGTCCCCTCCGCGCGCGCCCCATTCCGAATGTGGCGTCCGCACCGCGGGACAGCCCGTTACGGACCCACTTATGGAAGCCTGCGACTTCCATCGTCGTGACGAACTGCCCGTCGGTGCGTTGCGACAAGGGAGGGGTTGACCGCGAACGGGGCGCCGCCGTTAGGGGCGACGTTCAGCGTCAACGGGCAGGGCGACGTCCGCCGCGGACTCTCCGTCCCCGGATGGCGCTCGTCCTTCCACTGCCACGCCTGGCGGAGCAGGCCCCGGACCTCACGCAAGCGACGAGGCCGACGACGAGGCCGACTGGTTGACGACGCTGCTCGAGACCGCAGCGTCCCCGACGGTCAGGTTGTTGATGACGAAGGTGCGAGTGGCCTCCCCGGCGGAGGGCACGTCGGCGACCAGGGTGGTCCCGGCGTGGAAAGTCAGTGCGGCACTGCCCAGCAGGGCAGCGCGGATCCACCGGCGTGTGATCATGCGTCTGTCTCCTTCGGTGCGTCGCGCCGACGTTGCGGCGGCGACCCGATGTGCCGACCGTCTCCCCGGTCGGCGCATCGGGTTGGGCTGCTCGCGGCTGCTACTGGCACGCGGTTCCGAGGTTGCGCCATTCGCCATCCTCGCAGCGGAACGTAATCTGGGCCTTGCAGATCGTCGATTCCGTCGCGACCGTGGCGCCGTTGTACATGCACGTGCGCCCGATCGGCGCCGCCGCGTCCTGGCCGCCCGCTGCGCAGGCGACAGCCAGGCTCATCCACGCGCCGTCGTCGCAGCGGTACTGGGTACCCGATTGGCAGCTGGCCGCGCCGGACGAGTACGAGGTGCCGCCGAAAGCGCAGCTCCTGGCCGCAGCCGGCGGACTACCCGCGCAGGCGATGGCCATTCCACTCCACGCGCCGGCATCGCACCGATACTGACTGCCGGCTTGGCAGACGGTAGCTCCCTGCGAATATACGTTTCCCTTGTAGGTACAATCGGCGTCGCCCATGGCCGGTCCAGCCATCACGGCCACGGCCAGGGCGACGAGCGCGACTTTCCTGTCGATCATGGTCTTCTCCTTTTGTCTTTGTGTGAGAAGGGGGCTGCGCGATCCACCTGCAGCCGCCACTCGACGGCTCCGGCTGTCGGCAGCCGTGGTCGCGGACGTTTGTACACGGTAACCGCCACAGCCCGTAAGATCGGAGTACTACGCGCGTAGTTTTACGCTCTGACGCCGCGCGACGAGAGCGGCTATTCATACGTCAGGGAGGATTTGCCGTGTACTTTGGGTACAGCATCGGGTGCATCATTCTCGCGATCGTGGTCGTGCTTCCCGTGAGCAGCCGACCCTAGGCGGATCGGCGGCGGGATGAACGACCGGCCACCCATGCCGGACCGCATCGAGCTCCGGACCGTCGCCGCGGCTACGGCCGTGGTGTTGGGCATGGTGGCCGCGGCGGCCGTCGCCTACCTGCTGCTCGACATCCTCCTGCTACTGTTCACTGGCATCGTCGTCGCCGCCACGCTCCAGCCCTGGCACCTTGCGCTGGGCCGCTGGGGCATCCCGAAGGGATCCGCGGTGCTGCTGATCTACCTCCTGCTGTTCGCCGGGCTGGCAGCGATCGCGCTGGTGGTGGGTCCGGTGTTGGTCGAGCAGATCGGCGCCTTCGTGACTGACATCCCGGCGACGTACGGCAGCGTTCGCGCCTCCCTGCTGGCGAGTGGAACTGCTTCCGCGCACTTCCTCGGTGGGCGGATGCCTCCGTTCGAGCGCCTGGCGCAGGACGTCGCGGCGTTCGCGCCACAGCTCTACCAGGGTACGCTCGGCGTGACGACGAGCATCATCAGGATACCTGCCGCCTTCGTGACCGTGCTCGCCATCGGTTACTACTGGACCATGGAGATGCCGCGATTCGAGCGGCTGCTCCTGTCACTGCTAGCGGTCGAGCGGCGCCCGCGCGCGCTGAACATCTGGCACGAGATCGAATCCAAGCTCGGCGGGTTCGTGCGCGGGCAAGGGTTGGCGATGCTGTTCATCGGCGCCGCCTCGGGCCTCGGCTATGCCCTGATCGGACTGCCGAACGCGCTGGCGCTCGCCGTGGTCGCGGGCCTGCTCGAGGCCGTGCCGTTGATCGGCCCGGTCCTGGCCGTCGGTCCCGCCGTCCTCGTCGCCGTCCCGATGGGCACCCACACGGTGCTCCTGGTGATCGGACTCGCCACGCTGCTCCAACTCGCCGAGAACAACGTCCTGCTGCCGCGCATCATGCAACGCGCCGTCGGCGTCAGCGCCCTGGTCGGGCTGTCGGCCGTCCTCGCCTTCGGCACCCTGTACGGCATCCTCGGGGTGCTCCTCGCGATTCCGATGACCGCCGTCATCCAGGTGCTGCTCGACACCATGGTGGTCGATGCGGAGCCGGCCGCGGCGTCCCTGGATCTCGTCCGCAGTCCGTGGGCGGATCTTCGTTCCCGCTCCCGCGCACTCGGACGGCACGCCCGCCTGCGGCTCCGTGCCCGCGCCAGTCGCATGGGCATCGACCCGGCGACGGCGGACCATGTCGTCGATGCGGTCGATCAGCGGATCGAGGCGGCGGCGGGATGCGTCGAGCAACTCATCACCGCGGCGGAGGAGCCCTCGCAGCCGTTGGCCCCCGCTGCGCGCACGATGCTCGCCGAGAGGCTGCAGAACGCCACGGAGGAGATCGAGCAGGCGGTCGACTGCGCCGACACCACCGCGGTCCCGGCCGAGCAGATGCCGGCCACGCATGGACCCGGCGTGGGACTGCCGCCAATCGAGACGAGCCAGTCCTTGCGGCAGGCAGCGCCTTCCATGGATCGGGCGGACGCGGCCGTCGCGGTGCGTGCCGATGGCCAGGGAACCGAGCTGACCGCCGACAATCTGGACCAGGCCGCGCAGCGGTTTGCCGAGGCGGTGCGGGACATCGGGATCTTCGTCGTCGCCGCCCACGCGCCCGACGCCGCGGAGGACGCGCCGCCCGACCGCTAGGTGCCGGCCATCCACGGCCGGGCGCCGCCCCCGGAAGCTCGCCTGATGTGCGCCGTCCTCGACCACGCGCGTGGTTGTATGCTCACGCCTGAAGGACACACCGCGGCGCCCCACACGCGGACCAGGAGCGCAGCGCGCGAAACGCCGCGGCGACGCGCGACGTCAGATCAGACGGCAGGGGCCGCCACGCGGCCGCTCGACACGGCGCGAACCAGCAGCGCAGCAGACGAGACGTTCAGCGTCAGGAGTCCCATGCTGGACGGCCTTCTCGTCGCGCGGGGGCCACGACCTTCCGTCAGGGTCGTCGCCGTGCCGCCGAGCCGAACACGAGTGGGCGGCGTCATCGGTTGTGCGCCGGCCACGCCGGCCCTGGCGGCGCCGCCGGACGCGTGGATCACGACCAAGAGCAAGGTAGCCCTGCTGACGACCGAGAGCATCAGCGCCACCACGACCCGACGATGCAGGTGAACGCCGCCCTGCCGGCGCAGCCGTCGCTCACCGCCAGCGGTGCGGGGCAATGCCGACGCCGCTCACCTCGCCAGGGTCATAGCAGCGGTGCACCGACCCCCGGAAGATCACAGTCCTACGCGCGTGGTTCTAGGCTGCGACCACGCCGCGAGCGGACGTGCCGCGGGCGTCGCGAACGCGGCTACGCGGGCGACTCGACGCGGCGGGCGCTCAACACGACGCGTACCAGCTGGGCCGCCGAGGCGACGCCCATCTTGGAGAGCACCATGCGGCGGTGTCCCTCGACGGTGCGCACGCTGACCGCCATCGCCGCCGCGATCTCCTTGGACGTCCTGCCGCCAACGAGCAGCTCCATGACCTGGCGCTCGCGTGGCGTCAGCCTCGCCAGTCGCTCCAAGACGACGGAGTGTTCGCTGGTCACGGCACGCGCCTGCCGGTCGCTCGCGATCGCGGCGCGGACGCGTTCCAGCAGCAGCTTGGGCGGGACCGGCTTCTGCAGGAAGTCGACGGCACCCGCCTTGAGGGCGCGCACCGAGGTCGGCACGTTGCCGTGGCCGGTCAGGATGATGATGGGCAGCAGCGCCTGGCGCCGGCGCAGCTCATCCTGCAGGTCCAGCCCGGAGCTGTGTCGCAGGCGCACGTCGAGCACCAGGCATCCCGGGCGATCCGGGTCGTAGGCGGCGAGGAACTCCTCGCTCGAAGCGTGCGCCTCCACCGCCAGGCCCGCCGACTCCAGCAGGGCATGGAGGGACTTGCGCACGCCGACGTTGTCGTCGACCACGAAGACGGTGGGTTCGGCGGTCATCTGGCCGGCATCCTCCGCACCGCCCTGGGCGGTCGCATCAGGGGCAGTGAGAAGCGGACGGTGCTGCCGCGGGCCTTGTCGGCGCTGGGCTGCACCCAGATCCGACCGCGGTGCGCCTCGAGAATGGAGCGGCTGATCGCCAGGCCCATCCCCAGACCGTGCGCCTTGGTGGTGAAGAACGGCTCGAACATGCGCTCGCCGGCGGCGGTCGAGATGCCGCTGCCGGTGTCGCGTACGGCGACTTCCGCCATGCCCTTCGCGGCCGACACGTGCAGCTGGATCTCGTGGCGATCGCCCGGGGCGTCACGAATGGCGTCGATGGCGTTCTGCATCAGATTGACGATGATCTGCTCGATCTGGATGCGGTCGGCGAAAATCAGCAGTGGCTTGGCGGGGACGTCGAGCCGCAGTGTGACGTGCGCCGCCAGCATTTCGCGCCCTAACAGGCGCGGGATGTTGTGGGCAATCTCGCACAGGTCCGCCTGCTGGAACTGCGGCTTCCCCTTCTCGATGAAGTGACGCAGGTGCTCGACGATGCTCCCCGCCCGCAGGGCCTCGCCCGAGGCGTCGTCCAACAGGGCGAGGAGCTCTTCCGGCTTGGCCTTGCCCGCCCGCAGGTAGCGGGCGCAGGCCTCCACCCCGTTCGCCACCGCCGACAGCGGCTGATTGAGCTCGTGCGCCAGCCCGCTGGCCAGTTCGCCGACGGTGCTGATGCGCAGCGCGTGCGCCAACTCGGCCTGCCGCTGCCGTATCTGCTCCTCGGCGTGCTTGCGGGCCTCGCCCTCGCGCAGGGCTTCCTGGGCCTGCGTGCGCTCGGTGACGTCCTCGATGGCGAGCAGGAGGCGCTGCGGACGGTCAACGCCGCGAGCGATGGCCCGCGCATTGAGCTGCATGCTCCGCGCACCGATTAACGCGAACGTGGCTTTCACCTCGAAGTCGGTCAGCACTTGGTGCTTGCGCAGTACGGCGCCGAGCACCTGTCGCAACTTCGGGATGTCCCACTCGCGACTGCCGAGCTCGTAGAGCAGCCGTCCGACTGCTTCCACCTCGGAGGTGTGGAAGGTGGAGTAGAAGGACCGATTGGCCGAGCACACCCGCAGGTCTTCGTCGAGCACCAGCAGCGGCTCGCGCACGGTGTCGACGATCGACTCGGCGTAGAGCCGCGCCTGCTGGAGCGCCTCCGCCGCGACGTCCGAGAACGTGATGACCACGCCTTCGGTGCGCTCGTCGCGCGTGCGGTAGGGAAGGACCTGTCGCACGTACCAGCGGCCGTCGCGCGTCTGGACTTCCGTCTTCGGCGTGATCGGCCGGTGCAGGACCGCCGCCGCGTCGGACAAAAGCGTGGCGTCGGTGAAGTGCTGTACGACGTTGGCGATGGGGCGGCCGATATCCGACGGAGCCAGGCCGAAGAGCCGGGTCGCGGCCGGCGTGAAGCGCCGGACGCGCAGCTGGGTGTCGAGAAACAGCGTCGCGACGTTGGTGCTGGTCAGTAGGTTGTCGAGGTCGTTGTTGGCCGCCTCCAGCTCGCCGATCTTGTCCTCCAGCTGCGCGTTGGAGGTGGTGAGCTCCTCGTTCAGCGATTGCAGCTCCTCCTTCGAGGTCTCCAACTCCTCGTTGCTCGACTGGAACTCCTCGTTGACCGACATCAGCTCTTCATTGGATGCCCGCAGATCCTCGATGGTGCGCTGCAAGTCCTCCCGGGAGGTCGTCAGCTCGTACTCCAGCTGCTGCACGCGGCCGGCGTTGTCGGCGCGTTCCCCCGCCGCGGGAGGAGTGCCGGCGGGCGCAGCGACCTGCGGTTCGTCCTCGAAGGACACCAACCACAGCCCGTCGACCTCGCTGCTGGCGGCTTTGAGGGGCTCGACCGTCGTCGTCACCATTCGCAGGGTATGGCCACGGCGCACCTGAGCGCCCGAGACGACGACCCGCCGGTTGTCGCGGACGGCGTCCTGAACGGCTCCGCGCAGTCGGGCGCGCAACCCGCGACGCGCTTGCGCGATCAGGTCGCGCGTCGGCAGACCGCTGGGCTGCGCCAGGTAATCGTCCGTGCGGCCCTGGAAGTAGAGCATCTCGCCGCTGCGATCGATGATCACACACGCCGGCGCATAACGTTGGAGGAGCAGGTCCTGCGCCAGCGTGGCGAGACGGGGGGGAGTGGGCAGCCTCGCGGTCCGGCCGCGCGCGACGGCCGCGACGGCTGCCGCGGCGGCGGGGAATCGGAGCCGGTCGGGGCGCGCCTGTCCGACGCGGCGGTAGATTCGCCACTTGCTCGATACGGGCGCGAACAGATCCTCCTGCGGTCCGACCCCCTCGGCGCGCCCGAGAAACAGGCAGCCGCCCTCGAGCAGCGCGAAGTGGAGCAGCGGCAGGAGTTGCTCCTGTACCGCCGGCTCGAGATAGATGAAGAGGTTGCGACAGCTGATCAGGTCGAGCCGCGAGAAGGGCGGGTCGCTGACCAGGCTCTGTTGGGCGAAGACGACCGCGTCGCGCAGCTCCTTGCTGGCCTGGTAGCTATGCTCGACCTTGACGAAGAATCGCGACAGCCGCCTGGCCGGGACCTGCGCGGCGATCCCCTCCGGATAGGTGCCGGCGCGAGCCGTCGCCAGCGCCTCGCCATCGACGTCCGATGCGAAGACCTGCAGGCGGCAGGCCTTGCCGGCCGACTCGATCTCCTCGATCAGCAGCATCGCGAGCGAGTAGGCTTCCTCCCCGCTGGCACAGGCCGGTACCCACGCACGCAGGGAGGCATCGGCCGCCGCGGCGGCGACCAACGGTCGGATCACCTGCTCCTGGAGCACCTGCCACGCCGCCGGCTCGCGGAAGAAGCTGGTGACGTTGATCAACAGGTCCTGGAACAGCGCCCGCACCTCGGCGGGATCGCTGCGCAGGATCTCTACATACTCGGGCAGCGCACCGACGTGCCTGAGACTCATGCGGCGTCGGAGACGACGCGAGAGGGTCCCCTTCTTGTAGCCGCTGAAGTCGAACTTGGCGCGCTCGCGCATCACCTCCACCACGGTCGCCAGCGGGTCGAGCGTCTGCGCCGGGCGTGCGGCGATGCGGGTGGATGCTCGGCCGGCCTGCCGCACATAGGCAAGCAGGGCGGCAGCCATCTGTTCGGCCGGCAGGACGTAGTCGGCACCACCGCCGGCCATGGCGCTGCGCGGCATGCCGTCGTGCTGGGCGGACTGCGGGTCCTGGACCATCGTCATGCCGCCGGCCGCCTTGATCTCCTTCAGCCCCAGCGTGCCATCCGAGCCAGTACCGGACAGGATGATGCCGATCGCGCGCTCCTGCTGGTCGGCGGCCAACGACGACAGGAAGAAGTCGACGGCCATCCGCAGGTTGCGCGGCGCGGTGGGGGCGCTGAGCCGCAGGGTCTGTTGGCGGATGCTCAGGTAGGCGTTGGGGGGAATGACGTAGACGCGGTTCGCCTCGACCCGCATCCCGTCCGCCGCCTGCACCACGCGCATCCGCGTGTAAGCGCCGACCAGCTCGGCGGTGAGACTCTCGCGTGTCGGGTCCAGGTGCTGGATCAGCACGAACGCCATGCCGCTCTCGGCCGGGACGGCGTTGAAGAAGCCCTTGCAGGCATCGAGCCCACCCGCTGAGGCACCGATGCCGACGATCGGCAACACGCTCGGGGTCTTCGCTCCCCGGCCCGACTCCCAGCGTTTGACTGGCGGGAGGCGCTGCGATCCTGGCCGCCTCACCAACCGCACCGTACCGCGCTTCATTTCACCGCACCTCAGTGCCCGATCACCCAGAGTCCACCGCGCGATTCGTGCTGCTCCGACGCGATCCGCACGTCGCGGCGATGGCTCGCTCGCCGGATACGATACCCCAAGCTCGCCAGCGGGAGCTACCCGCCACACACGGCCCGGGCCTGGCGCGTCGCGGGGTACCCGCTGGAGTACGGCCGGCGTCGCACCGACGCCGAGGGCCGGCGCCCTGTGCAATTGCGCCGCAGCTTTTCGTTGCTAGGCGTTCATGCGGGGAAACCCTGGCTGGCCCCCCGGTGAGGCACGACCGTGTCGGCCATGGCGGCGTGGACGGTATCGTTCGCGCCGCCGCCCGGTTCGGCGCATGATGCACTTTGCGGGGCGGTGAAGTTGGTGCGGTGCCCCCCGGGGTCTCGGCTGGTGTCGTGGACCGGCGATCCAAGGGTGCCGCGCCGAGGTGAGGACGCGAATCGGGGGCGGCGATGGCGGATGACTCGGCAGCGGGCGGTGGCGTACAGCGGCGGAGACTCGCCGACGCGACGTCGGTCTTTCTGCGCCGCCGCGTGTATCACCAACGCCTGCGCGTCGCAGCGCGCCGGGCGGTGCGCGCGGTTGCCAATGGCACCGACGAGCGCCTGCACATCGAGTTCGCCGAGGATGCCGAGGTGCTCGCGCATGCGGCGCGATGGCTGGCAGCGCTGGCCGCCGGCAAGCGGCGGCGCGGCGGGCCGACACCGACGACCGTACCACGCTTATCGGTCACGATCCTGATCGTCGGCTCACACGGCGACGTGCAGCCGTTTCTGCCCATCGGCAAACGCCTCGCCGCGACGCATCGCGTGCGGCTGGCGACGCATGCCGAGTTCCGCCCAATGGTCGAGGCCGCGGGGCTGGAGTTCTACCCGCTCGCCGGCGACCCACGCGAGCTGATGGAGTACATGGTGCGCACCGGCGGCCGCGTCGTCCCGACGCGGCTCGACCAGTTCGTGCGCGAGGTGCCGCGCAAGCGCGCCATCATCGCCGAGCTGCTGGAATCGACCTGGGGCGCCTGCAGCGCGGCCGATCCCGAGCGCGTCGATGCGGCGCCGTTCACGGCCGATGCGATCATCGCCAATCCGCCGAGCTACGGACATGTGCACTGCGCCGAGGCGCTGTGCGTGCCGCTGCACATGATGTTCACCATGCCGTGGACGCCCACCGCGGCGTTCCCTCACCCGCTGAGCCACCTGCCGCCGGGTCCCCAGAACCCGGTGCGGAACTTCCTCTCCTACGGCGTCGTCAACCTCCTGATGTGGGGCGGCGTCGCCGATGTAATCAACGGTTTTCGCGAGCGTACCCTCGGCCTGCCGCCGCTGCCGCTCGGGCAGGGAACGGGCCTGCTCGACGACAACGAGGTGCCGTTCACCTATCTCTTCCCCGACGACCTCATCGAACGCCCCGCCGAATGGGGGTGGCACATCGACACGGCCAACTTCGTCTTCGTCGACCAGCCGACGGGCTACCAGCCGCCGCCGGCGCTCGCCGCCTTCCTCGCCGAAGGACCGCCGCCGATCTACATCGGCTTCGGCTCCTGTGTGGTCAAGGATCCGTCGAGGCTGACGCGCACCCTGTTCGCAGCGCTCGAGCAGGCCGGCGCGCGCGGCGTGATCTCGCGCGGCTGGGGGGCGCTCGGCGATGCGGCACCACCACCGCACGTGCACCTGATCGACGACACACCGCACGACTGGCTGCTGCCGCGCTGCCAGGCCGCCTGCCATCACGGCGGCGCCGGCACCACCGCCGCCGCTTTGCGCGCCGGCCTGCCGACCGTGGTCGTGCCGTTCTTCGGTGATCAGTTCCTCTGGGGCGAGGTGGTGCGCGCCGCCGGCGCGGGGCCGGCGCCGATTCCGATCGGCGACCTCACCAGCGCGAATCTTGCCGAGGCGTTCGCCACCTGCCAGCGTGCCGAGACCGCCGAGACCGCCCGCGCCGTTGGCGCCAGGCTGCGCACGACCGACGGCGCCGAGCTCGCGGTGGCGGCATTTCATCGCCATCTGCCGCTCGCCGCGATGCAGTGCGCGTGCGGCCCCGAGCGCCTTGCCACCCAGTACTGCGAGCAGTGCGAGCGGCTCGCCTGCGGCGCCTGCGTCGCCGCGGTGCATCGCGACCACCCGACCCGCGTCTACCGCTATGTCGATTGGACCATCCGCCCGCCGCGCGGGATCGGTCGCGTCGTGCGCGAACTGGTCGACGACGCGGCCGCCGCGCTGCGCGTCGGGCTCGAGGAGATCGGCCTGATCGCGCCGCCCCGCCGCGACGGTGTCATCCTGCAAGACGAGCCCGTCGCGGACGCCCCGACGCGCGGCGGACCGGTGCGCCGCCAAGTGTCGGGCGCGCGGCCGCGCGGCTGGTCAGATGAGAAGGCTGGCACACGGCGCTAGCGAGCGGCCCCGCAATCCAGGCGGGCGAGCACGTCGGCAGGTGGTGGCGGCGCCGACCTGCATGGCGATTGCCGACCACAACCTACCGCCCGACCGCGTTGATTCCGCCCTACCGCTCCACCTGCGCGCGGACTGAGCGAACGATGTCGCGGAAGGACGGGTTTCCCAAGCCCGGAAAGACGACTGCAACTGACCTCCCACTGCTGGGAAGGATGTAACGCACCGCGGCATCAATCGCGATGCCTGTCGCTCGCCCTCCCGCTGGCACCCTTTGTGGATCAATCAACCCACAACGTCTCGGGAGGCAGAGGAATGGGCTGTTCCGTTTGGGTAAAGCGCTCGATCATCTTGGCGATTTCTTTCACCACCGCGTCGTTGGTATCCAGTTCGCGCCCTGCCGTGGCGAGCACCGCGTATGGCGATCTGAATAATTTCGATGTGTTCAACGACACCGGCGCCGACTGTCACGGGTTCGAGGTCGAGTTGGATGACATCCACAGCACCGACATCACCTATACCTACGACTACAATCACTACGGCGCCCCGACGATCACCGAGGACAATTCCGACCCGGTTCATCCCAAGGTCTTCGTTCGCTATGCGGCCAAGTTCGACGCCACGAGCAACACCTTTTCGGCCTTCACGGCGGTTCCAGCCACGGCGCCGGCCGCGACCGACGGGCACCAGTGTACGAACCCCTCGGTCAATATCGGCTGCGAACATTTCGGAGTCGGGCACTACGGCACCCCAACCGTGATCCGATACAACTGGCTGATCGAGGATCCATCGGCGCCGGGCACGCTGATGCGTGGGCCGGCGGTCAACGTGTCGACGCCTTCCTGGACGTACTACCCGCCCGCGCCGAACCAGCCGATCGCACAGGTTCAGGCGGTTATTCTGGCGCCGCCGCCGCCCCCAGCCCCGGTGTACGAGTTCGGCGATGCCGTGTGGGTGAAGGCCATCGTAACGACCTCGCACAGCAATCGGGTCGTCGAGCTGAGGGACTTGGTCTCCGATGACCCGGACGACCCCAACGACGAGAACTGGACGAACGGCGAGCCGGATGAGGTCGAAGTGGAATGGCGCATCCTGCAGACCGAGTTCAACAATCCGGCTGGAGCGAACAACGATCTGGCGGGTGAGAACGAAGGTCTGCCGAATGGCGACGAAGTGATCACCCGCCGCTTCGAGTTCTACAAATATGTCGGCCCCCTCGACCCGGAAACGAATGAAGCGAACTGCGACAACTACCCGCAGGTGTCGGATCCCGGTAACCCGAAGTACAAGCCCGAATGCGATCCGGCTGCGGTCACGATCCTGGGGGACTACATCGGCGCCCAGATGGCCGGATTCAACGTCGAGGCCACCCTGGGGTTGGTCGACCACGTCCAGGATGGAGATCTCGACCAGCTCTATACGACGAGGACGGTCGTGGTCGGCGGCAACACCCCCTACGTCACGTCGGTGACGGCCGGTGCGTTGCCGCCTGGCCTGGGCATCGACGCTCCAACCGGCGTGCTGTCGGGGACGCCGACCGCCGCCGGAGCGTTCTCGTTCACGATCACTGCAACCGATGCCGATCTCGTTCAGGTCACCAAGGCCTATACGATGACGATCACCGGCGACCTGCCGATCGGCACCCCGACCGACACGCCAACCGTCAGTAGCACCGCCACCGACACGGCGACGGTCTCCGCGACGCCCACCGTCAGCCCAACGCCGTCGTCACCGCCGCTCGACACCCCCACCGCGACCGCCTCGCCGACTGCGACCGCCACCGCGACGGCTTCGCCGACCGCCTCCGCGACCGCGACTGAGCTGGCCTGTGTCGGCGACTGCAACGGCGACGGCAGCGTGGCGATCAACGAGCTGATCGTCGGGGTCAACATCGCGCTTGGCAATGCCCCCGTCGACGACTGTGCGTCGTTCGACGGCAACGACAACGGCAGCGTGGCGATCAACGAGTTGATCGCGGCGGTCAACGCCGCGCAGACCAGGTGCTGATACGGACGGCGACGCCCCCACCCGGACGGTCTCCCAGCACGGGCGAGGCCGTCTGAGGAGATATCAGCACTTCGAGCAGGCGGCATGCGGCGCGATCACCACTGTCTGGCGCGCGATCAACCCGGGAACGGCGACAGCGAACGGTCGCCGACCGTGGACGACGCGCTGGCAGGACTACGACCGCGTCACCTGCCCCACCCTGGCCGTGCGCGGCGCGCGCAGCGGTGTCCCGCCTCCGGACGCAGGGAAAGAGACTGTCACCGTTCCTCAACGGACGGATCTAGATCCGCACCACCGCCGCACCGACGGCGATCAGGGCGACTCCGAACAGGCGCTGGATGGTCAGCGACTCGATCGGCATGCCCAGCAGCCCGTAGTGGTCGATCAGGAGCGCCGCGACGCATTGGCCGCCGATCATCAGCGCGATGGCGTACGCCGCCCCGATCTGCGGGAACACCAGCGTCAGGCTCGCGACCACCACGAAGCCGAAGATGCCGCCGATATAGAGCACCCAGGGGGCGCCGGCGGGGAAGAAGGTCGTCCTCGCGCCCATCGCCGCCCACAACCCGATGGCGGCGATCAGGACGATCACCGTGTTGATGATGAGCACCGGGCCGAGCCCGGCCGACTTCGCCAGCGCCGCGTTTGTCGCGGCCTGCAGCGCCGCCGCCACGCCCGCCGCGATCGCCAACGCCGCGAATACGATCTGCATCCTCATGAGCCCTCCCCTCCACGATCGCGCGGCTACAAAGCGGATCGTGGCTCTCCTTCACACCACGGGCTCCGACGTACGGGTCGCCCGCGACCACCCTACGTTCGGTCCGCGCGGACGCCATCCCTCTGCCGCGCGCGGTAGTGCGTCACAATCCACCTACAGGTGGCGGCGAGGCCCGCAAGCAGCCAGGTCATTGTTCACTTCCTGATGGGTGTTCCATGGTTCAGCAGCCCGTTGAGAAAGCCCCGTTACGCCGCGGCCAGGGTGGCTGAGAGCGTTGGCGCCGTGGGCGATGTCCACCACGCCTGAACCGCACGTGACGCGGAGGACGCCGCTCGCAACGAATGGCGACGCCAGACAAGCCAATAAAGCGCGATCAGAAGGATGCCCATCCCTCCCTGCAGGGTTCAGTGCTGCTGCGGTTGCGCCGGCCGTGGCGCGACGGCACGCGAGCGATCCGTTTCGAGCCGAGCGAGCTGCTGGAGATGTTGGCGGCGTTGGTGCCGCGTCCGCGCGCCCACCTGCTGCCCTACCATGGCGCCTTCGCGGCGCGCGGCTGCTGGCGCGTGGCCGCCGCGACGGCG
>Ga0163144_10002026_pt1 | contig 47234 bp, 40 predicted proteins | sample OliLak19BULKMAT1_FD_123175 | JGI IMG/M metagenome (GOLD analysis project Ga0163144, IMG submission 123175) | Freshwater microbial mat bacterial communities from Lake Vanda, McMurdo Dry Valleys, Antarctica - Oligotrophic Lake LV.19.BULKMAT1 | ecosystem: Environmental > Aquatic > Freshwater >... | reverse complement strand
CGAGGCGGCGAATTCGCCTAGTCGAGCACACGAGGCGGCGAATTCGCCGCCTCCCGCAACGGAGAAACCTGCGTGACGATCGCACTTGTCCTGCTCGCCGTCGGTTTGCTCTTGATCGTGCTCGAGCTGATCTTCCCGTCGCTCGGAGCGCTCGGCATCGCCGCGGCTTTGTGTCTGATCGGCTCGATCAGTTCCGCATTCGCCGAAGATCGCAACACGGGCATCTGGTTCCTCGCTGCAACGGCCGTGCTCGTCCCGGCGGCGATCATCCTGGGCTTCAAGATCTTGCCGCGTTCGCCGCTCGGCAGACTGCTCGTGAACAAAGGCACTTCGTTCAGCGACGTCGCGGCCGTCGACACGCGTGATCGCACGCTCGTCGGCAAGCTCGGCGTCGCCGAGAACCTCCTGCGTCCGGCAGGCACCATCCACATCGAAGGCCGCCGCGTCGACGTCGTCACGCGCGGAGAACCGATCGAAGCGGGCGCGAGCGTCCGCGTCCTCGAAGTCGAAGGCAATCGCGTGGTCGTCGTGCGCGCCGATTCGGGCGTGACGAACACCTAGATACATTTCTTGTCGAAGAGAGAACACTCATGAACATGCATTCGCTCGCACTCGCACTCCTGCAAACCCGTCCTGCCGCAGGAGGCGGCAGCTTGGAAGTGATGACCGTACTGAAGTGGGTCGGCCTCGGCCTGCTCGCGATCTTCCTGCTCCTCTTCCTCGTGCTGCTGCTCAAGTTCGCGAACTTGTACGTGCGCTCGGTCACGACGAACGCCGGCATCGGCTTGTTCGACATGTTCGCGATGCACCTGCGGAAAGTGAATCCGGCGACGATCCTCGATGCGAAGATCATGCTCGTGCAATCGCGGATCGAAGCCGTGTCCACGCGCGATCTCGAAGCCCACTTGCTCGCCGGAGGACGCGTTCAGAAAGTCGTGACCGCGTTGATCAGCGCCAACCGCGCCGGCATCGACCTCGACTTCAGAACGGCGGCAGGCATCGATCTCGCCGGACGCGACGTGCTCGAAGCCGTCAAGACGAGCGTCACACCCAAGGTCATCGACTGCCCCAATCCCGCGTCGGGCAAGAGCGAAGTCGCTGCCGTCGCGAAGAACGGCATCCAAGTGCTCGCCAAGGCGCGCGTCACCGTGCGCACGAACATCAAGCGTCTCGTCGGCGGCGCCGGCGAAGAGACGATCATCGCGCGCGTCGGCGAAGGCATCGTGTCGACGATCGGTTCGAAGGACTCGCACAAGGACGTGCTCGAGAACCCCGACTCGATCAGCAAGACGGTGCTCGCGCGCGGACTCGACGCCGGCACCGCGTTCGAGATCGTCTCGATCGACATCGCGGACGTCGACATCGGTGTGAACATCGGTGCGCGTCTGCAAGCCGACCAAGCCGAAGCCGACAAGCGCGTCGCGCAAGCGAACGCCGAGAAGCGTCGCGCGATGGCCGTCGCGGCCGAACAGGAATTCCGCGCGATGGTGCAAGAGAACCGCGCCAAAGTCGTGCTCGCCGAAGCTGAGATTCCGCTCGCGATCGCAGCGGCTCTGCGCAGTGGGAACTTGGGCGTGATGGATCTCTACCGCCTCAAGAACCTCGAGTCCGACACCAAGATGCGCTCGACGCTCGCGGGTGCCGATCCGACGGCGGGCGGCGAAGCGGCTGGCTGATCAGGCGTTTTCATGCTGTTTTTCGGCCTCATGAACTTCGAAGAGATGGTCCAGTGGGTTCTGAACAACCTGGGGCCCATCTTCATCGTCGTCGTGTTCTTCCTCCTGCCGATCTTGCGCGGGATCAAAGAACAGTCAGCCAAGAAGAAGCAACTCGAGGCGCGCGGAGCCGAGGCGCCGCCCGTGGAAGAGGATGCTTCGGCGGATCGCCAAGCGTGGGAAGCGCTGATGCGCGGCGAAGCGCCGGCGACTCCTGCCCCTGCGCCGCCGCCCATTCCGCAGTACGCGCCTCCGCCGATCGTGCGGCCGGTCGAGGGCAGCGAGAAGCAGACTACTCTGACGGGACGGCTCTCGGACTTCGACAGCACGTCCAAGGCGGACGAAGACGCGGCCGAGAGCTCCTTCGACGAGGAGAGTCTCGCGCGCGAGATGAACGACCGCTTGCTGCGCGAAGAGAGGCAGCGTCGCTCCGCGTTCTTGGCGCAAGAAAAAGAGATGGCCGCGCGCAAGACAGTCGCGCCGGAAGGGCTCTCCACGATCGAGGCGAGCGAGAGCGTAGCCGTGCGCGCAGTCGATCGCTCGGCCCTCGCTGCGTTGTTCGCGAACGACAAAGATCGTCGAGCGAGCTTGAGGCGGGCGATCATCGCACGCGAAGTCCTGGGTCCGCCGCTCGCCCTGCGCACCGATCGTGACGCGCTCGGCCCGACGGCGATCTCGAACTGATGGGCGCCTCGAGGACTGCGCCGCGTCGCGTGTGGCTCCTGAAGACCGAGCCCGAGAGTTTCTCGTTCGACGACCTTCTGTCCGCGCCGAAGAAGCGCGCGCGCTGGGACGGCGTGCGCAATTACCAGGCGCGCAACTTCCTGCGCGACGACGTCGCGATCGGCGATCTCGCTCTCGTCTACCATTCGAGTGCCGATCCGACCGGCGTGGTCGGTTTGGCGCGCGTCGTCAAGGCGGCCGAGCCGGACCCGACGCAGTTCGATCCAGACGACGATCACTTCGACGGCAAGTCGCAGCGCGAGGAACCGAGGTGGGTTCAGATCGAGATCGAAGCTCTGGCGCGTCTGCCGCAGATCGTCACGTTGGCCATGCTCAAAGCGGATCCGCGGCTCGCTCGGATGTTGGTCGTGCAGCGCGGGCAAAGGCTCTCCGTGCAGCCCGTCCAAGCGGGGGAAGCCCGTGCCGTGCTCGAACTGGCCGGATTGGACCCGGCGAAATTCCTGAGTTGATCCAGGCGCCCGTGGCGGGCAGAATTGGACGCAGGTAAACGCTCCTAAAGTGATGCCTAGAATGGAGTTAGGTTCGAAGCTTGCCCCGGAGTCGGGGCCCTGGTTCCGAACTCACCGGCCCAAGCAGGCGCGCAGGGAAGCATGCTCAGGCTTGATCCAATCGGGGCTTCCGGCCAAATAGGGGCCTCACGGAGGGCCTCTCCGCGACGCTGAGAGGCCGTTTCCAAGTCAATCAATCAACCCCGGACGACTTCGTCCGAGCCCAGGAAGCGAAGAGAATGAGCCAGAATTACGATCGCCTGGTCAGCGCAGTCGGCGCCGCGCGCGAGGATGTCGAAAAGGCGGACGGCGGCAACAAGGCAGCTACGTCCCGCGTCCGCAAGGCGATGATGGACATCAAGAACATCGCCCAGGACATCCGCAAGGAGATGCTCGAGAAGCGTGACGCTGGCAAGGACGCCGGGAAGGGCTGAGGCCGCACAGGGCGCGAGTCGTGGCGACGCGGTGCATGTGCGAGCCTGTGGTGTCGCCAGCCGCTAGCGTCGTCAGACCCTGACTTTCGCGCTCCGTTGTCGCCTCGATCCTGGCGGACGCTGATTTTTCCTACTCGCGAGCGCTCGCCGGTCGATCCGCGCGGGCGCTGCGCTTTTTTTTGGAGATCACGATGCAGGTATCGCACCCCCTGAAATTCGCGGCCGTGGGATTGGCCTTGTGGGCCCTGGTCGCCTTGGCTCTCTCGGCACACTCGCGCGCGGGAGCGGGGGTCCCCGAAGCGCCGCCGCGTCCGACGACGCTCGTACTCGTGCGCCACGGTGAGAAAGATCCCGCAGGCGACGCGCGCGATCCGGGCCTTTCGAAGGCAGGCGCAGCACGCGCAGAACGCCTGGCTCAGCTGCTCGAAGCTGCGGGGGTGACCCATCTGTTCGCGACGGAGTACCACCGCACGCAAGACACTTTGGCGCCGCTCGCTGCTCGCGTAAGTAAGCAGGTCGAGATCGTGCCGGGTGCGAAGACCGAGGATCTGTTGCGCGCGCTGGACGCATTGCCCGCCGGATCGATCGCCGTGGTCGCAGGTCACTCCAACACGGTGCCGAAGATCGCCGAGCACTTCGGTGTGCTCCTCGGCGGGACGGAAAAATCGGTCCAGGGTCCAGTGCTGCCCGAGACCGCCTTCGATCGTGTCTATGCGATCACGCTGCCCTCGCGCGGTTCGAGCGGAGCTTGGTCGCTGCTCGAATTGCGCTACTGACGGACCTCGAGCGCGGGAGTTTCACGGGGCATGAATCCCGCGCTGCGCGCACGAGCTTCGAAGGCGAAGAGCGCGCGCTCGCCGACTGTGCCCAGGTCGCGCGTCTCGTTGTTGACGTACAGATCGACGTGAGCGCGGATCACGTCGTCGTCGAGCTCGCGCGCGTGAGATCGCATCGCGATCAGGGTCTCGTCCGGATGCGCGCGTGCATGATCGATCGAGCGCTGAATCGCGTCGTCGAGAGCGCGCATCACTTCGGGCGTGAGCGTGCGGCGCGCCAGGATTCCGCCGAGCGGCAGCGGTGAGCGTGTGTGCGTCTCCCACGTCTGACCTAGATCTTCGACGAGCGTGAGTCCGTGGCGCTCGTACGTGAAGCGTCCTTCGTGGATGCACACACCGTAGTCGGCGGTGCCGCGCTCGAGTTCGGGCATGATCGCGCTGAAGACCGTGTGTTCGATGCGCCGGACTTCCTGATGGAACGTGCGCAAGAGGAAGTGCGCCGTCGTGCGCTCACCCGGACAGAGGACGCGCGCCTCTTCGAGCGGCGGTGCGTTCCGGCGCGCGAGCAGCAACGGTCCGACGCCGAATCCGAGCGCCGAGCCGGCGCGCAGGACGACGCACTCGCGCGTCATCCCGAGTGCGGCGAAGAAACTTACCTTCGAAGCGTCCCATTCGCCGCGCGCAAAGCGTCGGTTGAGCTCCTCGACGTCGTGGATTGCGAAAACGAGCTGGATTCCAGGCATTTTCACGGCCCCCGACATCAGCCCGTGGAACGCGAACACGTCGTTCGGGCAGGGCGAGATGCCGATCTGCAGAGCGCGGTCTCTCATCGGCCGCGTTCGAACGAGCGCAGCGTCTCGAGCGCGCACAACCGTGCCGCGCTCAGTGCCGACGGAATCCGCCAGTGCGCGGGGTCGCGATCCCCGACGACGTTGGACACGCCGCGCACGATCGACACCGGCGTCGCGGCGAGCGTGCACGCGAAAGCGACGGCGAAACCTTCCATATCTTCGGCGAGCGCTTCGGGAAAGCGCTCGCGCCGCAAGAGCGCCTGTTCTTTCGACGCCGACGCGGCGCACGTCGAGAGGAGGAGCGCACTCTTCGAAGGATCGCGGAGCAGAGAGGGATCGCTCGGCGTCGAGCGTCCGGCGAGCACGATGCGATCGTGGATCGGCTGAGCGTCGCCGGGTTCGCCGCCCGGCCACTGCGGGAAACCCATCGCGGTCGGGCCGACGAGCGTCGCACCTTCGCCCGCGCCGATGCCCTCGATTGCAGCGGCGTCGAATTCGATGGCGCTCCCGATGGGCAGCCGTTCGGCGTCGAACGTGCCGCAGATCCCGACGAGGAGCACGCGCGCCGGCTTGAACTGCGCGATCAGAGCGGCCGTGCGCGATGCGGCTGCGATCGGGCCGAAACCGCACAAAGACACGAGAACGGAGGCCGAATCGAAGCCTCCTTGATCCGCGATGCGCCTCCGCTCGACCTCCGTCGGGACGAGTACGAGCGTGGGGGAGCCGAGTCGTGTGGACATGGGATGCAGTGTTCAGCGCCGGCGCGAGTGCGTCAACCCGCCGCGCCAACTTGATTCGGCAGACATTCGACTCCTCCGGTATCTTCGTCGGCCATGGCCTCCTCACATCGAGTCGGATTCACGCGCGCGCTACCCTTCGCCGTTTGCCTTTTCGCAGTGGCTTGTCGAGTCGACACGGCGCACAAGAGCCAGCCGCCCGTACTCGCGTTCATCCAGACCAAGCCGGCGATGGAGCGTTTGGTCGAGCTCTCCGCGAGCGACAATCGCGTCGTCGAGACGACGCGCGAACTCGCGAAGACGCATCCCAAGCGCTTGACCGGTTCGAAGGGCTACGACGCGGCGGCAGCGTGGGCCGTCGAGAAGTTCCGCGCGTACGGTCTCGACGCGCGCCTCGAAACGTGGGGTGAATTCCCGGTGCGTTTCGATCGCGGTGTACAGAGTGGTCGCATCGTCTCACCGACGGTGAAGTCCCTTGAGTTCGCGACGATGGCGTGGACGGCGGGCACAGACGGACCGAAGCGCGGGCGAGCCGTGCTCGAGCCGCGCACCCAGACCGAGTTCGAGGCACTCGATGCAGAGACGGCGTTCCGTGGAGCTTGGATCGTGCGCACCGATGCGAAATCCGATGCGAAGCTCGGCCGCACGCTGCGCGAGGCGTACGCCGCAGCGGGTGTGCTCGGGATCGTTCGCGCCGGTTCCAAGAACGGGCGCCTCACGATGGGCGGCAATCACCACGTCGATCCGAATGCGCTTCCGAAGAACGTCGACATCAAACTCGCGTTCGACGCACACGCGGATCTCGTCGCGCGTCTCACCCAGGCTGAAGCGATCGAGCTCGAGTTCGACGTCGACAATCGCTTCGAAAACGGCCCGGTCGCATGCACGAACGTCGTGGCCGACATCGTCGGCGCTCGTTTTCCCGATGAGTTCGTGATCGTGCAAGGACATCTCGACGCGTGGGACGGCGCCGAGGGTGCACAGGACAATGCCACCGGCGTCGCCACGGCGCTCGAAGCTGCGCGGCTCGTCAAAGCTCTAGGCGTCAGACCCGAGCGGACGATTCGATTCGTGCTCTACGGCGGTGAAGAACAAGGTCTGCTCGGCTCGCTCGGCTACGTGAAAGCGCACAAGGAGGAGCTCGCGAAGACGAGCGTCGTCATGACGCACGACGCCGGCGCGACGTTTCTCGCCGGGATCGACGCGACGTACGCGATGCTCGCCGACGTACAGGCGGTCGCGGCGCCGCTCACGAACTTGGACGGGCGTTTTCCATTCCAGGTGCACGAGGTCGACGGCGTCGAAAATTCAGGCGACTCGGATCACGCGCCGTTCATCAAAGCCGGCGTGCCGTCGTTCTTCTGGCACCAGAGCGAGGACGGTTACGAGCACGTACACCACACGCAGCACGACTCGTTCGAGACGATTCCAGTCGAGGAATTGCGGCATTCGGCACGCGTCGTCGCCGTGTGCGCGTTCGGTTTCGCGAACTTGGATCACCTGCTCGATCGCACGGATTCGAAACCGATCGAACGTCGCAGATTGGGCGTGCAGATGGATGCTGACGCGACGTTTGCGCGTGTGACCGAAAGTGGTCGTGCCTCGAGTGCGGGGTGGCAGAACGGAGACCGCATCGTCGCCGTCGACGGAGTGCCCGTCACGACTCAGAAAGAAGTGCTCGCGAAGTTGTGGAGTGGCGGCAGCGTGAAAGTGTTCCGTCTCGCGCGCGATGGCGAGATCTTCGAATCGACGCTCGACTACTCCGACGAGCCGGCCGAGAAAGAGCGCGCAGCGCGCGCTGAACGTCGCGCAGCGTTCCTCGCGAAACAGCGCTGACGCATACGATTTCGTCTTGCGCTCGAATCGCGATGCGAGCCCATGACGCACGGAGACGCGTACGGGGGACTGCCTCCTATGCCGCACAAGGGGGGAAGAGGAGCACACCGGCCCGGCACATGTTTTCTGGGCGTGCTGATTTTGCGACGCGGCTTCAGTTCCGCACGCCACTCGGGCCTCCAAGCTGTATCTTGAACAGCCGGTTCGCGCCGACTGTCTTCCGAACTCTCTCTCTCTCTATCGGAAAGCTGCGATGAAATTCTCTCTCCAACTGTGTACTTGCGCATCCCTGTTCGTCGGTGTCGCTCGCGCTCAGGACGTGCTCGTCGTCACCGATTCGACGAATGATCGCATCGTCACCTGCGTCGACACGAACGCCGACGGCGACCTGAACGACGCAGGCGAAATCGTCGTCTTGTACGACGATGTGAACGGCTCCTTCGGCCTCACGAACAACGTCGGTATCACGATCGGTCCGGGCAACGTCGTGTTCGTGTCCGACACGACCGAGGACATCGTGCTCAGCCTGAACGACGCGAACGCCGACGGCGACGCGCTCGACGCGGGTGAAGCGACCATCTACTTCGACGGTCGCCCCGGTGGCAACGCCCAAGGTGTGGTCATGGGGAGCGCGAACTCGCTCTACTACGACGCCGCGACCGGCAAGCTGTGGATCGCCACCGCTTCGGTCACGGGCGCGTTCGATGAAATCCTGGTCGTGCAAGACTCGAACAGCGATGGTGACGCCAACGACTTGCTGGAGAGCCGCAGCTATTGGACTGCCCCCGTCACGACTTATCTGCCGCAGGCCGTCAGCGTCGATGCGGCCGGAAGTGTCTTCTACACGGAGAACGGCACCAGCGTTGCGAAGGGCGTCTACCAACTGAAGGACCTGAACAGCGATGGCGACGCGCAGGACGCAGGGGAGCAGCTTCCGTACTTCATCCTGCCCGTCACGACACCCACACCGTTCATCTGGTCGCTCGAGATCGATGCGCAGGGCTGGTTCTACGTGGCCGACACCGGCGGCGACTTCACCTACCGCTTCAAAGATTTGGATCTCGACGGCGACGCGAACGACTCCGGCGAATGGACCACGTTCTTCACGCCGGTCGGCACGAGCACGATCTGGGATGTCGCCGCGACGCTGTGCGGAACGATCTATGCGAGCGACGGACTCAACCCCGATCGCATCTATCGTTGGGACGACGCGAACGGTGACGGCGTCATCGGAGCCGGTGAATTCGCCGAGATCTACAACGAAACCGGCGGCAATCCGGTCGCGATCGGCAACGGTCGCGGCATCGCTGTGCGCTCTGCGCCGTGCGGAACTCCGAGCACGGCCTTCTGCTTCGGCGACGGCAGCGGAACGGCGTGCCCATGTGCGAACAGCGGTGCGCTCGGGAGCGGTTGTGCGAACTCGACCTTCTCCGCAGGCGCAACGTTGACCGCGAGCGGTATCGCCGGCGCTTCGATCGCGACCGACACACTCGTGTTGACGGCGTCGAACGTGCCCGGACCGGGGCTCTTTTTCCAAGGCACCGCGCCTTTTGCCGGCGGACTCGGGATCACGTTCGGTGACGGGCTCTTGTGCACCGGCACCATGATCACGCGCTTGGGCGTGGTTTTTCCGAGCGGATCGAGCGCGAGCTACCCGGGTGGTCTGACGCCGAATCCGATCCACATTGCCGGGGCCACGGCCGTCGGGGACGTGCGCCAATACCAGTGTTGGTACCGCGATGCAGCGGTCTTCTGCGCCACGCAGACGTTCAACCTGACCCACGGGTTGGAGCTCACCTGGACGAACTGATCCGACGCGTCACTTGACGTGAGGCCCAGCTTGGCTTGATCCTTCGCTGACGTCGGAGGATCACGCTGAGCCCCGCGATGGGACGGAGCGCGATTCACTCGCCCTCCGTCTCTCGTTTTTCGGTCGACTCTCAGTCAGAAACGGATCCCCATCGTCATGCGCATCACCACGTCTCTCTTGGCTCTCGCTTGTGTGAGCCTCATACCGCAACTCGTGCACGCTCAAGACAGCGTGTCGAAGTTGAACACGATCCCCGGCGATGCGATCGATCCGCACGATCCGGCCGAACAGATCAACGACTACGTGCTCGACCTGACGTCGTTCCGCTCGAGCTGGAACACGACCTTCGCGGTCGGTCCGGTCGCGAAGTCCAGCCAGCAACGCAACACGTCGCCGCAGTTCTTCACCGGTCAACTCGACGCGCAGACGATCTCGCGCAAGATCGCGTCGAACGTCGCGTTCGCGCGCTCGCAGTACTCGCGTTGGACGGCCGCCGGTTTCGGCGTGAACGACATCGCGACGCGCAACGATCCGGGCACGCCGGTTCTGACGACGGGCTTCGTCGGCGGTCAATTCACGTTCGGCTTCTCCGAGTTCGCGAACGGCGACGGCGCGGGTCCGATCGCGCGCCTCATCAGCACGGTGGGCGGGATCGTGAACTTCCAAACCCAGAATCCCTCGCGCCTCTACGTCAGTCGCATCATGGCCGCGGAGAACGGCACGAACGACGGCTGCTCGATCGCGGCCTTCGGGATGGGCGCGATCGACGAGCTTGGCAACCTGCACTTCCGAGCGGATGCGGGCAACACGATCCTCGGGTGTCCGACGGCCATGAACCTCGCCGGCAACAACTTGTTCCGCGTGAACATCGCGCAACGCACCGCGATTCAGAACGTGATCTCGGGCGGGTATCCGCTCGGCGCCGATACGACCGCGACGACGTGGCTCTTGGCGGGCTCGAGCGTCGTGCACACGGTTCCCAACATCATCCCGAGTTCGGTCGCGGGTCGACCGATCCTGATCGGGCCCAACTTCACCGCGCAGTACGTGTACGAGGATCCGGCGGGCACGCTCACCACCGCGGCAGCGGCCGCGCACCTCGCCGGCCCGGTGGACCATCGCGGCGCGGTGGCGTACTCACTCGCCAACTACGGAGCGCTCTTCCCCGGCACGGTGAGCGGAACGGCCGCGATTATCGCGGGACCGTCTGCGACCGGATCGCTGCGCAACAACGTGTCGATCTTCGGACTCGACGCAGTCGGAAACTTCGTCGCGCCGCTGACGCGCACGATTCCGGCGGCGGCGCCGGGCCTCGACCCCGATCAACCGACGTGGGCGCCGAGCGGCGATCAGGAGTACTACCACTACTTCAGCCAGACCGCGTTCGTGGGCGGAACGTCGCAGATCGCGCTCGGTCGCGATCAAGCGGGCAAGCTGCTCGCGGCGGGCGTCGTGCACTACGGCTTCACGGCCGTGCCGACCCAGAACCCCGGGTTCTTGAACGAGAACAACTACATCCTCGTCGCCAAGATCGATCCCGCGACCGGCGCGACGACGCACAGCGCGGCAGCATGGACGAACACGGCCGGCGGCAAGGACATCTACCAGAACGGCACGACCGTGATCGGGCGCCTACGCCCGTTCGGCGCAGCGCCGCTCGGCACGACGATGTCGGGTCCGATGATCGATTCGGTGGGCAACGTGTGGTTCATCGGCGTGTTCGAGCGCAATTCCGCTCCGGGCGCGGTCTCCGTCGGTCTCTTCCGCGCGGTCCTGAATCCGGCGAACTTCTCCTACCGCCTCGAGCTCGTTCTGGCTCAAGGCGACACGTTCGCGGGACGCAACTCGGCCCGCAACTACCGCGTGCGCTTCCTCGCGATCAACGACAGCAACTCGGTCGCCTCGGGCACGGCATGGTCCTCGAACATCAGTGAGGTCGGCTACCTCGATCAACCGGTCGGTGCGCTCTCGACGAGTGACGCGCGCACGCTCGGCGGCCTCGTGATCCAAGCCGGCCTCGTCTACGACAACGACCAAGACGGACAGTTCAACGTGAACCTCGCCGTCGGTCCGACGCCGCCCGCGGGCACGCACATCGGTCCGGACGAGGACTACAACGTGCTGCTCTACGTCACTAGCGCCGTGGACTGCAACGCGAACGGCATCCCGGACGACACCGAGATCGCCGACGGGTTGGGCAGCGACGTGAACGGGAACAACGTCATCGACGCGTGCGAAGGCATCGTCGGAACGCCCTTCTGCTCAGGGGACGTCGTCGGCACGACGTGCGTCGCTTGTGGCAACAACGGCGGAGCGGTGCGCGGCTGCGGCAACTCGTCCTTCGCGATCGGCGCGCGCTTGCTCGGCGGCGGCACGCCGTCGGTCACGAGCGACTCGCTGACCTTGAACACGAGCGAAATGAGCGGCCCGGGCTTGTTCTTCCAAGCCAACGGCCTCGCCGGAAGTCCGATTCCCTTCGGTGACGGCATGCTGTGCGCGGCAGCCGGCATCCTGCGGCTCGGCGTCGTGTTCCCGGTCGCGGGCGCGGCGACTTACCCGGGCGGACTGACGCCGAATCCGATCACGATCGGCGGCGGCCCGATCAACGCTGCTGACGTGAAGCACTACCAGTGCTGGTATCGCGATGCGATCGCCTTCTGCACGGTGAGCACGTTCAACACGTCGAACGGGGTTTCGGTGACGTGGGCCCCGTGATGCAGTGAACCCCGTCGACCCGCAGTCGACGAGGTTCTTCGGTGAGATTCGCGGCCTCGGGACGAGCATCACGCTCGGCCCGGGGCCTTTCTCATGCCGAATCCGGAAGTCCCAAAATGCGCCGCGCGTTGCCGGCGAAGATCGCCTCTTCGGCTGCGACACTCGTCCCGAGCGTGCGCAACGCCGCGTGTTGTTCTTCGAAGCGATCTCTGCGCCAACCGGCGGGGAACGTGTTCGAATCCGTGCCGAACAAAATGCGCTCGTGACCGAACACCTCGAGCGTGCGCGCGAACACTTCGCTCAGGGTGGGCTTCGGCCACTGCGTGGCGCGCCAACCGTTCGACGAACTCGTATCGACGAAGACGTTCGCAGCGGACACACCGGTCATGAGCGTTTCGCGAAAGAACCCGGCGCCGAAATGGGGGATCACGAACGACACGCGCGGGTGCGCACTCGCCGCCGGAACGATGGCGAGCGGATCGGCGTAAGCGAGGTCTTGCGGCCGAGGCAATTTCAGGAGGTCGCGCAACTTCACGACGAGCACACCGCAGTGCACGAAGCACACGCCCGCGTGTTCGTCGAGTGCATCGAGCAAGGGCTTGGCTGCACTGCCGCCGATCGCGTAGTGGTGCATCGCCGGAAACAGGAGCACGCCGCGGATGGCGCGCTTTTCGAGCAGCGTGCGGACCTTCGCCGCAGCGCCATCGACGCGCGGATCGACGATCGCGAACGCCGACAAGCGCCCGTTCGATTCGCGTGCCGCTTCGACGACGGCCGGAACTTCTTCGGGCACGCTCGCGAACGTGCACATGTGGTCGACTTGGTTGCGATCGAGTTCAGAGATCCAACGACGCGCGTGTTCGGCGTTGTTCGCCGAGGGCAGTTGGAGGCCTGTGCGCTCGACGAGGCGCGAGAGCTTCGATTCGACATCGCCTTCGAGCGGTGATTGCGCGGCGAGCGTCTCGAAGAAAACGCGGCCGAAGTAGTGGGCGTGGAAATCGATCACTCGCATGGCGACATCAACCCTCACGCAACGATCTGGCCAGCGCGCGCACTCGACCGCCGATGCCGCCTACGTGGAAAGGTACACCGCGCGTCGCGTACAGATCGAGGCCGCCTTTGATCGGGTCGCGTCTCGTCACTTGCCGTTGCACGCGCGCGGCCGACATCGGGTAGGGAGCCGCGGTCGCTTTGCCGAACGTGAAGCCCAGACCCGCGAGGTACTCGAGCATCTGCTCGCCTTTCGCTCCGCGCAAAGCGTACGGCCAGTACTCGAGCAGCAACGTGCATCGTGTGCTGCGCTCGAGGATTTGCTTCATGCCCAAGAGCGCGTGCCACTCGGATCCTTGCGTGTCGATCTTGATCACGCGGAACGGACCGGAGAGCAGATCGTCGACGCGCTCGACACGGATCGGCATCACCGCGCCGACGCCCATGTCGGACGGACGCGGTCGGAACGGGTCGAGCACGCGGTTGTCGCCGTAGTTGCGCGTCGCGATGGCGATCTCGGCCGTACCGCGTTCGGAACCGGCCGCACAAGGATGCAACGTCGCGCGACCGCGACCGGCGCGCAGTGCTCGATCCAGGTTGCGCTGACAGACTTCTGCGATCGCGGGCACCGGCTCGAAACACGTGACGTCCGCGCCGGCCATGACGGCCTGGACGCCGAACCAACCCACGTTCGCGCCGAGGTCGATGACGCGATCGCCGGGGTGCAGATGCGCCCGGAATAGTCGCGTTTCGTGCTCTTCCCACATGCCGCGTTCGATCGCAGGCCCGATGACGGCATCGTCGGCGAGCACTTCGAAATCGAGATCCAAGCTCGGCACGTGCACGATCTTCGTCTTGGTCATCATGTTCGAATCTAGCAACGCTGACTGACGCGTGGAAACGAAACGCGCCGCGCATCCCATCTCTGGACGCACAGCGCGGTAGCCCCTCTCGAACGGCCGCTGCTTCAGCCGCCGATGTTCGCAGTGGACGTCATCGACGCACCGCCGCCGGTCACGTACGCGAACTCGGTGCCCCAGTTGCGCGACGCGCACTGGAAGTAGCCCGTGTTCTTGAGCGCCATGTCGGCCGTCTCGAACGCGCGCAGGCCGAGCACGTAGAACTTCGAGTCGCCCTTACAGCCGCCCGTGCCCTTGTCGTACAGGTAGTAGCGGTACTGGTACGTCTCGTCGTTGATCGGGTCTTTCGGGATGGCTTGCAGATAGCCTTCCGAGAGCAGTACCGGGATGAAGTCACCGTCTTGCGAGACATCCCAGCCGCCGTACGCCGCGTTCTGACGAGCCGCCGGGTAGTAACCCTTGTCGATGTAGTACTGGTCGACGGCGTTCTTCACGGCGCGGATGTCGTTGAGGCGTCGCGCGTCACGCGATTGGGCCATGCGATTCGTCACGCGCGGAATGAGTGCTCCGGCGAGGATCGCCAAGATCGAGATGACGACGACCAACTCGATCAGCGTGAAGCCGGCGCGTCTTTGGACTTGACTCATGAGTTTACCTGGATGTGTGGAGACGTTCGATGGGGGGCGTTGCCGTGAAGCAGGAGTCGCATGCAGGTCATCGATCCTGGAACCGGCCCCTGAACTATCGGCAGGCAGCTGCGCGCCCTGTAGCGATGGCCCAGGCCCTCAAGGCCATCGGGGGTCGAACCGAAGAAGAACTGTCCGGCTCGAGCCGCCATAGCGCCGTCGTTTTCCGATCAGGTCCGCGACGACCTGTGAAAAGGCTTCGCCGCGAACTTCGCCACGCATGAACCTGAAACGCCCGCAGCCGCTGGGAAGCGCCGTACTCGCAGTCGACCGCGAGTGCGTGGAGTGGCTCTTCGTCGACAAGGACGGAAAAAACAATCACGCGGTCAAGCCCGTGGCCGGAGCAGGAATCCAGGCGCTGGCGGATGCAGCGTCGGCCGTAGTCCGCGAAGCGGGAACGACGCCGGGGCGCTGCGTACTCGCGCTCGGTCAGGGGCTCGTCCGGCAAAAGCTCATCACGTTGCCCGTGATGTCGCGCCGTGAGACACGCACGGCTTTGCGACGCAAAGCAGCCGGCATGTGCGAATGCGACGTGGAACAAGTCGCTTTCACGGCGACGTGTTTCGAAGAGGTCGCACCCGCAGCCGGCGAGCTGAAAGCGTCACGAGTGGACAAGCGTTGGCTGGTGACGGCCGTACTGCGCGAAGAGACGCGCGACTTGCGTGCCGCGCTCGCCAAAGTCGGCTTCAAGATCGCGCGCACGGTCTCGAGTCAGATCTCGACATTGGCACGAGGACAGGCGCTGCGCGCTGACAAGACGCAAGCCTGCATCGTCGTTTCGGCGCTGCGCAAGTCGGCGTCGGTCGGTTTGATCCACGGCGACACGCTCGTCAACGAAAATGTGCTCGAAGGGGACATGCGCGCGCAGCCGACGCTGGCGATGAGCCTCGTGCAAGAGATCAAGAGCTTCGACGCTGCGTGGCGCAAAGCGAATCGCGGTGGCGCTGTGGGGCAAGTCGTCTTGATCGGATTGCCGCGCGATCGTGCGCCTCTCTTCAAGGCTGCCGTGAACACGGCGCTGCCCAACGCTCTCGTGCTGCTGTCGAACGCGGACACGGACGAAGCCCCCGGTCTCGATCACGGTCGCATCGAAGCGCTCGATGCTTGCCGCGAGAGCGGCGGACTGCAATCGGACTTGACGCTGCCGATCCCGCTGCAGCCGAAGTTCGTGTCGTTCGTGCTCATCGCGATCTTCGCGTCGCTCTGCACCGTCGCGACCATCGCCTATCGACCGGCTCGCAAGGCGGAGCTCTTGGAACTCGAAGCGGTTCTGGCGGCGAATGCTCGCACGTTCGGCCTCGACGAGCTGCGTCTCGAGAATGCCGCAGCGGCTGCAGCGCTGGTCGAGCTCGATCGGATCACCGCTCGCAACGCCGACGTGTTGGCGCACGGTTGGAAGTTCCGGACGGTCGTGACCGACATTTTGGGCGCGCTCGGCAGTGATGCGGCGTTGATCGGGCTCGAACTCGGTCCGCTGACCAAGGCCGAATTCGAAGTCTCCGGGGTCGCCTCTCCCGACCCGGCGACGGCGATGCTCGGGGTCGACCGAGTCGTGAAAAACATCGAAGAAAGCCCGCGTTTCGAAGCCGTCGTGTCCTCACCGACCGGAACGATTCCAACGGGAGTGCAGCCGATCGCCTTCAAGATCCAGGCGCGACTCGAGGGTCAGCGATGAGTCGAATCGACAATCTCCAAGCCGGACGCGGTGCACGGGCGACGACCGTGATCGTGCCGGCCGTGCTCCTGATCCTCGGCACGTCGGGTGTCGTCGCCAAGCCCACCCTCGGTCTCGACGCAGCGCGTCGTCAGCGTGTCCAAGCCGAACAGCGCGAGCACGAGTTCGGGCTCGAACGCGAACGAGCGCTGGAGTTCGAACGCATGGGCGGCATCCGCCGCATCGAAGAAGCGCGCGCCGCCGTCGTGGCGACGGTCCCGGCGCGCTTGTCCGCGCTCGACTTGCAGAACATCGTCGTGCTCGTCGCACGGAGCACTCACATCGACTTGCAGACGATCGAGATCGGGAATCCGCTCGAGACGACTTTCGCGACAACACTGGATCGCGTCGTCGCCAACGAAGCGAGTCTGCGCGGTGGCGGAACGCTTTCCGACATCGTCGCCTTCGTCGAAGGTGTTCAAGGCCTCGGCCTCGCCGTGTCCGTCGTCGAATCGAAGTTCTCGCGCATGACGGCCTCCGACCCGCGATTCGAATTCCAGATAACTCTCTCCTTCCATCACCGCGACGCACTCCTGCCCGCAGTGGACGAAGAACTCGCAGGTGAAAATTGACTCCCAAGCTGAAGAAGATCCTCGCGCTGATGCTCGTCGTCGGCGTCGGCATCGTGTGGATCCCGCAGATCCTCGCGGCGGCGACGAAGAGCTCCACGCCGCCGCGCCGAGAAGCTTCCGCGCTGGGTGGTGCAGCGTCCACGATCACGGATGTGAATGCGCCAACGACTGCGCCGCACGCCGCGTCGCCGGTCGATGCTTCGTCCACGCCAGTGGGGGGGCCGTCCAGCGAAGGTGGAGATCGCGACGATCTAGCGCGCTCGCTCGAAGCCTCGATCGCCAAGGCGAAGTTGATCTTGCCCGAGAAAACAGGCCTGGATCTGACCCGATTGGCTTCGGCTTGGGCCGCACCGATCGACGTGACCCAGAGTTCCGCGGCGGCACAGCCCGCGCCGCAACTCGCGTTCGATCCGACGCCGAGCCCGATGACGAGTACGCCGATCGTGGATCTCGCGCCGGTCCGGGATCCCATCGACGACTTTCTCTCGACACACCCGCTCCAGGGCACCCTCGTCGGAAAGAGCCGACGCATGGCGTGCCTCGGACCGTTGCTGCTCTCAGTCGGCGACGAGCCCGTAGCGGGCTTGACCGTCGCGACGATCGAAACGAATCACGTGACATTCTCGCGCTCCGGTCGGAGCGTGCGCGTCGGATTGATGCCTTTCCAAGCACGCGCGCCGATCACGCAGACCACGAACACGAATCCGACCGCGAACTCCAGTCAGCCTCAGACCGGCGCGACGCAGCCTGGGACGACGAGCACGTCCGCGGCGATCGGTGAACTCGACAAGTTGCTCCCTCTCTTGAAGGAAGCTGCGGCGAGTGCGGCCGGCGTGAACACCGCCGCTCAAAAGGCGGGGGATCACGAGGCGAACAAGAAGGCGAGCTCGGACAAAGTCGACTCGAAGCAGAACGGCAGCGGATCATGAGTCACACGCAATCCACTTGGTCACGCGTCGTCGTCGCAGTCGGGGCGAGCGCGCTCTCGGCGTGCCAGGCTTTCGAGCCCACGGTGAAGTCCTTGCAGGATCCGCCGCGCGAGCCGCGCGACAAGCTGCGGCCGACGCTGTCGCTGCCTCCGCCCACGCGAATCGCAGACGAGCCCGAGTTCGCACGACGCAACGTCCGTGTCGCGGCACATCTGCCCACGCGGTCGAATGCGGAGCCGACCCACCTCGAGTTGCGCGGCAAGCCGCTCGCCGAGGCGATCCACACCATCTGCGCAGCTGCCGGAGTGAATGTGTATTTGGACGCCGCACTCGACACCAAAGTCGACGCGACGTTCGTCGACGTGAGTTTGGATACCGCGCTCCAGACGATCCTCGCGCGCAACGAATTGATGCTCGTGGAGGATCCTCCGGGCATCTACTGGGTCACGCGCGACGACGCGAACCAACCGGACGAACGCCGTTTCAAGCTGAAGTCGGCCAGGGCCGCGGAGATCGAGCCCAAGTTGAAAGCGCTGCTCCCGACGGGCGCACAGCTCGTGGTCGACGCCGAACAGAACTTCGTCATGGTGCGCGGCCGACGCTCGGACGTGGACATCGTGGCGCAATACATCGAAGCAGCGGATCGGATCCAGGAACAAGTGCTGATCGAAATGCGGATCGTCGAGATCACGCTCGGGGAGCAGTTCGAGTTGGGTGTGTCGCACAACTTCAACGGCATCGACGTCGGTGACGACTCGTTGACGATCCTGCAGCAGTTCGCGACCACGAGCGACGATTTCTCACTCAACTTCCGTTCGGCGAACGGCGTCGTCGATTCGACGTTGCAGGCACTCGGACGCTACGTGGGCGTGGAGCTGTTGAGTTCTCCGCGCGTCGTCGCGGTGAACAACACGCAGGCTTCGATCGACATCACGCGTGAAGTGCCCTACATCCAGAGCACGACTAACGTGACCAGCGGAACGACCGGCGGTGTCGGTTCGAGCTCGACCCAAGAAGTCGCGTTCAAGCCCGTCGGTGTGAAGATGCAGGTGACGCCGTCGATCCGCGCGAACGGGGTGATCGAATTCTCCGTCACGCAAGACCTGTCCGAGGTCGCCGAATTCTTGAACGGGGTGCCGGCTGTCGATCGACGCACGCTCACTTCGCGTTTCCAAGTGCGCGACGGCGAAACGCTCGTCGTCGGCGGCTTGATGCAAGACAAGAAGAGCAAGACCGACCGCGGCATTCCGCTGTTGATGGACTTGCCCGTGCTCGGCGCGTTGTTCAAGAGCAAGGAAGATCGCGTGGACAAGCGCGAGATGCTCGTGTTCATTTCGCCGCGCATCATCGCACTCGATGCAGCCGGGGGCGTGACCGATTCCTGGCGTCAAGTGTTCGACTCGCGCCGGCGCGAATTGGGCCTCGACGAAAGTGTGGCGAACGAGCGACGCGCTGCGGGTGAAGCGAAGCGATGACCGTCACCGTCAAGGGTCGGCTCGGCGACCGGCTCCTCTCGAAGGGTCTGGTCTCGAAAGAGCAACTCGATGTCGCGCTGAAGGAACAGCAACGCGCGCATCGACCGCTGGGTGAGATCTTGATCTCGCTCGCATTCGTTTCGCAGGAGAGCATCACGCGCCTCGTCGCCGAGGATCTCGGATGCGCGTTCTTGTCGGCTTTCGAAGTCGATCCCGACCCGCTGCTCGTGTCCGCGCTCGACCCGGCTTTTGTGCGCGAAACGCTGTCTTTCCCCGTGAAAATGCAGGGCGGGTCGCTGCTCGTTCTGATGGCAGACCCCGACGACACACAAAAGGTCAGTCAGGTCCGCGCGCGCTTCCCGTATCCGCTCGAGATCGCGCTGACGACCGAGAGCGACGTCTTGGCGTTGCTCGGGCAGCACGTGCGCGGTCAGACTGCGCGCACTGCCCAAGTGTTCGCGGATCTCGCCCAAGACGGCGGTCGCGAGCTGCCGGTCGAGAAGGTCACCCAAGCGGTGTTGCTCGACGGCATCTACCGAGGCGCGACCGACATCCACATCGAGCCCGACGAGCGCGTGACGCGCGTGCGCTACCGCATCGACGGCATCCTGCAACCCGGCGAGAACTTGCCGAGTCACGCGACTTCAGCCGTCGTATCGCGCATCAAAATCCTGTCCGGACTCGACATCTCGGAACGCCGTCGCCCGCAAGACGGCCGCATTCGTTTCGCATTCGACGAGCGGCACGTCGACTTGCGCGTGTCGATCATGCCCACGACCGACGGCGAAAACGTCGTCATCCGCATCCTCGACAAGAGCGGAACGGGCGGAAAGCTCGCGGCGCTCGGCATCATCGGCCCTCAAGTGCGCGCGATGCAGACGATCGCGACACGCAGTCACGGATTGTTCCTCGTCACGGGTCCGACGGGTTCTGGAAAGACGACGACGTTGTACTCCCTGCTCGGAGAAGTCGACGCGATGGGACGCAACGTCGCGACGATCGAGGACCCGGTCGAGTATCGGCTGCCGCTCCTCCGTCAGAGTCAGGTCGATCCGGCGATCGGCTTCGGATTCCAAGAAGGATTGCGCGCCCTCCTGCGGCAAGACCCCGACGTGATCCTCATCGGTGAAATTCGTGACGCCGAGACGGCACAGATGGCGATCAAGGCGTCGATGACGGGGCACCTCGTGTTCTCCACCTTGCACACCAACACCGCGCTCGGAGCGATTCCTCGATTGGTCGACATCGGCATCGACTCGTATCTGATCGAGGACTCGCTGATCGGCGTGCTCGCCCAACGACTCGTGCGCCGCGTATGCAAGTTCTGCGCGAAGCCGGTAGAGCCGACCGAACACGATGTGCGCTGGCTGGACGGCGACGTCGGTGGTCCGATGGCCGGAGCGGGTTGCGAACGCTGCAGAAACAGCGGCTTTTCTGGCCGAACCGTGATCTCCGAAATCTTTCTGCCCGACGACGCTTCCGCCGAAGCGATCCGGTCGAAGGCCGACATGTCGCTCTTGAGGCGGCTCGCACTCGAGGGCGGCATGAGAACGATGACCGACGACGGCAAGGCCAAGGTGCGTGCGGGGATCACGACGCGCTCCGAAGTCGAACGCGTCAATCGCAGTCACCGCCTCGACGACGAGGAGCGCGAAGGCACGCACGGGAAGAGTGCGAAGTGAAGACATTCGAGTACATCGCGGTGACGTCGACGGGTGAGCGCTGCCAAGCTCACGCGCGTGCCGAATCCGAGGTGGACTTGGACCGCGATCTCGAAGCCCGTGGTCTTGCGCTCGCCTCGGCGAGAGTCGTCACGAGCGAGACGAAGAACCGGATGCACCGCCTCGATCGCTCGTCCCTGCTCTCGTTCACGACTCAGCTCGCGACCGTAACGGGTGCCGGAGTGCCGATCGTCGAAGGCATGCGCAGCATCGGTTCACGTCTCGAGACTCAGGAAGCGCGCGATCTCGTTTCCGAAATGGTCGCAGGCTTGCAGGCCGGTGAGTCGCTCTCCGACGTGATGGCGCGCCATCCCCAGGCCTTTCCGCCGGTGTACCGCGCCTCCGTCGTGGCCGGTGAAGCCGCTGGTTCTCTCGATACCGTGCTCGAGCGTCTCGCCAAGTATCTCGAGTGGTCGCAGGGCATGCGCGCGACCGCGATGCAGGCGCTGATCTATCCCTGCATCCTGATGACGGCCATTTTCGGTCTCGTCCTCGTGCTGCTCTACTTCGTTTTGCCGCGCATTCTGGGCATGTTTCCCGGAGGTCGCGACAGTCTGCCGATCCAGACGCGGATCGTTCTCGGTGCGTCCGACTTCTTGCGCGAGAACGTGGTCGTATTGACGCTCGGTGTCGTGTTCGCCGTGGTTGCTTGGACACGTTGGACTCGCACACCTGCCGGACGAGCGCGCTTTCACGGTGCCTTGCTCAAAATCCCGCGCCTCGGGAAAGTGCAACGTCAACTCGCGACGTCGCGCTTCGCCAGTACGGCGAGCATCCTGCAAGGGGCGGGCTGCGACGTGTTCACCGTGATGGGCGTCGCTGGCAGTTCATGCGGTAACAAGGCCATGGAGGACGCATTCGCGCGTGCTGCCGATTCTGTCCGTCGCGGCTCGACGATCACCGAAGGCCTGGATCGCGAACCCGAGATCGACCCGCTCTTGCGACAGATGGTCGGTGTCGGCGAAAAGAGCGGTGAGCTCGACGGCTGTCTCGATCGACTCGTGCGCTACTACGACGACGAGATCCCGCGCAGCGTGAAGCGCTTCTTGACGGTGCTCGAGCCGGCCTTGCTCGTGTTCGCGGCGTGCGTCGTCGCGTTCATCCTGCTGGCGGCGCTCATGCCGATCTTCGAACTCTACGAGAAGATGTGAAGGAACCCATGCGCACCAGGCCTCAGTCGACTTGCACGCGTACCCGCGGTTTTTCGCTGCTCGAGATCATCGTCGTCGTCGCCATCTTGTCGATTCTCAGCGGTGTCGCCGTGCCCGTCGTGCAGAAGGCGATCGCGACCGCAGCGCGCAAGGCGACGCGTGAGGAGTTGAACGTTCTCGCCGGCGCGGCGCTCGAATACTGCCGCGACACGAACAACGTCCCGCGCACGATCTCGGACTTGGAGAGAGATCCGCGACGCGCGGACTCGGCCGGTTGGGCGGGACCCTATGTCGCCGGCGCCATCGCTGCGTCAGCTACGAAGACGGGCTACGTGGTCGACGGTTGGTCGCGCGACTACCGTGTGACGCGCGGTACGACGCTCACGCTGACGAGCGCCGGTGACGACGGAGCTTTCGGTGACGCGAACGACATTGCGATCGTCGTCAATTTCACGGGCGTGCGACGCGAGAAGACGCTCGAGAAGCTGAAAATCGTCAATCAGGCGATCGTGGCCTACAACGCCGCGTACCAGACCTCGTCTCCACTGCCGGCCAATTATTCGACGGCGCTGAACCGGCTGGTTGCGACCGGTTTCTTGCCGGATCGAGCGACTTACTTGAAGGATGCGTGGAACGCGAACTTCACCGGAGCTCCATCCGGCGTCGCGCCGATGGTGAAGGCGCGCTCGAGTTCGATTCCTTCGACGCCTTGACGCGGAGACGTCACGCACGGCGTTCGCTCGCTATCCTGTGCGCCCCGCCGACTAGGAGCGGACACGCATGGAACGTTGGTCGATCGAGCTCGACAAAGAGTATTTCAAGTTCTCAGCCGCGCACTTCTTGATCTTCCCCGACGGTTCGGCGGAGCGTCTGCACGGACACAACTATCGCGTGTTCGTCGAGATCGACGCAGCGTTGACGCGTTTCGGACTCGTGATCGACTTCAAGACGGTCAAGCCCGTCGTGCGCGAGATCTGCGACGAATTGGACGAGCACTGGCTCGTTCCCGGCCTGCATCCGGTCTTGCAACACGGCTTGCGCGCGGACGGAATTGTCGAGGTGCGCTACTTGGAGCGCTATTACGCGGCGCCGAAAGAGGACGTGATCGTCATGCCGATCAACAACACGAGCTCCGAGAATCTCGCGACGTGGTTCGGTCACGAGCTCCAAGCTCGTCTGGCTCGCAGGTTCCCTGACGTCCTCGTGTCGCGTCTGCGCGTCGCGGTGGAGGAGACGTCGGGCCAGAAGGGCGTGTACTCGTTCACGGCCGACGTACCCGGTTGAGTGGCTGACCGCGGCACGGCTCTACTCGGGCTGGAGTACGAACGCCGGTAGAAAAAAAACACGCGGAGCATCCCTTCGATGCCCCCGCGTGTTCTCGACGCCCCAAACTTCGGCGTTCGTTTCAGAATTCGAGCCCTCAGCTTCCGGCCCCCAGAGACCCGTCCGCGATCCGATCACCGCCCAAGTACGAGCCCGTGCGCTCTGCGTCGACGGATCCGTCCGCGTTCCAAAATTTCCACTCGCCCTCCATGCGACCGTCGTCGTAGCGGCCCTCCGCCTCCTTGGTCCCGTTCGCGAAGTAGCGCTGCGCCGCGCCGTCGCGTCGACCCTCGGCGTACTCGACCCGCGACTCCAGCTGACCCGAAGCGAAATACGTCTCCTGCGCGGCGGTGTCCCGTGCGTCGGTACGAGTCTGAGCCAACAGGAGGGTCGCACCCAAACCCAGGGTGCCGATCACGGCGAGAACAGCGGGGAGTTTCATGGCGCTTTGGTCGACGCCGTGGGTGCGCCGATCCTTCCCGTGATTTGCCCCGAATGACGGGGTTCTTGGACGAGCGCGCCGTCCCCGATCAGCGACCCGCGAACTCGGGCCGGTCGGCCGCGATGGCGGCCAGGACTTCGTTCTCGAAAACCGCCAGCGACGAGATCGCCAACCCGCGCGTCTTCGGCCCACGCACCGCGACGAAGGCCTCGAGCGTCATGAGCTCGTCGTACAGATCGCGCTCCAGCCCCAGCGATCGCAGGTAGTGCGCGATCGTCGAGGCCAGAAATTCGGGGTGCGCGCGCACCAGCTCCTCGATCTCGCGCGGTCCGAATTCGGCCTCGATCGCGGCGCGCAACGACGCCCGGTCGAGTCCGAGTCCGGCGGCCTCGAGCAAGCGTTCGGCCGGCACTTGCGTCAGGCCCTGCGCATTCGCTTGAACGCAGAGATCGTGCAGGCCCTCGATGCCTACGCGGTCCGCGATGCGCTCCACGACGAGAAAAGCGATGCCGTAGAAGGCTTTCTTTTGCGCGGGGCTCAAGTCGCTCGACGACAGGCCGGCTTCCAGATCGAAGACGCGCAACGGATCGACGACGATGCGCGGTTCACCTTCGAGCCGCAGACGTGCAGACCAGCACACGTCGTGTTCGCCCGGCCGATCGAGCGCAGGTTCTGCGAGTTCGATTTCGAGGGCGAGCCCGCCGGTGGCGAACGCGGCGCTCGAGAGGCGTCCGGCCGCGAGTCGCCCTGCGGATTCCGGGCACAGGCGCGTCGACACGTAGTCGCACAAGCCCTCTTCGAGTGTCCCGGGCAGGCTGCGCCACGATTCACCCAAGGACGCGTGCACCAATTCGTGGGCGAGTGTGCGCTCGATGTGATCGGAGCCTTCACGCAGGTGGATCCGGCGCGCTCCTTCCGCGTAGAAACCGTCGGCGTCGCTGTAGGCGCTCGCTTGGAATTCGTAGAGAGCGGGCACATCCTGCACCCAGACTTCGAGGTCCACGCGGCGCGTATCGGGCAGGAAGGCTTGGACTTGCGGCGTGAGTGCGTCCAGAGCTTTGGCCACGCGAGCCGCCCGGGCATAGGTCGACGCACGCACGACACCCTCACGGGCGACGGTGTGCTCGACCGGCGGTGCAACCATGCAACCGGTGGTGAGCAGCGCGGCTGCCGCGATCGCCACGAATCGAGCGTGCGCGATCGGGCTCGCGGAGACGGGCGACTTCATCGTCAGGGGACCTCGATGAAGAGTAGCCCGCGATTCCGACCCAGGTCGGAACCGCGGGCCTACACCGCGCGGGAAGCTCGATGATTCAGAGGCGGGCGTCGAGTGCGTGCGCTTCGCCGTGCGTGCGGGAGTAGCCGCGCAGGTTCAGCGGTAGCTCCGGGAGCGCGTTTTCCGCAGCTGCGGCGCTGAAGTGGGTCGTCGAAGATTCGACCGACAGCGTCCAGCCCGAGGCTCCGTCTGCCGGAACGACGACGAGCTGGAATTCCTGCGTGCCCGCGAGCCAGAAGGAGCCTTTCTCGTCGCCGTAGGGGAAGTCGAAAGCGGCCACGAATTGGTCGAGTGCCGGATCGAAGAGCCAGACGTCGAGGTCGGTCCACGGATCGTCGACGAAGAGCGTGAAGTCGATGCGCGAGGCACCGACACAGGTGAAAGCGAGCCCGTCCTGCGGATCCGAGCCGTCGTCGGTGGCGAAACCTTGCACGTAGATTTGCTCACCGGGGTAGAGCGATCCGAACCAGGGTGCGAGCCAAGCGGTGTCATTCGGTTCCCCTTCGGAATAGATGGGCGGCGGCGGCGGGGGCGGCGGCGGGAGGGGATGGGCGTAGATTCCCACCGAACCGTGGCAAGCGGAGAGGAGCAGAGTGGATGCGACCAGCGCAGTGGCTTGGGACGAGGAGAGGCACGAGGCCAGTTTCAGGAGGGACTTCATCGCCGACTTTCTGCGCCGCGAGGGCGCGTTTTCGACAGCGTGAAATCGCAAGCCCCGTGCCCCTTGGATTCCGGGGCTTGGGGCCCAACTCGGCTCGGCTTGTCCTCGCACAGGGACGAGCTCGCGGGCTGAGTGCACTCCACAGGCTGCGCAGCCGGCGACGACGATCGCCGCCCCAGCCGACCGACGCAGTCACGGCTGGGTCGATCCTCGTGCTCGCGCAGCGCGCACTCACGCCTGGCGGTTCGAACCTACTTGCGCGGCCGTACGGGAGGAGATTGGGTGATCGTGGTAGGAACTCGCTTGGGGCTTCGGGGCCGTGAGGTCGCTTGCGACACTGCCCCAGACGGCACGCGAGCGCTCCGAACCTTCAGAGTCGTGTGCGCCACGTCCACCGCTTGCGCCAGCATGAAACCTCGCGCACGCGCTCGGGCTTCGTCGGTCAGGCGTTCGACGAACTGCGGATCGAGCTTCGCGAGGCGCGGATCGAGCGGTGAGAAGTACTGTCCGTTCCTCCAATTGCCCACGCATCCCGCGCCGACGCGTTTCGCCCAGCGCTCGATCGTTTCGTTCTCGCGTGGTCGCGCGCCGTCGCTGCGCAATTTCTGCAGTTGCCAGTCCGCGCGTATCGGATCGATCGAGAATCCGCCACGCGCTGTCACAGCACGCTGCCAAGCGGCTTTGCCCTCGACCGGGTAACTCGTCAGCGTGCGCCCGGCCGCACGGGCCGCCATGGGTTTGCCAGCGAGCGCTGCGATTTGGCCGAAGCTGCGCGTTTCGCCTTTCGGCACCGTGTTCACTGCTGTCACGTAGATGCTCTCCGTCATGCGAGTCGTTGCGAGGGAATGAAAGCCCTCTTCCTCCAGGAGAGAGACTCGTGCGCCGACGCGCGGTTGCAGGTCCAGCTTCGAAACGTTCCCAAACCGTTGTCAGCAAGGCACAATCGCGCGCTCGAATTCCGAGTCCCATGTCCATCCGACGCACCCAATCGAAGCCGACCGACGCCTCCTCGGAGCTCGCTCCGCGCGTGCACGTCGTCACGTTCGGATGCCAGATGAACAAGTACGACTCCCTGCTCGCCGAGGGCCGCTTCAAGAAGCAGGGCTACGTCACGACCGAGTCGATGGACGACGCCGACGTGGTGCTCTTCAACACGTGTTCAGTGCGCGAGCACGCCGAGGAACGCACCTATTCGTGGCTCGGCGAGCTCAAGCGTGCCAAGGAGACGAATCCGAGCCTGGTGATCGGCGTGATGGGTTGCATGGCGCAGCGCGTCGGCGACGAAATTTTCGCGCGCGCCGGCTACGTCGACATCGTGGCGGGTACGCGGCAGTTCGCGAACCTGCCGCGTTTGGTCGAGGACGTCCGGACCGCTCGCGCGTTGGGAAAAAGCGAGCGCGCGTCGCGCATCCTGGCCTTGCAGATGGACGATTCCGTTGCCGTCGATCGCACGGACGAGCCCTACGACGGCGGCTTGCACGCCTATCTGACGGTGATGCGCGGCTGCGATCTCAACTGCACGTACTGCATCGTGCCGACCGTGCGCGGCCGTGTGATGAGCTATCCGCTCGAGGCACTCGTCAGGGAAGCGCGGCAGTTCGTCGACAAGGGCGCGCGCGTCTTGACGCTGCTCGGTCAGACGGTGAACAGCTACGGTGAGGACTTCGCAGTGCCGCGCGAGAGCGAAGCGCGCGGCCGCGGTCGCCAAGGTCGCAGTTCGCTCGCCGATCTGTTGTACGCCCTGCACGAAATCGACGGACTCGAGCGCATTCGGTTGATCACGCTGCATCCGAGCTACGTCACGCAAGCGCTCGCCGAAGCGATCCGCGACTGCCCCAAAGTCGACCGTTTCCTGCCGATTCCAGCCCAATCAGGCTCCGACACGATCTTGCGCGCGATGAAGCGCGGTTATACGACCGATCTCTATCGACGAAGAGCGGACATCTTGCGCGCCGCTGTTCCCGACATCGAACTGGGCAGCGATTGGATCGTCGGTTTCCCTGGTGAAACGGACGAGGACTTCGCGGCGAGCGAGCGCTTCCTCGAAGAGCAGGCCTTCGTCGTCAACTACATCTTCAAGTACGACCCGCGTCCGACGACGCACGCGGCCGAAGCGCTGGTCGACGACGTGCCCGACGCGACGAAGAAGGTCCGCAATCAGCGGATGCTCGCACTCGGCGAGAAGCTCGGGCTCAAGCGCCACGGCGCTCACATCGGCAGCATCCGTCGTGCCTTCGTCGAAGCGCAGTCCGATCGCAATCCTGGTCACTTGGTGGCGCGCACGACGCACAATCTGATGCTCACCTTCCCAGGCGAGGCGTCCCGCGTCGGCAGCAGTGTCGACGTCAAGATCGAGAGTGCGACACCGTTCAGTCTGTCGGGCGTGCACGTCGGCGCCTGAGACGCGAGTCGGATGCTTACTGGGCCGAGCGGCGTGGAGTAAGATCGGAGCGAGGTTCCGCCATGCGTTGCACCAATATCCGCACCCACTCCACCCCGCGACTCCTCGCAGTCAGCATCCTCGCGTGCGTAGCGAGCCCCGGTCTTGTCTCCGCGCTCGACCTGTACACGTCGAGCGACGTGACAGACCTGGTGCACCGCTACAACGGTTCGACGGGCGTGCTTACCAACGTGCTGGTGCCGTCGTTCGCTGCGTCGCAACAACTCGCGATCCACTTCGGTCAGTCTCAAAATCGCGTCTTGCTCGGGCACTTCAACGGTGGCGTCGAGGAGTTCAACGCGACGACCGGCGCCTACATCAAGACCTACAACCCAACCGGCGGCGTGCAATGGGCCGGGCTCTTCGGTCCCAACGGCAACGTGATCGTCGGCGACTGGCTGACGAACACGGTCAAGGAGTACGACGTCAACACCGGGCTGTACGTGCAGACCCTGACGACCGTCCAAAGCCCGTCGGACATGCGCATCGGGCCGAACGGCAATCTGTTCGTCTGCTCGTTCTCCGGCGGTTACGTGAAGGAGGTCCAGGCGTCGAACGGCGCCTTCGTCAGCCAGTGGAACCTGCCGAGTTCCGCTCAGCCGAACGACCTTGCCTTCCTGCCGAACGGCGACATCCTCGTCACGGCCATGGTCACGAACCTCGTCTACCGATTCGATGCGGCGCACAACCTGCTCGGCAGTTTCACCGGCACCGGCTGGGGCAACCCGCACGGCATCCACATCAGCCCGTGGACCGGCCGCGTGCTGGTGATCGACGGCGTGACCGCGCAGGTGCACGAGTTCGATCCGACGAGCTTCGCCGAGATCACACCGACGTTCCTCACGCCGGCGCCGGGGAAGAAGATCGTCGACCTCGATTTCTTCGCCCCGCCGCCCGTCCTGGCGACGCCGTTCTGCACGGGCGACACGTTCGGCCCGGCGTGCCCGTGTGGCAACAGCGGCGTGCTCGGCCACGGCTGCGCGAACAGCAGCTTCGCGAGCGGTGCGCTGCTCACAGCCAGCGGTTTCGCGGGCACTCTCCCAGCCACCGACACGCTCGTGCTCACCGCGACGGAGATCCCGGGGCCGGGCTTGTTCTTCCAGTCGAACGCGCTCGCGCCGACGCCGATCCCGTTCGGCGATGGGAACTTGTGCGCCGCGATCGGCATCGTGCGGCTCGGTGTCGTGTTCCCGACGGGGGCCGCAGCTGCGTACCCGGGCGGCTCGACGTCCCTACCGATCCACATCGCGGGCTCGGTGCAAGCCGGTAACGTGAAGCACTACCAATGCTGGTATCGGTCCGTGCCCGGATTGTGCGGCCCGAATCCGTCCGGATTGACGCAGGGACTCTCGATCACGTTCGGGTTGTGAGCGCTCGAGGCCAGCCGAGCCGACCGCGATCGCAGCCGTGCACCGCGAGAGGAATTGCGCTTCGTCGCCGTTCACGACCTCGCGCGAGCACGACCGAGCCCTCATTCCACCCGTCCGATCCGCCCGCCGCGAACTGGCCTCGCGCGCTGGCAGGAATGCTGGTTCCGATTGGCCGCCCCTGGGTCTTTCGATTGCGCAGTATGCGACCTTTCGGACAGCCGATACCCGAGCTTCGGATTGGTCGATGCACTTTGGGCCGATCAGTTCGCGCCTGCAGCGGTCCCGTATGAAGGAGAGGCTTCCGTGCCCTCAGGCCCGCGTCGGTTCGCGCTTCCCGTGCGGAACTTGTGCGAGTGAAGCCTCCGCTCCGACTCGCTATTTCAAAAGATCGGCGACGACCGTGCGCTCCATCTCGAGTTCCTTCACGGTTGCGGCCACCTTCTCTTGCATGAACGCGTCGAGCTTCAAGCCGCGCACGATTTCCCAATTGCCCTTGCCGTCGCTCGTCACCGGGAACGAGCTGATCAGACCTTCCTTCACGCCGTAGCTGCCGTCCGAAACGACGCAGACCGAGTGCCACTCGCCTTGCGGTGTCGCGGTGTGCAGATCACGCACGTGATCGATCAGCGCATTCGCGGCCGATGCTGCACTCGAGCTGCCGCGCGCGGCGATGATCGCGGCACCGCGTTGTTGCACGGACTTGAAGAAGTCGCCCTTCAACCACGCGTGGTCAGTGATGACTTCGTGCGCCGGCTTGCCGTCGATGGACGTGTTCGTGAAATCGGGCACTTGCGTCGCCGAGTGGTTGCCCCAGATGGTCGTGTTCTTGATCGCGGTGATCGGGCGCTTCGCCTTCGCTGCGAGCTGCGCCTGCGCGCGGTTCTCGTCGAGGCGCGTCAGCGCGGTGAAACGCTGCTTCGGCAGATCCTTGGCCGAGTGCATCGCGATCAAGCAGTTCGTGTTGCACGGATTCCCGACGACCGCGACGCGCACGTCCTTCGCGGCGTGGTCGTTGATCGCCTGGCCTTGACCGGTGAAAATCGGTCCGTTGATCTTGATCAGGTCGTTGCGCTCCATCCCCGGACCGCGCGGGCGGCTGCCGATCAAACAGGCCCAGTTGACGCCGTTGAATCCGACCTTCAGATCGCTTGTGAGCACCATGCCCGCGAGCAGCGGGAACGCGCAGTCGTCCAATTCCATCGCGACGCCCTCGAGCGCTTTCTGCGCCTTCTCGTCGGGAATCTCGATCATGTGCAGGATCACCGGCTGGTCTTTGCCGAACATTTCTCCTGAGGCGATGCGCGGGACGAGGGCGTAACCGATCTGACCGGCGGCGCCCGTGACGGCGACGCGAATGGGGGACTTTTGAGCCATGGTTCTAGGGAGTGGAAACGAAGAAGGGAGAGGGCTGAGCCGCGCGCGAATCGGTCGCGGGGCGAACAGTGTGACGACGTGCGACGAAAAGTGAAGCAGTCGCGCCCTCGTTTTCGGGGCGTCGATCGGCTATCGAAGCGCGCTTGCCAGAGGAACGCGCCCCATCCATGCAGTACCCTTCCTTGATCGATCCCCTCGGACGCAGCCGGGGGAAAAGCGAACACAGCTTTTCCGCTCCCGCGCCAGAGACCCACGCCATGGCCGAAAGCCACGCTGAAACACTCGATTCCGCCCGTCTGCGCGAGATCCTCGCCGGGCTGGGTCACGACGCTACGCGCTTTCGTTTCGACGTGGCGCCGAATCCGTGCGTCGGCGCAGCCGTCGTTTCGGGGACAGACGTGATCGCGCGCGGGTTCCATCAGGTGTGGGGCGAAGCGCACGCTGAAATCAACGCGCTCGAGGAGGCGGAGCGCACCGCCGTGCCGCGCTCGAAATGGGACGCGCTGGTCGTGACGTTGGAGCCGTGCTCGACCTTCGGCAAGACGCCGCCGTGTGTAGAAGCGATCGTCGCCTCCGGAATCAAGACGGTCGTCGTCGGCGCCCTCGATCCGGATTCTCGCCACCGCGGTCGCGGGCTCGACGTGTTGCGGGCAGCGGGCCTGGAAGTGATTCTCTTGGAGGGCGAATCACCGCTCGAAGCCGTCGCGCCGCACTTTCTCTCCTGGACCGACAACGAGCGCGTGCGCCGTCCGCGTCCGTGGACGATCGCGAAATGGGCGCAGACGCGCTCGGGCCAGATGATCCCGCCGCACGGTGTCGGTGGAGGACGCTGGATCTCGGGCCCGGAGAGCTTGAAGGAAGTGCAAGTCCTGCGCGGTCGCGTCGACGCGATCGTCACCGGCGTGGGGACGATCTTGGCCGATGATCCGCGCTTCACCGTGCGACCGCCGGGCAATCTGTCGAAGCCGCCGCTGCGTGTCGTGCTCGACAGCACATTACGGACGCCGCCGAATGCGACGATCTTGCAACCGCCGGGCGAGAACGCAGCCGGCGGACCGGTGCATATCCTGTGCGTCGGTGGCGCTCCGAACGAACGTCATCGTGCGCTCGTCGACGCCGGCGCGTTCGTGCATCCGCTGCACGTGGCGACCGACGACGGCGTCAGTTTGCGCGACGTGCAGACTTGGCTTCACGAGCAAGGCGTGCGCCGCATGCTGCTCGAGGCCGGTCCGCGTTTGCTCGCGCACTACTTGACGACGCGTTTCGTGGATCAGATCCGCATGTACACGGGTGCTGTGAACGGCGGCGAAGGTCCGACGATGGCGAGCTGGATCACACGCTTGAAGTTGGAGCAGCGCATTCACCGCGAGTGCGCCGAAGACGCCGTGCTCGACGCGTTCGTCGCGCACGATGCGCGTGCCTGACGCGCTGCTCTCGTTTTGATCTGGCGTGTACCGTGTCAGAGCCATTTCTCGCCACGGCGCTGCGAGCAACCCGCTTGATGCAGGTTGCTCGCAGCGCCGCGGGGATAAATGGCTCTGGCTCGGTACACGCCAGATCAGAACGAGCGACCGCTACTTGGGCGGATTCTTCGCGGCTTCTTCGGCCGCGATTTCGGGCCACAACTTCTTCGCAGTCTCGAGCGCGGGCGTCGTCGCATAACGCTTCGCGAAGAGCTTGCGCACCAGCTTCTCGGCCTTCTTGTCTTGCTTGTCGGCATAGAGATCGCGCGCTTCGGCAAGGATTCGCTCGGCCTCGACACCGATCTTCCACGCGGTGATCTCGGGCCGAATCGCTGTGTCGCTCTCGACCTTCTTCAAGCGCGCGGCGACTTCAGCTTCGACCGGCGTGCCGATCGTGTCACGCGCGAACGCGGTCAGTTCTTGGAAGCCTTTCACAGCGCTGCCCGGGACGAGCAGACCGCAGATCCGCGCGAATTCGGCCTTCATTCCCCCCAAGGCGTGCGGTTGATTCTTCTGTGCTTCCTCGGCGTAAGGACTCTTCTTCGTGATCGCGAGGACGGTCGCATAACTCTTCCAAGCGTCGACCCAAGCTTTCGCGCTCAATCGCGCGGCACCGACTTCGAGCGCCTTTTTCACCGTGTCGAGCTCGGCCTCGGTGAGTCCCGACCCGAATGTCGTCTGACATCCGACGATCTCCGCGAGCACTTCTTCTGGGAGCGGAGGTTGAGCCGTGTTGATGCGGCCCGCGATCTTGCCGTCGGGACCGAACACGACGGTCTGCGGACAGTGCAGCGTGCCGTCCTCTTCGCGCAACTCGTGGTAGAGATCGTCCCACGCTGCCTTGTGATCCGAGCACGAGTTGAACATCGGGTAGATCGAACACACCTCGCGCTTCTTCTTCTCGCCTTGGATCGTCTCCTCGATCTTCGACTTCGGATGCACATTCGGGTTGGCGATGATCACGACGCACTCGCTGCTTCTTCGAACGAGATCCGCGTCGGTGAGCACGGTGGCGCGGTACCTGTCGGACGCCTCCTCGGCGTCGAGCAAGATGTGCGCGAGGATCGGGACGTTGCGTTCCTTGGCTTTCGCGCGCGCCTGCTCGAGTCTTCCGATGAAGGGCAGCAGCTTGGGTGGCGCCGTCGTCTGGGCCGGCGTCGGGCCGGGTTTCGGCGGATTCTTGACGGGCGGCTTCTGTGCAGCGACGAGGAGCGCGAGCGCGCCGGCGATCGAAGCGAGTGAGACGAGAGGCAATCGCATCGCCGTAGCATCCTCGATCGAGCAGCGCCGGTGCGCAAGTGTCGCCCTTCCCAAGCCCGACGCGAATGCCTAGAACCTGGCCCTTCATGCACGTGCGTCACACCGCCCTCGCGGGCTTCCTCATCGTTGCTCTGTGCGCCTGCGTTTCACGGCCGAGGGCGCTCACTCCAGTGGTTCCGTTCGAAGCCACCGAGGCCGTCTTCGAGGGTTTTTCCGCCATGCAGGCGCGCCCCGAACGTTTCGAGGCCGCGCGCGTTGCACTCGAGCGCGCGCGGGTCCTCGCACCGGACTGGATCGCGCCGCAGCGCTTGCTGGACGAAATCGAACGACAACGCTTGCGCGGTGTCGACGTTTTGCGCGATCACCGCGCGGCACTCGCACGCGACGCGAGCGACGCGGGGCGCCTGTACTTGGCCGGTCGTCTCGAAGGCAAGGCCGGCACGAAGCGCTTCGAAGCTGCGACCCACTACGCGCCCGATCTCGCGTGGGGTTGGCACGGCGCCTCGTTCGCGGCGGCGTCCGCGGGCGACATGAAATCCGCCGTGAGCCATGCCAGACGAGCACTCGCTCTCGCGATCGACCCGTACGAGCGCACGTTCTTCCAAGCGACGCTCGCGCGTCAACTCGCAGCGGCCGGCGATTCCGACGCAGCGGTGCGCTTGCTCGAGGAGTGTGCGGCGAGGAAGGGGATCAGCGAACGAGCACGCACGGCGTTGCTCGTCCCTCTGGTCGAGATCGGACTCGAAGGACGCGGCAATCGCTCGCGCGAACGCGCTTACGAAACAGGTCTCGCGATCCTGCGCGAGCGCGATCTCACCGACACCGATGTCGAGTCGCTCGCCTCGCGCATGAAGCTCGCGCTGTACACGGACGACATCGGTTCACAACAGCTCGCACTCGCGCTCGCAGCGCAGCCTGGCGCGACGCGCGAACGTCTGCGCGCGGAGATTGCGCCATCCGCGGTCGGTCGGGCCGTGCTCGAGCGTGCAACTCGGCTGTCCGGCCGCCCGAATGCGGCGGGCGCGAGAGCGCGTGCGGCTCGCTTCGCCGCCTTCGAATTCCGTTCGGCGCTCGAGCAATGGCGTGCGTCGTTGCCGAAAGTAGTCGTCGATGCGGACGGGATGCCGCGCGATCCCCGACTGCTGCGCATCGTCGAAAAGTCGCTGGAATTGCCGGACGAAATCGACGGTCGGGCCACCGAGCCGCTGATCGCGTTCGGCGACGCGCTGATTCAGGCCGGGTGGTTCAAGGAAGCGCGCTCGGTGGCTGCGCGCCTCGCTGTGTTCGATCTCGAGCGAGCGCTCACACTCGAGAATCGCGCACAGGCCGGTCTCGCGATCCTCGACGGTCTCGAGCGCGTCGCGCGCCGGTCGGATCGGAACTCGGGCATCGTTTCCCCGAACGAGCGCGGCGAAAGCGAAGCGTCGCGGCGCGTGCGCACGCTCGACGATTTCCTGGTCGCATTGGCGCCGCTCTTCGCGCGCTCGCAAATTTTCTTGGGCGGTGAGACGGATGCGAATCGCGTCGCGCGCATCGCGCTCGAATCGCCGCGCATGCGCTACGCCGGCGTGGCCGAACTCGTGCATCCAGGACCGCTTTTTTCGCACGACGACGAGCGCGACGAGATCGGGATCGCGGGCAAACCGGTCGGCGGCATCGCTCGACTGTTCCTCGCGATCGGGCGCTTCGCCATCCTCGGTCAAGTCTCCGGCGGAGGTGGACCGGACGCGTGTGTGCTGCCTCTCTTGTGGTGCGAAGAACGCTCCGGCGAGCACCTCGGAGTGCCGTGGCACGGCACGATCGCGTGGTGTGAAGCGGCCGACTTGAAGAGTCGCGCAGGTCGCAGTGGAGCCATGATCAGTGCGGCAGCGTTGCACGAAGGCTACTGGGTCGATGTCGACGCCGTGCGCGACGAGCACGCAGCCTGGATCGCGTTGAGGCGGCGTTTCTCGCAGGAAAACGGCGTTTCGGCTGCGGACGTGCAAGTCATCCTCGCTTCGGGCGGACTCGAATTGTCGCCGCGTGCGGTCGAGAACGAGCGTCGATCGACGGTCGCGTTGCTCGGCGAAGCGAACCGCGTGCGCCTCGCCGTGCTCGCCGATCGCGCGAGCGAGTCGGGTGAGCTCGGATCTGTGTCGCTCGACGAGTTGCTCGAAGTCACGACGATCCACGAAGAAGGACATCTGTGCGATCGCGAGCGCTTCTTGCCGCTCTTCGACAACAAGCTGGCGATCCTGCGCTTGTTCGTGCAGTGCCATTTCTCTCCGCAGCGCGTGAACGAAGAGCTGGAGTATCGCGCGCAGTTGATTGCGTTGTGCGCGAGCCCCGATCCGCGTATCGCGCTCGCGCAAGTGATCGATGCAGCCGAAGGCACGACGAGTTCGTCGCTGACGCCACACAGTGCGGGGTACAAGCGACTGCTCGATGATCTTCTGATCGTGCTCGACGAGCAGATTCGAGTGGATCCGCCGGCCGTTCCCTCGATCGACCCGGCGCGCACGCTGGCGCATCAGTGTCATCGCTTGTCGGGCGAAGAAATCCGCCGCCTCTCCCGCCTCCTCGCGTCGCGCAAGCGAATGTGATCGAAGCTGACGCACCCCGCGTCTCATGGATCGCTCGGTCGGCCTTGGTTCCCTCGTGGCCGAGCCCCAGGTCCCGTCTACCCGTGGTGGCAGACGGGGCCGACCGCGCAGGTCGTGCTCCCTCGACGCGAGTCGAAGAGCACTCCCTTGCGCGGGTCCCATGAAGGGACGAAACTGCTCGTCCGACGAGGCAGTCAGACGCAGCCTTGAAACCGACTGTCGAATCGAATCACTCGCCTGCCCGATCGGCTCACCTCGCTTGGATCGGTTGGACGCTCCTCTGAGTTCTGATCTGGATCGTGCAATTGCGCTTGCCGATCGAGCCCGCAACGCCTGATCTGGATCCGTCGTGGCAACAGGCGCTCAACTACGCCCTGGCGCACGGGATCCGTTTCGGCCGAGATCTCGTGTTCACGTTCGGTCCCCTGGGAGGACTGCAGCACGGACGCTACGAGCCGACGCTCTTCTGGCCGCAGATCCTGCTGTTCGAGTGCCTTTTCAAGGGACTCCTCATCTGGCGCTGGATGGTCGCCCTACGTCGATTCGAATCAACTCCCGATCGGGTCGTGTTCGTGCTCGCGCTCATCGGCGTCGGCCTGATCGCGGACGCGTTCATGCTCGCTTCGATCGCGGTCCTGGGCAGCCTCCTGGTGCGGGACGACAAAGAGCGGCGATTCGCGGACGTGCTCGATTGCGCGCTCATTTTCGCGATCGGCTACATCAAGTTCACGTTCCTCGCCTTGGGTGCGTGCGCGTGCCTGGCCTTCGTGACGACCAGGCTCTGGCGGTCATGCGGAGCGGCGCTGCGTGCCGCGATCTTGTGCCTATCGACCGCGATCGGCGTCTGGGCATTGTGTCTGCAGTGGCCCTGGGATCTGCCCATCTTCGTCCTGCGCGCCTGGTCGCTCGCCTCGGGTTACTCCGAGTCCCAGGCCACGGACGGCGCTGTCGGGTCCCGCACGCGTGCCGCCTGGTGCATCGTCGTTCTGGGTTCGATGCTCGTGCTGTTCGTCTGGTGGTCGAAGGCCCGGCGGCTCGCCCTGTTGACGGCTGCCCTCGCGTTGCTCGGGTCCTTCGTAGCGTTTCGAGCCAGCTTCACCTTCCACGTCCAGGGCGCGCCGATCTTCTTCGGCTTCATGACCCTGGTCTCGATCGTGCTGGTGACGTCGCCGGACCTCGGGGTCGCGAAGCGCGTCGTGCTCGGCTTAGCGCGGGCAGGGCTGGTCGTCGTCGCCGTCGACGGCTACACGCACGGCCTGGAAGCCCCGGTCCTCGGGCGTGTCCTGTCGCCGGCGAGCGCCACTCTGGAGAGTAATGCGCGTGCACTGCATGAGCTACCCGACCTGCGTGAGAGGCTGGAGAAGCGCAAGGCGGAGTTGGAGGCTCAGTACGCGCTGCCGCGCACGCGCGCCATCGTGGGCGACGCCCCGAGCGACTTCATCGGATCCGCTCCAGGCTGGATCTTCCTCAATCGGTTGAATTGGAGGCCGCGTCCGGTCTTTCAGTCCTACGCCGCGACCACGGCGGACTTGATCCAGTTGAATGCCGAGTTCTTCGAGAGTGCACGGGCGCCGCGCTTCGTGATGTTCCAAAGCGCCACGTTCTTGGGTCGCATCCCCGGGCACGAGGACTCCGCCTTGCACCGCGTACTGCTCAGGAAGTACAGACCGGTCGCGCTCGAGCGCGGATATCTGCTGTTCGAGCGCAACCCGGAAACCGCCGCGAGCCCGGCTCCCATCCGCCGCGTGATCGCCGAGATCGACGCGCGTCCGATGGAGTGGACCGCGCTGCCCGAGACGACGGATCCCATGGTGATCGTGAGCATCGAAGTGCGTTACTCGCTCTTCGGCCGACTGCGACAGTTCCTCTATCACGCGCCGATCACCCTTGTGGACATCCAGACGACGGACGGCGGGAGGAGTTCGTGGCGACTCGTGCCCGGCATGGCCCAGGCCGGGATCATGACGAAGCCCTACATCCCGTTCGAGGACGATTGGCTCAGGGCGTATACGATCGGCGCGTCGAATGCGATCACGAGCCTGAGGCTGCGCACGGGGAATCACTGGGATTCGCTGTATCGACCCACGTATCGCGTCATCGTCGAGTCGTGCACGAACGGACTGCCCGAGTTGCGGACAGAGGAGCGCCTGCCGATCATCTTCGGGAGCTTCCCGACTCCACCGAATAGTTGCCAGACGGATTCTCCGCCCAGGTACTTCTGCGAGGGCGGAGTCGAGTTCGTGCTCGTCAGTCCGGTGACGACCCTGACCTTTGACGTCGCGCCCGGCCGTCACGTGCTCACCGGTTCGGTCGGGCTGATGCCCGGTTCCATCGAGTTGAGCGACGGCGTTGATTTCACCGTGTCGCTGCGAGCGCAGTCCGGGGAGACGCGGGAGCTCTACGCGCGCACCCTGGATCGCACCGCCAAGGACGTGCGACACGCCATCCTCGACGTGCCGTTCGAGGCCCAACCCGGTGAAACTCTGCTGTTCCAGACGTCGAATCCACCCACGCGTACACGAGAGTACGACCTGCCGATCTTGTTCGGGCTCAAGATCAGCGACTGAGACCCACCGAACGCTGCGTCGACGACGCGTGCTCTTGTCTGGGTTGCATTCAGCGCGCCCGCGCCGTCTTCCTCAATCCGGCGATCACCGCGTCGAGGAGCGAGAGCATCTCCTGGAGACGTGGCACCGTGTGATCGCCCATATGGCCGATGCGGAAGGTCTTGTCCTTCAAATCGCCGTAGCCGTTGCCGATTTCGTGGCCCTTCTCTTTCAAGCCTGCGATGAGCGCGGCGACGTCGAGGTCGCCCTTTTCGATGCACGACACGGTGGGGGAGCGCAGTGCCGGCACCGCCAAGTACTTCAAGCCGTGCTTCGCGGCCCAGGCTTCGCTCGTCGCGACCATGCGCGCGTGTTCGTCGAAGCGCGCCTTCCAAGCGGCTGCGCCCGTCTTACCTTTGTCGGAGCCGCTGAGCATCACGCCCGCGCTGATGTCCTCGAGCTGTTTCGCGAGCGCGTAGTAGAGCGAAATGCACGGCGTCGCCGGCGTCGCGCGCTCGCGATGACCCTCGACGATCTTGATCGGATCGAGGTAGAAGCCACGCAGCTTCTGATTTTTCGCCGCTTCCATGTAGCGGTTCGACGCGCACAAAACCGACAAACCCGGCGGCAGCGCGAGCGCTTTTTGGATGCCGGCGAAAGCGAAGTCCATGCGGTTCGCGTCGAAGTCGACCGGTGCTCCGGCGATGTACGAGACGAGGTCGACGAGCAGCATCACGTCGGGGAATTTCTTCATCACCGCGGCCACTTCGGGGAGCGGTGTGCGCACGCCGGCGGACGTTTCGTTCGACACCAACGTGACCGCATCGAAGGGGCCCTTGTCGCGCAGCGCCGTTTCGAGATCGTGCATCGAGACCGATTGGCCCATCGGCACGGACAACTTCACGATCTGCTTGCCGACCGCTTCGGCGATCTCGGCGAAGCGCTTGCTGAAGCTGCCGTTCACGAGGCAGAGCACTTTCGGTCCCACGCCGCGCAGCGCGGATTCCATCATGCCCGTCGCAGCACACGTGTGCACCGCCACGTGTGCCGTCGAATTCGCGTCGAGACCGAAGGCGAGCTTCAGATGCGGATCCAGCCGCTCGGTCAGCGTCGTCATCGCCTTGGAGCGGTGTCCGATCATCGGTCGCGCGCACTCGGCGAGGATTTCGGGACGGACTTCGGTAGGGCCGGGGATCCAGAGGATGTTCTTCGCCATGATGAGTCTCGGTTGCGCGCGTCGCTGTTATCGGAAGAGAGCAGAATGTTCGGGTTTTTCGCGCAGCACTTCCACCTCGGCTGCGCTGAAAACGAGCGGAGCGAGAGCGGCCAGATCGGCCTTTTCACATGTGATTCTGGAGCGTGCGAACACGTTTTCTCGTCGCACCACGCCGCCGAACGCGATGAAACGCGCGGTGCTGGAAGCGGCTTCCAGATCCGTCGCCCCATCGCCGACGAGGCACACGCCGCCGCCCGCGGAGCTCGCGATGCGGCCGACGACTTCGATCTTGCCGCCGGTGCGCGCTAGCGGTGAAGCCTCGTCGAATCCCGTGTAGTTGCCCTGCGCGTCGAAGCGCACGTCGACCGCGAACACGTCGCGCTCGTGGATCGAGAGTGCGCGCGCCAATTTCAGAACGGCCGGCAACAGTCCGCCCGACACGATGCACACGCGCTTCTTCAGTGCGTGCGCCGCAGCGACGAGTTCGCGCGCGTGCGGCAACATGCGCGCGACGTACAGAGCACCGACGTCGTCGATCGCGTTGCGTGACGGTCTCACGATCGCGAGGCGCCGCGCGTAGACGGCTTCGAGCGCGAGTTCGCCCTTCATCGCGCGATCGGTGAGCTCTGCGATCTCCGTCTTGTGCTCACGCGCGAGCTCGTCGATGCCTTCGATCGCGCTCAGGGTCGAGTCGCAATCGAACACGATCGCTCGGTAGGGCGGCGGCGCGTCGGAGATCATGACGCGCTCGAATTCACAGGCGCACGAGGCGCACTTCGCGCACCGGTTCGAGGCTGCGTACGTGGGCGAGCACCGGCTGGCTCGGCTCCTCGTAGAGCGACAACACGCCCGTCGCGAGCCCGCGACCGGACGGTGTCATCGACGTCGCCGGACCGAGTTCGATGCGGCGGATGTTGACGCGATGGCTGCCGAGCACGGTGCCGAGCAGACCGACGACGCCGGGTTGATCGTCGTGGCGCGTGATCAGCACGGCACCCTTCGGTTCGAGATCGAGCTCGAGTCCGTCGAAGCGCACGATCATCGGCGAACGGCCGAAAACAGCGCCTGAAACCGCGTGCGTTTCGCCGCCCTCGCACGTGACGCGCACGTGGATCGCACTCTGGAAGACCTCGTCCGAATCCTCGCGACTCTCGAGCAACTGGAGGCCGCGTTCCTTGGCGAGGAGCGGAGCGTTGACGAGATTGACGCCTTCGTCGAGGCGCTGATGACGCAGCACCGCCGACAACAACGCGAGCGGCAGATGGCGCGTGTCTTTCTTGGCGATTTCGCCCGCGATCGTGATCTCGATCTTGCGAATCGGCTTCTCGGAAACTTGCGCGAGGAAGGCGCCGATCTTCTCGGCGAGCAGCGTGAACGGTGCGATCTCGCGCAGCGTCTGCGCCGAAACGGCCGGAGCGTTGACCGCGTTGTGCGCGACGCCTTCGGAGAGGAACTCGCAGATCTGATGCGCGATGTCGACGGCCACTTGGAACTGCGCTTCCTCCGAAGATGCGCCCAAGTGCGGCGTCGCGATCACGTCGTCGCGCAAGCACAGCGGATGATCCTTCGGCGGCGGTTCTTCGGCGAACACGTCGAGTGCAGCACCGGCCAAGTGACCGGATTCGAGCGCCGACAACAACGCCGATTCGTCGACGAGTCCGCCGCGCGCCGCGTTCACGAGTCGCGCGCCCTTCTTCATCTTCGCGATGCGTTCTTTGGAGATGATGTTCTTCGTCGACTCCATGAACGGCACGTGCAGCGTGACGAAGTCGCTCTTCGCCAGTAGATCGTCGAGCGCCAGCAGATCGACGCCGGCCATGCCCGAACCCTTCTCCAGGGGCAAATACGGATCGTGCGCGACGACGTTCATGCGCAGGCCGAGCGCGCGATCGGCGACGACGCGCCCGATGCGGCCCAACCCCACGATTCCCAGCGTTTTACCGGTGATCTCGGTGCCGGTCAGGCCCTTCTTCGTCCATGTGCCTTTCTTGACGAGGCGGTCGGCCTTGGGCACGTGACGTGCGAGGCTCGTGAGCAGTGTGATCGCGAGTTCAGCGGTCGTGACGGTGTTGCCGGTCGGCGTGTTCATCACGACGACGCCGCGTTCCGTCGCTGCATCCGAATCGACGTTGTCGACGCCCACGCCCGCGCGACCGACGACGCGTAGGTCGGGCGCCGCTTCGATCACTTTGCGGGTGATCTTCGTCGCCGAGCGCACGACGAACGCATGGACGCCCTTCGCATCCGCGATCAACTGCGCTTCGGTGAGGCCGAGCTTCACTTCGGGCTCGAAGCCTTTCTCGCGGAAGATCGACAGTGCGGCGGGGGACAGTTCGTCGCAGATCAAAATGCGGAACTGAGCGGGCGAGGTCTTGTTCTTCAAGGGAAGCGTTCTCGAGTCGGGAAATGCGTTGAGTTCGGTTCAGGCGCCGGCGAGTGCCGCGCGCACCAAGGCTTCGAGGTTCTTCGTATCGACGGAAAGCGCTGCGCGCTCGACGCCTGCTCGCGCTTGTTTTTCCGAGTAACCGATCGACATGAGCGCGGCGACCGCGTCCTCGAAGTTCGGATCGGCGCGCTTGGCCGAAGGTAGTACCGCGTGCGGAGAACCCAAGTCGGCGCGCAGCACGTCGGCCTTGTCGCGCAAGTCGAGCAGGATCTGATCGGCCGTCTTTTGTCCGACGCCCTTGATGCGCGTCAGACGTTTGGCGTCACCCGCTGCGATCGCCTCGACGAGGTCCGCGCGCGGCAGACCCGACAGGATCCCGAGCGCCATCACGGGCCCGACGCCGCGCACCGACAGCAAGACGCGAAACAGTTCGCGCGTCTCGCGATCGGGGAAACCGAAGAGCGTGTGGCTGTCTTCGCGCACGACGAGGTGCGTGAAGACGCGGGCCTTGCCGCCCGCCGGGAACGTCGCCGTCAACGGCACGGCGAGGTCGTATCCGACGCCCGCAACGTCCACGACGAGCCGCGCGGCCGTCCGGCCGACGATCATTCCCTCGATGTACTCGAACACGAGTCCTCGGCCAAGCTCTCAGGGCACCTTGGTCTTCAGCTTGATCCCGAGATCGGTGAGCTTGCCCTTCAATTCCTGCAGGGACGTCACGCCGAAATTCGGCATGCCGAGCAGTTCCTCTTCCGAGTGTTGGACCACGTCACCGAGCGTGAGACAGCCGAGCGATTCGACCGTGCGCCGCGCGCGGATCGACAGCTCGAGATCGCTGATCGGCTTGTTCAGGAGTTCCGAGTTCTCGCCCGTCGCGTACTTGCGGCGGTTCTGCTCGATCGACTGCACTGCTTCTTCGCGCGCCATGCCGAGGCGCAGGCCCTTCGACGCGAGAATATCCTTTATTTCGTTCAAGGACGTCTCGCCGAAGTTCTTGTAGCTGAGCAGCTCTTGCTCGGTCTGACGCACGAGATCGCCGAGCGTCATGATGTTCATCTTGTTGAGGCAGTTGCGCGCGCGCACCGACAGTTCGAAGTCGGTGATCGGGATGCGCAGTATTTGATTCAGGCGATCCTCTTTGCGCTCCATGTCCTCGTCGTAATACATGTTCATCGCGGACTTCGCGTCCTCGAGGAACAGGCGGATCTTGCGATCGGTGGGGAACGAGCGCGCGATCGTGTCGAAGCACGCGGCCGCGTCTTGATCGCGTCCCATGTCCTCGTACAGGACGCCGAGGTTCATGAGCGTGTTGCGATCGATCGGCAACATGCGCACGAGCATCTGGTACGCCTCGAGTGCGACTTCGTCTTGAGCGGTACGCTCGGCGCAGTACGCGAGACGGAACAAGTTCGCGCGGTGCGTCGGATCGAGTTCGCGCGCTTTCGAATAGTGCTCGACGGCGCTCTCGGTGTCGTGCTGCATCTCGGCCAGCCGACCCTGCATGTGACGCCCTTCGGCGCTCTCGCGGAACGAAGCCGGCGCGTGTTGGATGCCGTGGGCGAGGCGCGAGATGGCGCCTTCCTCGTCGCCGTTCTCGAGGTCGAGCTCGAGACGCGCCTCGAGGCCACCGGCGCGCGGCCGCGGTTCGTCGGGGTAGACCTTCGACAAGCGCTCGAAAATCGGCAGCGCTTCCTTGAACTCGTTCTGCGCCATGTGCGCGCGCGCCATCGTGAACGACGCGACGTTGTCTTCCGGGTACAGGCGCAGGGCCTCGATGGCCTTCTGGTATTCGCCGCTCATCCAGTAACCGAATCCACGGCGACGGCCTTCATCACCGCTGGTCGCGAGCGCCGAGATGGAGCTGCGGAAGCGATCGAAGGTCTGGCGGGTTTCGTAGACCTCGCCGCGCGCGTGCTGCAGTGCGGCGAAACTTTGGATGGCGCTCGTCTTGATGTCGAAGCTGGTCTCGGCGGTGGTGGTCATCGGGTCGATTCAGCGCTCAAAAACGTCGTGATGTGAGAGGCCTCGATGGAGGCCTGCTGGAGCCGTGAAACCGCTCCAGTGAAGCGCGGGATCATAGATGCACTGAGCGGGCTGCGTCAAATCGCGCCGGCTGAGCTGGGGGCCGCCGCGCAGGTCGGAAGCCGGTCCTCCGCCGACCGGAACGCAGCGATTTTCAGAGCGCATTTCCAGTGCAGAACGCGCTCGCGACTTCTACGGCCCGCGGTGGGTTGGTACTTCCGGCGCCACGCACATGAGCCAAGCCGACTGCATCCTCTGCAAGATCGAGGCGGGAGTGATCCCGTCTGTGAAGGTGTTCGAGGACGAGCTCGTCTTCGCGATTCGCGACATCCGGCCACAGGCGCCGACGCACGTCCTCGTCATTCCGAAGGCGCACATCGCGTCTCTGTGGGAGCTGACGGACGAGCGTTTGGCCGGCCGCCTGGTGCACGTCGCGTCCGAGATCGCGCGCTCCGAGGGATTGTCGGAAGGCTGGCGTTTGATCGCGAACACGCGTGAACACGGCGGACAAGAAGTCGCGCACTTGCATCTGCATGTGCTCGGCGGACGAGCGCTCGGGCGCATGTTGGCGCAGCGCTGAACAAGTAAACAGATTCACAACACGGCCGAACAGACATACAGAAGAGGGACAGCAGCGTGGACAAGTTGGTGATTCAGGGCGGACATCCGCTCGAGGGAACGGTCGTGACGTGCGGTTCGAAGAACGCCGTGCTGCCCGTGATGGCGGCTGCGTTGCTCACGACGGAGGAATTGGTGGTGCCGAATGCGCCGCTGCTTTCGGACGTGAACACGATGGCGTCGGTGTTGCGCGACCTCGAGTGTTCTGCCGAACGCAATGCCGACGGATCGATGAGCATGCGCTCGTCGAAGACCGTGGTGCAGCGCGCCGACTGGGAAAACGTGCGCAAGATGCGCGGGTCCGTCGCCGTGATGGGCCCGTTGCTCGCGCGCACCGGACGCGCCGAAATTTCGCTGCCCGGCGGATGCGTGTTCGGCGTGCGACCGATCGACTTGCACTTGAAGGGCATGCAAGCGCTGGGCGCGCGCGTCAAAGTCGAACACGGATACGTGATCGCCGAAGCGCCGCGCGGCGGATTGCGCGGAGCCGAGATGTTCTTGGCCGGTGCGTCGGGCTCGACCGTTCTCGGCACCGCGAACGTGATGATGGCCGCGACTCTCGCGAAGGGTCGCACGGTCATCCACGGTGCTGCATGCGAGCCCGAAGTCGTCGACCTCGGCCTGTGCCTCTCGAAGATGGGCGCGAAGATCAAAGGCCTCGGTTCACCGCGCGTGGAGATCGAAGGCGTCAGTGATCTCGGTGGTGCGACGCACGCTGTCATTCCCGATCGCATCGAAGCCGGCACGTACGTTCTCGCGGGTGCGATGTGCGGCGGACACGTGCGCGTGGAGAAGTGCAACCCCGAGCATTTGTCGGCGCTGCTCGATCGCATGTTCGAAGCGCGCGTACCGTTCACGACGGGTCCCGACTGGATCGAGACGCAGCCCTACCATCCGCGCGATCCGGCGCGCCGTCCGCACGCGACCGACGTCACGACGCTCACTTACCCCGGTTTCCCGACCGATTTGCAAGCGCAGTGGATGGCGCTGATGACGCTCGCCGACGGGATCAGCGTCTTGAACGAATTGATCTACCCCGATCGCTACATGCACATCGCCGAGCTGACGCGTTTGGGTGCGAACATCCGCCGTCAAGGCACGACCGCGATCATCCAAGGCACCGAGCGTTTGAGCGGCGCCCAAGTGATGGCGAGCGATCTGCGCGCGAGTGCCGCGCTCGTGCTGGCGGGGCTCGTGGCCGAAGGCGAGACCGAAGTCCACCGCGTCTATCACATCGATCGCGGCTACGAAAAGATCGAGGAACGCTTGATCAACCTGGGAGCGGTGATCGAACGCGTGGACGACAAGGTGCCGGCCGAAGTGGGCTGAGAGCGGACCGGCTGCGTCGTTGATGGCCGATCGAAGTCGCGGCGCTTGTCATCCTCGGTAGCGTCGGGAAGTCCATTCGTCGAACCTCCATAAAAATGCGGGTGCGTCCGGCGAGCCCATCACGCCGCTACGCGACGCGATAGGACCCCTCGCTCGGGAGCCGACAACTATCCTGACACCGGGGGTTGGAGGGCGGTGTGGTTGACGCCCGTCGACGCGGGCGTGAACGCCAGGTGCGACTTGAGTGTCCGTGCGTCAGCGCGTCCTCGGCCGCCTGGTACTCGGCGATCGTGCGGTACAGGTGGACTCGAGCTCAACTTGTGCGCGGTGATCGAACGCGTCGACGATAAGGCGGCAGTCGAACTCTGCTGAACTCGGCCAGTCTTTGCGAATACGCCCGAGGCGACCTGAGCGCCACCCAAAACGTTCGCTTCCGGCGCCTCGAGCACGGAGAGCAGGAGGATGTTCCGGAGCTCCTCCGTCGCGGATCGCGTACGCAGCATTCGTTCGCAGGCGTGATAGCACCCGAGTTCCACTCAGGCGGCGATGCCGTTGACCCGCAAGTGCTCGCGAACCCGACGAGGAAGCGAATTGCGATCTGCAAAGGCCGCATGAAACGAGGTGGACGATTCCCATCACGGCGGAGGTGACGGAAGGAGGGCGAGCAACGTGCACGGCTCATTCTCTCCGCTGAACCGCTTTCGCGGCGCACGCTGAGCCGCGGTCGGCATCGAAGCCCCACCATCCACTCTCCCCCGCGAATGCACTCGATTTGGCGATAT
>Ga0163144_10002025_pt1 | contig 47236 bp, 32 predicted proteins | sample OliLak19BULKMAT1_FD_123175 | JGI IMG/M metagenome (GOLD analysis project Ga0163144, IMG submission 123175) | Freshwater microbial mat bacterial communities from Lake Vanda, McMurdo Dry Valleys, Antarctica - Oligotrophic Lake LV.19.BULKMAT1 | ecosystem: Environmental > Aquatic > Freshwater >... | reverse complement strand
TTGAGTCGCGATCCGGCGTTGCTGGCTCAGTCACCGATCGGAGATAGGCTCCGTCGCCAGCGCCTTGGCTGGCGACCCAATCCCGGCGCAGCTCTGCGCGTTTATTTCTGACCGAGTCCCTAACGCTGGCGACGGCCGGTGGCGCCCGGCCTTGGCCGCGCGCCCAACGGTCGCGGTTTATCCTGGCGCCTGAGCTGAACGCACCATGACGCGCAGGCTCGCGGGACGCACGGTGAACTCGAGTCGGGTGCCGGCCTCATGCAGCTCTCCATCGGTGTGGAGAAAGCCGGGTGCCGCGCGCTCGATGACGAATCGCTCGCGCTGCTGACTTACCACGCTTGGGGCGGAGTCGATGTTTCCCGCGAAGAGGCGGGCGGCCAGCGGTGGGATGTTCCAGAGCGTGAGGGGAGGCACGACGCAGAGGTCGAGTTTCCCGTCATCCATCCGGGCGCGTGGTGCGATGCGGGCGTTGTTGCCGTACTGGCTCGCGTTGGCGACCACGAGGGTGAAGGCCCGCAGGGTTTCCCGGCGAACTCCGTGCGCGAGGGTGTATTCCTGCGGTTGCCAGGTCCGGAAGGCGCGGGCACTCGTCAGCAGGTAGCGGAAGAAACCGCGGCGGTGCGATTGATTGAAGCGATGGGCGATCTCCGCTTCGAATCCGATTCCCGCGGCACAGAAAAACGCGTGGCCGTCCGCCACGCCTGTATCAATTGTCTGGATGCGTCCGTGGTCGAGGATGCGCAGTGCGTGCTGCACGGGCCCGTGCAAACCGAGGTGCCGGCCGAAGCCGTCTCCCGATCCGGCGGGAATCAAGCCCAGCGTGGCTTGGGTTCCGACGAGGGCGGTTGCGACTTCGTTCATCGTGCCATCGCCGCCGACGGCCACCACGAGTTCGAAGCCTTCGGCGATGGCTTCGGCGGCGAGCGCTGAGGCGTGGCGCACGTGCTCGGTCAGGACCACGTCGGCACCCCGTTGTTGAGCGAATTCGCGGACGGGACCGACCAGGCGGGCGGCACCGCCCGAGCGGAGATTAACGATGAAACGCGTTTTCAGGGGCAAAGAAGGGAGGGGAACGCTCGGTGGTCGGCGGATCGACCGCAATGCCAACCTTGACGCGGTTAGCATCGCGTCTACGTCGCGTCGTGGTGGCGCACTCCTCGCTCGCCGGCGGGACCGGGGTCGGTATGGGTGAGGGGATGAAGCGTGTTTTGCATGTCCTGACCGGGCCAACGGCGGTGGGCAAGACGGAGTGGGCGTTGCGTTGGGCGGAGCGAAATGCGGCGGAGATTGTGTCGTGCGACTCGCTGCTGTTTTACCGCGGGATGGACGTGGGCACCGCGAAGCCCACTGCGGCCGAACGGGCGCGGGTGCCGCATCACCTCATCGATCTTTGTGCGGTGACGGAGCGGATGGATGTAACGCGGTATGTGGCGGCCGCGCGGCGGTCGGTCGCCGAAATTCTGGAGCGAGGCCGGGCGGTCTTGGTGACGGGAGGGAGCGGCTTTTATCTCAAGGCGTTTTTTGCGCCGGTGGCCGATGATATTGCAGTGCCGGCGGAGGTTCGGGCCGAGGTGGCGGCACTCTCGATGGACGAAGTCGTCGCGCGTTTGCGCAGCTTGAACCCGCAGGGTTTGGGAGCGCTCGATGTGGCGAATCCCCGGCGGGTGGTGCGGGCGCTGGAGCGTTGTGGGGTGTCGGGGCGAACGCTGGCGGACCTCGCGGAGGCGTTTGCGCGGCAGCCCTCGCCGTTTGCGGAGTATGCTGTGACGCTGACGCGGCTGGATCGGGCGCCGGAAAATTTGGCGCGGCGGATCGAGCAACGCGTTGATGCGATGCTGAGCGAAGGGCTGGTTGAAGAAGTTCGGCGGCTGCGAGGCGATGGGATCGAGGCCAATCCGAGTGCTGCGCGCGCGATTGGTTATCGAGAAGTGATCGCGATGCTGGATGGCATGCTGCCGGCCGGAGAATTGGCGGGGAGCATCGTGAAGAATACAGGTGCGTTGGTGAAGAAACAGCGGACCTGGTTTCGAACCCAGCTGCCTCCGCATCGGGTCTTGGACGCGGCTACACTTCGCGATGAGCACGAGCTATTCGATTCGGATGCCGCGTAACGGGAGTGGAGACTTCGTGGAGGGAGCGTGCGTTTCCGCGATCCCCGGCCTCCGAACAGAGATTATTGGTTCCTTGTTGTTTCCGGTGAGTACAGAAGAATGAACAGAAGGTAACGGAGGAAACGAAGATCCAATCTTTCTGGCGCACACCTTCGTTTGCTTCGTTAACTTCTGTTTCAATTCCGATGCGCGCCAGCCTCGCGTTTATCCACTGAAAGGTGCGAAAAACCAGATTGATAACGAAGGGACGAAGAGCCGTTTGTTTCCCGGCTCTTCCGAATTCTTCCCGGCTGGTGCCTTCGTCGAGGCGAGCGCCTTCACCTATCGCTCAACCAACTACCGATTCTCATTCTGCGTCCGGCCGGGCGGTGCGTGCGAAGATGATAAGGTGGGTCGTGAGGAGGAGCGGCATGAGCATGGTGGGAAGGAAGCTCAGCGGGAGATAAGTCAGCGAGCGCAATTCGGATGGAGCGGCCAGGTTGCTGCGCGTGATGGTGACCAGCATCATCAGGAGTGCGACGAAACCGATGACATTCCAGATGACGATGGCGCGACGGCGCGGGCCGGGATCAAGCGGGGCCAGGGCGACGATCAGCGCCATGGTGGCGATGATGATATCCGCGATGCCGCTGGAAACGGCGAAGGAGCGAGGGAGCTCGCCGCGTTGATATAGGGCCAGAAAATAGATGCCGATGAAACGGGTGACGTGGATCAGCACGAGCGTGCGAAGGTCGAAACGGTCGACCCAGGTGCGGAGAGGGCGGATGAGAAAATAGGCGCCGAGGAGCGGCCCGCTGATCCCGAGCGTGACGACCGGGATCGTGGCGGCGGGAATCCGCTGTAAGAAGAGGAAGTGGCCGGTGGCAGCGGCGGCGGCGAACCAGGTCCAGATAACGAGACGAACGATGAGATCGGCGGACATCAGGTCCGACTACAGGCGTCCCGGTGGTGGGGGGCGAGTGCGGAGTTCGTTTAGGGGGAGGCGAAGCTCAGGAACCTGCCGGCAAGTCGTCGCTGCCTCGCGGTCGTTTGATTGTCGGGGAGGCGGGCCTTTGACGATTTGAAACAAAGAGAGTTCGGCGTGCCGTGCCGGCCCAACGTTGAAAAGCAAAAACGGATGGCGTGAAGGCCATCCGTTGGTGTATCCGTCAATCATGACGGACGAGATCGGGCGTGGTCAGCCACGCACGGTTGCCGATCCGATTATTCCGGGATCTGAACGCGGAAACGCTCGAGGGAGGAGCCTTCGAGGCGGGCCAGTTCGGCGGCGGCGCGACGCAGGGCGAGGCGGGCGGTGAGCTCCTGGAAGCGGGCGGTTTCGAGATCGTCTTGAGCCAGGAGCACGAGGCGGCTGGTGGAGAGGCCGGCATCGAAGCGGGCTTTTTGCTGATCGTATTGGCGGGCGGCGAGCTCGGTGGCTTTGGCGGCGATTTCGGCGGCGGCGAGATTGGTTTCGACGGCGCGAACGGCGCTGCGCACGTTGACCAGAAGATTCTGCTCAAGTTGATCGATGCGCAGCTTCTGCGAATTGATATTGGTTTGTGCGATCCGGTAGCGTGCCTTGTCGGCTTGGCGACCCCACGGCATCGAGTAGTTCAGACCGATCTGCCAGTTGTTGCCGTGGTCGCGGGGAAGATTGGAGATCGCCTGGTCGTAGCCTCGATTGGTCGTGAGAGCGGAGTAGCCCAAGGTGGCGTTGAGATCGAGGTCGGGCAGGGTGTTGCGGCGAGCGGTTTCGAGGTCGATGGTGAGTTGCTTCAGAGTCTCTTCGGCCGAGAGGGTATCCGGATAATAGCTACGCGCGCGGCGATAGGATTCTGCAAAGTTTGGCGCGCCGGCCCGGTAGTCTTCGAAGGCGACGGGGCCGACCCGTACTTCAAAACTGGGCACGTTGATGAGATTGAGCAACCGGTCCTCGGCGTCGCGCACGCCTTGCTCGGCTTGGATCACGCTACGGCGGCCATTGGCCACCTGTACATCGGCGGAGAGAACGTCGAGGTCGGTGGCAACACCGGTGGTGCGGCGCGCCGTGCTTTCGTCGAGAAAGCGGAGATTGTTCTGCAGGGTGAGCTGGCGGATCCGCAGGGTTTCGCGGGTGGCCACGAGATTGTAGTAGGCATTTTCGGCGTCGGAGATGACGGCGAGGACGCGGCTCCGGTAATTAATTGAGGCGACATTCAATCCGAGTCGGGCCCGATCAAGGGCGGCGGTGGCGGCCCGTCGGCCAAAATCGCGCAGGATCGGCTGATTCAGCGTGGCGGAGATCGTGTTGCCAAAGCTCGGATTAACGAGCGCGTTGGTTGAATTAGTGGCTCCGCGCGTGAGATTCGTATTAACGCTGAGAGAACCGTTGGTCGCCGGGATGCGAGGAAGAGTGGCGCCGGCGGTGAACCGGGTGTTATCGTTGCGCGGCCCCTCCCGCGTCGTGCCGTCGAGCGCGCTCGTGGCCGAGGCGGCTTGGTTGAGCGAGCGAACGGCGGCCGCGTTAATCGTCGGATCGAAAGCGGCCTCTTGGATCGCGACAGTATCTTTGGCGTTGTCGACGGTGTAGGCTTGGATCTGCAGATCGAAGTTCTTTTGCAGGGCCATCGCGATCGCCTCTTCCAAAGTGAAAGGCGGGGCGGAGTTTTCCACCGGTTGCTCTGCCGCGGCCGCCGGTGACGGCGTTTGGGCAAAACCGGATACACTGATTAAGGAGAAGGCGAGCAGGGCGCGGGCTGTAGGACGAAACATGACTGAAGAGGAAGAGGACAGAGCGGCTGGAAATATTGGGAAGAACACGGAAAAGACAGCGAAAGTTACTGTCTTTCGTATTCGCCCCCGGAGGTGCGCTTGAGCACGGTGAAACCGGCCTGTCTGGCGCGCGAGACGGAAACCGGTGCTGAAAGTTTCGGGGAATTTACGGGATGGACCGCGGCCTGAACGACCGGCTGACCGCAAGTCGGGCAGGCCGACAGTTTAGGCGAGCCGTTATCCTGCCGATGTTCAAAGCCCGGCCCGCAGAGCCGGCACGGCGGCTGAAGGGGAGCGTAGAAGTTCAGCGGCATGTGAATCGAAGGCGGCGGAATCAGACAGAAAACCCGTGTTGCACGGGAGGCAGCACGGGCGGGTTTAGCGGGCCGAAGGCCAGTAAACGGACGTCTCGCACGCTACCGGATTGCGAAACGACGTTGTTTCGAACCGGTGAGTTACAGCTTAGGTTCTGTCTTCTGCAGCTCCTGCTCGACGAGTTCGGTGATGTAGGCGGAGGCTCCGAGGCGCGAGGTGTAGGTCGCGAGTTGCTGACGAGTCTCGGCAAACGCCGGGTTGGACTCACTCAGATCGGGCAACTTCTTTTCGGCGGCGAAGACGAAAACGCCGGCCGCCGTAGTCACGGCCATGTCGGAAACCTGGCTCTTTTCGAGGCGTTCGAGCGTGCCGAGAACGGTGAAGTCCACGTCGGCTGGACGGGTCCGCAGGGTGAAAGGCGAAAGCGTCTTCACGTCGAATTTCAAGCCAGCGCTCGTTCCGGCGGCGGCGACGGCCTGCTCAAATGAATCACCGGCCTTGAGACGCGTTTCGATGGCGGCGCGGGCGATCTTGCCTTGTTCGACAAAACGCTTCCGCCGCTCGTTTTCGGTGTAGTCGGCGAGCACGCGGTCACGGACCTCGATGAAGAGAGGACGGCGGGTGGGCTGGGATTCTTTCCAGATCAGGATGACGGCGCCCGTGGGCGTGGAGATGGCGTCGGAAACGATCCGATCCTGATTGAGGCGAAATGCTTCGGCGGCGACATTCGACGAACCACCGACTTCCGCGGGTGCGGCGTCACGGGTGAGGGCCGGGAGACTCTTGGCCTTGAGATTGCGGGAGGCGAGAAACGCCTCCACGGCTTCCGCGGAGGTGGACTTGGATTCAAACAGCGCAAGGGAGATGTCACTGGCGGTCTTGTCGGCCAGACGTTGCGCGCGTTCGCGTTTGAGCGCTTCTTCGACCTGCGGGCGGACGGCGGCGAAGTCGGCGTTTGCGTTCGACGACGGCGTCAAGCTGGCCGGGGGCGACATGCTGGGGACGGCGTTCGCTGGCTTCGGAAAACGGGCGGGATTGGCGTCATAAAAAGCGCGCACTTCCGCTTCCGTGACGCTCACTTTGGAGAGGTATTCGCCGACCGGGAAATCAAGATAGCTCACAACCACGCGGGGTGAGACGTCGTAACGTCCGCCGGCTTGTTCGAAGAATTGCAGGAGATCATTTTCGCCCGGTTTGATCTCGGCTTTAAAATCCGCGTAATTGACCGAGGCGGTCGCAAGCGTCCACGTGGTGTCGGCGCGAGCGAGCTGGCTCTTCACGTCGGCTGGCAAGACATAGCCGGGACCAGCGAGGAGCTCGTTGACCTTCCCGGCTCGAACATCATCGCCGATGACGCGGGCGATGTCGGCCTCGCTGACTCCGCCGGGGCTCGCCTTGAGGTTGTCGCGGAAAGTCTGATACGCGCTGGCATTGAATTCACCCGTGGGGCCTGAGAACATGCGCAGGGTTTTAATTTGGGCTTCAATCTCGGCGGTGGCGGCGGCGGGAATGCCCCATTGTTTCGCGAGATGCAGCGTGGCGGCGCGCTGGAAAGCGTAGTTTTGAATCTGGGCGGGATCGAGTCCGCCGAACGGACCCACGCGCAGGTTGGCGCTGAGACCGGCGTCGCCCATCAGGCGTTCCTGATCCTGCTGCGAGGCGAGATTGTAGTCGAAGAACTGCCGGTCCGTCAGGCCCCGGCGCTGGGCGTCACCGATCCCTGGGGCAGCGCCGATCGTGAAGACGAACGCGATAATCAAAACCCCAAGCATGAGCGTTAAGACGATTTTAAAGTGAGTCTGGAAGTACCTCTGGGTCCAAGAAATCATGGGGGAAAACGGTGGAAGCTAGGTCGGGAGGCGCAAGTGGCAAGGCCGAAGTCGGGCGCGATCTGAAGTCGGCGGGGCGACGTCAGAGGCTCTGTTTTAAAGCTCTGATTTCAAAACGCACCTCGCTGAGCGCGATTCTAGGCTCTCAGGTTTGAGCTTTGAGTCTGGGCGCGCCCATGGAGAACGGGGAACGCGATTCGTCGAAAGGGTGTTCGTTGAACAACTCTTCCACGGTTTTCTGAAAAAATTCGTTCTCACTGAGTTTGTTGAGCGCGGTCTCATAGAGACTGAGCAGGGGATCGATCCGCTCCAGGGAAGCTCCAATCGGATCTTCGCCGAAGTTTTCGTCGAGGGTTTTGAAATCGTAGAGCGTGATCCGATTCAACGGCCGGGCGGGATGGTACAGATCCTCCGCCTCGGCGGCGTCGACATCCGCGCGCAGGATCGTCACCAGCTTGAGTTGGACGAGCCGGTTCAAACATTCGTTCAACAACTGGGTGGGCACCTTTAACATGGTGCTGAGATGGGAGGCGGAGATGGGTGGCAGGCAGTCGCGGAAACGGCGGCAGATGCTAAGAAAGACCACCAGTTCAAGCCGTTCCCGCATGGAATGAGTGAGCGTGCTCCAGGCTGCCTGGCTGTTGCGGAAGTGCACGTTCTGGATCGCGTAGCTGACGATTCCGCCGGTGAGCACGCACAGCCAGAAGATATAGAGTCCCGACATGATCACGAGCGGGAGTGCCAAGCCGCCGTAGAGACTGCGCTGCAGGTAGACGCGTTTTACATAGAGGAATGCGACAAAGTTGTTCAAAACCAGCAGCGCGGCAACCACGAGTGCTCCAAAAAAGGCGGCCCGCCAGAACACCCGGGTGTTGGGAATCACGCGGTAGAACACCATGAGCATGACGGTGAGCATCGTGAAGGAGAAAACGGGCAGCAGCCAGAGCGACAACTTCAGGAGTTCCGCGCCTCCGGGGAGTTTTTCCGCAAAAACAGGCACGAACGTCGAGGCGCTGAGCAGCGCGACGGAGGTGAAGAACAGAATCGCGCCGAGCGTCAGAGTCGTCCAATAAAAGACAATACGCGTGACGACGGACCGCCCCTGGCGCACGCCCCAGATGTCGTTGAAGGTGTCCTCGATTGCCTTGAACAGAAGCAGCACAATCAGGAGCAAACTGAAAATCCCGAGTGCACCGGCGGAGCCTGATTTCGAGGCGGTAATGATGTTGTTGATGATGTCGACCAAGTTGGGGTCCACTTGGGGGCTCACCGCGACGATCACTGATTTCTCGGAGTCCGGCACCGAAGGTGGGACCGCCTCGCTCGATGAAGGAACGTCTCGCTGGGTGAGAACTTCATATTCGCCGATCTGGGGGGCGACCACCTTGAGCATATTGTTCAGGGTGTCAGCGACTTTGCCGGGATTATCGTTATCGCCGATGGCAAAACCGGCCACGAGGACGGCGATTGCAATCAAGGGGCCCAGGCCGAGCAGCGAGCTGAAGCTTAAGGCGGCTGCCCGGGTCGCGATCCGCGACTCCATGAACACCGTCACCGTGATGGAGACGATCCGGAGAACGGCATAGAAGGAACCCTTGATCGAGCGGTCCCGAAGGTAGGCGGACTGCCAGATCTCGCGTTCGTAGATGTGGACAAGTCGGGGCCAGAGGTGGGCCAGACGAAATCCGGCCGACGAACGCGGCTGACTGTGCTGGCTCACAGGGTTCAGTTGGCGAGTAAACGCCAGGCAAGCAGGCCCATGCCGCCGATCCCCGCTGCCGCGGCCAACAGGGCCGGCGCCAGACTGACGACGAGTGTACAAAGATAGAGTCCCGCCGACCCAGCGAGGGCGGCGGCCATCAGCACGGGCATGCCCTGAGCGTAGAACATGAATCCAAGCAGGCCGAAGCCAAGGGCGGCACGGAATCGGATAACGGGATACAGAACGGTCATGCCGAGTGCGAGCAGGACTGCGAGCGCCAGATCGACGACTCCCAGGACCACCAGGGGATTCGCCAGGAGTTTCGCTGGCTGCATGGACATCAGAGTTTCGGTGTTGGGAAGAATTTCCGCGGCGGCCGCGAGTACGAGCGTAGCGATGGCCGCGATCAAGCCGAGGCGGGCGGCCCGCATCATTGCGATCTCAGGATTAGCCTTGCTGCTGGTGTCATCGGTAAGGCCCTCGGCCGCATCGAGCATGTCGTTAACTGTAATTGGCTTCGCGGTCGCATCGACCTGATTGAGCGTTTGGATGGCCTTTGTTTTCAGCGTGAGTTTCCGTTTTTGAGGGAAAACGACCGCCATCAATTCGGGGTTCGAGCTCAAAGCGACCCACTGCTCGGTGGTGGCGTCGTAAATCAGCGTCTCTGGTGAGACGTGACCGGCGTCCGCCAGATCGGTAACTTGCTCCACGTTGAAGGGGCCCCGAGCTTCCGTTTCCGTCGCATTGCGAATGTAGAGTTCCTGGGTGGACATCGACTCGGATGGTGGCCGCGGTGTCGGGGAGCGGCAAGAGCGATTTGGATCTGAGTGGATCCTTTGTGTTCCCTTTACGGTCCCGGTTCGCCTCAGGGCGGCTGGTGGGCTGGACGAATCGGCGTGCCAGCCAACCTGGCTATCCAGCGGTAATTTGTGCCTTTTACTCGCGGAAAAAACCCGCTGACGAGGATGAGCCGTCCCGGCAGGCACGGCGAAATCACAGGGGTTTAAAATCGGAGGGCGACCATGCGCCCCCGCACCGTTTAAACCACGGGGTTGGAATATGGGAATTCCGGCGGCCCACTTGTGTCTCGCGCTGGGGCGACTTGGGCGGTGCCTGGCCCCGGGGCGTTTACATCCGCTTTAGCGTGCGCAAACCGAGTAAGGTTAGTCCGGTTTCGAGCATCAGCAGCGTCCGGGCACACAGTAAGAGACGGCGGGCGCGGATGGGGGCGTCGTCCACCAGCACCTTGTCGGCGTTGTTGAAAGCACTGTAATCACCGGCGAGCTCGAACAGGTAAAGACAGAGATAGTGCGGTCGCAAGGAGTCGCTCGCGAGCCGGACAGCATCGGAGAATTTGGTGAGTTTGCGCGCCAGCATGATCTCGGTCGGCGTTTCTGGCGGCGTGGCGGCGGTCTCGGCTCCGGGATCACCCGGGGTGACGCCGGCGCGACGAAAGATGGAGTGAATCCGGGCGACGGCGTAAAAGAGGTAAGGCGCGGTGTTGCCGTCGAGCGCCAGCATCTTGTCCCACGAGAAGACGTAGTTGCTGCTTCGGTTTTGGGCGAGATCGGCGTACTGCACGGCGCCAATGCCGACGGTGCGCGCGATTTCACGCCGTTCGCTTTCGGGGAGATCGGGGTTTTTTTCCGTCACGATGGCGAAGGCGCGCTCCCCGGCTTCATCGAGCAATGCCTTCAATCGGATCACGTCGCCACTGCGGGTTTTGAGTGCCTTGCCATCTTCGCCGGTGACGGCACCGAAGGTGACGTGATGGAGTTCGGGCAACCGGTGGGATTTGGCTGCGAACCATTTCTTGACGGTGAGAAACAGCTGCTCGAAGTGGTCCGTCTGCCTAAAGTCGGTCACCACGACGATGCCGTTGGCCTGGAAGTGCTCGGCGCGGTAGAGCGCGGTGGCGAGATCGGTGGACGCGTAGTTGCTGGCGCCATCGCCTTTCCGGATGATGAAAGGCTGAGTGTTGAAACGCGGGTGCTCGGGATGAAAGACGACCAAGGCGCCGTCGCTTTCCTGGGCAAGGCCGGTTTCGCCGAGCTCCTGATAGATGCGCTCGACCTTGTCGTTATAGAAACTCTCGCCGAGATGGTAGTCAAACGTGATTCCGAGCCGGTCGTAAATCTGTTGAAACGCAGCCAGACTCACGTCGGAGAACGTCTGCCATAACGCCGCGTTTTCCGGGTCGCCGTTCTGGAGTTTTACCAGTTCGCGCCGGGCTTCCTCCAACTCCGGGGAACCGTCGGGCGTGGCGTTGTGGCCGAGCTTGTAGAGCCGTTCGAGTTCCTCGATCGCGTCCGCGGCGAGCGCGGCTTGATCGGCCCAACGCTTGTATCCATAAATCAACTTCCCGAACTGGGTGCCCCAATCGCCGAGATGGTTGTCGCGAATGACCTTGGCCCCGGTGAATTCGAGCAGGCGGCAGATCGCTTCCCCGATGACCGCGGAACGCAGATGGCCCACATGCATCTGCTTGGCGGTGTTGGGGGAGGAATAGTCGACGACCCAAGTCTGTCCGGCGTGGGCGGCGGCAGCGCCGGCCCGAAGATGTTCGGAAGAATCGAACGTGCGCAACCAGGCAAGCAGCGCTTCCGGTTTGAACGTGAAATTGATGAAACCCGGACCAGCGATCGTGACTTCGTACTGCTCGCGCACGCTGGCGGACAGGTGCGGAAGGATCTGCTCGGCGGTTGCCCGCGGGTTGAGTTTGCGCGCCTTGGCGTAAGCGAGAACACCATTGGCTTGAAAATCGCCGTGGCGCGCGTCGGCGACCCGCACCTCGGTCGCAAAGGACGCCGCATCGGCGAGTCCGGCGGCCACCGCGGCGGATTGCACGGCGGCATCGAGATCGGCGGCGAGATGGAAGGAGGCGTGCATCGGGGCAGACAACCGGAACGCGCCCAAGGCGGGCAAGCGTGGAGTTGGAGGAGGGTGCGGCATCTAGGCCTGCCCTTCCCCGTAGGCTTTCCTCACTCTCATTCCCCAAACCAACCGACGCGACGAATTGAAACCAATGTCGCCCCATCGATCATTTCACGCCTCGTGCCGGGATGCGATCGGGCCGCGGGGTTGGCCGGACGTTCTTATGAGACCGTCCGTCATTTGTAATACTTAACTTGCGACGCAGACGTTCCACGTTTGGCATCGCGGCAGCTTCGGCGCATTGATGGACGCACACCTTCTGGAATTTTTAAGCCTGCTGTTACGCTGGCTGCACTTCATTGCGGGCGTGGCGTGGATCGGGTCGTCCTTTTACTTTATTTGGCTGGATAACAGCTTGGAGGCACCCGAGCCGGGATCGGAGAATGCCAAGAAAGGTGTGTCCGGCGATCTTTGGGCGGTGCACGGCGGCGGATTCTACAACCCGCAAAAATATGCGGTGGCGCCGGGAACGCTCCCGCCGCGACTGCATTGGTTTAAGTGGGAGGCGTACACGACCTGGCTCTCGGGAACGGCACTGTTGGTCGTGGTTTACTGGATTCGCGCGCAAACCATGATGATCGATTCGGCGCAAATGCCCCTGACGACGTGGCAGGCGATTGGGATCGGCGCGGCGAGCATGGTCGGGGCTTGGGTCGTTTACGATCTGTTGTGCCGTTCTCCGTTGGGGCGGCGTGGCCTGCTCCTCGGAATGGTGGTTTTTGCCCTGCTGGCCGTGATGGCGTGGGGGCTGGATCGGGTTCTCAGTGGTCGGGCGGCGTATTTGCATGTCGGCGCTGCGATTGGTACGATCATGGTGGCGAATGTTTTTTTCGTCATCATTCCCGGCCAGCGTAAGATGGTCGAAGCGATGCGAGCCGGCGGCCTGCCCGATCCGATTTATGGGCAACGCGGTAAACAGCGCAGTGTACATAACAACTACTTCACCCTGCCGGTGCTGTTCATCATGATCAGCCATCATTACGCTTCGACGTACGGCCATCCGCACGCGTGGGCCGTATTGATGCTCATTGGGGCCGCCGGAGTGAGCATCCGTCATTTCTTCAATCGTCGTCACAAAGGTATCCTGGCCTGGCAGTATCCAGGAATTGGAGCCGTTTTGCTCGGTGTGGTCGCCTGGTGGACCGCGCCGCGACCGATTCCTTTGCCGCCCCTGGCCGCGCCGGTGACGTTTAACCAAGTCCGGGCAATTATGGGGCAGCATTGTCTTTCCTGTCATGCCGTGGTGCCGACCTTTCCAGGTCTGGCCCAGCCGCCGGCGGGGGTGATGCTGCACACCCCGGAGTTATTGGTGCAGAATGCACAGCGGATCTACCAGCAAACCATTGTCACCCGCATGATGCCATTGGGAAATATCACGCAAATGACGGATCAGGAGCGGGCGGTGATCGCGGCCTGGGTGCAGGGTGGATCGCGAATGGATTGACTCCCGTGACAGGTCGGGTGTCTGCCCGGTTACTTTTGTCTCCGATTCCCGGGGCGGTTCGCGGGAAAAAATCGGTGCTCCTTTAAGCTCGACTTTACCCGTGAATCATATTGGCTCGCAAACTTTTCCGCCCGGCGGGCTTAACGGGCCGCCTTCGCATCTTTAACACATGACCAGCAAACGAAACATTCCGGCGCGCCGATTCATCAAGCCATCATTCACCTTCCTGATCGAGAAGAAGCGTGATGGCGGCGAATTCACGCAGGAGGAGATTCGGTATATAATCGACAGTACGCTTGATGGTGAAATGCCGCAGCACCAGCTCGCGGCCCTCGCCATGGCGATCTACTTTTCCGGCATGTCCGCGCAGGAGACCGCGGATCTGACGGAAGAGATGATGCTTTCCGGTGAGGTGATCGACCTTTCGCACATCGCCAAGCCGAAGATTGACAAGTATTCGACCGGTGGAGTGGGTGACAAAACCTCCCTGGTCCTCGTGCCGCTCGCGATGGCCGCCGGGGTCGTGGTGCCGATGATGTGCGGGGTCGAACACGACTATATCATCAACACGCTGGAGAAGCTCGCGGCCATCCCTGGTTTTAAGGGCAATCTGAGCAACGACCACTTCGCTTCCCAGCTCGCCCGCATCGGCGGTGCGATCGTGGCCCAGACCGAAGACCTCGCTCCCGCCGACGCCAAGTTCTACGAACTGCGCAAAGAGACCGGCACCATTCCGAGTCTCCCGCTCATTACCGGCAGCGTTCTCTCGAAGAAGCTGGCCGAAGGTTCCGAAGGTCTCGTGATCGACGTCAAATGGGGCAATGGCTCCTTCATTAAGGATCTCGAACAAGCGAAGCAGCTCGCCCGGTCGATGACGCGGGTCGGTCGTTCCATGAAACGCCGTTGTGTGGCCCTCGTGACCGATATGAATCAGCCGCTCGGCGATACGGTCGGCACCGCGCTCGAGGTCAAGGAGGCGATTCAGTTGCTGAAGGGCGAAGGCCCGGAGGACATGAAGGAACTCGTGCTCAAGCTGGGCATGGAAATCGTGCGACTCGCCGGAGTGGCGGGATCGACCCTCTCGGCCAAGCAGACCGTGCAGCGTCACCTGACGGATGGTTCGGCCCTCGAGAAATTCAAGGAGCTGGTGAAGGCGCAGGGCGGTGATACGACGTTTATCGATCATCCCGAGAAATTCCCGGCCGCCCGCCACATCCGTAAGCTACCCGCCCCGAAGCGCGGTTACGTGCATACCATCAATGCGGCAATGATCGCGCGCGGCGTGCATTTGCTGGGCGCCGGCAAGGAAGAGGCGCATGACAAAATCGATCACGCGGTCGGTGTTTCCGAGATCAAGAAGGTCGGCACGCAGGTCAAGCAGGGCGAGCCGCTGATGATGATCCATTATAATGATGAGGCGAAGCTCGAGCAGGCGCTCGAGTACTTCAAGAATGCGTACCGGCTCGCGCCGAAGCGCCCCACGCCTCCGCCGCTCATCGTCGAGCGCGTGGCCTGATTTCGTCCTGTTCGCGAACGCGCGAAGGTTCGAGCGAGCCCCGGTGAATGCCGGGGCTTTTTCTTTCGTCCTTTGCGCCCACGTGTCTTTGCGTTCCCTTCCCACACATGGATGATGGTGTTAAGGCTCCACCGGTCGTAATTGACCGCTCGCAGTGGCAGCGCCCTTGGGCGCAGCTGAAATACTTCACCTTTCAGCCCGCCATCTTTCCGCGGCTCCTCGGCCAGGTGTCACCCGACGCCCGTCCGGGCGATCTGGTCACGGTTTACGATAAGAATGGCAATCGCGCCGGTGCCGGTCTCTTCAACCCACGGGCCAAGATTCCCCTGCGGGTCGTCGCCCACGGAGTCGAGCCGTATGATGAGAGCTATTTCGAAGGGGCGATCCGCCGGGCGGTTGAATTGCGTCGCACGTTGTTCAAACTCGACGAGACGACCGACGCCTATCGGTTGATCAATTCCGATGGTGACGGCCTGAGCGGCCTCACGATCGATCGCTACGGCGAGACCTTGCTGTGTGAACTCTATAGCCTGGGGATGGCGCAACGCCTATCCAAATGGTTGCCATTACTGCACGAACTCGCCGGCACCCGCTTTGCCCGGGTCCAGGTGGATCATGATCTTGGCAGCTTGGAGGGCATCAAGCCGTCCACTTTCAACGAGACCAACGCCCTGGCGCCCCGCACCGTGAAGATCCGTGAGCATGGCGTGCGCTATGAAGTCGATTTCAGTGAAGGCCACAAAACGGGCTTCTTCTGTGATCAACGCGACAACCGCCGCGCCCTCACCCGTTTCACCAAAGACGCCCGCGTGTTGGACCTTTGTTCCTACACCGGCGGATTTTCGCTGAACGCCAAGGTGTCCGGTGGTGCGGCTGATGTCACGAGCGTCGATCTCGACGAGGCGGCGATCGCACAGGCGAAACGAAACGCCAATCTCAATCAGGCCCGCCTCAAGTTTGTCCATGCCGACGCCTTTGCCTATGCGCGGCAAATGCAGACCAACGGAGAAAAGTGGGACGTCGTTGTGCTCGATCCGCCGAAATTCATTTTCACGCGTGACGAACACGGAAATTGGGAGGGTCGCCAGAAATACGAGGATCTCAATCTGCTCGCGATCTCACTCGTAAAACTGGGCGGCGTTTTCGTCACGTGCTCCTGTTCCGGATTGCTGTCGTTGGAGGATTTTGAGGCCCATGTCATCAAAGCGGCGCATCGACAGAATCGACGGCTGCAATTCTTCGATCGGACCGGTCCCGGGCCCGATCATCCCGTTTATTCCAATTGCTTGGAGAGTCGTTATCTCAAGGTATTGTGGGCGCGGGTGGTGTGATCTTTCCATGGTAATAGGTGAATTCAGACGCATGGGAAGGGAAGTTCGGCATTGATGTCGTCAGGCCTCATTCCCCATGCTCGCTCTCGACTATGCTCCTCTACTTTGTCGTCGGCTTACGGACGTGCTGCATCGCAGCCGTTCTTTTGCTGGTGACCCTTGGCGCCGGTGAGCCGCCGCATCCGTTACTGGGTGCGACGCGGGATCAGCTTTTGAATCGCTTCGGGGAGCCCCGCAGCCAGCTTTCGACGGGTGGACGGGAGGTATGGTTTTATCCCCGGGAACGGCTTGTTCTCATCAACGGGGTTGTGACCGAGGTCGAACGGCTGGCAGCGGAGGCTCCGCCCAAGGCACCGACGCCAGCGCCGGCCGATCCCAATCCCGTCTTTCCCCCAACCATCGGCGGACGCGCGCCGGAATCGACTGCCCCGGCACAAACTCCCGATGCGGCGGCGCCAAGCCAGCCCCCTCCGCCGGTTGAACCCAAGTTCGAGATCAAGCTCGTCCGTCCGCCTTCGGCGACCACACCGCTTCCGGTGGATCCGGTGGCCCCGGCGCCGTTGCCGAATCCGACCGTCTCACCTTCGGTCGTGCCCGAAACGGTCGCGCCTACCCCCGCAAAAGGGGATTCAGCCATCAAGCCGCTGGAGTCATCCGCCGTCGCCACCGATGTCACCGTTGCACCAACGCCGATTGCGGAGCCCTCCAGCAAGGTCGGGGCGAACCCTGTTCGCGCCTCCGCACCTCCGCCCAGTCCGGCGGCTGCAGCCCCTTCAAGTACGAGTGTTCCCTCCCCGGAATCCGGGTCGTTTGGGTCCGGAACTTTGATCATCGCCGGAGTTTTATTCGTGGGTGTGATCGGACTTCTGTTTTGGCGTTCGCGACAGCGTCAGTTGGATCTCGCTGCGACTTCGGTCGGGAACACTCCCATGGCTGCAACATTGGCTGCGAACGGCCGGTTTACTCAGGAATTTCTAGCGCAGCTGGATGCTAGTCGATTCGAAGCGCTGGTCACCGACTATTACGGCAAAACGGGGGTCATCGCCGTGCGAACGAACCGGAGGCAGGGTAGCCCCGTCCAAATTCAGATTTCCTGGAAAGGCGAATCGCGGCCGTTCGCACTCGTTCATTGCATCCCGCAGCCGCCGGCTCCGATTGAAGCGAAGCCACTGCAGGAGCTGATCACTGTGCTAAAAGCCGAGGGGATTCGCCGCGGCTACGTCGTCACTTCGGGGAATTTTATTCCCGCAGCGCGCCTGTTTGCGGAAGAAAAACACCTGACCCTGTTGGCGGGCGATGCCTTCGTCGAAAAGCTGAATGCCCTTCCCGATTCCGCGCGGGCCGAATTAGCTCAAGTCATCGGCTTGCGTGATTCGAACGCCTCGCGATAGATCGAATCGATCGAAGAGGACGCCCACCGTCATTTGGTGCTGGAGCGACACTGACTTCTCAGCAACGCGTCAAAAATAACGCGTTGCTCGTTCCTGTGACTCCACCGGCGCAACCTGTTCGGTCGCGCCGACCCGGATCAATCCCGACCGAGGTACGTACCTTCGATGGTGCTGACGCGGATCACTTCGCCCTCCTTGATGAAGAGAGGAACTTGAACGATGAGACCGGTTTCGAGCTTGGCCGGTTTCTGCACATTGCTCGCTGTGTCACCCTTAATACCGTCGGCGGATTCGATCACCTTCAGCGCGACCGTTGATGGCAGATCGACGGACAGTGGACGCTCATCTACGAAGAGAATGTCGACCTTGCCGCCAGGAGCCAGGTAGTTCTTTAAATCTCCGAGTTGCGATTCGGTGAGCTCGATCTGTTCGAACGTCTCGGGATCCATGAAGGCAAACACGCCGCGATCGGCGTAGCTGAATTCGAGCGTCTTCCGGTCCGTGGGCATCACCTCGATGGTGTCAGTCGAGGCAAAGCGCTGGTCGAGCGCCTTTCCGTAGCGGAGATTGCGCATCTTGATCTGAACAAATGCGCGCAGGTTACCTGGCGTGCGATGCTGGGTCTCCATCACGAGATGGGGCTCGCCGTTGAACTTGATCACTTGGCCTCTGCGGATGTCGTTGGCTGCGGGCATGGCGGGAAGACGATTCGGACGAACGATTGAAAGGGTAGAAAAGGTTTAGAGTGGTGCGCGAGGCTTCCGAGTGTCAAGGCCCCACCGGGCGCATCTCCGGGTTGTCGGTCTTCCAAGGTGGCATGGGCATCTTGCCCATGTCCGAGAAATTCCCCAATCCCACGGGCGGGCCTCCCGTGCCACTCCCAAAACACCTTCGCGGCTACCGCCAACCGGCAGATGCGCCCGGCCCCACCCGCAATGTAAGATCCACCTTGCGCTCGATGCCACGGCTTTCCGAAAATGCCGGATCTAATGAAACAACGTACCCTTGCGCGGGAAGTATCGATCAAAGGCAGCGCGCTCCACACGGGCGATGCCGTCACGCTGACGATGAAACCGGCGCCGGTGGATGCGGGGATCGTTTTCAAACGCATCGATCTTCACGGTGCGCCCGAGATCAGGCCGCGGGTGGATCAGGTCACGGACCTCGTGCGGGCAACGACGATCCAGTCGGGGCATGCGAAAATCCATACCGTGGAACACGTGCTCAGCGCCTTGCATGGCTGCGGCATCGACAACGTGCTGCTCGAAATGGACGCCTCGGAACCTCCCATCCTCGACGGCTCGGCCCGTCCGTTCGTAAATCTCATCCTCCAGGCCGAGCCCGTGGAGCAAGACAAGGAGCGGGTCTATTTCGAGCTGGATGCGCCCGTCTCTGTCACGCGCGGGAACTCGTCGATCATCGCGCTTCCCTGCGACGAGCTGAAAATTTCCTGCACGTCCGCTGATGATCGCGGCATTCACACCCAGCACCTTTCGCTCACAATTGATCCGGAGGTTTATCAAACGCAGGTGGCCGCGGCGCGGACGTTCACCATCTATGAGGATATCGAGAAACTTTTGAAACTCGGGAAAATTCGGGGCGGTTCGCTTGATTGCGCCGTGGTCATCCGCGGCGACAAGATCATCTCCAAGGAGCCGCTGCGCTTCAAAGACGAGTTCGTGCGTCACAAGATTCTGGATATTATTGGCGACATCATGCTCCTCGGGATGCCGCTGAAGGCGCACATCGTCGCGACGCGGCCCGGCCACGCGATCAATGCCGAACTGACCAAGGTGCTCTTCGCCAAACTGCAGGAGCGAAAAGCGGCTGGCACGATGAAAAAGAAAGAGCCGGTCGCCGGCCCTGCGATGGTGCTCGAGACCGAGACCTCTCTCGATATCCGGCGGGTGCTCGACATGCTGCCGCATCGCTACCCGTTTCTGATGATCGATCGCGTGATCCAGATCGAAGGGGAATCGATCTCCGCGCTTAAAAACGTGACGATCAACGAGCCGTTTTTCCAAGGGCATTATCCAGGGAATCCCGTCATGCCCGGCGTGCTCCAGATCGAGGCCATGGCACAGGCTGCCGGCATATTGATGCTGCGCAAGATGTCGACCGAGGGGAGAACCGCCCTCTTCATGAGCTGTGACAAGGTGAAATTTCGCCGGGCGGTGCGCCCCGGGGATCAACTCACGATCAACGTCAAACTCACGAAAAGTCGCGGTAACAAGATCGGCGTCGCCAGCGGCGAGTGTCTCGTCAACGGCCAGGTGACCTCGTCCGGCGAGCTCATGTTCGCCATCGTCGACAACGCGGACGTAGCCTGAGCATGGCGTCGCTCCTTCATCCCACCGCCATCGTTGAGGCGGGCGCCCAGTTGGGTGCCGAGGTCGAAATCGGGGCCTATTGCTTTGTGGGATCCGGCACAACGCTCGGAGCCGGCACCCGGCTGCATCATCATGCATCGGTCGAAGGCAACACCGTCATCGGTGAACGCTGCGAGGTGTTCCCGTATGCGTGTATAGGCGGCAAAACGCAGGACCTAAAATACAAGGGCGGGAATCCCGGCCTGCGAGTTGGTGACCGGAATGTGCTCCGTGAATATGTCACGATTCACTGCGCCACCAACGACGGCGATTTCACGCGCCTGGGCTCCGACAACGTGCTGCTCGCCAGTTGTCACGTTGCGCACGATTGCGTGATGGGCAGTCACATCATCATGAGTAATGGCGCCGTGCTCGCCGGGCACGTCGAGGTGGAAGACCATGTCGTGATTGGTGGATACGGTGGCATTCACCAGTTTTGCCGACTCGGCGCGTTCGCGATGCTTTCGGCCACGGCTAAACTGGTGCATGACCTTCCGCCCTATTTTATTGCAGATGGCACGCCGGCGGAGGTGCGGGCGATCAATCGGGTGGGATTGGAGCGCAACGATTTCACGAGCGAGCAACTGGATCGGGTGAAGCAGATTCACCGGATCCTTTATCGCGACGGCCTCAATCGCACGCAGGCGCTCGAGAAACTCGAGAGCCATCCCCAGGCCGGATCGCCGGAGTTTCAGCGAATGCTCCGCTTTGCGCAGAAGAGTGCGCGCGGCCTCGCTCCCGGCGGTCGCTAACTGGAAAATTTCACACTCTGGCGTGAACGCTCTACCCGCTGGGTACGTCTGAGGGACTCGGTCAGAAATAAACGCGCAGAGCTGCGCCGGGATTGGGCCGCCAGCCAAGGCGCTGGCGACGGAGCCTATCTCCGATCGGTGACTGAGCCAGCAACGCCGGATCGCGACTCAAGCCCAAGTAGATTTGAGCGTTTATTTCTGACCGAGTCCCTGATATTACTTTGTCATTGCGGGAAGCACCGCGACGAAGCAATCCATCGAGCTGGATCGCCACGCCCTCGTTCCTCGGGCTTGCGATGACAAATCAGAGTGTGAAATATCCGGGCTAACTAACCCGAACCGTTCACCAACTAACAAGACCCGCGGTGACCCCATTGGGACCTTCCTCAGGGTCCACGGAGAACGGGATCCAGTTCACTTCTCCAAACGGATTTCAGCTGGTGACGGGATCGTGGGCAGCCCCGCTCTTTGGATGGGGCGGATCCATCTACACCGGAAACGCCCTTTCGGTACACACAACGGGTGGGTGGGAATCAGCGTGCCCGGTAATTTCAGACCGGGATCTCATTCTCAGGAGGATTCGATTGAAACGGCTATATGATCGAATATAACCTCATGGACGGCTTTCTTGGCTGGGAGGCGTGGCGGGGAGATACCTTGGTTACCATGTTTGCCTTTGCCGCGAGGGTACGTCACCTCTGGTCGTGATCAAACTATGCCGCGCCTGAGAATCGTCACGTTCAACATCGCGCATGGCCGCGGCTTGAACCCGATCCAAGGTTTCACCACTCAGCGCAAGCTGCAGGCGAATCTGCGGCGCATTGCTGCCCTCCTCGATCGGCTCGCACCCGATATCGTCGCCTTGCAGGAGATCGACGAGCGCTCCCGCTGGGCCGGCAACTTCGACCATCTCGACTACCTGCGCGTGCATACCCGGTTCCCGCACACGGTGTTCGGAATCAACAACCGCCGCACGGGTTTGCTTAACCTCAGTTACGGCAACGCCCTGCTGTCACGGCACCCAATCCGCGTCGCCGAAACCGTGGTTTTTGGCCAGCGCCGGCTCGGAGAAAAGGGGTTCTTGTATGTCGAAATCGATGTCGAAGGGCGCTGCCTGCCACTTGTTAACCTCCACCTTCATTTCGGCTCCCGCGGTCAACGTTTGGCCCAACTGGAACGTCTGCTAACGTGGCTGCGCGAGAAACACCGGTTGCACGGGAAAACCTGGGCGGTCCCACCCATCATCTGCGGAGATTTCAACAATCCGAGCAATCGCGACGACGCCACCGCCTCGCTCCTCAGCCATTTGTCCGATTATTGCGATTACGTGATGCACCCCGCCACCGGAGTGACGTTCCCCTCGCCTTTACCCCAGCGCGCCCTCGACTTTATCTTCCTGCCTGCCGGTTGCGTGCAGGCCCGCTGCGAGATCGTGCGCACGCTGTTGTCCGACCATCTGCCTGTCGCAGTGGAATTCGATTTTTGATTCCGAGGTCGCTTGCCCGCGCGGGACCTCGCATCGCTTCGCGCCGCAGTGAACCACCCAGGTGCGGACCATAGGCCAGGTCAGGTTTAATCGCAGGCGCTTCACCGTGGGCGGCTGGTCGGTGCCAGATCGATTGGAATCGTCACATCCGAATTCGTGCGGTGTGGTGATCTGCTCGCATGCCCCCGGTATCACCTACCCCCATCCATCGCGGCGTAACTTGGTTCTCCGCCGCTTTCCTACTGCTCCTCCTCATCGCCCCTGTCCTCGCGTTGATTCGACTCGAACCCTGGGTCGACTGGCGGATTCTAGTCGGAGCACCGATCGCGGTATCGCTCTTCGCATTTTTCTCCTATCGCAGCGATAAGCGCCGCGCCGAAGCCGGAGCCTGGCGCATCCCCGAGACCACCCTCCACCTCACTGCCCTGCTGGGCGGCTGGCCCGGTGCGTTTCTGGCCCGGCGATTGTTTCGCCACAAGGTATCCAAAGTTTCATTTCAACTGACATTCTGGGCGGTCGTTCTGCTCCATGAGTTGGTGGCGATCGATTCCCTGCAGCATTGGCGGATTTCCAGTGACGTTTATCGCCTCATCCAGGCGCAAGTCGGCCAGCGGTGAAGCCAAAGCCCGATCGCACGCGGCAGGATCACCCCGCAGCCTTCCGCGGCGCATCCGAATCTTTTCTGTAATATTCCTCCAAACGATGCGTCTTCCTAGGTTCACGCTGGGTTAGCTCCGGCCGTTTATCCATGAATCTCCCCTCCTCTACCGCTTTATTTCTCACGCTGGTTGCGTCAGTGAGCGTTGGCTTTGCCGCCAGAGCGAAGCCGGGTCCGGACGTGCTCGTGGTGGGCGACGCTGCCAGCGGAGTCGCGGAGGATTTCGTTCCCACGCCGGACAAGCCTGTTCACTATCTCTGGCTTGGCAGCGGCGAACACACGCTCGGTGCGGCCTGGGCCGGCGAACGGCAGCCGGATCGCGCCACCTTGGAAAAGGAAGTCATGCGCGTCCTCGGGACCCAAAATTTCCAGCGCACCCAGATCGGTGGACCGATGCCCCAGCTCGCGATCGTAGTGTCGTGGGGATCCGCCAACCTCATGATCGACGATATTGAGGAAACGGATGATGCGGGTGAAACCACCACCTCAAGCCTCGTCTGGAATCGCCGCGAAATTGCCCAGCTCGTCGGTGCCGACAAGGCCAACCAAAGGATGCTCTCCGGCTCCGAAGCGGAAGCGATCAACGATGCCGCGCGCCAGGACCGACTCTATCTCATGGTTGCAGCTTTTGATGCAATGGCTCTGGTTAAGAAGGAAAAGAAACTCGTCTGGCGCACCCGTATCAGCATCGAATCGCGCCGCACCTCTCTTCCAGAATCCCTAACCGTCATGCTCAACAGCGCGGCGCCCTATCTCGGGCGCAGTACCGAGCTCCCCGTCTTTATTGATGATAACCTGCGCCGGAGAGCGGAGGTCCAGATCGGCGCGCCCGTGGTGGTTCCGCCGGCGGGCAAAGACCCCGGACGCGCTCCCTAGTCCGATTAATTCCCGACGTTCCGTTCTCCCGACCCATTTCGCTCCGATACAGAACGTGCGCGGAAGGCACCATGATAAGCTAATTCATTGCTTAAGGATGAAAGCGCGACGAATCTTTTGTCCCCCTAGAGGCACCCACATCAACTGATCCTCACGTCCACGCATGCGGCCCAAATCCAAGGACTGCAATCTCACCGGCCACGCACCTTTGACCTACCCAACCCTATGCACCTACGACCGTTCATTGTAACCCTCGCCCTTGTCGCTCTCGGCAATACCGCGTTTGCCCAAGTGGCCCCAGCCCCGGTCGCGTCCTCTCCTGCGAGTACAACCTCGGATGGAACCGTGACGCTGTCGCCCTTCATCATCTCGACTGAACGGGAGACCGGCTGGTCCGCCAACGACACCCTCTCGGCGACCCGCACCAAACAGGCGCTCAAGGACGTGCCGGTGAGCATCGACGCGATCACGGCGGACTTTATGGAGGACCTCGGCCTCTTCTCCGCCGACGAAGTCGCCAACTATGTGGCCAACGCCTGGGCCCCGCCGACCATGGAAAACGACAACCAGAGTGGCGCGATCGCGTTTCGCGGGCTGAGCGGCTCGACGGCCACGCGCAATTACTTCCGTTGGTATATTCCATCGGATACCTATAACGTCGAGCGCATTGATTTCGGCAAAGGATCCAACTCGCTGATTTTCGGCGACGTCGAGCCCGGCGGACAGGCGGCGGTGTTCACGAAGCGGCCACTGATGAAAAATTTTGGCACCGCCACGGCCATCTACAACAGCAACGGAGCCTATCGCTTTCAGTTCGATGTGAATCGCAAGCTGCGCGAAGGACTCGCGATGCGGTTCAATGCCGTGCGCCGCGAGGAACGCACGTTTCAGGACGCCTCCACGTACCGCCTCGCCGGCGAAACCCTCGCGGCCATTTGGCAGCCGCTGCGCAATACCCTCGTCCGGGTGGAATATGAGCGCGGCGACTTCGAAAACTCGCGTGGTTTTGCCGGATTGACGATCCGGGAACAGTCGGCGCGTTCGCGATCCTATACCTCGGACCGGCTTTACTATACGTCCGACGGTGAATGGATCGTGCGGGCGAATCTCCCTGCCGCGGATCGCTCCAACGGTCCGGCCGGCGGCTCGCCCACGCTGCTCGAAGGTGACTACTTCGATGTTACCATGCGCAACGCCGCCGGCGCCATTGTCGGCACGCGCCGGTTCAATGGTTATCCCAAACACTATAATCTCCGCGGCTCGTTTGACCGCCAAAACCGGCCCTTTGATACTTACTCCGTTACGGTCGAACAACGTCTCGGACCGATCGGCCTCGAGCTGGCCTATAATCACCAGAAGCAGACGGCCATCCGTAACGACAACGCCTTCTCCAGCACCATCAGTCTCGATGTGAACGGACGCCCCTTCATCGAATCCGAACTCGACGAGAAACGCTTTGCCAACGAAGTGGACGCGTTCCGGGGCACGGCGGTCTACAAATTCGACAAATGGAAATGGATGCAACAGCTGCTGGTCGCGAGCGCTGAGTATCGCGAGGACTCGGTGAACAATTATCGATTCAACACGTTCAACACCTATCGCATCGACTCCGGTCTCGCCTCCGTGATCAACTCGAACGCCGACCGGGTGCGGCTCCGTCTCTTCCTGGACGACCCACGGTTCTACTCGCGGGAGCTCTTCGACGCGATGAAGCCGGCCAACCTCCCCTCAACCAGTACCATCACTCCGAAATTGTTGGCGTTCTTCCCGAGCGGATCCAGCGCGACCGACGGCACGCAATGGCGCCAAGCCTCAGCGGTGTCGTTCTCGGCCAGCGGTCGCTACTTCAACGGCCGCCTGCAAACCTTGCTCGGCGCCCGGCACGATTGGAATCGGAATTATGAATACAACGGCGCCCGCAAGTTCGGTCCTTATAACGAGGACATTCAGCCGCCGGACCGCAAGGACGCCCTCCCCGGCGAGTATGTCGAAAACATGCAGCTGCATCTTGAGAACACGAGCATGACCGGGGGCGCCACCGTCCAGCTGACCAGAGACCTGAATCTCTACGGGGTGTATTCGGAGTCGTTCCGCTTCCAAGGCCTGCGCACGTTCGATCGCGAAGTCTTCCCGCCCATCACCGGAGTGACCAAGGAGATCGGCCTCAAGGGCAGCTTCTGGGAGGACAAGGTCAACGTGAACCTGGGCGTGTTTAACATCGACCGGCAAAACGTGGCACTGACTTGGAACGGTATCATCGGCCTCGATCGGGACGAACTCGAAGACCTGATGAACCCGAACGACGTTCTACCCGGCGATCCACGATATATCTATAACGAGGAAGGCACCGGCAGTGCGTCACGCTACTACAAGTCGACCGAGAACTCGCAAGGCGCTGATCTGACCTTGAACCTTCGCCCGGTGAAAGGGCTGCAACTCCGCTTGACCTTCGCCCGCACCAAGGTCCTGGGCGAACCCGACCTCGACCGCTTCCGCGGTTACTACGATGCCGCTGTGGCCCGCGGAAACGAGAACCCCGCCGTCCTGAACGAAGCCAGGACGCTGCTGGATACACTCGACATCGACACCAAGCCCGCTGGCGCCCGCGCTTCTCCATGGTCCGCCAGCTGGGTCGTCGACTATGCCTTCCAGCGCGACACGTGGAAGCCATTGCGGAGCGTCCGCATCGGCCTCAACGGCAGCTGGCGCGACGACTACCTCCTCGGCATCCCCAGCGGCCAGGAGATGATCGGTGGTTCCACCCATCTCGTGCACGGCTATATCATGCGCGATCAGAAAATCTGGAATCAACAGGTCCGGATCCGCGCCGGCGTTAAAAACATCACGGACCTCGAGAACGGCAAGATCCGCAAAACCAGTTTCACGACCCTCGCCGCCGGCGCGAACGTCTATCGATATAGCTACGTCGTGCCGGTCCAGTATGATTTGAACCTCACAGTGCGGTTCTAAGCCGTTGTTCTGTCCAGGCGTGCCGCACGACACGCCTGGAATGGCCGGTGAGGCCCGACGAACCCCGCAGCTGCGGGGTCAGGTCGTTCTACGCACAGTCCGGAAGCTGGTATTTACCTGCAGACCGAAGAAAAGAAGTACGCTGATTCGGCCTTTTCGCGGTTTGACTCCGCGCCTCTCCGCTCTCCGCTACCTGATCAGAAACCATCGGGGCGGGCGTCGCGTAGAAATGCCGATCCCACCTTCGGCACATTAACCTTGGTCAAAGTCGTCGCGAACGGGGCACTCGGCCGACCATCTTCGCGAGTACTGAAAGTAGGTGCGCGGCGTACACCGACGCACGCGACTCCGCCGCCTCCGGCTCGGGAATCAAACTACCCGCGCGCTTGCTGAGCCGCGCCTCGCGGTTCTTGTTGGACGCTGACCATGCATTTTTTCCGCCGCGTTTCCGTTTATCTGTTTCGGTATAAAGGCCTTTTCGCCCTTACCCTCGCGCTGGCGATCGGCAGCACCCTCTTTCTGATCGCGATCCCGCAGGTCATCAAATGGATCATCGATGACGTCATCGCGCCCGCCCGCCGCGACTTGCTGCTGGTCGGAGTCGCTGCCCTCACGGGATGTTACTTCTTTCGCGACGCGCTCAACTCGTTGCGGATTCGCGTGAACAACCGCCTCGAACAGAAAGTCCTGCTCGATCTTCGTGCGGAGTTGCACACCAAGCTTCTTGACCTTCCCGTCTCCTACTACGATCAACGCCAGTCCGGCGAGATTGCGTCGCGCGTGACCGAGGACGTGCAGAACCTCGAGCGCGTGGTGTTGGACGGCACGGAACAAGGCACGGTCAGCCTGCTCACGATTATCGGCATCGCCATCCTGCTGTTCGCGCAACAACCCCTTCTCGCCGCGCTCACCATCGCGCCGCTGCCCATCCTCATTTGGCTTGGGCGCATCCACTTTCGCGCCGGGCGAAAACTGTGGAAAGCCACCCGCGAGGCATCCGGTGAGCTCAACGCGCTGCTCATTGAGGACATTCAAGGCAACCGCCTCATCAGTTCGTTCGCCTTGAAGGAGCGGGAGCGCGGGCGATTCTCTCGCGCTGCGCATCGCCTGAGCGATACCACATTACGCGCGATGTACCGCTGGTCGCTGCACGGACCCGGCACCAATTTTATCTCCAGCCTCGGCGCGGTCGCAGTGATGGGACTGGGCGGACTCATGTTGATGGAGGGTCAACTCACGATCGGAGCGTTTGTCGCATTCTTCGCGTATTGCTCGCTGCTCTATCAGCCGGTCAGCCAGCTGAATAATCTCAACAACCTTTTCTCCGCGGCCCGGGCCTCGAGCGACCGCGTGTTTGAGATTCTCGATCACCCGGTGACCATCGCCTCGCCAGCCCACCCCAAACCTTTTCCCGAGGGAGTGCCCACCGTACGATTCGAGTCCGTTGCCCACACCTATCCAGGTCGGCCGGCCGTACTCAACGCGTTCTCGCTCACGTTACCCGAGGGAAAAGTCACCGCTCTGGTCGGTCATACGGGCGCGGGCAAGAGCACCATCGCCAATCTCCTGCTGCGGTATTACGACGTAACCGCCGGGCGGGTCACGGTCGGTGGCATCGATGTGCGCGAGCTCAATCTGGATGCGCTTCGCCAACACATCGGCTATGTGGCGCAGGAACCGTTCTTATTCAACGGCACAATCGCCGATAATCTCCGGCTCGCGCAGCCGACAGCCACGGACGACGATATCACCGAGGCGCTGCGGGGCGCGGCCGCGTTTGATTTTGTCCAACGGTTGCCGGACGGCATGCACACCGCCGTGGGAGAACGGGGCATCCGGCTCTCCCAAGGCGAGAAACAGCGCCTGACGATTGCCCGCGTGATTCTAAAAAACCCGCCCCTGATCATTCTCGACGAAGCCACGGCGAGTGTGGACACGATGACGGAGGCAGCGATCCAGACCGCAATTGAAACCCTTGTTTCGAATCGCACCACGCTCGTCATTGCCCACCGTCTTTCCACGATCCGGCGGGCAGACATGATCGTAGTGCTGGATCATGGACGGATTCTCGAGTGCGGCTCGCACCGCGAACTGCTCGCCGCCGGCGGCCGCTACGCGAAACTCTGGCAGGCGCAAAGCACGACTGAGGGCGGAGATTTCGATCTCTTGCTCCATGCCGACTCCGTACCTCAAAACGCGTAAACCCGCCTAAAGGCCGGCATCGTTCGATCGATTCCTCCTGTATTCCCAGACTCCTACCCCGCACGAACCGCGCGGGCGCCTTGGCATCGCCTCTCCGTTGCGGCGTATCCAAAAACAACTACAGTAGTCATGGCGACCCTGCGCCGCCTTTGCCTTCGACCAGTTTCATGTCGCATATGCGACATAAAACTGGTCGATCCGGGGTTTTACACTACAGGACACTGGTAGCCCCAAAACCAGCCGTGCACTCGGCAGGCCCTACCTCGGAGAAGTTGATCGACGCGAAACGGGTTCGTCCGGGGGCGCGAGCACCGCGTGAACCACTTCGCACGCGCCCCGCTTCGTTTCGGTTCAAAGGTGTCTGGGTCGGCATGAACAGCGGTGGAGCCGAAATCCACCTACGGCCGCTGCGCGTCTCAGGCGTTTTAGTCTTCGCCGGTTGAAGGAATCAGCAAGGGAACTCCCCGATTCACGTCCAAAAAAATGGGCGCGGGCCCCACGCCCGCGCCCTACGTTCCCACATACCCAAAGTTTATGTTGCGGCCGACCGCTTCGCTTGATGCGGCGCCGGAATAATGACCACCGGACAGGGCGCGCGCATGAGAACCCCATGCGTTGTGCTCCCCACGAGCAGATCGTAGAATGCGGTGTGTCCGTGCGACCCCATCACGATATAGTCGGCGTCCACTTTTTTGGCCTGCTCAATAATGAGCGGAATTGGGCCACCCACCACCTGAACGGATTCAGAGGGAACTCCGGCTGCTTTCAATTTTTCCTCGATTTCAGCCAGACGCCGTTCCGCGTTCCGTTCTCCGGCAGCTGTGATTTCCGCGAGATTATCCATCACCGCCGCATATTCATAATTCACCACCGGCGGCTGAACGACCGCCAACAAAACAACGCGTCCGTCCAACGCACGGGCAAGAGCGGTCGCCTCCGCCACAACCGCCTCGCTGACTTTCGAGAAGTCGAGTGGAGCGAGGATCGTTTTCATGGGATTACTCTACACTAAATCCTTCCGCGGCGCAACGCGTCCCTTGGCGCGTAATGCGCACATTTTGGTCTTTCACTACGTCCTAACCGTTTTTCAGCAGACTTTCACACCGACACCTCTGTTCATGATGAGCTCTAACCACCCAACAGCTCGCGCCCGAGCTTTCGCGCCTGTGCCTGCTGCCCGGTCGTAAGGCGCGATCCAAACGGCCAGCGCACCCGATCCGCCAGCTCAGCCACCAGAGGCGCGATCCCTTCCACCAGTTTCGCCAACACTTCGACCGACACGTTCGCCAGCGAATCGTGACTGCTATGGTGTTGCCAGCGCCCTCCGGGAAAATTGGGCCGCATGAATCCGAGCGATGGAATCGCCGCCCGATTGAACGGGAACGTATCGAAGAACGGCGAAATTTCGCGGCGCACCCGGACATGGACCTCCCGTTTGGCGAGTGCCTCTGCCGCAAATCGTCCCAAGGCCTCACTTCCCGCGACCCACATCTCAAAATGCCCCAACGGCGACGCCACGCTGTCGAGGTTCACCAACAAACCCGTGGTCCGCGGCGTCACCTCATTCGCGCGCACAAACGCCGCTGATCCCACGGAAAGTTGCTCCTCCGTGCCAAACGACAAAAACTGCAGGGAGCGTCGAAAGCGTTTTCCGTGAAGTTTTCGCGCGAGCGCCAGCACGCCCAGAACCCCGGACGCATTGTCGTCCGCGCCCACATTGCCGCACTGGGTATCGTGATGCGCACTCATTGCCAGGGCCGGCAGCGAGGCATCCGTGCCGGGGAACGTCGCGATGACATTCTGTGATTCCGCCGCCACCGGATCTACGACCACGCTGACGCGAAGCCGCGCGACACCTTCGCGCTTCCAGCGCCAGGCCTCCTGATACGGAACGGTCACGGTCGGCAACATCCCGTAATGCTGAGCCCAATACGGATACACCCCGTCATTCTTCGTCCAGGTAAACGGCAACCGCTCGTCCACGTGTACCACGGCCAACGGTTCCGCGGCGAGCAGGCGGCGATGGAGGTCGAGGGACGTGGGCAGCGGACCGAACAGGGCGAGGATGCACCCGCGCAAGCTCGCCGGTCGCAGCCGCGGCGCCTCCTCTGGAAAATCGAGCCACACCAGCGGTCCTTCCACCATCCCCGGGCCTGGCGTGGACGGCGCGCCCACGAGCGCGGCCGACTCCACCGCCCGCCAGCCGCGGCCGCGCGGCTCCATCACCTTCGAGGCGATCTTCCGCACACTGGTACAAGGAAACACCTCCGACCGGGCATCGTCCGCTCCGGCCACGCGCAGTTGCTCAACAATATAGTCGGCGGCGCGGCATTCGCCGTCGGTGCCGGCCCGGCGCTCGCCAATCTCGTGACACAACACCTGCCAGTCTCGAGTCAGTTGCGTGAGAAGCCGCGCGTCTGCTTTGCTGGAGCTACGGTTGATTTTTCGCGACTGATTTTTCCGGGACTGAACCGACTTCATAAAGTTGAGCGTTAAGGGCTCTCCATGGAGCGCAAAACCAAACGGCGGCTGCCGCAAAAGACATCTCTGCCGGGGAACTGAATGCAGTCCTCGAATATTGCACCTGACTCATCCACGCCCTCGCTCAATGCGCGCACTCGGAATCGATCCCGCATACCCGTTCAACTCGCCCCTGCCCGAACGTGCCGCGACTCCCTCCCCTGCGGTTCATCGGCCGGCGGAACGCCCGGCGCGTTGCGCGAAGCGGCTGGCCATTACGCCGTGGACGAGCAGTTGCAGCGGATGATATAAAATCACCGGCAGCAGGATCACTCCGAGTGCGGGGTGGGCCCCGAAAATGACTTTCGCCATCGGCACGCCGGAGGCCAGGGTCTTTTGCGGCGCGCAAAAAAGCGCGGCGATCCGGTCACCCTCAGATAGCCGTCCGGCCTTCGCGAGCAGCACCACGAGGATCATCACGACCACGAATACCACGATTGTTCCAATGACCGCGGCCAGTACCAACGGCGAACCCTGTTGCGACCAAATGCGGCTTTCCACGGAATTGCAGAACGCCGCAAAAACGATGAAGAGAATTATCCCGCTACTGACGTTAGCCAGGATGCGTTTGCGGGGATCCACCCAGGCGCGCAACCAAGGGCGCAGTATCTGTCCAACAAAAAAAGGTAACAGAAGAAGCACTACAATCTCGAGTACCACCGGGCCGAGCGCGATCGACTGGCCCGTGGATTTCATGAGCCATGCCACCCACAACGGCGTGACGAACACGCCGATCAAACTTGAGGCGACAGCGTTGAAGATCGCTCCGGCGGTGTTGCCACCGGCCACCGCGGTCAGCACCACCGAAGAGGAGACCGTTGACGGCAAAACGCAAAGGAAGAGAAACCCGAGCCGCAAATCCGCACTCGCCCACCCGCCGAGCAGCTGATCAAGACCAATCCCCACGAGGGGAAATCCCAGAAACGTGAAACCCTGCACGATCGTGTGCAACCGCCACTGCCGCGCTCCGGCCTTCAACGCTGCCGCCGCCAGCGTCAGGCCTTGAAATAAAAATATCACCGCAACCCCGATCTTTGCGGTCACCTCCGCCCGCAACCATCCACCCGTTGCGCCCGCCTCGGGCACAATCCACGCCAAGGCCACCGCCAAGGGCAGTGCGGCCACAAACCAATTTTGCCGCAGCCAATTCATGGAGTTTCGCCGCCCCCGCAACGCGCCAGCTTCCAAGCGCTCGATCCAACTGCGCTCAACCCGCGGGTCTCCGGCTCCGGGTTCCGTTCATCGTCGCACCCGACGCGGCCAACGAAACCATCGGCAACGCCAGCGCCGGGAGTTGGCAAACTTCAGAAGAGTCCAGCGCCCAATCAGCACGCCACGTTCTATTGCAGACGATCAATCTCATAAACCAGTGGCCCAAACGAATAAGACGCCACTCGAACCGCAATGCCGAAAACATCGGCGCGCGCTGTTCTCTGAAAACGACCCTCACGTGCATTCCGCCATCGCTCGAAACCTAGCACCGCGTCCCCGCGTGATCCGATAACCTCGCATCCAAGTTTCAGGGAATCCCCTAACAGTTCCTCATTGTTGCAGCTGCATTGTCGTCTTCTTATTCGAGCCCGCCTTCGGGACTCAGTGGATTCAATCGAAACCCGGCGAGAAAACTGAACGCCTCAACTTCTCCGACCTAACGACCATGCACTCCGAATCCTTCCACCAACACCCGCTTTCCCCTGCGGAGGATCGCATGTTGCGCTCCCGCTGGAAGCGCGCCGTTGATCTGGCTGGCTGCATCGCGGCGTTACCCTTGCTCGGTGCAGTGACCCTGTTTGCCGCCCTCGTCATCGGCTTCACCTCTCCGGGACCGCTGTTTTTCCGGCAGCCTGCGATCGGCAACAACGGTCGTCGGTTCGGCCTCTATCGGATACGGACGATGCACGTTCGCTGCTCACGGACAAAACACGGCTCAGAAAAGCCACCCTATTTTGTAGGCGGGCGCTGGCTTCACACCAGCGGGCTCGCCAACCTGCCACAAATTATAAATGTGTGGCGCGGGGAAACGAGCATGATCGGGCCGCGACCCAAGCCTGGGGTCGCTGGTGAAGTCATACCAACGGCCTAAGGAGGCGCCGGCGGATTGGGCGAGCCGGATCGTTCTTGATCCAGCCATCCAGGGGATCGAAGTCCGTCAGCCAAAGTATCCGTGCGCTGGCCGACATGAAATCCCGTTTGGTCTTCAAAGCCGTCTGGCGCCTTTCGCGACGCCAGCAGCGTGAGTAAAATTCCGGTCCCAATCGAAATAATCCCGAAAAGGATAAGGCCGACAGTGAGAGCCTGCATAATTAATGGTGGCAGCATCATCGAGTATCGAAAAAACCGACGGCGCTATCAGCCAGGGATGGTTATAAAAGGTTTCCAACAACTGCCTGTTTCAGAAAGCACTGAACCAAGCGGCCCGAATCAGGGGTATCCAAGCCGGAACTACCTCTTCGAGATCTTTTCCTTCCCGTCAAGACCTGCATCATGATTTAACGACGCGAACGACCGTTTTTTCTCAGGACACCTCGTTCAGGCCTAGGGCAAGAACCTCATTCGCACCGTAAACGTTAACGAGTTTCAGGAGCCGCTTGTAACGTCCCGGGGAACACGCCCGGCCTCGATCGGCAGATACGGACAAAAAAACCCCCTCCGAAATGGAGGGGGCGGAAATACAAAAAGCTTCAGCCCGTCGAAGCTAAGGTGGTGAGATTTCCACTCGCATTCTTTTGCGCGCCCCGGGCCGCAGTCTCTTCGCGCGTTTCGATGACGTGGAAACCGGTCTCATCCTCAAAACCTTCCTTCGCGGTCATGGCGGCATAGGCCGTGATGACGGAGGCCCCTACCATCACTATTGCGATACATATTAGAATAGTCATGTGAGTCCTTTCGTTGGGGAGTGCAGGTTGATGGAGTAATTATCGGGACGGACACACTCAGCTTTACCATGGCGCTGGGTTTTTACAGGACCTATACAAGAGAATATCACACGAGGTCGGCCGGCGCGCGCTCTGCACTGCGATTGAATGCGCATATTTTGTTCTCACCGGGCTCGGGCCGTTTCCCAGGGCAGGCTGAGGCGCGACAAGTCCTCGTTTCGCGGAAGACTTCGGTTGAAACCGGATTTCAGAACAATCTGTCGCTATCCACCCGGGCGCTCTCGAAACCGCGTCGGAGTCATCCCCACGCAGCGAAAAAATGCGCGGGAAAACACCACCCCGCTCCGATAACCGACCTGCGGCGCAATCGCTTCGAGTTTATCTTCGGTGGTCTCCAGTAACTCCTGGGCGTATTGAATCCGCATATACGTCACATGCTCCATCGGGGTGCGCCCAAGCTCCTGCCGACAAACCCGGCGCAAATGCTCCGTACTCAAAGAACACTCCCCCGCCAGGGTCGAAAGTTTCCAATCCGCCGCAAGGTCGCGCGACACTTTTTCCCATAACTCACCGATGCGCGAGGCGCTGCGCCAAGGTCGCGCGAGGCGGCGCGTCAGCCCATGCACGAGACTCACCCAGTGATGCACCAGGACGGCGTCGCATTCGCCTTCCCATTCAGCTCGCAAGCCGGCGACGGCCCGTCCGAGCGCATCCGCGCCTTCCTGCAACCGCAGCGGCGATCCCGCTCCCACCATCGGTTTCGACTTCGACGCCTCCTGATAACGCACCCACGCAAACTTCCAGTCGCGACTGCCCACCGCGTGAAACGCATTTAAGACGCGCGGCGGCGCCAGCCAGACTTGTCCCGCCGTCATCCGCTCCCACCGGCCTTCCAGCCAGACGCGACCTTCCCCTTCCAAACAGGCGAGGACAAAACTCCCCGACGGCGCCAAGCGCACCCGGCGATAAGGGCGTTGCACCGTGTCGATTCCGAGCCACGCAATCTGATGCACCGCCAACTCCGGACATTGCTTCGCATCCAAGCTCCAGCGCCGCGTGCCTTTGCCATCAATGGTGGTTTCAACCCATTCCGTCTTCATTACAGGTAAGCGTGCAAATTCGTCAGTCGAATGTGTGAACCAAGAGCTTTTCTCCAGAGCAGTCGTTGCCCATGTTCAGGTGTTCACTGACCTCAACCCCACGTCAAGCCACTGCCCTTGACCGTTCCATTCGCCTTCCGTCCGAACGCTTCGTTTTCCAACGCGGTGTTCGGACAAACTTCCAGTCGCGACTGCCCACCGCGTGAAACGCATTTAAGACGCGCGGCGGCGCGAGACCGATCGATCCGGCCGTCACGCGTTCCCAGCGGCCCTCCAGCCACACGCGCCCCTCGCCCTCGAGCGTCGCGAGGAAAAAACTCCCCGACGGCGCGAGCCGCACGCGGCTGTAGGGTGCAAATACCGTGTCGATCCCGAGCCAGGCGATGTGATGCGCCGCGAGTTCCGGGCATTGTCCCGCATCGAGCGACCAGCGGCGCGTGCGCGGGCCGTCGATGGTGGTTTCCTGACAGGGAATTGGATTCGGCTGCATGGAACAAACGATGGACCCTCCCTCCTGCGACAAGGGGCCGGCGGTCGCAAGTGAATGTGGAAAATCGTCAGACGAATGTGCGAGCCCCGGCCTTGCTCCAACCTCGCGTCGATAATTTGGTTCCGGTCATCCCCACTCGCCCTGCTGGCACCCGGCGACGTATCGTTCCCTCGCTCCCATCGCCGGACTTCCCCTCCCCGCCCCCACCCCATGAATCCGTCCTCCTTGCTTCGTCGTCTCGCCCGGTTGCAGCTTTGTCTGCTCGCGTTCGTCATCACCCTCGCCGCACCGCTCCGCGCGCAGATTGGCACCGGCACCATCGAGGGCCGCGTGGTCAACGCCACCACGGGACGCTATCTCGTCAACGTCCGCGTCACCGTCGATGGCACGGCGCTCGAAACGTTCACCGATGAGGTCGGTGCCTACCGCCTCGCCGGCGTGCCAGCGGGCAGCGCCACGCTCAAGGCGTTTTTCACCGGCCTAAAATCCTTCGTCACCCCCGTCATCGTCACCGCCGGCCAGACCGCGACCCGCGACGTCGCCCTCGATTCACTCACCGCGGCACCGACCACTCGCGCCGCATCGGATGCCGTCAAACTCGACCCCTTCGTCGTCGCCACGTCCCGCGAGATGGACGCCGCCGCGCTCGCGATCAACGAGCAGCGCTTCGCCGCCAACGTGAAAAACGTCGTCTCCACTGACGAATTCGGTGCGGTCGCCGAGGGCAACGTCGGCGAGTTCCTCAAGTTTCTCCCCGGCGTCTCTGTCAACTATGTCGGCGGCAACGCCCGCTCGATCTCCATTAACGGCGTGCCGCCCGACAACGTGCCCGTCACCCTCGGCGGCCTGAGCATGGCCAGCTCGAGCGGCGACGGCGGCCGCGGCCGTTCGTTCAACATGGATTTCTTTTCCACTAATAATCTCTCCCGCGTCGAAATCGAATACTCGCCCACGCCCGAGTCGCCTGGCTCCGCACTCGCCGGCACCGTGAATCTCGTCCCACGCAGCGCCTTCGAGCGCACCAAGCCGGTCTTCAACTACTCCGTCTCCGCCCTGCTGCGGGACAACAACAAGAGCCTCAACGCCACGCCCGGCCCACGCGGCCATGCCACCCACAAAATCCGCCCCGGCGCCGACTTCAGCTACACGGCGCCGGTCAACAAATCGTTCGGTTACACGGTGTCGGCCGGCATGTCGTCCCAGTTCTCCCCGCAGGATACTCCCCAGGCGCTCTGGCGCGGGGCGGGCGCTATCACCAACGGGGTCGCGTTTCCTCACACCACGCCCGACCAGCCCTACCTGTCGCGCTACTCCGTGCAGGACGGCGGCAAATTCACGACGCGCCTTTCGCTCGGTGTGACGCTGGACTTTCGCCTGTCCGAGCGCGACCGCATCTCGCTGGGTTTCCATGCCGCCCGCACCACCATCGGCTATTACAACAAGGCCCTCGCCTTTCAGATCAACCAAGTCGATCCCGCGGCGTTCTCGATGGCGTCCACGCGCAGCCGCGTCGGCACCGCCGAACTCAGCCTCGCTTCCGAGGGCCGCGAGCGCGTCAACCTGACCAAGATGCCCACGCTTTTTTGGTATCACCGCGGTCCGGTCTGGAAATTCGAGGCCGCCGGCAGCTACTCCTCCAACGTCAATCACCACGTCGATGTGCAGGTCGGCCGTTTCTTCAACGCCACCTCCCGCCGCACCGGCCTGACGATGACGTTCGCCGACATCCAGCCCGACGACCCCGGTCGCCCCAACCGCATCACCATCACCGACGGCACCACCGGCGCGGTCGTCGATCCCTACAGCCTCGCCTCCTACTCGCTCGTGACCGCCAACAGCACCGAGAGCGTCGTCGCCGACCTTCGCCGCAACGCCTACCTCACCGCCGGCCGCGACTTTCGCGGTGCGATTCCGCTTTCCCTAAAAACCGGCGTCAACTGGCTCGTGTCCCAGCGCGACAACGCCTACAACCAACCCATCTACAACTTCGTCGGCGCCGATGGCCGCGCCAGCACCACCCCCGTCGGCAACGACGATTCCGCCGCGCGTTTCCTTGATCCCTCACTCTCGCAGGAAACCGCGCCCTTCGGATTCCCCCTGATCCAGCGGATTGGCAACGACCGCCTCTACCAATTCTACCAATCGACCCCCGGCCAGTTCACCACGAACGCGGCCAACCACCACATCTCGAACGTCAACAACTCGCGCTTCGCCCGCGAAACGATCAGCGCCGCCTTCCTGCGCGGCGACGTGAGCTTCATGGCGAACCGGCTCAAATTCGTGGTCGGACTGCGCGCCGAACAGACCAACATCGACGGTGAAGGCCCGCTCAACGACCCAACGCGCAACTACCAACGCGACCCCGCCGGAAAAGTCATCCTCGGCGCGAACGGCCGTCCGCTGCCCATCACCTCGAACGCCCTCGCCTCCGCCCAACTCACGCGCGTTTTCCGCGGCACCCTCGCGAAAAAAGAATACCTGCGGCTCTTCCCCAGTCTCAATACCAGCTACCAGCTCCGCGAAAACTTAACCGCCCGCGCCGCCTACTACCACTCCATCGGCCGCCCCAATTTCGATCTCTACACCGGCGGCGTTGCGCTCCCCGACACCGAGTCCGCTCCGTCGCCCACCAACGTCACCACCGTCGCCAACGTCGGCATCAAACCGTGGTTCGCCCGCACCAAGATGGTCCGACTCGAATATTATTTTCCCGGCGTCGGCGTTCTTTCCGCCGGCGCCTTCCGTCGCGACTTCGAGGACTTCTTCGCCCAAAGCAACGCCGCCGCGACCCCCGAGTTCCTCGCGCTCTTCGGCCTCGATCCCGCCGTCTACGGCGACTACGACGTCGCGACGCAGTATAATCTCTCCAACACGACCCGCATCGAGGGCTTCGACCTCAACTACAAACAAGCCCTCACGTTTCTGCCGTCGTGGGCCCGCGGCGTCCAAGTCTTTGGCAACCTCAGCCGCCAGCGCGTCACCGGGGGTGCCGCCGATTTCTTCTCCGGCTATCAACCAAAAGGCGCCAACGGGGGCGTCAGTCTCACGCGGCCCGGCTACAACCTCCGCGTGAACTTCAACTATCAGGGCCAGCGTCGCCAAGGTGCCGTCACCGCGAATGGCACCGATCGCATCGGCCCCTCGATCTACAACTGGCGCGACGACCGCCTCTACATCGACGTCCTCGGTGAGATCGCCCTGCGCCGCAACCTCGCGTTCTTTTTCAACCTCCGCAACGTGAACGGCCAGAAGGATCGTGTCCTCATCTACGGGCCCAGCACGCCCGCCAACGCGCGCTTCCGCCAATCGACCGACTTCGCCTCGCTCTGGACCTTCGGCCTCAAAGGCTCGTTCTGATCGTCGCGCTCCCCGCGCCTCCACCCGACTCCGGTCTCCCATGCAAACTCCATCCACCCCACGTGCCCTCCTCGTCGCTGTGGCGTTGTCCCCCGCGCTCGCCCTCCTCGCTCTCGCCCAGACCGCCCCAGCTCCGTCCGCGGCCACCGCAGTCACCGCCCCCGCCAACGAAACCCCGGTCGAACTCTCTCCCTTCGTCACCACCGCCGGTTCCGACAAGGGCTACGTCGCCACCAGTTCGTTGGCCGGCAGCCGCGTCAACACGCCGCTGAAGGACATCGCGGCGCAGATCGACGTGCTGACGCCCGAGTTCCTCAACGACATCGGCGCCACCACCATCGACGAGGCCGTCGTCTTCAGCACCAACAACGGCGGTCCCAACGACCAGAACACCGGCCCGAATGCCGGCATCACGACCACCCGCGCGAGCGGTCGCGCCCGCGGCTTCGATGCGGTCAGCAACTCCACCGACTTCTACGCGACGAATCTCCCCAGCGATCTCTACAACATCGAGCGGATCACCATCGCCAACGGCCCGCAGTCGATCCTCTTCGGCCTCGGCAACGCCGGCGGCGTCATCGACACCTCGACGAAACGCGCCCTCTTCCGCGACACCAACGAACTCGGCCTGCGCGTGGATAACAACGGCTCCTTCCGTGGCACGCTCGACCTCAACCGCGTGCTGGTGCCGAAGAAACTCGCCGTCCGCTTCGCCGCCGTCCGCAACGAGAACCAGAGCTACGTCGAGGACGCCTTCAACCGTCAGGCGCGCCTCTTCGGTGCGCTCACGTGGAAGCTGACTCCGACCACGACGCTCCGCCTCAGCGCGGAGCGGATCGGCCAGCGCGCGTCCAATGCCAGCAACTTCCTCGCGCAGGATTATGTCAGCCCGTGGGTCGCCGCCGGCCGCCCGCTCTACGACAACTCCGCCGGCAACGCCGCGATCACCGCGACCGCGTTTCCCCTGCTGAACCGCAATTCGAACGCGCTGCGCGTCTTTTCCTACGGCGGCCCCACGACCTCGGTCTTGGTCTGGAACGGCTCCGGTCTCACGCGCGGTCCGCACCAGCTCGCCGGCGCCGTCGACACCCGCGATGGCGGGTTGATCGACAACGCGATTTATCCCACCGACCGCGATGTCCGCGTCGGCGGTCGGATGAATGTGCTCCACGGCAAAGTGCTCCGCGGGGCCGTCGAGCAGAAGATCACGGACAGCCTGTTTATGGAGCTCGGCTTCAACTATGAGGCGGTCGCGGAGCTGCTTGGCGGATCTTTCAACAACGCGGAATCGATTAATATTTTCGCCGATCCCAACCGGTTCCTCCCGGGCGGCAGCACCGCCGCACGCCAGACCGCGTTCAACCCCAATGCCGGCCAGCTCTACATCGAGTCGTTTCCCAGCGGAAGCGAGGTGCGCAATGTTACGAAGGAAGTCCGGCTCACGACCTCCTACGAATTCGATTTCAAAAAACACTTCGCCAACGTCGCCCGCCATTTCGGCCGGCATCGTCTCGCGGCGCTGGCGTCGATGCGCATCGACGAAGATCGCTCGCAGGCTTCCCGCGCGATGATCCTCGGCAATCCCTCGTTCGCCACCGGCGATGTGCTCAACAACAGCCGCTTCCTGCGCTCCCGTTTCTACCTCGATCCCGCGAGCGGTTCGTTCACCGCGCGCGCGCTGCCGGGCGGCGGGGGCGATACGCGTTTGTTTGGGCCGTGGACCTTCACGGATTCGATCCGCAACGAGACGTTTCAGGCGACCATGTTTGATCACCCTGACGGGCGTTCGTCGGCGACGGGCGGTTCACGCAAAGACATCACGACCGGCATGCTCGCGCTCCAGAGTTTCTTCCTCAACGACCGGCTCAACCTCTTCGCCGGCCGGCGCGTGGATCAGTTCAAGAGCTACCTCATCGCCCCGTCCGCGCTGGTGCGCGGCGACCGCCTGACCCCCGGCGATCGCCAGGGCCTGTATGTTCCGCTCTCGCGCGCCGCATTCGACACGACTCCGGCGCTCGACGACAGCGGCACGACATACTCCTACGGCGCAGTCGCGCATGCCACCCGCTGGCTCTCGCTCTTCGGCAGCCGCTCCAACAACTCCGGCCTCCCGCCCGGCTTCCTCGATCCCGACAACCGCCAGATCCCCGGCATCTTCAGCCGGGGCCATGACTTTGGCTTCAGCCTGTCGGCGCGGGAGGACGCGATTTCGCTGCGGGTGAACTTTTACGAGGAGGAGCAGCACGCGCTGATTGGGGATGCCCAGAATGTGCGCACGGCGGCAGCGGTGATCGAGGAGCGCCTTCGCGGCACCGAGCGACCCGCCGGCATCGCGACTGTGGCCGCCGACGGCTACGATCCCGTGACGCGCGGCGATGTCTACCGCTCCGTCGAGGACAAGATCGCCAAGGGCATCGACGTGACGCTCGTGGCCCGCCTCACGAGCAATTGGGATGTGCGCGTGGCCGGCGGCCAGCAGCGCACGCGCGTGTTCAACAAGAGCCTCGATTTCAGCACGTGGACGGCCCGCCGCCTCCCGGTGTGGCAGCAGTTCGGCGGCCTCGGCTGGGACAACGTCGCGATTTCCACGACCGATCCGCGCACCGTGCACCAGTATTACGACCAGCAGATCGCGGCGGAGATATTGCGCCAGCAGCTGCGCAACAACCTCCCGCGCTTCCGCCAGCGCGAATGGCGGGCGAGCCTGTTTACCAACTACCGTTTTCGCGAGGGCACACTCAAAGGCCTGAATTTCGGCGGCGGTGTCCGTTGGCTCGATCACACGATGATCGGTCTGCAGCAGCGCGCGTTTCCCGGCGGCACCACCGGTGACGACGTGACGAAACCGATCTTTGGCCCCGCGCAATTCGCGGTCGATGTCCTGCTGGGCTACAGCGGAAAAACGAAGGCGATCGCCGGTCACAAGATCGGCTGGCGCGTGCAGCTCAACGTCCGCAATCTCCTCGACAACGATGACCTTGAGCCCATCCGGGCGAACCTCGGCGGCGGCGTGCTCGACTGGGGGCGCACCCCGCCGCGCCAAATCGTCCTGAACACAACCCTCACTTTCTAATCCTCTCCGATGCTTTCTCGCATTCTGTTTGGTGTGCTCGTTCTCGCGGCCAGTTCGGTGCTGACCGCCGCGACCCCGTCGTTCCAATTCGCGAATCCCGTCCGCGCGGGCAACTACCCCGATCCTTCGGTGATTCGCGTCGGCGCCGACTACTGGGCGACCGCCACTTCGTCCGAGTGGGCGCCGCATTTCCCGCTGCTGCATTCCCGCGATCTGGTGAACTGGGAGGTCAAGGGTTACGTGTTTGCAACGGCGCCGGGTTGGGCGAAGGCGAACTTCTGGGCACCGGAAATCGCGCAAGACCGCGGGAAGTTTTTCATTTATTACACCGCGCGCCAGATCTCCGACAATCGGCTCGCGGTCGCAGTGGCGACGGCCGATCACCCCAGTGGCCCCTACACGGACCGCGGCCCGCTCGTCGCACAGAAGGCGGGCTCGATCGATGCGGTGCCGTTCACCGATGCCACGGGCGTGCGCTGGCTCCTCTGGACGGAAGATGGCAACAGCCGAAAAATTCCGTCGATCATCTGGCTGCAACGTCTCCGTGAAGACGGACTCGCCCTCGTCGGCGAACGCCGGGAAATTCTCCGCAACGACGTCCCGTGGGAAGGCGCAGTCGTCGAGGGACCGTTTGTCCTGCGGCGGGGCGGCTATTACTACCTGTTCTATTCGGGTGCCGCGTGCTGCGGTCGCAACTGCAACTACGCCCTCGGCGTCGCTCGCGCCACCGAGATGACCGGCCCCTGTGAAAAAGCGCCGACGAATCCCATCCTCGCGGGCAACGCCGCGTGGCGCTGCCCCCGCCACGGCAGCATCGTCGACGATCCCTCCGGCCGCCTCTGGTTCCTCTATCACGCCTATGCCGACAAAGGGTTCGTCGCGACCGGCCGCGAAATGCTCCTCGACGAAGTGATCTTCGGCGCCGATGGCTGGCCTTCGATCAACGGCGGCCGGGGTCCGAGCACCCGCGCCTCCGGCCCGACGGCGGCACTCGCCCAAGCGGACAGCACGCGATTTCGCGCTGATTTCACGGGCAGCGGTGAACTCGCTGCCGGCTGGCAATGGCCCCTCGGTCGCCGGCCGGCCGCGCGGATTGCCGACGGCGCTCTCACGCTTACCGCCCGAGGTGGACCGGCCACCGCCGTGCGCTCGATCACGGTGCCGTCATTCGTCGCGGAGACCGCGGTCGAGGCGCGGCGCCTCACGGCGGGTGCGTCTGCGGGCCTCGTCTTATACGGCGATCCGGCCAACTCTCTCGCCCTCGTGACCGACGGCAAAAAAATCCAGGTGTGGAATCATCGGCGCGGCCAGCGCAGCATCGTAGCAGAGACTGCGGCCGCAGCGGGCGAATCGATTCGCCTGCGCGTGGCTTGTCTCGACGGGAATCGTTTCCGTTTCGCAGTGCGCAATGGCGACGGCGCGTGGACGGAACTGGCCGGCGAAACCGACGGAAGTTTTCTCCCACCGTGGGACCGCGGGGTGCGCGTAGGCGTCTACGTTTCGAGCGCAGACGGTGCGGCCGGCGGTTTCAACTATTTCTCCTCCACACCCGACGACTCCAAATTGTTCGCCCCGTGAAATTCCCCCTGCCCTTCACTTGTGCATTTGCGGCGTTTGCGGCTCTGGCCGCCACCGCGCATGCCGCGACTCCGGTGCCGCGCGCGCCCAACGTGGCCATCATTCTCGCCGACGACCTGGGTTTTGCCGACGTTGGGTTCAATGGCGCGAAAGACATCAAGACTCCTCAACTCGACCGGCTCGCCGCAACCGGCGTGCGGCTCGATCGCTTCTACGCCTGTCCCGTGTGCTCACCCACGCGGGCCGGCCTGATGACGGGACGCTGGCCGATTCGCTTCGGCCTGATGAAGGCCGTCATCCCTCCGTGGTCGGACTTCGGCCTGTCGGCTTCCGAGACGATTTTGCCCGAGTTGCTCGCCAAGGCCGGCTACGAACGCCGCGGCATGGTCGGCAAATGGCACCTCGGCCACGCGACCCAAACGATGCTGCCGCCGCAGCGCGGCTTCACGCACTACTACGGACACTACAACGGCGCGATCGACTACTTCACCCATGAACGCGAGGGCGAGACCGACTGGCACAAGGGAAACCAAACCGTGAAAGAGTCCGGCCACGCGACCGATCTTCAGGCGCGCGAAGCCGTCAAGTTCATCGCAGGCTCTCCGGTCGGGAAACCGTGGTTGCTCTACGCGGCCTTCACCGCGCCGCACGACCCGCTCCAGCCCAAGCCCGAGGACGCCGCGAAATACGCGCATCTCACCGGCAAGCGTCGCGACTACGCCGCGCTCGTCGACGGTCTCGATCAGGCCGTCGGCCGCATCCTCGCCGCCGTCGAAGCCCGACCCGACGCCGACAACACGCTAATCCTCTTCATGAGCGACAACGGCGGCCCCCGCGCGCACGCCGACAACACGCCTTGGCGCGACGGCAAATTTTCCGTCTATGAAGGCGGCATCCGCGTCTGCGCCGCGATCCGCTGGCCCGCCGCCGGTCTCGCAGGCGGTCTGAAGTCCGACGCCATGCTGGGCTACATCGACATTGCACCCACCGTCCTCCGCGCCGCCGGCGCGCCTTGGCCGAGCGGCGAACGCGCCTTCGACGGCATCGACGCCCTGCCGATTCTCCTCGGCAAAACCCCCGCGCCCGAACGCCCGTGGTATTCCTACTTCGCGCAAGGAGGACGCCCTCCCGGCGCGTCCGTCATCCGCGGCGAGTGGAAACTCGTCCACGTCGGCGGCGAGGTCCTCTCGAGCGGTAAGGCGCAAAAACAGGAGCTCTACCGCCTGAGCACGGATCCGCGCGAGCGCACCGACGTCGCCGCCGAGCATCCGACCGTCGTGCGCGATCTCGCCCGGCTTCTCGCGAATTTCGGCGCCCTCCAACCCGCCGGCGGCGTCGCCGAATACGGCGAAGGTCGCACGGGCTTCAAGGCCCCCACCGACTGGGTCATCACAAAATAGACGCCCCCTCACCTCTCCATGAAATCATCCACCCTATTTCGTTTCTGCGCGATGCTGCTCGCCGGCGCCGCTGCGTCGGTCGCGTCGGCCGCCGCGGCATCCGCCCGGCAGCCCAATATCATCGTGATCCTCGCCGACGACATGGGGCCCGGTGACCTCGGGTGTTACGGCGGCACGCAGGCCCTGACTCCCCGCATCGACCGTCTCGCGAGCGAGGGCACCCGCTTCACCCAATACTACTCCGCTTCACCCATCTGCTCGCCATCACGCGCCGGCATTATCACCGGCATGTATCCCGCCCGCTGGCGCATCACGAGTTTCCTCCAAACGAAAAAAGGCAACGCGGCCTGCGAACAGGACGACTTCCTCGACCCGCGCGCCCCATCGCTCCCGCGCACGCTGAAATCGGCCGGCTACGCGACCGCCCACATCGGCAAATGGCACCTCGGCGGTGGTCGCGACGTGACCGAGGCGCCGAAGTTCGCGGCCTACGGCTACGACGAAGGCGTCGGCACTTGGGAGAGCCCCGAACCGCATCCGGATATCACGGCGACCAATTGGATTTGGTCTCCCCAGGACAAAGTGAAACGCTGGGACCGCATGGCGTTCTTTGTCGATAAGACGCTCGATTTCCTCGATCGCCACCGCGACGGCCCTTGCTTCGTGAACCTCTGGGCCGACGACGTGCACACGCCTTGGGTGCCCGACGACGTGTCCGACAAGAAAGATCTCCCGAAAAATTTCCGCCCGGTGCTCGCCGAGTTCGACCAACAAATCGGCCGTCTGCTCGACGGTCTGAAATCGCGCGGCCTCGAGGAGAACACCGTCGTCATTTTCACGAGCGACAACGGCGCACTGCCCACCTTCAGCGGCGCCCGCTCGGGCGGTTTCCGCGCCAACAAACTCGCCCTCTACGAAGGCGGCATCCGCATGCCCTTCATCGTGCGCTGGCCCGGCCGTGTGCCCGCCGGCCGCGTCGACGACCGCTCGGTGCTCGTCGCGCCGGATCTGTTGCCCACGCTCTCCGCGCTGGCGGGCGCAAAACTTCCCCCCACACCCACCCTCGATGGTTTGGATGTATCCGCCATCTGGCGCGGCGGGGTGCAGGCGAAGCGCGGCCCGGTGTTTTGGGAATATGGCCGCAATGGCGGCGACGCCTTCAAATTCGGCCCCGATCCCAGCCCGACGCTCGCGGTGCGCCGCGACAACTGGAAGCTCCTCATCAATCCCGACGGCTCGCGGCCGGAGCTCTACGACCTCGCGACCGATGTCAAGGAAGCCAACAACCTCGCCGCAGTTAAACCCGAGACCGTGCGCGATCTAAAACAACTCGTCATGGATTGGCGCGCGACGTGGCCGTCAAAAAAATGAATATTCCCCGCACCCTCCTCTGCCCGGGCCTCTTTCTCGCACTCGTGGCGGGTGCCTTGGCCGCCACGTCCGCACGCCCCAACCTCGTCGTGTTTCTCACCGACGACCACTCGCGCGCCGACTCGTCCGTCTACGGTTCGACGGACGTGAAGACGCCCCACATGGAGCGCGTCGCGCGCGCCGGGCTCACGTTCGATCGCGCGTTTGTCGCGTCGCCGAGTTGCGCCCCGAGTCGGGCCGCGCTGCTCACGGGCCTGACGCCGGCGCGCAACGGCGCGGAGCCGAACCACTCGAAGCCACGCGCGGAGATCAAGAAACTCCCGGCCTACCTGCAGGAACTCGGCTACGAGGTCGTGGCGTTCGGCAAGGTTTCGCACTACCAGCACACGGGCGACTACGGCTTCGATCACTTTGCGCACGACAAGTATCACGAAGACATCGCCGTCTCCGCCGCGCTCGCCTGGCTTCGCGCCCGCCAGAGCGACAAACCCCTCGCGTTTTTCGTCGGCACGAATTGGCCGCACGTGCCGTGGCCGGAAACGGGCGAGGGCTACGTCGCGGAGAGCGTCACGATCCCCGCGAATCACATCGACACGCCGAAGACTCGCACGGCCCGAGCGCGCTACTACGCCGCCATTGGCCGGATGGACACCGAGCTCGGTGAAGTGTTTGACGCGGCCAACGCCGTGCTGGGCGCAAACACGTTTTTCATCACGACTTCGGACCACGGCGCCCAATGGCCGTTTGGTAAATGGAGTCTCTACGACGGCGGCATCCGCACGCCGATGATCGCGGTCTGGCCGGGGAAAATCACCGCCGGCACGCGCACGGATGCGATGGTGAGCTGGCTCG
>Ga0163144_10002024_pt1 | contig 47237 bp, 47 predicted proteins | sample OliLak19BULKMAT1_FD_123175 | JGI IMG/M metagenome (GOLD analysis project Ga0163144, IMG submission 123175) | Freshwater microbial mat bacterial communities from Lake Vanda, McMurdo Dry Valleys, Antarctica - Oligotrophic Lake LV.19.BULKMAT1 | ecosystem: Environmental > Aquatic > Freshwater >... | reverse complement strand
TCGCCCATCGGCGTCGTGACGCTCAACCCCGAACGCGACTCCATCATAAAGGCGCATTTGGCTCGCCACGATATTCAGCCGTTGGCTGCATGATTGACGCGACAACTACCTTGACACGCGCCGACACGGTCGCCCCTCTCGATTGAGAGGGGCGTGGATTGAAACGCATCGCTAGGGCAGGACGTCGCGGGGCGAGATCCGTCGCCCCTCTCGATTGAGAGGGGCGTGGATTGAAACAGATTTACCTTGACCTAAATGCGCTTGCCGTGGGGTCGCCCCTCTCGATTGAGAGGGGCGTGGATCGTAAAACCGTTCCCCGAATGCGGGACGGTTCAAATCCTAGGGTTCCCGCGCCACACACAGCGCATTGCAGTGTCTTCTCGCGACGCAGCGACATCGAGTGCCAGCATTTCCCCCGGCCTGCTCTACGGGATCACTTCCCGACGCGCGCGGCCTCACATCTGTGTAGACTAGCCGCCTCCGATCCTATCGACGAGCAACCACCATGCGCAAATGTGTCAGCCTTGTATCGTGCTTATTTGTCGGCCTCATTCTCGCCCTCGGCAGCGTGTCGGACGCGAATGCCAAACGGCTCGGCGGCGGTGCATCGTTCGGGGGCAAGTCGTCTTACAACACCCCGTTCAAACGCAGTACTGCGGTACCGGCCCCCTCTGCTAAGCAGCAGCAGGCCGCGCAACAGAATCAGGCGGCGAAACAAGGCCTGGCGCAACGCGGCGGAATGATGGGCATGTTGGGTGGGCTGGCCATCGGCGGCCTACTGGGCGCGCTGCTGTTCGGCGGCGCGTTTGAAAATCTGAACTTGATGGACCTCCTGATTTTCGGCAGCATCGCGTTCATGCTGTATAAATTGCTCGGCGCACGCGGCAAAGCAACACCCCAGCCGGCTTACAACCGGACACCGGACGCCCGCATTGGTAGCAGCGCTCCCGCATCGCGCGTCGGTAGTAGCAGTTTCGACTCCAAGAACTGGTTTCGCGGTGAGGCGGTGGGTGCAACCAACGATGATCAACCCGCTACCGCGCACGCCATCGACGTTTCAGCCATCCCGGAATGGTTTGACGCGGAGGCCTTCATGGCCGGCGCGCGCATCGCGCATCGGGATCTCCAGAAGGCGTGGGATAGCAGCGATCTTGCGGCGATCCGCGGACTCACCACGGACACCATGTTTGGCGAGCTGCAAGATCGCATCAAAGCCTTCGATGCGAACAATCGCACCGACGTCTTGAAGCTCGAATCCGAACTCCTTGGAGTACGTGAGCTTGGCGACACGCTCGAAGCAGTGGTGTTATTTGATGCAATCATGCGTGAGGATGCCAACACGCAGGCCAGCCAAGTCCGCGAAGTGTGGCATTTCACCAAACCAATTGCCGCGCAACAGCCGAAATGGTTCCTGGATGGGATTCAGCAACTGGAAGATTAGCTCGCCAGATCGGAACGCTCGTCCTGCGATGTCGCGAATACGGCCGTGACGGAGGGCAGACTGGGCGGCCAACAAGAACCCGAATGCTAGCGCTTGCGCACGCTGGGCTTTCTTCGTCAGCCCAACCTGCGGGACTGGGCCCATCCGGCCGCGCGTATCGAATGACGCCACCCTATTTGACTTTGAACGCTCCGCTGATTCCCCAACCGCGTGTGTTACCGGCGCCAATGGAAGGCATGCTTGTCTCACGCCTGCTCGCAATCCTCACCCAAGCCGCCCACTACGATTGGTGCGTGACTGAGTTTATTCGCGGGCGTAAAGCGTTCACCTTGCAGACTCTCCTGAGTTCTGGTGATAACGAGCGCTCAGCTACGCGGGCCAAAGGCTTCTCACCGCATGTCGGTGTGATCGCAGCAGCAGATCAGCGCGACAAACTCGAACGGCTGCGCCGCTATATCACGCGGCCTGCGGTCAGCACCGAGTGACTATCGCTCAGGTATTCGAGCATTTACGAACCCGTGGATTGAACGTCTCTGGCCGCGCCGTCGCCCGCTACCCTGCATCATCCCGCCGCGGCGCCGGGAAGCGGTCCATCGTGCGCAGCTCAGGGAATGCCTTCATGCAGCCGGCGACGACGCCCAGCGTCGCCAAGCCGCCGATGAGCACCGCGGGCACCAGGCCGAACAGCTTTGCCGTCAGGCCGGATTCGAACTCGCCGAGTTCGTTGGATGAGCCGATAAAGATCGCGTTGACCGCGCTCACCCGGCCACGGATGGTGTCCGGGGTTTCAAGCTGCACCAGCAAGTGACGGATGTAGATCGACACCATGTCGCCGGCGCCGAGTACGCACAGCGCGGCGAGTGACAGCCCGATATGCGTCGAGGCGCCGAACACGAGCGTGGCGAGGCCGAACAGCGCGACGCCGCCGAACATCCAGCGCCCGACGTGGCGTGAGATCGGGTGGGCGGCGAGCCAGGCCGCTGTCATCAACGCGCCAATGCCGGGCGCCGTGCGCAGCGCGCCGAGGCCGGCCGGCCCCACGTGCAGCACATCGGCCGCGTAAATCGGCAGCAGCGCCGTCGCACCGCCGAACAGCACGGCGAACAGATCGAGCGACAGCGCGCCGAGCACGATGCGCCGGCGAAACACGAAGCGCAGGCCTTCGAGCGTGTCCTGCCACTGCCAACTGGCGCGTTGCGTGCGCGGGGGCATCGGCCGGATGGCGATGATGAAACCCATCGCGCACACGAGAAAGGCCAACACGACGCCGTAAACGACCACCGGCCCCAGCAGATACAGCAACCCGCCGAGGCTCGGCCCCGCGATAGCCGCGCCCTGCGTCACCGTGGCATTGAGCGCGAGCGCGCGCGGAAAGATTGCTGTGGGCACCAGATTCGGCACGATAGCCTGGCCGGTCGGCATCCACAGCGCGCGGCCGGCGCCGAAGAACGCCATGGCGACATACACCGGCCACACCGCCGTCTGTGCGCTCAGCGTGAACCACAGCATCACCGACGCCGAGAGTACTTCACATGCATACGCGCCGATCAGCACGAGACGGCGATCGGCGAGATCGGCGAGTTGTCCGGCCGGCAGCACGAGACTGACAAAGGGCAGAAACTGCACGAGGCCCGTCAGCCCGAGGGCGAGCGGATCGCGCGTCAGCGCATACACCTGCCAGCCGACGGCCACGGTCAGCATCTGCCACGCGAGCGTAGCGAGCACGCGCGCCCCGACGTACAGCGCGAAGTCGCGCTGCTTCAGCGTGTCGAGCGCGCCCGGTTGCTGACCGCTCACGTGGCGGCGGCGGTTCAGGCCGCCGAGTGGGTCGCCTCTTCGAGCAGCGCGAGGGCCGCCGCCGCGAAGGCCCACATGTTTTGCTCGCGATCGTTGCCGGCGTTCTCGATCAGGCGCGTGAGCTTGATGGGGCCGTCGACGGCGAGTGCGCACATGCCGGCGGGGTGCCCGTAGCGCGAGCCGGTAGGGCCGGTAGTGCCGATTTCGGCCACCGCCCAGGTGGCGCCGAGCTTCAGCCGCAGGGCCTGCGCGCAGCGCGCGACGTAGTCGGTGGTCAGCGGCGTAAGGTGACGGACGTCGTCGTCCGGAATGTCGAGCAGGATGCGGCGCGCTTCCGTCGTGTAGATCACGCCGCCACCGAGGTAGTACGCGGAGGCGCCGGGCACCGCGAGCAGGGCGGCCGAAATCAGCCCACCGGCTGACGATTCACTGACAACCACCGTTTCGGCGCGGGCCTTCAACCGGGCGGCGACATTCTCGGCGGGCGTGGCTAGCATGGTCATCTCGAATTCCTGAAGGCGGAGGCCGGAGAGTATGTTGGATCGAGCGGCGACTCAAATGCGCGCCTGGCGTTGCCACGGCGTCGGCGAGCATCACGCGCTGCGGATCGAGACGCTGTCCGCACCGACTCCGGGTGACGGCGAACTGCACGTCGACGTGCGGGCTTTCGCGCCCGGCTTCCCGGACCTGCTGATGGTGCAGGGCCTGTATCAATTGAAGCCGGCGCTGCCGTTCACGCCGTGCGCGGAGTTCAGCGGCACGGTGCGGGCGCTGGGGTCCGGGGTCGAGGGCTATCGTGTCGGCGATCGGGTCATGGGCGTGGTGCGCTTTGGTGCGGCGGCAGAACAACTCGTGGTACGCGCAAACGACTGCCTGCCGCTGCCGCCCGGCTTTGAGGACGCGCACGGCGCGGCCTTCCTGATTGCGGCGAAGACGGCCTATGTCGGGCTGGTCGTGCGCGGCGGTCTGAAAGCCGGTGAAACGCTGCTCGTGCACGGTGCGTCGGGCGGCGTCGGCCTCGCGGCAGTGGAACTCGGCAAAGCGCTCGGCGCTACCGTGATCGCCGCCGTTAGCGGGCCCGACAAGCTCGCGGTAGTAAAGGAGAAGGGTGCCGATCATCTGATCGACTATTGCGACGGCAGCTTCCGCGCGCAGGTCAAGGCCTGCACCCAGGGCCGCGGCGCGGACGTCATCTATGATCCGGTCGGCGGCGATGTCTTCGATGAATCCCTGCACTGCATCGCGACCTTCGGCCGCCTGCTGGTGATCGGTTTTGCGAGCGGTCGGATCCCGCAGGTGCCGGTCAATCTCGCGCTGATCAAGCAGATCGCGATTGTCGGCGTGCGCGCCGGCGAGTACGGGCGACAGTTTCCGGCGGGCGGCGCGGCGGTCAACGCAGCCCTGTCCGACCTTGCACAGCGCAGCGCACTGACGGCGCATGTGCACGCCCGCTATGCGTTCGAGCAGTTAATCGCGGCCTTCGACGAGATCGCCGAGCGTACCGTGATCGGCCGCGTGGTCATCGAGCTGCCCCAGCACTGACGCCGCCCGTCCGCGGACGGCCGCGACGTGAGGCCAGCGCAGCAGTGATGCATCTTGCTGAAGGCTGCCGCCCCATCGTCTCCAGCCGCAGCCGAGAGCAGCCCAATGTCAATCCGACGTAGCGTTCCCGTTGAAGAGGCGCAGTGGACGGTGGCCCCTGCACCGGCCTGGCTGACGCCGCGTGATATCGACTGGTCCTGGCGCGCGCCCGCTGAACAGGCAGTCGTGTTTCTGCTGATCGACGAACAGCACCACATCCCTACGCAGGCCTGCTCGCGACGCTGGGTGCGGCAACTAATGTCAATTTCGGCCGTGCAGTCGCTGGGTCAGGTCGAACTCGAATTCGAGCCCGCGGCCCAGTGTCTGACCGTGCATGAACTGGTGGTGTGGCGGCTCGACGCCGATGGCGCATGGCGCAAGCGCACGCCGGTGGCACGCGAGGCCTTCCTGTTGCGCCAGCGCGAGCAGCAACTCGAACAGCAGATGCTGAACGGCCGGGTGTCGCTGGTGGCCCTGATGGAAGACGTGCGCATCGGCGACCTCATCGATCTCGCGTGGACCGTTGTGCCGCTCGAAACACTGCCCGGTTTGGCCTTCACCACCTACTCCCATTTTGCGTGGCAAGCGGCGGTGGCGCACGCCTCATTCACCCTCCATCTCGATAGGGTTATTTCCTGCACCTGACCGGCGACAACGCCCGTGCGCGCGACATCCTGGCGCGTGCCACGGAACAGTTTCCTGACCACGGCAATCTGTGGCTGAACTATGCCGTGGTGCTCGAGGCGCTCGGGGATCCCGCAGCGGAGGCTGCGCGCCGCAAGGCCGCGGCGCTGATGACCCCGGAGCAGCGCGCGGCATTGGTGCGCTGACGACCGCCCGCCTGGCCGCTAAACCCCGCCCACCCGTGGCCGATACCTCGCCCACAGGCGCATTTTTGCGCGGATCCCCCTGTTGGAGCACGAAGCATGACGAACCAGAGCAAGAAGTATCGATTGATCACCCGTAGTGACATGGACGGGCTGGTCTGTGCAGTTCTGTTGAAGGAACTCGGGATCCTCGGTGACATCGTGTTCCACCATCCGAAGGATTTGCAGGACGGCAAGGTGGCCGTCACCGAGAACGACATCCTGACCAATCTGCCGTATGTCCACGGCTGCGGCTTCTGCTTTGATCACCATGCCAGCGAAGCCCTGCGCAATGAGGGCAAGCCCACGCCGGGCTATATCCTACAGCCGGAGGCCAAGTCCGCGGCGCGCGTGGTGTACGACTATTACGGTGGCAAAGCCAGCTTTCCGAAGATCAGCGACGCCATGATGGAGGCCGTCGACAAGGCCGATTCCGCAGGCTTCAGCGAAGACGACGTCCTCGAACCGCGCGGCTGGGCGCTGTTGTCCTTCCTGATGGATGCGCGCACGGGGCTGGGCCGCTTCCGCGATTTCCGGGTGTCGAACTATCAGTTGATGATGATGCTGATCGACTGCTGCCGGGATCTGACGGTCGACGAAATTCTCGAACTGCCCGATGTGAAGGAACGCGTCGAACTGTTCCACACCCAACACGCGCTGTTCCGCGATCAGATCAGCCGCGTGGCGGACGTCCACGACAACCTGGTGGTGCTCGACTTGCGCGATGAATCGGTGATCTATGCCGGCAACCGCTTCGTGGTGTACGCGATGTTCCCGAAATGCGACCTGTCGATGCACGTGATGTGGGGCCGCGAGAAGATGAATACGGTGTATACGGTCGGCAAGTCCATTTTCGGGCGTCGCAGCGAGATCGAGGTCGGCGAACTGATGCTGACTCACGGCGGTGGCGGTCATCATGCGGCCGGCACCTGTCAGGGCCCGAACGACACGGCGGAAGCACTGAAGGACGCGCTGATCGGTCAACTGGTGACGGTACCGGTCCGCGCCGCGGCCTGCGCCTAGCACACGGCGCCCGCGCTCGATTTTCATCAGTCTTGCGGGCGTTCGGTGCCTGCCTCCCGATCGCCGTTGCGCGGCCGACGGCCAATTCGTGCGCAGCGGCGGATGACCTGGGCGATCCTGTGCCGCACGGCAAATCGGGCTGTCTGCCTTAGCCCAAGGTTGACGCGCCTGGCCGATTCGCGTCAGCCCGGCCATTCGGGTCCTGCAGCGTCTGGCGTCGGCTGAACGCTGCGCTGCACTATCCGGCGCCCGCGCATTTCCCGCTTTCCCTCGTGCTCCGCTGCGGTTACAACGGAGTCACCACACGAAAAGGGGAGGACCTCATGCGCTTTGGTTTCATGCTCGACTTCCGCAATCCGAAACGCTGGCACATGCCGTCGCCGGCGTTCTATCACGCGATGATCGACCAGACCGTCCGCTGCGAGGAGTGGGGTTACGATCACGTCTGGCTGACCGAACACCACTTCACCGACGACGCCTACAATCCTGCGTCGCTGTCGATGGCGGCCGCGCTGGCCGTGCGCACGCAGCGCATCCGGATCGGCACCTTCGTACTACTGCTGCCGTTCATCCATCCCGTGCGTGCCGCCGAAGATGCCATCCTTGCCGACATCCTCTCGAACGGCCGCTTCGATCTCGGCGTCGGGCAGGGTTATACGCACGAAGAGTTCAACGCGTTCTGCACGAATCGCGCGGAGCGCGGCGCGCGCCTGCAGGAAGGCGTCGAACTGATTCGCCGCCTGTTCACTGAAGAGAATGTGAGCTTCGACGGTCGCTATACGCAGACCCGCGACATGACCCTGATGCCGCGTTGCGTGCAGACGCCGCATCCGCCGCTGTGGATCGGCGCCCGCGGCCCGAAGGCGATCCGGCGCGCAGCTGAGATGGGCGCGAACCTGATGGCGACGCTCGGGCCCGATCCGGCGCCGCTGTACCTGGAAACCCTGAAGAACCTGGGCCGCGATCCGGCGCAGTTCAAGATTGCGCAGCTCCGTATGGTGTACTGCGCCGAAACCGACGACCTGGCCTGGGAACAGGCCCAGCACCACCTGTGGCATGTGTTCGGCTACTACGCGGAGGTGCTGAAGACGAGTGCCGACGTCGCGGGCGATGAGCTGCCCCTGCCGTGTGCGCGCGCCGAGGATATGCGTGATTCGCCGCTGGCGGACTCGCTGCTGATCGGTACGCCAGAGACCGTCGCGCGCAAGTTCGACAAATTCCTGCAGGAATTTCCGTGCACGGATTTCATCATGTCGACGCACTTCGCGGGCATCGATCCGGTGTTGAGCACGCGCTCGATGGAATTGTTCGCCAAAGAAGTGATGCCGGCCTTCCGGTCGCGCTGAGGAGCCCTGACAGATGCGCATCGGTGTCCTGCTCCGAAACATGGGGCCGCAGTCGGCACCCGACCTGCTGCGCGCGTGCGCGCTGCGGGCAGAGGCCGCAGGGATCGACGACCTGTGGGTCGTCGATCACCTCGCGATTCCGCCGGACGAAGCCGAGGGCTCGGGCGGGCGCTACCTCGATCCGCTGGCGACGCTGGCGCATCTTGCCGGGGTCACCACGCGCATCGGTCTCGGCGTGACGGTGCTGATCGCGCCGTATCGGCCACCGCTGCCGACGGCGAAATGGGTCGCGACGATCCAGGAGTTGAGCGGTGGCCGCCTGCAACTGGGCGTGGGTGTCGGCTGGATGGCGGCCGAGTTTCGCGCGCTGGGCGTCGATCGCCACCGGCGTGGCGTGCTGACGGACGAACTGCTGGCCTTTCTGCACGAATGCTTCGCGCAGGATGAGGTGACGCGCAACGGCCAGCGCTTCCTGTTCCAGCCGCGGCCCGTGCGGCCACCGTTTCTGATCGGCGGTGCGGCGGCCCACGCGTTCGAACGGATCGTGTCCTATGGCGACGGCTGGATGCCGATGGATGGCAAGCCGGAGGCCCTGCGCGAGCCGGTGCGCGAACTGACGGCCCGCATGCTGGACGCCGGTAAACCTGCGCCGATGGTCATCCCGTTGACGGGACTGCCGCTCAATGACCCGGCGCGCGCCCGCGATCAGCTACAGGCACTGGCGGAGATCGGCGTGAGCGGCGTCGTGCACGCTGGCAAGTATGCTGACGCCAGCGAATTCGCGGCGAACGTTGAACGGCTGATAGAGGTAACGGCGGCGAACTGAAACGCCGCGTCAGCGCAGCGCGGCGATGACCTCGCCAAAGGCTTCGATGCCGGCCGCATTCCACGGGTTCAGCATGAGACTCAGGTGATCGACCCCAACGCGGCCGAAATCCGTGATGCGCGCGGCGATCTCCCCTGGCTGGCCGCTGATCGGCGCGGCGCCCGGGATCGGGAACGGGGTGTCGAGCAGGTTCACCGATATCGTTGCATGGCGAGTGATGGTCGCCGGATCACGGCCCAGGCGCTCGCAGGCCGCTTCAATCGGAGCCCAGTGTTTCAGGAAATCTGCCGGCGCGCTGTGGCCGAAGCCCAGCATGCAGTTCCAGTGCTCCGCATATTGCACGGTCAGACGCGACATGCGCGGTTTGCCTTCGAGTACCCCGATCATCAGGGGTGGCCCGTTCGCACGCGGCCCTTTGGGCAGCAGCTGCGCGCCATCGGTGCGGTGGTATTGGCCGTTGAACGTCACGCTGTCGCCGGCCAGCAGGCCTTTGATGATCGGCAGCGCCTCCTCGAAACGGGCGACGCGGTGATCGAAGGGATAGCCGAACGCGCGATGTTCGAGTTCGAAGTCACCGGCACCGAGGCCCAGGATCACACGGCCATCACTGAGGTCGTCGATCGTGTCGACCATCTTCGCGAGCAGCGCCGGATTGCGGAAGCCCGCGTTCGACACCAGCGTGCCGATTTCAACGCGCCCGGTGCTGACCGCCACGGCCGCGGCCAGACTCCAGCAATCCCAGGCGCCCAGCCGGACACCGGCGTATTCGGGCGGGAACTCGACCCCGACGACGCGAAAATCCGTGTAGGGTTCGAAGTAGAGGTGGTCGGACAGCCACACGGAATCGAAGCCGACCGCCTCGGCGCGCTGCGCGAGGTTGACGACCTCGCGTGCGCGTGGCGTGACGCCGTCCATCGCACCCGTCCACGTCGGCAGCAGGCAGCCGAGTTTCATTGCGGCCGACCTGTCAGACGATGCCGGCGTCGCGCAGCCGCGCGAGTTCGGCGGCATCGACGCCCAGCGCACCGAAGATGTCTGCGTTGTCCGCGCCGAGCGCCGGCGCGGCGGTGCGCACGCGCGTCGGGGTGCGCGAGAACTTGGCGGCGGGGCCGGTCAGCGGGATCTGCTTGCCATCGCACAGCGTGGTCGGCTGCAGCATGTCACGCGCGGCGATGTGGGGTTCTCGTGCGGCTTCGGCGTAGGTGTTAACGCGCGTGACCGCCAGGCCGGCCTCGGTCCACGCGTGATTGACCGCGGCCGTCGTGCGTGTGGCGCACCATGCGGCGACCAGTTCATTCAGTTCGTCGCGGCGCTCGAGGCGCTCGAGCCCTTTGACGGCGCCGAGTTCGGGGCGACCGATGAGACTCGACAGGACCTTCCAGTGCGAATCAAGCAGCACGCCGCCGTAGATATAGCCGTCCGTGCATTGATAGCGGTTGACGGGTGCGGCGAGTGAAAATTCGTTGCCCCAGCGCTTGAGCGGGATCCCCAGCGCGCCTAGCGTCAGATTGCCGTTGCTCTGGAACAGCAGGCCATCGGTCAGCGCGATGTCGACGTGCTGTCCTTCGCCGGTGCGCGCGCGGTGCATCAGGGCCGCCATCGCACCGAGCGCGCCGTGCATGCCGCCGAGGTCGTCGCCGAGGAAGGTCGGCGCCTTCGTCGGCCCGCACGACGGTTCACCGTTCAGCGAGGACCAGCCACTGAAATTCTGCGCGATCGGGTCATACCCCGGGCGCGGCGACAGCGGCCCGAACTGGCCGAAGCCGCTGATCGACACATACACGATATCGGGCTTGACCCGCGCGACATCGGCGTAGCCGACACCCCACTCGTCGAAGGTGCCGGGTTTGAAATTCTCGATCACGACATCGGCCGTTGCACACAGCTTCAGGAACAGATCGCGGCCGGCCGGCTGGCGCAGATCGAGCGAGACGTTCTGCTTGTTGCGATTGACCGTTTCGTGAAACACGGACAGTTTCGAATCCGGCACGAACGGCGGCACGCGGCGCGCAATTTCGCCCTCCGGATGTTCCACCTTGATCACCGTGGCGCCGAAGTCGGCGAGCAGGCAACCGGCCATCGGGCCGGCCCAGGTGGTCGTGGCTTCAACGACCCTGATGCCGGCCATCGGGCCGGTCAGGTCATGGCGCGCATGGGCGTAGAAGGTGTCGCGTTCCATGGGGGGCGAGATCAGGCGCGCTGCACGAATTCGACGGTGTTACCGTCCGGATCGCGCACCATCGCGATCGTCACCCCGGGCATCAGTTCCTGCTTCGGGATCTCGAAGCTCACGCCGGCGGCGGTGCAGGCCGCGCACATGTCATCGATGTTGGAGATCTGGAAAGTGAGATAGCGAAAGCCCTGTTGCGCCATCAGGCCGGCCGGGCCCGCGTCTGGCAGCTGTTTCGGATCGACGAGTTTGACGAAGCTGTCACCGAAGCCAAGCCGGTGCATGAGGCCGAACGGCAGGGGCAGTTCGCCGATTTTCGTCAGGCCCAGCAGGTCCACGTAAAACGCCAGACTCTTCTGGATGTCGCGGACGACGATGCCGATGTCGATGCACTGCTTTGCGGGTTTCATGCCCATCTTGATTTCCTCATCTGATCGGTTAACGCTCGGCGCCGGCCAGATGTCCGACGAACCAGTCGCGGGCGGCGCCGGCGGCTGCCGGGAATAATGTCGTATACGGGTCGTAATGGCCACCGTCGAGCAGCACCAGAGAAGAGGGTTGGCCAGCGCGCGCGAAGGCCGCGCGCTGGCCCGCGTATGGCGTCTGCGTGTCGCCCGTCGCGAGCACCATCAACAGGGGAGTCGGCGCGATGCGCGCGATGAAACTGCCCGGTTCATAGCTCGCGATGAGTTCGAGACTGCGCTGGGTGATCTGGTTCGGATAGGTCTGTTCGGCGCCGATCGCCACCACCCAGTCCCAGGTCTGATCGCCGGGGCGCGCCGGTCGGCTGACGCGCGGTGCCTCGCCGCGATAGCGCGCATCGCGATCCTCGCCGAACCTTTGCTGCATTGCGTCCCAGTGCGGTTCGCCGATCCAGGCGCGCAGCGTCGCATGCCCTTCGACCAGCGGCACCTGCGACACCACGCAGCGCACGCGCCGGTCGAGCGCGGCGACGGTCAGCACGTGGCCGCCGGCGTAACTCGTGCCCCACAGGCCGATGCGCGTGGCGTCGATGTCGGGCAGGGTGCGCGCATGGCTGATCACCTCGCGCATGTCGGCCACCTGCTGCCAGGGATCGATCTCGTAGCGCGGCTCGCCGCCGCTCGCGCCGAAATTGCGGTGCTCGTAGCACAGCGCGGCCAGACCCGCGTCGCGGAACACCCGTGCATAGTCGGCAAGCCCCATCGCCAGCGTCGCCGAAAAGCCGTGGCTCAACACCACCAGCGGGTGCGGGCCGGGGCCGGCCGGGCGGAACAGCCAGCCCGCGAGTTCGATGCCGTTGGCCTTGATCCGGATTTCCTCATGCATGCCGATTTCTCCTTTACGGGCGGTATACTCCGGGCCCCGCGCGCGGCGCAAGACGCCCGGCGGCAAGACATCCAGCTGTTCGCTTCAGAGTAATGCCGATGCCGCGCTACAAAGCCATTCTGTGGGATTTCGGTGGCGTCTTGACGACCTCGCCCTTCGACGCCTTCCAGCATTACGAAACCACGCACGGGCTCCCGGCCGATTTCATCCGCAGCATCAATGCGCGCAATCACGAGCACAATGCGTGGGCGCTGTTCGAGTCCAGCCAGTGCACGATGGCGGAGTTCGACACGCTGTTCGAGGCCGAGTCGCGCGCCGCGGGCCATCCGCTGCCGGGCCGCATCGTGCTTGACCTGCTCGGCGGGGACGTGCGCCCGCGGATGGTCGAGGTGCTCAAACGCTGCAAAGAGGACCATCAGATCACGTGCCTCACGAACAACATGAACATGGGCGAAGGCCCGGGCATGTGGCGCTCGCCAGCGCGCGCCGCGCAGGTCGCCGAGGTGATGGCGCTGTTCCATCTCGTGATCGAGTCGAGCAAGGAAGGCATGCGCAAGCCGGATCCGCGCATCTATGCGCTGGCCTGCGAGCGCATGACGATGGACCCGGCTGACGTGGTGTATCTCGATGATCTCGGCATCAATCTCAAACCCGCCCGGGCGCAGGGGATGACGACGATCAAGGTGACGAGCGAGGCGCAGGCGATAGCGGATTTGTCGCAGATTCTGGGCCTCTCGCTGTAAAGAGCCGATGCGCGAATGCCGCTCAATGGGGGGCGTGCCTGCCATTGGCAGCGGTACCGGCGGTGTTTTCAGCGACTCCCTTTTCGCCGTGTTGCGATAGGCAGTCGCGCAGCTGATCCGGTGTCAGGAAGACAGACGATCTGAAACGCAAATGACCCTCATTGCCAGGCTTGCAGCATCTCCTCTGTGCGCTCCCACAGCGCCTCGCCGAACGCCGCGTCCCCGGCGCGCCGCGAGGCCGTGCGTTGGCGGCAGTCGCTGAAGTAGCGGCCCGTCACGCCGTCCAGATCAGCGCTGGTCGCGACCAGCAGTGAAGTCTTTGCGCCACTGGCGAGCGGCGCGCCGCCGGCCCCGAAGCCCACGCGCAGCAGTTTCGTCGCGATGACCCCCGGATGCAGCGCATTGGAGCACAGCGTCGCCGGCGCATGACGCGCCGCCAGGGCGTTGCTGAACAGCACGTTCGCGAGCTTCGAATTCGAATAGGCGCGATAGGCATCCCAGTCGTGTGTCATCCCGAGATCATCCAGATCGATCCGCGCGCTTTCGTGCGTGCCCGAACTGACATTGACGACACGCGCGCCGGGGGCGCGGGTGAGCAGCGGCAGCAAGCGCCGCGTCAGCAGGGCGTGCGCCAGATAGTTCACGGCCAAGGTCAACTCGAACCCGTCCGCCGACTCCTTGCGCTGTCTGGTATAGACCCCGGCATTGTTGATCAGGACATCGAGCCGCGGTTCGTCGTGGCTCACGCGTTCCGCGAGCGCCTGCACCTCACCCAGACGGCCCAGATCCGCCCACACCGGCTTGGCGGTGCCGCCGGCCTGCTGCAGGGCCGAGGCGGCGTCGCTCGCCCCCGCCGCGTGCCGCCCATGCACCAGCACCCGCCAGCCCAGCGCCAGCAGGCCGCGCGCCGTCTCGAGCCCGATGCCATCCGTTGCGCCGGTTACCAACGCTGTCTTCATGCCTGGCCTCCCGTGTGTCTCCGGTGATGTTAACCCTGCAGCGGGGTGACGGGTTGGCAGGGGACTGCCTGGCATGGCGCTGGATAGCCACCGAGAACACTGAGGAAAGAGCGTGCGACGATTTAAAATCAGGGGACTTCATGTCCAGTCCCTGAAACTCCCCCCAATTCATGACTTTTCATTCCTTGCTTCGGTGTTCCCGGTGTTCTCGGTGGCAAAAATCCACCCCCGCACGCAGCACCCGACGTCTTCCCGGGCACATGCGGTAAAGTGCCAGCACTGATTCTGATGGCTTCGAACTTGTCTGCGACCCCTCACCCGCCGCCGCCGGCCCTGCCGGAGGCGCCGTTTGCATTCGTGCTGCATTTCATCCGGTTCTACCTGCCGGGCGTGCTTGGCGTGGCCTTGCTCGAAGCAGGGCAGTCGACCTGCGGCATCCTGCTGCCCTATGCCATCAAGCAGATCATGGACGCGGTGATGGGCGCCCAGGCCGCGGCAGCGGATGCGTGGGCGCGGGTCGAGGGGCCGCTGTGGCTGTTCGCGGGGCTCAATCTCGGCATTCTGCTGTGCTCGCGCGGCAGCGGCATGATCCTCGTGATGCTTGGCCCGGCGCTGCGCCGGCGCATCCGCCGCGATCTTTTCAGCTATCTGCAGCACCACTCGCAGCGCTATTTTCTCGGCAACTTCGCCGGCTCGCTCGCCAACCGGATTGCGGAGACGTCCATGGGCTCGGCGCAGGTGCTGTGGACCATCATGTTCGACTTCTGGCCGCTGACGATCACCTTCATCGTCTCGCTGAGCCTGCTGTCGCAGGTCAACATCTTGCTGGCGGCGGTGCTTGGCGGCTGGATGCTGCTGTATGTCGGTGTTTCGTTTCTGCTGTCGAAGCGCTGCCGACGCTATGCGCGGGACTATGCGGCGGCACGCAGCCTCGTCAGCGGCAAGATTGTCGACTCCGTCACCAACATCATGACCGCGAAGCTGTTCGCGCGGCGAGATTTCGAGCGCGAATACCTCGAGCATTTCCTCGATTTCGAAGTCGGCCGCGCGCGCCGCGTGTTCTGGTTCATGGAGGCGATTCGCTGGTTCCAGTTCACCGCGGCGATGGGGCTGATGCTCGGCATTGTCGGCTACGCCATCAGTCTGTGGATCGACGGGCGGATGACGATCGGCCAGTTCGCGATGTCGGCGAGCCTGTCCCTGATCATCATCGAACAGGCGCGCGGCCTCAGCCGGAAGTTCCTCGATTTCTTCGAGTACCTTGGCAATGTAAACGACGGCGTCAGCACCATCGTGCGGCCGCACGAGGTGGCGGATGCGGCGTCGGCAACGCCGTTGACGGTGGCGCGTGGCGAGTTGAGGCTGGAAAACCTCGGCTTTTCCTACACCGGCAGCAGGCCCGTGTTCAGTGATCTCAACCTCACGATCAGGGCCGGCGAAAAGGTCGGGCTCGTCGGCTATTCGGGCAGCGGCAAGAGCACCTTGCTGAATCTGGTGCTGCGGCTGTTCGACCTGCAAGCGGGGCGCATCCTCATCGATGGCGTCGACATTGCGGGCGTCACGCAGGAAAGCCTGCGCCGCTCGATCGCCATGATTCCGCAGGATCCGATGCTGTTCCATCGCAGCCTGCTCGAGAACATCCGTTATGGCCGGCTTGACGCCACTGACGAAGAAGTCCGGGCCGCCGCGCGCCAGGCGCATGCCGACGAATTCATCCTGCAGACGGAAGACGGCTATGCGTCGCTGGTCGGCGAACGCGGCGTGAAGCTGTCGGGCGGACAGCGGCAGCGCATCGCGCTGGCCCGCGCCATCCTCAAGGACTCGCCGATCCTGCTGCTCGACGAAGCGACCAGTGCCCTAGATTCCATTACCGAGCGACACATTCAGGACAGCCTGCGCGCGTTGATGCGCCACAAGACCGTGATCGTGATAGCGCATCGGCTCTCCACGCTGTCGCATCTGGATCGCATCGTGGTCTTCCATCATGGCCAGATTATCGAAGACGGCAGCCATGGGGATCTCATCCGGGCCGACGGTCACTACGCCCGCATGTGGGCGATGCAGGCTGGCGGCTTCCTGCCGGAAGACGAAGCGATCGCTGCGGATGAAGCCGAACTGGTGTGACACATGGGGGCAGGCCCTGATGAATCCAGACAAAGATGACGGGCAGGCGCTGGACATTCAGCGCTGCTGGGCGGGCTGACACAGCACGGCGTGCTGGGCTTCCTTCGTCAGCCCGACGGCGCTGCGCGAGAGGGCGACCGAGCAGGTAGAAGCTCGCCCGGAACAGCGCCATCGCCACCAGCCCGGAGGGTGGGACATCAGGCGGGCCGCGCGTGTTTCAATGCCTCGAAGCGTGGCAGCGACAGCGCCGCCAGGCTGCCCGTTGCGAACAGGCCGACAATCGACCACAGCGCGATCGTGTAGCCACCGGCGGCGTCAAAGAGCCAGCCGGCAAGCGCCGGTCCGCTCGCAATGCCAATCCAGAAGCACGAATAGACCGTGCCGTACAAAAAGCCATAGTGCCGCAGGCCGAAGTAGCGCGAGGTCAGATAGGCCATCAGGTCCACCTCGGCGCCCAGCGCGAAGCCGATCAGAAAGGCTGCGATCGGCGCTTCGTCCGGGCCGCCCTGGGCGAGCAGCACGCAGCCGCAGGCGGCGACTGCGAAAATCGTGGCGGCCACGCGCGGTGCGAACAGGCGGTCGATGATCCAGCCGATCAGCAGGCGCCCGAGAATGATGCCGACGCCGATCACCGAGGCCACGCGCGCCGCGTGCGCAGCATCGAGGCCGGCATCCTTCAGCATCGGCACCATGTGCACCACCAGCGCTGACGCCGCCATGGCCACCAGCGCGAAGCTCACGGCGAGTGTCCAGTAAACAGGCGAGCGCAGCGCGGTGCGCCGGTCGACGCCCTCGGCCGCGGCCTGGGCTGCGGCCGAGGCCGGCGTCGAACGCAGCCAGCACCACACCAGCGGCCACGACGCGAGCGCGATCAGCGCGAGGAGGCGAAAGCCCTGGCGCCACGCGTCCGTGCCGATCAGGCTGACAAGAAGAGGCGGCAACAGAATCGCGGCCGTGCCGGGCCCGGCCAGCGTGATGCCGAGAGCGAGGCCGCGCGCGCGATCGAAATGGCTGGCCACCGCGCGCGTGTAGAGGATGGGCGTGGTGCCACAGCCGAGCACGGCAGCGAGAAAGAAACAGGCGTAGAAGCCCGCGAGATTGCCCTCGAGCAGGCTCAGCGCATACAGCACTGCGGCAAAACACGGAATTGACGTCAGCGCGATGCGGCGTTCGCCGGCGCGATCGATCAGCCAGCCGAGCACCGGCGCCGCGAGCACGAGGCCCGCGCTGCTGTAGATCATCGCCGAGGTGATGTCGCCGCGGCTCCAGCCGAAGGCCGACTGCAACGGCGCCACGAAGACGCCGAGGCTATAGAAGATGAGCGATGACGCACCGGTGCCGCTGCCGACGGTGGCAGCGACGAGCAGCGGCCAGCCGCTCGCCAGTTCGGCACGCGCGCCCGGCCGGATATCGGTGCTCACATTGAACTCCGCCGCGCGGCGCGTCCGGATGGCGGCCACGTCATCATTGTTTTTCGGTGCCGGTAATGTGCCAGAACATCGGCCCGCACCGCCACGACCGCGCGGGCGATATCGCCCGCCGCACCCGACAGCCTATACTCCGCCTGTAGCAGCAAGGGAAGCCGTCATGAAAACCTCGCAGCAGAAGATCGCGCGTCTGACACTCGGCGTGACGGCCACCGGTTCGCTAGTGGCAGCGCCAAAGCCGGAAGAGGCCGTGAAGTATCGTCAGGGAGCGTTGTTCGCGCTGGGCTGGAACGCCGGTGCGATGGGTGCGATGGGCGCGATGGTCAAAGGCGACGTGCCCTTCGATGCCAAAGAGTTTTCGTTCATGGCCGATCGCATCGCCGCGCTCGCCCCGTTGGTGCTTGAAGGCTTCACGCCGGACAGTAAGGGCGCGAAATCGCATGCCCGCCCTGAACTGTGGGAGAACCTCGATGACTTCAAGCAGCGCACGGAGGAACCCGGAGCATCGACCACAGCTCTGGCCGCCGCAGCGGGCACGGGCGCTAAAGGGGCCATGAAGAAGCAAGTCGGTGACACCGTGCAGATCTGCCAAGGCGGCCACGACGAATATCGCAAGGAACAATAAACATGCACCGTCAACGATTGCTTCAGGTCAACGGCGTGCGCCTGCACGTCGTCGAAGAGGGCGAAGGGCCGCTCGTCATCTTCGTCCACGGGTTTCCCGAACTCTGGTACTCGTGGCGCTATCAGTTGCCGGCGCTGGCGGCGGCGGGCTACCGCGCGGTGGCGATCGATCAACGGGGGTATGGCCGCTCGTCGAAGTTCTGGCACACGGACGCCTACCGCATCCATCGCATGGTCGAGGATCTGGTGGGCCTTGTGGCCGCGCTCGGTGCGAAGCAGGCGGTGCTGGTCGGCCACGACTGGGGCGCGCCGGTGGCGTGGACGGCGGCATGGCTGCATCCGAAGGTGTTCCGCGGCGTGATGGGCATGAGCGTGCCGTTTGCCGGCCGCGGCATCATTGCGCTGCCGGGTAATCCCTTCGGCGAGGTGTCGCCGCAGGAGATTCACCAGCGCGTGTCCGGACCGGATCAGGATTTCTACCAGGTCTACTTCGGCACGCTGGGTCCGATCATCAGCGAAATCGAGGCGGATTTGCGCGGCTGGGTGCGCGACATCGTGTGGTCGATATCAGGTGATGCGCTCGCTGCGGCCGGCTTTACGCTCGCAGGACAGGACCCGGTCGAACTCATCCGGCACAGTGCGCTGTGCATCCCGCACGGACATCAGATGCGCGAGCGCTTCATGACGCCGGCGAAGATGCCGCACTGGTTTACGGACGCGGATCTGGACGTCTTCGTCGATGCGCTCGAGCAGGGCGGTTTCAGCGGGCCGCTCAGTTACTACCACAACATCGAGCAGGACTGGCACGACCTCACGCCCGTCAAGGATCGCCCGCTCGAGGTGCCGGCGATGTTCCTCGGGGCGGAATACGATGTCGCGACCTGGTGGGGTGCGGAAGCCATTGAACGCGCGCCGGAGCGGATCCCGAACTGGCTGGGCAGCCGTATCCTGCCTGGCTGCGGCCACTGGCTGCAGCAGGAGCGCGCGGACGAAACCAACGCGATCCTGCTCGAGTTCCTGCGCGCGCTGCGCTGAGGACCCTGGTCAGCATTATCTTGTCACTATCGAGGGTGTTCCTGAGGGGTTGCAGCAAGGCGCGATTGACAGGCAACAGCGGGGCTACTGCCAAGCATTGCAACGCCGCTGCAGCCGCTCAGGAACAGCCGAATGTAAAGATAATGCTGGCCAGGGTCCTAAGCGCCTACTCGAAGTGGCAGACGTAATCGACGAGTTCGAGCGTCTCGATGTCGAAGCTGCTGTTGCCCGGCACCTTGAACTCGGTGCCGGCGCCGTAGGTCTGCCAGTCACTGGCGCCCTGCAGTTTCACGCGGCAGCGGCCACTGACGATCTCCATGCGCTCCGGCGCGCCGGTGTTGAAGGTCAGGCTGCTTGGAAAGATCACGCCGACCGATTTCTGTGTGCCGTCCGGCAGCGTCAGCGAGTGGCTGACGCACTTGCCGTCGAAATAGACATTGCTCTTCTTGGCGACGCTGACGCCTGCGATCTGGGACATGCGGATACCTCGGATGATCTGGAACGGTTCGGCGGCCGGACGGCCGCCGCGCATCGTAGTCGATTCGTGACGCAGGTGGCGTGTCGGCGGCTGGTGTGAAGGCGGCAAGCTGCTACAGTGCGGGCCTCTTCGCTGAGGAAGCCACGGATGCGCCATTCACGATTTTACCTGCCGGCACTGGCTGGCCTGCTCGCCGTGTCTGCGATGGCGCCGGCCCAGCAGGCGCCGACGCCCGAGCAACTGCAGGAAATCCTGCAGCAGGTTCAGCAGAACCCCGAACAGCTGCAACGCATGATGCAGCAGGCGCAGGAGATGCAGGCCTGCTTCTCCAGGCTCGATCAGTCGACGATGGACCAGCTTCGCGTGCGCGGCGAGGCGATGGCGGCCGAGGTCCAGCAGCGCTGCTCCGCCGGCCAACGCGATGAGGCCACACAGCTCGCGATGCAGTACGCGCAGGAGATGGCCAGTTCGCCGCCGCTGCAGTCTATCCAGCAGTGCGGGACGCTCGCACAGTCGCTGATTGCCGATCTGCCGTTTGCGACGCCGGACCAGGACGGCGGCCCGGCCCACGTCTGCGATCAACTGCCGCAGCAGTGACGAATGGCGGCGGCGGGCAATCAGCACGCGTTTGATTTCGAGCGGCCGCCAGCGCCGCCTGCCACGCCGATAGCAACCCACGCGGTGGCCTTTGTTGTCGACATCCGGCGCAGCCGACGGCGTTCGCTCGCGATTGAAGTACACGCGGATCTGAGCGTCATTGCGCGTGCGCCGCTGGCCTGTCCGGATGCCGCAATCGAGGCCTTCATCGACAGCCGGCGGCCGTGGATCGAGCGCCAGCTGCTGCATTTCGACAGCCGGCCGCCCGCGCCCGTCACGCAGTATGCGGACGGGGAAACCCACCATTATCTGGGTGAGCCGCTTCAGCTGCGCTTGTTGCCGCGGACGCGCACCGGTGTCCGGCGCGTCCCCGGCGCGCTGGAAATCGGCGGCGCACAGGTTGCTGATGCCGCGCGCACCGCGCGCGCCGTCCAGCGCTGGTTTCGCGACGAAGCGCGTCGGGTCTTTATCGACCTCATCCTGCACTGGCAGGCCCATCCGCGCTTCGCGCGCTATCCCGTGCCGCCGCTGAAGATTCGCCTGATGCGCACGCGCTGGGGCACCTTCAGCGCGCATGCGGGCATGACGCTGAACCTTGCGCTGATCCATGCCCCCGTGCCTGCGATCGAGTACGTCGTCGTCCACGAACTCTGTCATTACCGCTATCGCGGACATGGCCAAGGTTTCTACAGCCTGCTCGAAGCCGTGCTGCCCGACTGGCGCGCACGCAAGCAACTGCTGGAAGCGAGCATCGCCGCGCTCGCGGCACCGGCCTGACCCAGCCCGGCCGGCGGCGGCCGATCCACCTGATTCGCGTATGCTCACCGCTCGCGCCAGCCGGCGGACAGGGGCCACGACGGTTTCATGCAGGACCACACTTCCACCGTCATGTCTGAAGAAGAGGCGACCATCGACGTCGCCGTGATCGGTGGCGGCCCCGCCGGGCTGATGGCGGCCGACATCGCTGCGGCTCATGGCGCGCGCGTCGTGGTGTTCGATGGGATGGCCTCGAGCGGGCGCAAGTTTCTGCTCGCGGGCAAGGGCGGCCTCAACCTCACGCACGCCGAGCCGATGCCCGCCTTCGGCGCACGCTATGGCCTCGCGCAGGGGCGTCTGGCGCCGCTACTCGAGCGTTTTGGTGCCGCCGACGTGCGCGCATGGGCGGCGAGTCTCGGTATCGAGACCTTCGTCGGCAGTTCCGACCGGATCTTCCCGCGCGACCTGAAAGCGGCGCCGCTGCTGCGCCGTTGGCTGCAGCGTCTGCGCGAACGGGGCGTGGTTCTCCGGATGCGTCACCGCTGGTGCGGCTGGATGCCCGACGGTGCCCTGCGCTTCGAAACACCTGCGGGCGAACGCCATCTGCGTGCGCGCAGCACCGTGCTCGCGCTCGGTGGTGCGAGTTGGCCGCAGCTCGGCAGTGACGGCGCCTGGACCCACCTGCTCGAGGCTCAGGGCATTGCGCTGGCGCCCCTGCAACCGGCGAACTGCGGCTTCGATGTGGCGTGGAGCGCGCACCTTGCGGCGCACTATGCCGGGGCGCCGGTGAAGCCGGTCGCCGCGCGCTGTAGCGCCCCTGATGGCACGCGGATCAGCCGCCGCGGTGAGTTCGTGATCACCGCCGGTGGCGTCGAGGGCAGCCTGATCTATGCGCTGTCGGCGCCGCTGCGCGATCGGCTGCGCGCTGACGGCCACGCCATCCTCGACCTCGATCTGCTGCCGGATTTCGACGCCGCACGCGTCACCCGGGCGCTTGGCCAGGCCCGCGGCAAACGCACACTGGCCGAATATCTGAAGCGCACGCTGGGTCTCGTGGGCGTGAAGACCGCGCTGCTGCGCGAAGTCCTTACCCGTGATGAGTTCGATGACCCCGTGCGGCTCGGGCAGTGCATCAAGGCGCTGCCACTGCGGCTGCAGGCGGCGCGGCCGATCGCCGAGGTCATCAGCACCGCCGGGGGCGTGCGCTTCGAGGCGCTCGACGAAACCCTGATGCTGCGCGCGCTGCCGGGCGTGTTCTGCGTGGGCGAGATGCTCGACTGGGAGGCCCCGACCGGCGGCTACCTGCTGACCGCGGCCTTCAGCAGCGGGCATCACGCCGGACAGGCGGCCGCCGCCTGGGCCGGCGACCCGCACCCCGCCGGATAGCGCAATGACGGCCGTTCTGGCACCTTAGGGCCCTGATCAGCGTTATCTTTACATTCGGCTGTTCCTGAGCGGCTGCCGCGGCCTTGCGTTGCTTGGCAACAGTCCGCGCTATGGCCTGGGAATCGCGCCTTGCCGCAAGCACTCAGGAACACCCTCGAGGTTGACAAGATAATGCCGACCAGGGTCCAACCCACCTTATCGACACATCAGAAAGCAGCAGCATGAAATTCGGCAAATACGGCGTTTTCACTTTCACCGATGCGATGGACGCGGCCCAGTGCGCGGAACTCGCCCGCGGCGTCGAGTCCCTCGGCTATTCGACGCTGTGGTACCCCGAAGCCTTCAACTACGAGACTTTCGCCATCGGCGGCTATCTGCTGTCACACAGCACGAAGCTCGTCGTCGCCAGCGGCATCGCGAACATCTATGCGCGCGACCCGTCCGCCTCGGTGATGGGGCACAACAGCCTCAACAGCCTCTATGGCGGCCGCTTTGTGCTGGGCCTCGGTGTATCGCATGCACCACTCGTCGCCGACCTGCGCGGCCACCAGTACACGCAGCCGGTGGCGACGATGCGCGCCTACCTCGACGCGATGGATCAGGCCTGGCAGGCGTTGGGCGCGGGACAGGTTGAGAAGAAGGTCGTGCTGGCGGCACTCGGCCCGAACATGAGCAAGCTCGCGGCGGAGCGCACGCTCGGATCCTTCCCGTACAACATTACACCGGAACAGGCGGCGATTTCGCGCGCGACGATGGGCCCGGCCGCGGCGGTCATCTGCGAGCAGAAGGTGTGTCTGTGCACGGATCCGGTGGTCGCGCGCAAGGCGGCCCGTGCCGCGCTCGGCCCGTACCTGCCGCTGCCGAACTACTACAAGAACTGGTTCCGGCTCGGCTTCGACGAGAGCGATCTGAAGGACGGCGGCAGCGACCGCCTGATGGACGCCATGGTGTTCTGGGGCGATGCCGCGCAGATCAAGGCGCAGCTGCAGCCCTACTTCGACAAGGGCGCAGACCAGGTCGTCATTCAGCCGATCAAGCCCGATGGCTCGCCCGGCCCGGACTGGGCAGCGCTGGAGGCGCTGGCGCCAACATAAACCTCAGACGGCCGGCACCTTGCCGGCCGTCGCACATGACAACGAGAGGGGAGCACGACATGAGCGAGATCAGACCGTTCAGGTTTGCGATACCTGAAGCAGCGCTCGATGATCTGAAGCGGCGTCTGGCCACCACGCGCTGGCCCGATCGCGAAACGCCGACGGACTGGAGCCAGGGCATTCCGCTCGCCTACATGCGCGAGGTTGCCGAGTACTGGCAGACGCGCTACGACTGGCGGCGCGTCGAGCAGAAGCTGAACGGCTATGCGCAGTTCATCACCGAGATCGACGGCCTCGACATCCAGTTCATGCACGTGCGTTCGAAACATCCGGACGCGCTGCCGATGGTGATGACGCACGGCTGGCCGGGCTCGGTGATCGAATTCCTGAAGGTGATCGATCCGCTCGTTGATCCGGAAGCACACGGTGGCAACGCGCGCGATGCATTTCATGTGGTGTGCCCGAGCCTGCCCGGCTTTGGTTTCTCCGGCAAGCCGACGGCACCCGGCTGGAAAATCCAGCGTATCGCTCGCGCCTGGGGACAGTTGATGGCGCGGCTCGGTTACGCGCGCTGGGTGGCGCAGGGAGGAGACTGGGGTTCGGCCGTCACGCATTGCATCGGCCTCAGCGAAACCGATCACTGCGCGGCGATCCACGTCAACATGCCGCTCGTCAGCCCAAGCCCCGCGCTGATGGAGAACCTCGATGAGCTGGAACTTGCCGCGCTCGCCAGCTGGAAGTACTACCAGGACTGGGATTCGGGGTACTCGAAAGAACAGAGCACGCGGCCGCAGACCGTCGGCTACGGTCTCGTTGACTCACCCGTGGCTCAGGCCGCGTGGATCATCGAGAAGTTCTGGGCCTGGACCGATAGCGACGGCCACCCCGAGAACGTGCTGACGCGCGACGAACTGCTCGACAACGTGATGATGTACTGGCTGCCGGCCACCGGCGCTTCATCGGCACGGCTGTATTGGGAAAGTTTTGCGGTGCTGTTCGAGAAGCATCGGCAGATCACCATGCCCACTGGCGTCAGCATTTTCCCGCGCGAAATCTTCCGCGCCTCGCGGCGCTGGTGCGAAGAACGCTACCCGCAACTCCTGCACCACAATGTGTTGCCGAAGGGCGGCCATTTCGCGGCCTTCGAACAGCCCGCGGTCTTCATCAACGAAGTGCGCACGACCTTCCGGCAGGTGCGCTGACATCTTCGCGCAGGCTCGGGCATGACCCGGGCCTGCGCCTTTTAAGTGAAGTCCCCACCAGGCGCTTGCCCACGGCAGCGGCCGGTTGCCTCCCACACACACGGCTCTTGTCTCAGGTTCGCCTTCGGCTTCCAGGATCAGGCCCTTTTCATCCGCCTGTCCGGGTGCGGCTGCGCAGCAGGCCACGGTGACGCCAAGCGGCACCGTTCCGTACCCCCTGTGGACAACGCAGCGATCGGGGACGTCGCCCCGCACGCGCTTCTATCGGCACGCCGATTCGGGCAGGATCGGGCGGCGCGTCCTGGCCGCATGGGGCGGCGCCCACTTCCATCAGCAGAGTGAAACCATGAATCAGGTCGTCATCGTCGATAACATCCGCACCGGCCTCGCGAAGGCCCATCGCGGCACCTTCAATCTCACCCGCGCCGACGCACTCGTCGCCCACTGCATCGATGCGCTGCTGGCGCGTAACTCGGCGCTCGATGCCGCCGAGGTCGACGATGTGGTGGTCGGTATTGCGCGACAGATCGGCGAACAGTCCGGCAATCTGGCCCGTCACGGCGTTGCGCTGTCGAAGCTGCCGCTGTCGGTGTCCGCCGCCACCCTGAGCCGCGCCTGCTCGTCGGGCTTGAACGCAATTTCGATGGCCGCCACGCAGATCATGAGCGGCTGTGCCGACGTCGCGCTGGCCGGCGGTGTCGAATCGATTTCCGGCCTCGAACGCGGCACGCCCGCGAAGTTCGATGACCATCCGCGTCTGCAGGCTGAGCTGCCCTCGATGTATATGCCGATGGGCAATACCGCCGAAGTCGTCGCCCGCCGCTACCACGTGAGCCGCGAAGCGCAGGATGCGTATTCGGTGCAGAGCCAGCAGCGTTACGCCGCGGCGGTCAAGGCGGGCCATATCGCCGACGAAATCGCGCCGATGACGGTCAAATGGCGCAAGGTGATCAGCAAGGACACGCAGGCAACGGCGATCGTCGACGGGACGGTCGATCGCGACGAATGCAATCGCGCGGACACGACGATTCAGGCGCTGTCGTCGCTGCCGCCGGCGTTCGAAGCGGACGGATCGGTGACGGCGGGCAATTCCTCGCAGCTGTCTGACGGCGCGTCGATGACGCTGCTGATGTCCGAGCGCCGCGCGATGCAACTGGGCCTGACGCCGCTCGCGTACTTCCGCGGCTTCGCGGTGGCGGGTTGCGATCCGGATGAGATGGGCATCGGCCCGGTGTTCGCGATTCCGAAGCTGCTGAAGCTCAAGGGCCTCAAGCTCGGCGACATCGATCTCGTCGAACTCAACGAAGCCTTCGCTTCGCAGTGCCTGTACTGCCGCGACGCGCTCGACATCGACAATGCGATCTACAACGTCAACGGCGGCTCGATTGCGATCGGCCATCCGTTCGGCATGACGGGTTCGCGCATGACCGGCGTGGTCATCCGCGAACTGCGTCGCCGCCAGAAGAAGCTCGGCATCGTGTCGATGTGCATCGGCAAGGGCATGGGCGCGGCAGGCCTGTTCGAAGCCTGTTGAGGTGTTCCCGCCGCGCCGCGCGCCGCCATTCGCCGCGCGCGGCGCCCGGGACGTCCCCTCACATCATCAGCTGGCTCAGCAGCACCAGGCTCTCGCGCTCCTGCGGCGACACTTCATCGTCTGCAGCGACCAACCGCCCCATCGCCTCGATGAACAGCTGCCGATGCTCGGCGGGGATGTCGGACGGATCGATTTCGTCCGGTGACGGCGGCACTTCGAGCCACGCCCAGACCTGCTTGCGCTCGGCCTCGGTGAAGTCCAGGCGCCGGATGCAGTCGGCGACGAACAGCTTTTCCTCACCGCTGACCTGCAGATCAGCCCACGCGAACGCGCAGACGAATTTCATCAGTTGCAGCCGCTCGGCTGGTTTCAGGTTTTCGAACATGGGGCACCGCTAGTCATTGAGGCAGGGACCGGCAGTGTACCGGCCCGACGGCGCGGGCGGTTGACCCTGGTCCGGCCGTGGGCCGGGCGCGGCGGGCCTTGGCGCCTCAGCCGTCCTTGCGGCCGCCGGCGGAGGCATTCATCGCGTCCCAGAACGCTTTCTGCAGGCCGTCCAGGGACTGCAGATTGGCCGGCAGGAAGGGCTTCATCAGCGTCATCGGGTCGAACCCGGCCGCGCCTTTGAGCATCTGCTCCTGGATCTGGGCCATCAACTGCTGCTGCAGCGGCTCGACGTCCGGCAGGCCAAAAAAGGTCCGCAGTTCCTGCGGGGTCACGTCGATGTCCAGCTTGATATTCATGGTGGCTCCTGTGGCGCGGGGCGCGATGCGGCCTCTGCGTTGTTTTACCGAAAGGGCCGGCGTGGCGTCCACTGGCAGCGGGATCCGCAGGTGGCCACCGGCTCCGCCAGAGTCCCGTTTCGAAGCGAAAATTGCCTCATCCAGGCGGCTCAAACGCACGCGCAAGCGGTGCGGCCGCCACTTCCGGCTTATACTCCCGTCCCACCGGGCCTGCGCCCGGCCTTGCCGGCCCGCCCATGCCGCCCGCCGAGCCGATTTTTGCCCTCATGTCCGAGACCAGGATTCACAGTGTCCGATAAAACCCTTACCGATATTCTCTTCGACAATTTCGCCCTCCAGCCGCAGCTCCTGCAAGGTGTCACGGAAGCCGGCTTCACCCGCTGTACGCCGATCCAGGCGATGACGCTGCCGCTGACGTTGGCCGGCAGGGACGTCGCGGGCCAGGCCCAGACTGGCACCGGCAAAACCGCCGCGTTTCTCGTCGCGCTGTACAACCGCCTGCTCAGCGGCGCCGGCCATGTTGAACGCCGTGCGCAGGATCCGCGCGCCGTAGTGCTCGCGCCAACGCGTGAACTCGCCGTGCAGATCGACAAGGACGCGCAGCTCATCGGGCGCCACACGGGCCTGAAGCTCGCGCTGATCTACGGCGGCGTCGACTACGAGAAGCAGCGCAAGCTGCTCGAGGATGGCGTCGACATCATCGTCGCGACCCCGGGCCGGCTGATCGATTTCGTGAAGCAGAACACCGTCAGCCTGCGCGCTGTCGAAGTGATGGTGATGGACGAGGCGGACCGCATGTTCGACCTCGGCTTCATCAAGGACATCCGCTTCCTGCTGCGCAAGATGCCGGGGCCGAGCGAGCGTCAGAACCTGCTGTTCTCGGCGACCTTGAGCCACCGCGTGCTCGAGCTCGCGTACGAGCACATGAACGATCCGGAGAAGCTCGTCGTCGAGACGGACACGATCACGGCGGCGAATGTGCGCCAGATCGTCTATTTCCCGGCCACCGAAGAAAAGATGCCGCTGTTGCTCGGTCTGCTGTCGAAGATGGATGCGACGCGCAGCATTGTGTTCGTCAACACGAAGTACGGCTGCGAGCGCGTGGCGCTCACGCTCGAACGCGCGGGCTACAAAGTGGGCGTGCTGTCGGGCGACGTGCCGCAGAAAAAGCGTGAGTCGCTGCTCGCACGCTTCGTGAAAGGCGAGCTGACGATGCTGGTGGCGACCGACGTTGCCGCGCGCGGCCTGCACATTCCCGCCGTCAGCCACGTCTTCAATTTCGATTTGCCGATGGATGCCGAAGACTACGTGCATCGTATCGGCCGCACGGCGCGCCTCGGCGCCGAAGGCGATGCCGTCAGCTTCGCCTGCGATGAATACGCGATCAGCCTGCCCGATATCGAAGCCTTTATCGAACAGAAGATCCCGGTCGGCCAGTTCGACGCCACGATGCTGTTGCCGGTACCGCGGGGTCGCTCGCCATCGGCTGCCGGTGGTGAAGGCATGAGCGTCATCGAGGACGCACTCAGCGATGCTGCCGAAGAGCGTCGACGACGCCGCGAGCGCGATGGCGGTGGTGCCCGTCGCGGTGGGCCGGGCGGCGGTGGCGGGCGTTCAGGTCCAGGCGGTCCGCGCCGCGGGCCTGCCGATGGCGGTGGACGCCCACCGCCGCGCGAGCGGCCCCCCGCAGCGCCGGTGGTCGAAGCCGTGGTCGCGCCGGTGATGCCGGCGCCGCATGCGGCGGCCACAGCTCAGGCGGAGGCCGATGCGGCTCAGAAGCGGCGGCGGCGCTCGCGTGGCGGGCGTGGCCGGCGGGGTGCAGAGCAGCCGGTCGAACAGCAGCCCGTCGCGCCGCGCGCCGAACAGGCCGCGATAACGGCGGCGGAACAGAAGCCGCGTCTGCGCGCGCGGCTGAAGACGGCGATCAAATCCTGGATACGCCGCCTCGGGATGCCCCGCACGCAGCGCTGAGGCCGGGGCCGCGAGATCACCCGACGTGGCGTGACTTCGGGTTCGTCTCCATCCAGCGTCGAATCCGGTTGGCGTCGCCGATCGGCGTCAACTTGCCCCAGGAATTCAGCAGCACGAACACCAGCGGACGCCCGCCGACGCGGGCTTCCATCACCAGGCAGCGGCCCGCTTCCGAGGTGTAGCCGGTTTTCGACAGCCCGATTTGCCATTCGCTGTTACCGGTCTGTACCAGCCGATTCGAGTTTTTGAACTGCAACGTGCCGCGCCCGGGCATCGCCACCACGTGGCTGGCGGTCGTCGTGAACTGGCGAATCATCGGATAACGGGTGGCAGCCATCACCATCCGCGCCAGATCCTGCGCGGTCGAAACATTACGCTGGCTCAGGCCGGTCGAATCTTGGAAGCGCGTGTTGCGCATGCCGAGCGCGGCGCTCTTGCGGTTCATTGCTGCGATGAAGGCCTGGGTGCCGCCCGGGTAGCTGCGTGCCAGGGCGGCGGCGGCCCGATTTTCCGAGGCCATCAGCGCGAGATGCAGCAACTGCCGTCGTGTGAGTTGGGTGCCGACGCGCAGACGCGACGCCGTCCCCTTCAGCCGATCGACATCGGCGTCCGTGATTCGGACCTGTGCGTCGAGCGCAAGCTGGCCGTCGAGCGCGACCATTGCCGTCATCAGTTTGGTGATCGAGGCAATCGGTTTGACGGCATTGGCGTTACGCGCCACGAGCGCCGTGCTTTTCGCCGGGTCGATCACGAGCACGGCGTCCGAGCGCAACTTGATGCGTGCAGGATCGATCGCGTGACTGAGATCGAGTGGCGCAACCGCTGCCACCTTGTCAGGGGTATCCGCCGCCGACACGGTGAGACTCATCAGCAGCAGGGCGGACATCACGAACTGATGCATAACGGAAACCGTAGGGTGGCAGGTCGGCGCATTCTATCGTGGCCGCCGCAGTTTGCGACGACAAATTGCGTGAGGGGCCGGTTCGTTGCCGAAGACATGAAATTCACGGGCCGCCCGCAGCGACAAACCCCGCCATCACTCGGATGACGCTCAGCGCCCCGTGAACACCGGCTTGCGCTTCTCGACAAAGGCGAGCATCGCTTCGCGCGAGTCCTCATAGCGGCTCAGCTCCGCGGTCATGTTCTGTTCGAAGCGGTAGCCGTCGCGCAGGCTCATTTCCTCGATGGTATTCAGTGCATGCTTCGCGAGCTGCATGGCGATCGGGCTCTTCGAGGCCATCTCACGTGCGAGGCCGAGCGCGGTATCCATCAGTTGCGCCTGGGGCACGCAGGCTTCCACCACGCCGAGCCGGTAGAGTTCGGCGCCGCTGACGCGCAGGCCCGTGAACATCATGCGGCGGACGCGCGAATGGCCGAACAGACGCATCGCGTGACGACCGCCGCCCAGCAGGCCGACATCGATTTCCGGCAGGCCGAGCGCGGCTTCCTCGGCGGCAACCAGCACGTCGCAGGCCGCGGCGACGGCCAGGCCGGCGCCGAGCGCGACGCCGTTGATCGCGGCGATGACGGGTTTGCGGCATTCGGTGATCGAGTGAAAGCATTCGCGCGCGCGCCGGCTGTGCTGCCCCTGCTCGCCGGCCGCCGGCTGCGTGCCGGCCCGCCCTTTGATGTCGGCACCGGCCGAGAAACACTTGCCGGCGCCCGTCAGCACCACGACGCGCACCTCGTCCATGTCACCGAGCCGATCGAAGACCAGCATCGCCTCTTCATGAAAGAGTCGCGATTGGGCGTTGACCGGCGGATTGTTCATCGTGACGACGGCGATGAAATCTGCGATGTCGACCCGAAACTGCGTAAGCTCAGAGAAGGTCTGCATGGTGGCTCCATCACGGGAAAATTGGAGCCGCAGCATACCAAACGAATCACGGCCGCCCCGCCGGGCATGGCACCGCGCGACCGGCTTGACATCGATCAAGGCCGTCGGCCGCCACGCCGCGTTGAATAGGCGCCATCGCGAAGCGCACGGAGGGGCCAGTGACAGTGTTGCAATGGACCGGGGAATTCCGGATCGATCACGGCACGATGGATGAGATCCATGTCGAATTCGTCGAGCAGCTCAATGCGCTCGGGGCGGCCGAGGAGGACATGGTGCTGTCGGCGCTCGATGACTTCGTTGCCCATACCGAGCGCCATTTCGCCGACGAAGAAGCGTGGATGGCGGACTGTGCATTTCCGCGCATCCATTGCCACACGCAGCAGCACGGTGCCGTGTTGCAGGTCGCGCGTGAAGTCCGCGTGCGCATGGCGGCCGGCGAGACGACGCTCGCGCCCTTGTTGGCCACCCCCGGCGGCGCATGGTTCCGCGAGCACGTGGCAACGATGGATCTGATGCTCGCGAACTGCATGACCGGGCAGGGCTACGTGCCGCGCGCCGAGATGCGGCGGCCTGAACGTTCGCCAGTCGGGCGCAGGGGGTAGCGCTGCTGCTAACGGGATGGCGCCACGCCGTCGCCGTCACGGATTGCCGGTCATAAGGGATGACCCCGATCTGACTTGACCCCTGCCCAGGCACCCGGTGCTAGAGTGCGCCCGCATCAATCCGATGCGCCGCGCCGGCCGGGATGGAAATCGAATACCTGATGCTCGGCGTGGCGGCGCTGTTCGCCGGCTTTGTCGATGCGGTGGCGGGCGGTGGCGGGCTCGTGCAACTGCCGGCGCTGTTCGCGGTGCTGCCCGAGACGTCGGCGGCGACGCTGTTCGGCACCAACAAGATGGCCTCGATCTGGGGCACGGCGACCGCCGCCTCGCAGTACCTGCGCCGCGTCAGGCTGCCGTGGGCCATGCTCGGCGCGGCGCTGGGCATGGCACTGCCGGGGGCCTGGCTCGGCGCCCGCACGGTCAGTGTGCTGCCGCCGACCGTGATTCGGCCGGCGGTGCTGTTGCTGCTCGTGGCCGTGGCGGTTTACACGTTCCGGCGGCGCGCGCTTGGCACCGAACATCGGCCCCGCTGGCAGGGGCGCCCTGCGCTGCTGGCCGGCGCGCTGACGGGCCTGCTGCTCGGCTTCTACGACGGCGTGTTCGGGCCCGGCACCGGCGCCTTCCTGATCTTCATCTTCGTGCGTCTGTTCGGTTTCGATTTTCTGCATGCGTCGGCGTCGGCCAAACTCGTCAATCTGGCGACCAATGGCGCGGCGCTTGCGTACTTCGTTGCGCACGACCATGTGCTGTGGGTCGCGGCGGGCGTGATGGCGGTGTGCAATGTCAGCGGCGCGCTCGTTGGCAGTCGCGCGGCACTGCGCTTTGGCGCGCCTTTCGTGCGGCAGGTGTTTCTCGGCGTGGTGCTGCTGCTGATCGGCCGGCTCGGCTACGACGTGCTGGCCGCCTGGGGCGTCTGAACGGAGACGACGGGCGACGGCAGGGCCGTCGCCCGCCCGGGGGCTTACTTCGCGAGCGCGTCGACGCAGGCCTGGGCAACCACCCCGTCCTGCTGCGCCGAGCCGCCCGAGGTGCCGACACCGCCGATAATCTTGCCGTCCTTGACGATCGGCAGCCCGCCTTCGATAGGCAGCGCGTCGGGCAGGCGAAGGATGCGCAGCGCAGCGCCGCCCGAGGCCACCATGTCTTCGAAGATTTTGGTCGAGCGGCGGAAGGCTACCGCCGTCACGGCCTTCTGCCGCGCCGGCTCAACGGAGCCGAACTGCGCATTGTCCATGCGCTCGACGAGGACTTCGTGACCACCCGGGTCGACCACGGTGACCACCATGAACCACTGGTGCTTGACGGCTGAGTCGCGCGCCGCGGCAGCACAGGCCTTGGCCGTGTCCAGGCTGATGGTTGCGCCGTAGGGCGGCGGCGGGGCCGGCGGGGCGGCCGGGGATTGGGCCTGCGTGGCGAGCGCGCTCAGGGCGAGCATGCAGCCGAGGGGCCAGCGCTTGTCGAACATGGGAAGACTCCTTGCGATCAGATTCAATGAAAGGTCCGCTGATGCCTGCCGTGCGGATGGACCGCACCTGCCCGCGTCCGGCAGAATCGTCCGCGACCATACGGGACTCGTCAGGAGAAGGAAATGATCGCGGTCAGTGAGGTGCCAACGCGCGAACTCGACGGCTTGCCGCTGCGGCGCGTGCTGCCGATGGCCGGGCGGCGCGCCGTCGGCCCGATCGTGTTTTTCGATCACCTCGGGCCGGTCGAGCTGCCGGCAGGCCAGGGCGTCGATATCCGGCCACATCCGCATATTGGCCTGACCGCCGTGTCCTGGCTGTTCGAAGGCGCCCTGCTGCATGCGGACAGTCTCGGTCATCAGCAGGTGCTCGAACCCGGTGCCGTGAACTGGATGCAGGCCGGTAGCGGCATCGCGCATGCAGAGCGCACGCCTGCGGCGGCGCGCGCAGCGGGCCACCGGCTGCATCTGCTGCAGTGCTGGGTTGCGGCCAGTGCTGCAGGCGAAGACGCCGCCCCCGCGTTCGTGCATCTGCCGCCGACGGCCGTGCCGCGCGTGCTGTCGCCCGGCATCGATCTGCGCGTGCTGTCGGGCGCCGGCTTCGATCGCGATCCGGCCTTGCCGCTGGAGACGCCGCACGTGATCGCCGTACTGCGTAGTGAGCGCGCGCTGTATATCGTCTCCGGCCGCGTGAACCTGGCGGGCCAAGACTGTGGCACGCATCAGTTCGCGACGCTCGATGCAGCGCGCACGGTCTATATCGACGCCCTTGAGGCCAGCGTGATCGTCCTGCTCGGCGGCGAGCCGGTCGGTGAGCGTGAGCTGTGGTGGAACTTCGTCGCGAGCAGTCGCGCGCGCATCGACGCCGCGCGCACGCGCTGGGCCAACGGCAACTTCCCCGCCGTTCTGGGGGATGACGAACGCATGCCCTTGCCGCCGCGGTGAGGGTGGCTCAGCCCGCGGGCGTCTTGCCCGGCTCGCCGGCGATTTCGCGCACGAGCTTTGGCACGAGGTAACCCGGCAGCGCCGCGCGCAGCGCGCGCATCAGTTCGCGCGCCCGGCGCTGCGCGACGGCGAAGTGCGCCGCGCCCTGCACGCGGTCGAGCAGATGCAGGTAATAGGGCAGCACGCCGCAGTCGAACAGACGCGTCGACAACGCAGCCAGTGTGCCGGCGTCGTCGTTCACGCCCTTGAGCAGCACGGCCTGGTTCAGCAGCGCAATGCCGGCGACGCGCAGCGGTTCGAGGGCGCGGGCCAGCGTCTGATCGAGCTCGTTCGCGTGATTCGCGTGCAGCACGATCACGGGCTTCAGCCGGGTGCCAGTGAGCCAGTCGACGAGGGCCGGCGTGATGCGTGAAGGAATGGTGATCGGCAGGCGAGTATGCACGCGCAGCCGCTGCACGTGGGGCAGGGCGGCGAGGCGCTGCGCCAGCGCCGCGAGCCGGTCATCGTGCAGGCTCAAGGGGTCGCCGCCGCTCAGGATCACCTCATCGATGTCCGGCATGTCGGCGAGCGCGTCCAGCGCCGCGTCGAGGCGCGTCGTGCCGACTGACTCGCTGTACGGAAACGCGCGCCGGAAACAATAACGGCAGTGCACCGCGCAGGCGCCGGTCGTCAGCAGCAGCGCACGGCCACGATACTTGTGCAGCAGCCCAGGCTGACGCTCGGCGAGCAGGTCCCCGACCGGGTCGGCCACAAAGCCAGGCCGGACGCGGGTTTCGTCGACGCACGGCAGGACCTGCCGCAGCAGCGGGTCCCGCGGGTCGCCAGGCCGCATGCGCGCGGCGAACGGGCGCGGCACGCGGAACGGGAAATCGCGCGCAGCGGCCTCGCTGAGGCCCACGTCCGCTGGCCCCAGGCCCAGCATCTCCAGCAACGCCGCCGGCCGCGTGAACGATTCACGGACCTCGTGCTGCCAGTCGGCAGGCTCAAATTTCGGCTGACTTCGCGCTATCATGCGCACCCTCTGCACCCTTTAGAGACAGCATTCTAATGGCCTCCTACAGTACCAACCAGTTCAAACCCGGCCTGAAAATCATGCTCGACGGCGATCCATACAACATCGTCGACAATGAAATGGTCAAGCCAGGCAAGGGCCAGGCGTTCAACCGGGTGAGGGTGCGCAACCTCATGACGGGCCGCACGATCGAACGCACCTTCAAATCGGGTGACTCGGTCGAGGGCGCCGACGTCATGGACGCGGAAATGCAGTATCTCTATGCGGACGGCGAGGCCTGGCATTTCATGAACCCGAGCAGCTTCGAGCAGCTGCAGACCAACGCGCAGGTGATGGGCGACGCCGCCCAGTGGCTGAAGGGCCAGGAAATGTGCAGCATGACGCTGTTCAACGGCAACCCGATCGCGGTGACGCCACCGAACTTCGTGATTCTGCGCATCACCCAGACCGACCCGGGCATCCGCGGCGATACGGCGACCGGCGGCACCAAGCCGGCAACGATGGAAACGGGTGCGGTGGTCCGGGTGCCGCTGTTCATCGAAGAAGGCTCACTGTTGAAAATCGACACGCGCACCGGAGAATACGTGTCGCGCGCCAAGGAAGAATAGGGGCCCGGGCGGCCCTGACATGGCCTGGCGGCCCACGGCCAACCGGTCGACGCTGACGCGGCGGAGCGAGCTCCTCGCGACGATCCGCGCCCACTTCGCCCGCGCCCGCGTGCTCGAAGTCGACACCCCATTGCTCGGCACCGCCGGCGCCGGCGATCCGGCCATCGCGTCCTGCGCGGTCGAGCTCAGCGGCCGCCGACACTATCTGCAGACCTCACCGGAATCGGCGATGAAGCGTCTGCTCGCGGCCGGCAGCGGCGACATCTTTCAGCTCTGCAAAGCCTTTCGCGTCGAAGAAGACAGCCCGCTGCACCGCTGCGAGTTCACGCTGCTCGAATGGTATCGGCTGGGCTTCGACCATCATCGCCTGATGGACGATGTCGCCACGCTGATGCAGCGCCTGCTCCCCGGCGTCGTGCTGGAACGCGCCAGTTTAGCCGCGCTCAGTGCGCGCGCCGGCGGGCCCGATCCGCATCTGGCGACAACGCCCGAGCTGGCGGCCTGGGCGCGGGCGCGCGGCCTGCAGCTGTCCGGGCCTGACGCCGCTGATCGCGTGCTGCTGCTCGACCTCCTGCTCAGCGAAGTCGTACGCCACGCGTGGCCGGCAGGGCGTGGCGGCTTCGTCTACGATTTTCCGGTCGAGCAGGCGGCCTATGCGCGAATCCGCGACGGCGAGCCGTCGCTGGCGTCGCGCTTCGAACTGGTGTTCGACGGCGTGGAGCTCGCCAATGGCTGGCACGAAGTGACTGACCCGCTGACGCAGCGCGCACGGCACGCGGCCGAGGCCGCTGCGCGGCACGCCCGCGGGCTGCCCGACATGCCGCCCGATCCCCGGCTGCTGGCCGCCATCGAGGCGGGCTTGCCGGACTGCGCCGGGGTGGCGGTGGGGGTCGACAGGCTCGTGATGCTGGCCTGCGCGGCGCGCGATCTAGGTGCGGTGCTCGCGTTCGGGGCCGAGGCTTGAGCAAGTGCTTGAAGTGGCGCCCGGTTGTTTCGATAAATCATTTATTTATAATCACCGCCCAGTCTTGATCTCAACTCATATCACGCTCGTAGCCCGCGGATGACTGCCCGATGACCGTCTATGCCGTCGACAAGCTGATGGCCCAAGCGCGCCGTCTCGCCGCCGAATACCGGCGCACGACGGGCAAGACACTGCCGATCAGTGGCGAGATCGCGATCAACGATGCGCTGCGATTGCTCGGTCTGCGCGCCGCGGGTGAGCCCGGTCTCGGCTTCGACGCGCTGCGCGGCGACGGCGATGAGGCCCAACGTTTGCAGATCAAGGCGCGCGTGGTGTTCGATGAAATCAAGAGTGCGCACCGCGTCGGCGAGCTCAAGCTCGACCGCCCGTGGGACAGTGTGCTGCTGGTCCTGCTCGATCACGACTACGAACCCTTCGCCATTTACGAGGCCACCCGTGCCGCGATCGAAGCCGCGCTCGATGATGTCCGGCCCAATAAGCGCGGCACGCTGACCGTGCCCCGCTTCCAGCGCATCGGGCAGGTGGTGTGGTCGCGCGACCCCTCGGCGCTGTCGGCCATCGGTACCGCTGGCGCTTGAGTCCCGGCTTTTCTTCGTGCTGACGCCGGCCGCCGCACTCGCGGCTGATGGCCCTATTGCGGCGGCTATCGAACGGTTTCAGGTGCGTACGGCGCAGGTCGAGATGGCGACCCTCGTCGGCGAGACCATCGCCGAACGCGGCACCCTGGTCTGCGAAGCCGGCACCGGCACCGGCAAGACTTTCGCCTACCTCGTGCCGGCGCTGTTGTCCGGCTGCAAGACCATCGTCTCCACCGCCACCCGCACGCTGCAGGACCAGCTGTTTCATGTCGATCTGCCGCGCATTCGCCGTGCGCTGGGGCTCGAGACCAAGGTGGCGCTGCTGAAAGGCCGCTCCAATTATCTGTGTCTGCATCGCGCCGAGACCGCTGAAGGCGATCCGCAGATCGGCCCGCGCGAGCAGCGTGAACTGCACCGCATCAACGCGTGGGGGCGCGCAACCCTGGACGGCGACATCGGGGCGCTGGCCGACGTGCCGGAGGAGTCCCCGATCTGGCCGTTCGTGACGTCGACCGTCGACAACTGTCTTGGTCAACGCTGCCCGCGTTTCGACGACTGCTTCGTCAAGGAAGCGCGCCGCCGCGCGGCGGCTGCCGATCTGGTGGTTGTTAATCATCACCTGCTGTTCGCGGACATGGCGCTGCGCGGCGAAGGCTTCGGCGAAATTCTGCCGACCGCCCAGTGTGTCGTCATTGACGAAGCGCACCAGCTGCCGGAGCTGGCCACGATGTCCTTCGGCCAGGCCGTGTCCGCGCGTCAGTTGCGTGAACTCGCGCGTGACACCACGGTGGCCGCGCTCGCCGAAGCCGGCGACATGCCGAGCCTGCGCGAAGCAGCGCGCGTGCTTGAGGACAGCGTGGGGCGCGCGGTCCAGACATTGAACGGGATCCCCGGCCGGCAGTCCGGCGCGGTGCTCGAAAGTCATCCCGTGCTGCACGATGCGCTCGACGCCGCGCGCACGGCGCTGGGCGTGCTCGCCGAGAATCTCGTCGCCGCCGCGGAGCGCGGGCCGGAACTCGAAGCCTGCGAACGCCGCGCGAGCGAACTCACAAGCCGCTTCGCTGACTGCCTCGCCGCTGGCACCGAGGAATGGGTCAGCTGGTACGAAACCAGCACGCGCGGCTTCGTGCTGCACGCGACGCCGCTGTCGATAGCCGATCGCTTCCAGACGCACCTCGCGCACTATCCCGCGGCCTGGGTCTATTGTTCCGGCACGCTTGCGATCAATGGCGATCTGGGCCATTTTCGCCGTGAACTCGGCATCGGTGACGCGGTTGAAGCCGTGTGGACGAGCCCCTTCGACTATCCGCGTCAGTCGCTGATGTATCTGCCGAAGTTCGACTGCGCGCCGGGCGACGCCCGCTATCTGCAGCAGCTCACCGAGTGTGCCGCCGAACTGATCGACTGCAGTCGCGGCCGCGCGTTCTTCCTGTTCACAAGCTATCGCGCACTCGAATACTGCGCAGCGCAGCTGCGCACGCGCCTGCGCTATCCGGTGCTGGTGCAGGGGGAAGCACCGCGCGCGATGCTGCTGGAGGAATTTAAACGTCTGGGCAACGCGGTGCTGTTCGGCACCTCGACCTTCTGGGAAGGCGTCGACGTGCGCGGCGACGCGCTGTCGCTGGTGATCATCGACAAGCTGCCGTTTGCGCCGCCGGACGATCCGGTGGCCCGCGCACGCGCCGAACGTCTGGCGGCCGAGGGCCGCAACGCGTTCCAGGAACTGCAGCTGCCAGCGGCGGTGATTGCGCTGAAACAGGGCGCCGGGCGTCTTATTCGCGACGCGACCGATCGCGGCGTCCTGGTGCTCTGCGATCCGCGCCTGCGCACGAAGTCCTACGGTCGGACATTTCTGCGCTCACTGCCGCCGATGCCGCAGGTCACCGAGCTTGCTGCCGTGCGCGCCTTCTTTGCCGCAGACTTACCCGCAAGCTGAGGCTGGCAGCGCTGCGCGCATCCGGTTAAATTGACGGCGCGCGCCGCGCGCGCATCACGATAATCATTAAAATGAGGGGAGCTATGAAAACCAAAATGGTAGGCGACATCTCGATCGATGTCGCGGTTGAAATGGGCATTGACGACGGCTTCCCGGCGAACATGCTCGTGCCGTCCTTCGACATGGCGGTGCTCGAGGCGCATCGCGATCTCTGTGTGCCGTTCTGCTTCAACCCGGCCACTGGCGGGCTCAAGCTCAGCATCCACACCTGGGTGGTGCGCGTCGGCAAGGAATTGATTCTGGTCGACACCTGCAATGGCAACGACAAAGAGCGGCCGGCCTTTGAGCTCGCGCACAAGCTGAATCTGCCCTATCTCGAGAAGCTGGCCGCCGTGGGCGTGAAGCCGGAAGACGTGACAATGGTGATGTGCACGCACCTGCATGTCGATCACTGCGGCTGGAACACCCAGCTGAAGAACGGCAAGTGGGTGCCGACGTTCCCGAATGCGCGCTATGTCTTTTCGAAGACCGAGTACGAGCAATGGAACCCGAAGAGTGCGAGCTACCTGCCGACCGACATCAACGCGAACGTGTTCGAGGACAGCGTGCTGCCGGTGGTCGAAGCAGGGCTGGTCGATTTCGTCGAGGGCGATTGCGATCTGACTGAAACGATGCGCGTCGAGAAGGCGCCGGGCCACACCTACGGCAGCATCGTGCTGAAGATGCAGTCGCAGGGGCAGCACGCGGTGTTCGCAGGTGACACGATGCACAACGCAGTGCAGATTCTACGCCCCGAGTGGAGCAGTGGCTTCTGCAATGACCCGGTGATGTCGGCGCAGACGCGTCGCCGCCTGCTCGAGTTCTGCGCCGACAAGAACGCGCTGCTGATGCCGGCCCACTTCCCGCCGCCGCATGCGGTGCGCGTGAAGACGCACGGTGAGCACTTCGTGTTCAGCACTCAATGATCGGCTGCGCGACATGAGCGACCCCCTGGCCCTGAAAGCGCGCGTCATGCTGCAGATGCAAGACGACATGAACTCGCGTGTCGACCCGGACTGGATCGACCTGGGCCGGGCGTGGTATCGCGCCGTGTGGATCGAATGCGCTGAGCTGATGGATCACTACGGCGGCTGGAAATGGTGGAAGGCGACGGGCAGCGATCGCGAACAGGCGATGCTGGAGATTGTCGACATCTGGCATTTCGGCCTCAGCATGCGCATCACGCCGCAGCGTGATTTCGACGCCGCGGCGCGCGTGATTGCAGACGAATGGCGCCAGCCGGCGCCGGTGGGCGGTTTTCTCGACGGGGTGGAAGCGCTGGCGGTGGCGGCGCTCGGGGAACGCCGCTTCGCCGTGTCCCTGGTGCCCATGCTGCTGCGTGCGCTGGAGTGCGACTTCGACGATCTGTATCGCAGTTACGTCGGCAAGAACGTGCTGAATTTCTTCCGCCAGGATCACGGCTACCGCGACGGCAGCTACCAGAAAAGCTGGGCGGGACGCGAAGACAATGAGCACCTGGTTGAGGTGCTTAAAGCCCTCGACAGCAACCACAGCGAATTTCGCGCAGCCGTTTACGACGGCCTGGCCGCCCGTTATCCGGCGGCGTGCGACTCGAGATAGCGGTCGGCGTCGAGCGCGGCCATGCAGCCGGAACCGGCTGAGGTCACGGCCTGGCGATAGATCTGATCGGCACAGTCACCGGCGGCGAACACCCCGGGCACGCTGGTCTCGGTGGCAAAGCCTTGCGTGCCACTCTTCACCTGGAGGTAACCACCGCTCATCTGTAACTGACCTTCGAACAGTCCGGTGTTCGGCTGGTGACCGATCGCGATGAAGATGCCGTGCAGCGCACTGTCCGTCGTCGCATCCGTTGAGAGATTCTTCAGCCGCATGCCGGTCACGCCGTGTTCGTCGCCGAGCACTTCATCGAGCACCGAATTCCATTCAATCGTGACCTTGCCCTGCGCGGCCTTGTCTTCGAGGTACTGGATCATGATCCGCTCGGCACGAAAACGATCGCGCCGATGCACGACCGTGACGTGCGAGGCGATGTTCGACAGATACAGCGCTTCCTCGACCGCCGTGTTGCCGCCACCGATCACGGCCACCGGCTTGTTGCGATAGAAGAAGCCGTCGCAGGTCGCGCAGGCCGACACGCCCTTGCCGCGAAAGGCCGTTTCAGACGGGATGCCGAGATATTTGGCGGATGCGCCGGTGGCGATGACCAACGCATCGCAGGTATAGCTGCCCTGATCGCCGATCAGACGGAACGGCCGCTGGCTGAGTTCTGCGGTGTGGATGTGATCGCTGACAAGCTCGGTGCCGAAGCGCTCGGCGTGCACCTTCATGCGTTCCATCAGTTCGGGACCCATCACGCCCTGTGCGTCGCCGGGCCAGTTGTCGACTTCAGTGGTGGTCGTCATCTGACCACCCAGTTCGAGACCGGTGATCAGCACCGGGTTCAGTGCGGCGCGGGCGGCATAGACGGCAGCGGTGTAGCCGGCGGGGCCGGATCCGAGGATCAACAGGCGGGCGTGTTTGTCGGCCATGCGGGACTCCTGTGGCAGGGGTGTGACGGTCGATTGCTCGGGAACGAGCCCTTATACTGCCGCGGCGAGTCTAAGACGCCGCGCCCGAAAACGGAAATCACGCGCCAGCCGTCGCGCAGTCCTTCCCCGCACGCAAAGAGCGATTGAACTCATGGCAATTCCCGAGTGGATGAACGCGATCGAAATCACCGCGCCCGGCGGCCCCGAGGTGCTGAAACCCGTGCAGGTCGCGGTGCCGGCACCGGGCCCGGGCGAAGTGCTCGTGAAGGTGGCCGCGGCGGGCGTCAACCGGCCGGACTGCCTGCAGCGGGCCGGGCTTTATCCGTTGCCGCCGGATGCGAGTCCCCTGCCGGGCCTGGAGATTGCGGGCGAAGTGGTGGCGCTGGGGCCGGACGCCGCACGCTGGCGTAGCGGTGACCGCGTCGTGGCGCTGACGCACGGCGGTGGCTATGCCGAATACTGCCGCGCCAACGCAACGCACTGTCTGCCTTGGCCCGCCGGGCTGTCGGCGGCCGAGGCGGCGAGCCTGCCGGAAACCTGCTTCACCGTGCAGCACAATCTGTTCGGGCGCGCGCGACTTGCGAGCGGTGAGACCTGCCTCATTCACGGCGGCAGCAGTGGCATCGGTGCCACGGCGATCCAGCTCGCGAAGGCCGCCGGTGCGCGCGTGCTGACCACGGTCGGCAATGCGGAGAAGGAAGCGTTCTGTGTGGCACTGGGCGCCGATACGGTGGTCAACTACAAGGCCGTCGACTGGTTTGAAGCGGTGATGGCCGCGACGGCCAAACGCGGCGTGGACGTGGTGCTCGACATGGTGGCCGGGCCTTACGTCGAGAAGAACCTGAAGGCACTGGCGCCCGACGGGCGCTATGCGATGATCGCCTTTCTGCTCGGCGCGAAGGCCGAGGTCAATTTCGGTTACGTGCTGTCCAAACGGCTAACGCTGACGGGTTCGACGCTGCGGCCGCAGTCCGTCGCCCAGAAGGCGGCAATCGCCCGTGAGGTCGAAGCGCAGATCTGGCCGCTGGTCGCCGCGGGCCGTTACCGGAGTCCCCTCTACCGGGTGTTCGCGCTGAACGAAGCCGCCGCAGCCCATGCGTTGATGGAGTCGAGCCAGCACATGGGCAAGATTGTGTTATCGATCTGAGACCTGGACCCGCGTTGCGAGCCTGTAACGAGCGCACTGCAGGATGAAATCCGGCATAATTGCGCCCGGTCAGACCCCGGTCGGGCATGGCATCATCAACCAGGAGGAGGCGCGGCGTGCGTTCTGCATATCTGTTCACGAGTGAATCGGTTTCCGAAGGTCATCCGGACAAAGTCTGCGACCGCATTTCGGATGAAGTGGTCGACTGCTTTTTCCGTGAAGCCGCTGCCACGGGCCTCGATGCGTCGCAAGTGCGAGTCGCGTGTGAAACGCTGGCGACCACCAACCGCGTTGTCATCGCTGGCGAAACCCGCGGCCCGTCGACCGTCACGCCCGAGCTCGTCGCGCATCTCGCGCGGCTGGCGATTAAGGACATCGGTTACGAGCAGGATGGCTTCCACTGGGAGCGCGCACGGATCGAAGTGCTGCTGCACGGCCAGTCGGCCGACATCGCGCAGGGCGTGGATGCTGCGAGCGACAAGGATGAGGGCGCTGGCGATCAGGGCATCATGTTCGGCTATGCGTGCACGGAAACGGCGGATCTGATGCCGGCCCCGCTGTACTACTCGCACAAAATCCTGAAACTGATGGCGCAGGCGCGCAAGAGCGGCCAGACCAGGGCCCTCGGCCCGGATGCGAAGAGCCAGGTCACCGTGCGCTACGACCACGGCAAGCCCGTCGAAGCCACGCAGATCGTGGTCTCCACCCAGCATCTGGACGAAAAACTCTCCTCCGGCGATGTCCAATCCATCATCGAACCCTATGTCCGCCAGGCGCTGCCGGATGGCTGGATCACTGCCCACACCGTGTGGCACGTCAACCCGACCGGTGCCTTCGTGATAGGTGGCCCGGACGGCGACTGCGGCCTCACCGGCCGCAAGATCATCGTCGACACCTACGGCGGCGCCGCGCCGCACGGCGGTGGCGCATTCTCTGGCAAGGACCCGACCAAGGTCGATCGCTCCGCCGCCTACGCCGCGCGTTATTTGGCCAAGAACGTGGTCGCCGCCAGCCTTGCCAGCCGCTGCACGATACAGCTGTCCTACGCCATCGGTGTCGCCAAGCCGCTGTCCCTGTACGTGGACCTGCACGGCACCGGCGCGGTCGATGAATCGAAACTGGAGCAAGTCCTGTCCGAGGTCATGGACCTCTCACCGCGTGGCATCCGCAACCACCTCAAGCTGAACCGGGCGATTTACGCCCGCACCGCGGCGTATGGCCACTTCGGCCGTCAGGCCGACGCCGACGGCGGGTTCTCCTGGGAGAAGACCGATCTGGTCGACACCCTGCAGCGCGCTGCCGGCTGAGCAATCCGATTTCGGCAGCGGCGCGTAGCCAAGTCAGGCAAATTTCGCATCATTCGGAGGGGCAGGACAAATGAGCAGAGGCACTGAAGATTCCGCGGGCAACGGCCGCGGCAAACGGGTAGCAAGTTCCAAGACGGCCAATCCCGATTACGTCGTGAAAGACATCGGCCTGGCGGCCTCCGGTCGCACTGAAATCGAGCTGGCGGAACAGGAAATGCCCGGCTTGCTGGCCATGCGTGAAGAGTTCGGCAAGAGCAAGCCGCTAAAGGGCGCGCGCATCACCGGCTCACTGCACATGACGATTCAGACGGCCGTGCTGATCGAAACCCTGCAGATGCTGGGCGCGAAAGTGCGCTGGGCGAGCTGCAATATCTTCTCCACGCAGGATCACGCTGCGGCGGCGATTGCCAAAACCGGCACGCCGGTGTTCGCCTACAAGGGCGAGACGCTCGAAGAGTATTGGGATTACACCGATCGCATCCTCGACTGGGGCGACGGCCTGGGCCCGAACATGATCCTCGACGATGGTGGCGACGCCACGTTGTTCGTCCATCTCGGTTACAAGTACGAGCAGAACAAGTCCGCCATCCCGACCGGCAACAACCCGGAAGAAGTGGCGCTGTACAACCAGCTGCGCAAATCGCTGAAGCGCGATCCCGATCGCTTCCGCCGCATCGCGCCCGCGATCAAGGGCGTGACCGAGGAAACGACCACCGGCGTCCATCGCCTCTACCAGATGCACGAACGCGGCGAACTGCTGTTCCCGGCGATGAACGTCAACGACTCGGTCACGAAGTCGAAGTTCGACAACCTCTACGGTTGCCGCCACTCGTTGGTAGACGCCATCAACCGCGCCACGGACGTCATGCTGTCTGGCAAGGTCGCGGTCGTCGCCGGTTACGGCGACGTCGGCAAGGGGTCCTGCCAGTCGCTGCGGGGTCAGGGCGCGCGGGTCATCGTCACTGAAATCGATCCGATTTGCGCGTTGCAGGCAGCGATGGAAGGCTACCAGGTCATGACGATGGATGACGCCTGCAAGATCGGCGATATATTCGTGACAACCACCGGCTGCTGCGACGTCATCACCGAACGTCACATGAAGCAGATGAAGGATCTCGCGATCGTCTGCAACATCGGCCACTTCGACAGCGAAATTCAGGTCGAAAAGCTGCGCAAGTACAAGTGGCACGAAGTGAAGCCGCAGGTGCATCGCATCGAATTCTCGAACCGCAAGAGTATCATCCTGCTGGCCGAAGGCCGTTTGGTGAATCTCGGCTGCGCGACGGGGCATCCGAGCTTCGTGATGTCGAACTCCTTCACCAACCAGACGATTGCCCAGATCGAGTTCTACCTGAATGCGGACAAGTACCGCACCGGCGTGTACACGCTGCCGAAGACGCTCGATGAAAAGGTTGCTCGCCTGCACCTGAAGAAGATCGGCGTGGAACTCGAGATGCTCTCGAAAGACCAGGCGAAATACCTCGGTATTTCTACCGATGGCCCGTTCAAGCCGGTGCACTATCGGTATTGAGGGGTCTGTGCGTGGCGGAACCTGTTCTCGGGAGTGGGTTGCGCCGCGTAGCCTGCCGGCCCGTGCAGCGAGGATCACCCGATGCTGAAGAACACTCCTGAACGCTACGGGCTCGTCGCCAAACTGTTGCACTGGTCCATCGCGCTGTCGATCCTCGGCCTGATTGGCCTTGGCTGGTACATGGTCGATCTCACCTACTATGACCCGTGGTACAACAAGACTCTGAGCCTGCACCGCGTCGTGGGCCTGGCGGTGCTGGCGGCCGCGATCTTCTATCTGCTTTGGCAACGCGTATCACGTTCGCCGGCGCTGCCGGCGTCCATCCCGCGGGCCCAGCAGCTGGCTGCGGCCGCCGTGCACCACCTGTTGTTCCTGATGATGCTGCTCCTGCCCGTCACGGGCTATCTGATTTCAAGCTCGGCCGGGCAGGGCATTCCCGTCTACGGCTGGTTCGAAGTGCCCGCGCTGGTGCAGGTTAGCGAGGCAACGAGGGATCTCGTCATTGCTATCCATTATTATGGCGCCTACGGGACTGGCATCCTCGCCGCAGTGCATGCCGCTGCGGCGCTGAAGCACCAGTTCATTGACCGCGACGGTGTCCTCGCCCGCATGCTTTGGCGCTGAGCGTCAAATCCGGCGCCGGCTGACGGCCCGCGCCAGCCCGCTCCGCCGCAACCGATCCAGATCACTGCCATGCCGCTGCATCTTCACAATTCGATGACCCGCCGCAAGGAACTGTTCGTGCCCGGCGATCCCGCGCGCGTGACCATGTACGCGTGCGGACCAACGGTCTATAACCCGCCGCACATTGGTAACGCGCGCGCCGCCGTCGTCTACGACATGCTGTATCGCGTGCTGTGCCGGCATTATCCGCATGTAGTGTACGCGCGCAACATCACCGACATCGATGACAAGATCAATCTCGCGGCGAGAGAAGAGGGTGTGCCGATTTCCGTGATCTCGGCGCGTTTCACCGAGATCTATCACCGTGACATGGCGGCGCTTGGCGCGCTCGATCCGGTCATCGAGCCCAGGGCGACCGAGCACATCCCGCGCATGATCGACATGATGGAGAAGCTGATCGCTGGCGATTATGCGTATGTCGCCGAGGGGCACGTGCTGTTCCACGTGCCCTCATTCGACGCATACGGGCGCCTCGCGGGCCGTTCGCGCGACGAAATGATCGCCGGCGCACGGGTCGATGTTGCGCCATTCAAGCGCGATTCCTCGGACTTCGTGATGTGGAAGCCGTCGCCCGGCGATCTGCCCGGCTGGGACAGTCCGTGGGGCCGTGGCCGCCCGGGCTGGCACATCGAATGTTCGGCGATGATCGAACAGCATCTGGGCCAGACGATCGACATCCACGGCGGCGGCAACGATCTGAAGTTTCCGCATCATGAAAATGAGATCGCCCAAGGGACCTGCGCTCATGACGGCGCGCTGTACTGCCGGTACTGGGTGCATAACGGCTTTGTCGAAATCGAGCATGAGAAGATGTCGAAATCGCTCGGCAATGTGCTGCTCGTGCAGAACCTGCTGCAGCGTTTCCCGGGCGAGGCCATCCGTCTTGCCTTGCTGAAAGGCCGTTATCGCGAGCCGATCAGTTGGAGCGAAGGCCTGATCGGCGACGCCAAATCGCAGCTCGACCGGCTCTACGGGGTGCTGCGCCGGATGCGTGAGATTGCCCCGGTTGGCGCCTGCGTGCCG